>Ga0335075_10005275_pt1 | contig 20108 bp, 19 predicted proteins | sample Lox_Sample_24_FD_206723 | JGI IMG/M metagenome (GOLD analysis project Ga0335075, IMG submission 206723) | Soil microbial communities from Loxahatchee National Wildlife Refuge, Florida, United States - Lox_Sample_2.4 | ecosystem: Environmental > Terrestrial > Soil > Wetlands | place: USA...
GAATCACCAATGTATAAAATGCTGAGGGTTCAAGTCCGATGATAAGGCTAAATACTGCCAGCATGCGGACTGGAAGAAGCACAAGACCGAATGCACTGCGGCGGTTTCACGCCCAAGAGGCCTTCCGGAGTAATAGAAACGACCTTCTTGTGGTCTTTATATGAAACCGCTTGGAGCGCGGTGCCGTAGAATCCACCTTGCGCGTTGGCGTCGGCGCCTTGACTTTTAGCAGGTATGGAGTACTCCGCTGCGTTTACCAAACCTCCAAACAATGCGTAGTATAATGCTGAAGCTGGTTCCTCTGTCTCATCCGGTTTATTGACCCATGGCCGATCTGGCAGATAGAGGCTATGCAGTTTCTATATGAACTTTTGTGGAAGTAGAAGAGTGAGCTAATTCAGTCGAAGTTCTAAGCCACTTAGCGCAAGATTCGATTTGGTAGGTGGAGATGATACTAAACAGTAGTGTAGAGCTGAAATGACAGTAGATTGGTTATAAGGACCCTGCCGAACGCCGCATTCCAATCTCAGAGTTGATCAAGGCCATTTAGACATTTTCTGATCTTCCTGTAAGACAGCAGCCTCCAGACTCTCCATGACGAAATTGTGTACTTCCTCCATAGGAGAAGAGAGTTTTATTCGTTGTTCCGAAGTACCACTTGCTCCCGAACCACCTTCCGCCCTACCCTTGAGAGTATTGAAGAGCTTGAAACCTTCGCTCACAGCATTAAAAACGGTAGGCATCTGTGTCATATTAGCTTGCGCTCTCATAGATGACAAAAAGAAAGGCAGGAACTAGCCGTTCTTAACCCCAACTCACACCGGTTTCCGAATTCCAGGAAACAGAGAAGCCTCTATTGGCGACGATACTGAAAAGCTACACATGATGAAAGTCTCAGAACACATTGTTCAAGTCCGTGTAGCACATGGCTCCTGCTAGGGGAAAAGAGCTACGAGACTTACCGCCTGGAGGGTGGACTCTACCCAGCCTGGCTTATTGGATTTCAACTCATCGAGGTCTCGCTGAAGCTTAGCCGTCTTCTCCTTGTGGGATTCAGCGTCCTTTTCTCTCTGCCTCCTCAACGTCTCAGCCCATTTCTCGTTGCTCTCTTCTATTTTTTTTCCGAAACGATCTCTGTTCCTTGTCCCAATCCTTCCGCATTTAGTCAATCTTATCTCTGAGGTCCTGAGCGACTTGTTTACCAGCTTCTGTGTCTTGGAGGCCCTTGCCTTCGTCGACCAGCTCCTCCTGGAGTCTTGCTTTCGTGGTCGGATAGCACATAACCGGTCGGACAATGCGCAAGACGGACTCGATCGAGTTGTCGTGGCGGGCATGTTTTGCGCCAAGCTTCACCAGCATTGCCATGTGGTCGTTGAGAAGCTCATCCTCCCTGCTCTCACCTATCGGGTCATCTTTCGGCAACTGGTCCCACTTCGTAGTGACGATGACCACATTATGGAGGCTGTTTGGACCACATAGCTTCTCAAATACGTCCAGCATCTGGATTTGGGATCCCGAGAAGCGGGGCCGCGTGATCTCGTGCAAGTAGAAGATGGCCGTGACTTTGAGGTTCGCTTCATATCTGGTAAGACCCTACTGTTAGCCTGACATCACCTATCAGGAAGCCCGGGAACTCACGTTGATCTGGAGTAGCCTGCGATTTTAGCCAGTACCTCCCCTTCATCCAGGCCATCATCGTCAAAGCCCGGCGTATCGAAGATGGAACCTTGGCGGCCGTCGAGCTCGAACTGATACTGCACCACGTCCTTAGTGCAGCATTTCAGTCTGTGTCCGACCATCTCTGGACATTCGCCCGCATTGCAATACTGCAGCAACCATCGGATGAACTGGACAGTAATCAATTGGCTGACACTGTGTTTCTCCGATGGGGTAATACTTACGCTGCTTTTGCCGACCCCCGCTCCCCCCATGACACTGAACGGCAAGGTCAAATACGCTTGGCAAGATTGACGAGCTCGACTTACACAATATGCACTTGGGGGAAAGACACATTGACCTCGTGGGCTCTCGTACCGTTCCCGCTCGAAGACATGATTTTTAGATGAAAGAATTTTGAATTAACCCTCAGACTCTGAGCTAGAGCAGTACTGACATCTGCAACTCCGAGCCCATTCGACACCCCTTTATATAGCCTCGAACTGGTCCCCGCCAACTCTTATCTCGGATACTAACTTGTAATTCAAAGAAGGCAGTGCATATGTGGCATTTCAATCATCTCGCGCCTACCAGGATGGGAACCCCCCCCACATTCAGTCAAGTTGGCATGGCGGCTTGCAGACTGGACCTGCAACTACACCGGCCACAAGGCTGTGGCCGCTTTCTGATGGTCGCTTTTGGAGGCTTAGACACAGAGAATGCAGATTCCCTCCAAGGGATGTCAAGGAGGCAGTATCCTAACCAGTGATTTGACCTCCGCGGTGGATCATCCATCGGTCATCCAATCGGGAGTAGGGCACAACATCAATGACTGAGAAGGCTGAGTGACAAACGGGTAAACATCCATGAAGATGGTCGCCGAATCTCGAGCGATCAGGCTGATAGTCATGTTCTAGCTGGCCTTGGTGCTGAAACGGTCGTTTGGCTGAACGCCTTCTGGCTTGACGTTGAGGCAGGCAGTGCAAACTTGGGGTAGTAGAACATTGTGACCCGTAGCCTGTAGGTCCAGGACTATGCTATTTATGCCTGTTAGGCTGAAAGTGGATCCTGCTGCAAGTCGGTCGTAGAGAGTAACAAGGAGTGTGTACATCAGCAGCACAATGGATTCTCCGGTGAGTCCCTTGATTCCGGTCGAGGACCGAACAGGCCCGTGCAGGTGGATTAAATGGAGGCAAAAGATCGATCGCGATTCCGAAGACGGAGCTTTCTTCACGGCAAACTCTCGAATTGGACAGTGGTCTATCTCGCCAATGTAACACTTGATATAGTATCTACCTTGTAGCCTTAGGCACCGAGATGTGTATACATATTCGCCGCTCACGAGATAGAAAACCCACAACAATCAATCATATACCAAAATTTCGTAACAATACTCCAATCCCACCACGAACCATCCACAGCAACAAGATTATGATGATTTATGCACCGCTCGGAGCCCGCATACTTGATCTCTAGAATAAACATAAGACCAAAGACAGATGTTCAGACTGATATCTTCGTAGCTGCAGTCTGTCGAGCAATTAGTGGTGCGACGCAGTAGATAAGTCAAAAGCTTACTTACCTTCGACCCTTCGAGTTACTTCTCCTTGTCTGGAGTGTTTACCGGGCGGGGCTTTGGCTTCGGTGTTTGGGTGTTCTGGGTGGTATGTGTTCCTGCGCGGGCCTCAACAGACAATATGATGCCCGCGATGAGGAGTAAAACCGCCGGTATCGAGCTCATGCTTCTCGGTTGTTGATCAAACGGCTTGCGTCTCTCATTGCTGAGTTGTCAGGAGGGAGGGTCTGTTTGTGAGTGGATGTGGACTGGCCGACTCGAGACTAATAGGATCAATGAGCTTCCGGCGCTGATATACTGTAAGATCCACAGCATGTCTTCAAAATCCGTGCACAGCCATCATTCCGTTCTGCTTTCTGCCGCCCTGCCACGCTGCGGCGAGACCATTAGGTAGTTCTTCAAGACCAATGACAGTTGCAGACAGATGCAGAACAGCCTGCAAGCTGGCACCCGACCTCCTGGTCCTCTGGGATCCGCCACGTTTTTGCCAATACTTGAACGGGTTCACCGGAGGCATCAAGTGTCTGTTCATCGAGGCTGTATTAGGCACACCTCCACAGCCCTTCTACGTCGTTGTTTCCCAAGAACTCAAATGGCCTCAGCCCTCGTTACAGCCTCTCAGGCCCTTATCCAGGGCTTGCGGCGCGTGATAGCAAGGCCTGCAAAGCAGCCTGATATTGAGCTGAGCCAAAAAGGCAATGAAGACGTAGGAGGTGAGCCTTGGTCAGTGTAGACTACAGCCTGACGAGCAAGACTTTCTCCTGATTCCAACAGGCGGTACATTGGCTATCCCGGCTTTATCTCGTTCATGGCATCGGATCCAGAACTCCTGGTGGTTCGTCGTTTTGACGAGCTTCATACTCGAGCCTTGCTGTACAAGCAGGACCAAGTGTCAGAGTTAGAAGAGCGACTCAAGGAGCTCGATGAGAAGTACACCAAACAAGGGGACATAGACAACGGGACATTTCGAGGCGACATGGACAAACGCCGGAAGCTCCATGAAGAACTGATCCAAAAGCTCTTAGCATTCGGTGCTGTCACACAGCTTGTAGGATGGGATAAAGCGTTGAGACCAGATCTGCTGACGGAGGTGCAGATAAATTGTTCCTCAGGTATCGCGCCCTGTGTTCGCTACAGAAGCCTCCAAAAAGAATACCAGAAACCCTCCAGAATTGGCTCAAGAACAACGGCTGCTGGCATGAGGACCCCAACATCAGTGAAGGCACTGGTGTGCATGAGAGAGGTAATCCCGGCGTCAACGAAGGCGAAGAATCGGACGTCAATGCGGGCGGTAACAACGGTTACCCCAGGGTCTATGAGCGAGGCGATCCCAGCGTCAATGAACTACCTGGGGGAGTGATCGACGACAAAGAAGCCGTGTTTGTGACACATATTGAGGACTTGGTCGCCATTCGTCAATCACCGAAGGTAGCCATACGAGAATTCTTCGACCATCTGGTGGTCCGGCACTGCGACGGCCTGTTTCGGTTCCTTTGCAAAGCTCCACCCGGACAGACAGATCACTGGCAGGGCGGCAAGATACTCGTCAGCAATGAAGAGCTGATGAATCGCTTCTCTGTTTTATTCGAGTTTCTGGTGGCATTGGTTCTCTTCGTAATTCCACTGTGGATCTTGCAGGCGGTGAATTCAGCTAATGAAAAGTTGGCCATAATCACTGTCTTCGTACTCGCTTGCCTGGCATTACTGTCGTTCGTAATGTCTGGATCACCGTTTCAGGTGCTGGCAGCCACAGCTGGGTATGCGTCCAGATCTGACTTGGGCACAGTTCTTCTTGCTGATAGCATCGCAGATACACAGCTGTTCTCGTTGTGTTCGTACAGCCAGTTAAATAATTACCCTGTTGTGCCTGGATAGGTTAGACCTAAAGCTGATGGGGTGTCAAGGGGCGAGACCGGCGAACCAATCTATTGCCTATGTACGTTAAGGATAAGCTAAAGAGGAAGATGGAGGTGAGCTGGAGCTCCTTATGTACATGATGAGTATAGCGTAAGTTTAGGTTTCCATGGTTCCGACCTTTCTTCCCACGGCTTCCAATTTTCTTCCTATGGTTCTCAATCTTTCTTCCTACGGTTTCCACCACGAGAAGGTGTGAACCCGTCGTCCCAGCAGTGTTCTAGCCTGAATAACTGCTGTTCATCGTCTCTTCGATGGAGGTACAGAGAATAATTAAGTAGTTTCGATCGAGAAGTTTATGGATTTTTTTTTCTCAGAGACCACTATAAATAGTATAATATTTCGGCCCAATTCTGGGACCTAAAAAGCATCTAAAAGCGGCGGCAAAGGCATCCAGATTCGGAGTAAAATTCATCGTCATATTCTCTTGAGGTGTAATATGGTTAACGGGAAATCCCCCCCCGGTTTAGAGGGGTCCCAACAGGTCATGTGACGGTCGGACCCCAACCATTCTGTTGGATTGAAATAACCGACAGAAATGTGCGGTGTCACCATTTTTGTCCTGACACATTCCAACCGCCTCCCCACCAAACCTTCACTCTTCCGAATCATCACCTTCACCATGCTCAGACTTCCAGGCCGACAAGCCCTCAGGGCCTTTTGCAAACCCCTTCCCAGTCCTCTACGCTGTTCTCATCAAGCGCGCCATATCCATAGCCTCCAAGCGCCATTCTCGGGGCCTCCAAGCTATGCGACCCTCTTTCAGCGCTTCTCTTCTTCGAATCCCAGCCCGATAGAATATTTCTCTCGGAAGAAGGCAGAAGAAAATGTAGCGCGTGGCAAATTTGTTGACATTCATGATATTGGCCCCGTTGATCCGAAAGACTATGATGTCTTGATCACGGATGTCACTGACCACACGCTACACAATGAGATCTCGGATCTCGTGGGCATACCATACCTCAAAGAGGCGACGAAAGAAGAAGCACATAAGAAAGCTGACTCCATTCGTGGTTTTGTCTACGGCCGAAAGTACCGCATGATCCTTCCATGTGTCCTCAAGATTAAAGACAAGGCTCATTGGGTCTTCTTTATTGTTGATGGAGGGGCTCCACTGACGTATATTTCAACTCAGGTAAGTGTCCATACCTACAGAGAATGCCTAGCTACTAACACAACTCTAGGTGGCGCAAACCTTCAAGCTTAAAGAGGGTACTGACCCTTGGAATGCTTCTATTGCTGGACACAACCATCTAATTAATGTTGCGCCATCGGAGTCACACTTTGCCGACATCAACCTTCTTGGCGGAGACTTTTGCTATCACAATCGACTTCGTCCTTGGTCGCACGATGATGATGATCGGACCGTAACATATCTCATTGGCAAGGAGAGGTGGGCTTTTCCTTCTAAGCTGTGATTGCTATATAGCAGGGCTGGCGGGTGCGAAAGTTTCGAGAGGAAACTTTCATTGCTTCCTTAAAAGGGCAGGTACTTCACAAGTAATCTAAATTTTTGCAAAACCGTTAGAAAATCTCCCACGAAAAAGTCGTGAAAAATCTCCTGCGAAAGTTGTGAAAAAACCTGCGAAAAAGTCCCTCCAAAAGCAGCGGGACCAACCTCCAAATTCGGCAACGAATTTACCGTTAAACCTCTGTATGCCGGCATTCACCCCTCCATTTTCTGAGGTTTTACCTCAGAAAACTGCAGGGTCAATTCCGGCGGATTCTCGGCTACTTGAAGGTCCGAGGTCCCATGACAGGCTTTGTTTCCTTACGTAACTGGTAAATTGCGAACATGATTGTGAACATAAAAAAGATGTCTCCGCCCACGTTGTTATTTCATATTCATTCCTTCCGGTATCTCTGCCTTCGAACCCTTTGTAACACAGCTATCTGCGCTCAACGATTTTGCGTTGCATATCCATTCCTCGGCTCCCAAAGTGAAGGTAAGTTCAGCACAAAGCACAGCGCTGTCTACTCTGCTACATTCTTGTATTTCTACTAACAGGAGTTCCCACAGCTATCTTCCCTTCGCCCTCTGAAGGGGAGTTGGTTCCCGTGCGTACGGCTACTCCTAGCCATACGAGAATAACGCCACGTTAACTGCACCCTGGCAGCGTTTGACGACGAGCCGCTCCCCGAGAACTGAATCGGCCAATCGAAAAAATGTCTCATCGGTTCCTCGGTCGAAACCCGCAACTCAGAAGCTAGGCGACCGAGCCAAATAGGGCGAGCTGGCCGGCACACTTGACTGTTCCTAGTGCTCCTACATTGGCTGCTGTCGCAGATCTTCATTTAACGGACCTCGAGTGACTGGATGTCGCGGATATGAGCGTTGTGCGACCAGCCGTCGCACTACCAGTGGCCGGTAATATGGATGCTGTGGGGCGCAAGCTACGTAATGAGTTGGGGGTTTGGTCGAGGCCAAGGCCGGGAGTCGCGTAAAGATTTGTCATTTGTGGCTGTGTGGTGAATCCTGGCTTCCGGGCGAGATGTGACATGCAACAATTTCGAAGTACCCGGTGCACTAATCCAGGTGGAGCCATTGGCCGATATACCGGCGTCGCCGCTCCCTGTTCCTTGGGGTCACATGGCGTTCCCATAATTCCTACGATGATTAACGTTCCAGCTGGCTGCGCTGGGTCGAAACGAATCCTGCTGGGGATACGACGATGGCTATTTATGCAGCTTATGAATGGATCAGTGGGTGACTTCAAGCCCGTCCTCCTTATTTCTGCAGCACGGCAGCCGGATCCTCTCGGACTTGGTTTCCTTATCTGAAGCGACATCTGATCGTCACGTCCTTGGTAGAGAATGAGCGGGAGCTCGCAGCTTGCGTACAACGGAGGCGAGCTCTTTCGCCCGTAACTTACGTATGACCTGCATTTCATACTTTCCTGCATCTCTAAGGCAGTTCCCAATTGTGACGGGCCCAGACACTCGGGTTGGATCACGGGTGAGATAGTGACCAAAAGAGACTGATATTGTAAATACACTAAGGTGAAGAGGAAGAAAGAAAGCTAGAGTGGAGAAGTCCCTAGAAATAGTGTGCGCGGCAACGCGCACAACCCGAGGTATTGCCGAAGGTAATACCGAAACTACTGAAACAGGAAGGAGCCTATGTGAGTCATCATCCGTCAACCAGTCGGGTGGATAGGCGGGAGCGGGCTCCGGAGCCGGGTACTTCGCCTGGAAAGGTTGGATAAGGGCCCGAAACTCCGACTTGCGGATGCTTTGGACGAGGTGAAATGAAAGAAGCTGATGCCCGAGGCCGATAACGTGCTCAGGAAGCTCGGAATCTGCTTGGTGGGACATTCAGGGTATTGGCGTATCGATGAATAGTCGACGACCGAGTGGTGGTTTGCTCTGGCAGGGTAACGATGAAGCGGGCTCTGAAGCGGTGCGGGTTGCTGCTGGTGAAGATCTTCTGGTGGAAGGGTTCCTGGTGAAGACGCTTCCGGTGGATCGATGATTGGGGAGCACACCGCATCGCTGTATGCCCCTCTTTATGACCTTAAACCCTTCGGTCTGCCACACCGTTAGTTCAAGCAATGCATTCATTTCGTGCTCATTTGCTCCTGCTGCAACACTTTGCACATTTTCAGCACGGCTGGTCGCATTGTTGTATGGCCGAAGGACTTCCCCCCCGGCTTACTAGCATCAAAGATCCGAGATAAGCAGGCAGAACTCGTGGCAAACAAGCTGACGGCGGCGCGATTGGACAAACGTAGCCATCACCAGGTCAGGGTGAGCGGCAAGGCTTCGTCGCAGACACCGCTTCGCAGACTTTGACGTAGTTTTGGACAAGGCATACACACGGACAGGAATCTTGCAACGACCGGTGATTTAGCCGTCATTGTGAAGAACGGCTGAAGGAGTCACATCTCCACGATGACGCGGCCCAGCAAAGAGCGAATATACCCAATTGGACGCCAAATACATCATGAAGGCACAAGGACCAGCGAAACGAGCCATAATTAGGTAGAGATCCGTTGGAGACGGCAGCTGGTGGATCATGCGAACGGCATGATGAGTCAAGCAGAAGCCGCAGCAGGATGAAGGGCGGGTGTAAAGCGCCTCGCTGTCACAACTAATGCAACCAGGGGATGCTGTGGGCTCCAGGTAGCGAACCGGAAGAGTGGCTAGACATTCAACGACGTTAAGCCGTCGACGGTGTGACCGACCAGCGGGATTGTGTGGACCGAGTTATGTGAGCATCCCTGTGCAGGCTCAGCGTTTGGGTCGGTAGCGGAGGCTGATACTGACGAGGGAACAGACTTCGGAGTAGGCGCCTTTTGCCCGCTACACGAGGTGCGACAAGTGCATATGACGTAGGCTCATTCTGGCGGCTTCCTCAAAGGATGGAGGCTGATGAGCCACACGAGCCGTGGGACACGAATGACTATGTTCTTTGATCCGGGCACCTATGGAAAAGGGGGAAGGAGAGCCTGGTTGGATCACGACAGTGAAGGGGTGGCCATCTTCCGGTGATGAAGGTTGCAGGAGTATCCCAAGTTCCGAGGTTGAAGGCTGGAATCTAGTAGCAATATCATGTTGAACTAGACGCAATGCGCCACTCTTTGGCCTGGATAGGGTAGTAATGGCGATGCGTTGTCTACACTGCAATGAGGCTGTGTTAGTTGAATTTTATGTCCCTTATAGCAACGGCGAGGTCATGTATCTAAACGTACCCACGTCTCTCTGCTTGACACTAGCCTAGGACAGCGGGGAAATCAAAACTTTCCGACACAATCCTTCACCGTCTCATCACGATTCTATTGTGAAGAACCGACTCAGCTGGTTTTCCTCACTCTGAGAATGCGTTACGAGTAATTCACTGTCCGTTCATCCACCCACCACCATCAGACAAGCTCTTGCCCCTTCTTCCGCCATAATACATAGAGAGCGATGTCTTTGAGAAATCTCAGATCTGCGGTTTCTCGTGATTATGCTGGAGTTCTAGCGGTTGCGGCTGCGAGGAGTTTTGGGACGCAGGGTTGTGAAATGGTGAGAACTTTATTAGAGAAAATGTTGTTTATCCGTGCACCGGCGGCGGGTTTTTTTTTTTGGCTTCGCGCGAAAAAGCCCTCCTTCGGAGTGGCAGAAATCGGCCCTTCTTTCGTTCCAACCGCGACGAGTCAAACAAAAATGTCTCAATCAATTTAGCTAGTTAAGTGAATCTATAGTATAGAACCTAAGAAAAGATTTTCGCGAAAAAATCTATTTACTTTTAGCCTTCGCACGCTCCTTCTCAGCCTTTTTCCGCAGTCGCTCGGGCTTTCCGTTGCGCAACAGCCTATGCCTCAGCAGCTCTCCTAGCTGCGTTTGCAGCTTTTCGCACCTGAAAATTGGCGGATCTTTCTGCTTTATCTTCCTCTCGTTTGCCCCTTTTTTTTTTCTTCCCTTTCTTGAGCCTTTTCCTGTCGAACAGTAGCTTCATGTCTCTCCATGCGTTCGCGATCTTCAATCTCCTCCCTTGCCCTATCTGCATACAGCACACCACCCGTTTGCAGACGCTTTCGTCCTGCACATTTTCGCGCTAATTTAGCTACTTAATAAGCAATAGTTTTCTGTAGGTCATCTATTACACGCTTGGCTGCTGCTTCTGAGAGACGCCGTACGGAGAAAGCAAGCTCTACCGCGGGAATTTCCCATGACGATCGAAGAATCTCCGAGACAACACTTCGGCCTAGCGCCATAAACTCTCTAGCATTCTCAGGCGATCGTACGGTTCCTTTGCAGAGAACCGCAACTTCAAAATCCTCAATTGGATCTCGTGGTGGTGGTGGATGTAGATGCTTCGGAAACTGGCTAAGAAACTCAGGATGCTACTGTGTAGGCTTCGAGCTATAAGTACTCCGCAAAGTGTTTGCGCTCTGTGCCTTAATCTGGATGGACCAAGGCCACTCAACAAAGCAGAAGGGAGGACATTTGAAATTTCGTATAAAGCTTGCCGATCAATTGATGGCCCATTCATCTTCTTCCAAGTATGCCTCCCCGGTTGATGGATTTGGAGTTCGTACCAATCTTGAAAACCACGTCATTACAAGCGTGAATGGCTGCAATGGAATTCATGACGTCCTCTCTCAGACTACGAAGGAGTGTAAAGCTTGTATGTCCCGAAGTCGCATAGCAGTGGCAAGTGGAGGGAGAAAGGCCCTTCAAGATCAGGATGGGGAAAAAGTCAAGACGATCTCGACCACCACGAAGTCGCTACGACTGCACAGCGTGCCGAATCCATCTCTGTCAAAGAGAGCAGTGTATGAAGACCATATCCAAACTTCGAAAGTACTCCGTAGCTGATACTAAATAGACCTTGTAATGTATTTGAAATGGATCTAGACATTACTGTTCTCAAGGCCCGACAGCGAGGACGTCAGCAGCTACGAGCCGCTGCTGTGGAATGAACACTTCTCATCTTTTCGCAGGGCCAAGCCCTGCGAAAAGACGATATGCCTGGCGAGGCTTGGTGATTTACATTGTACCCAAAGCTATGTAGAAATTTGATGCCTGAGGCGTGGCCGGGTGTCGGCAATGTAGGGGATATTAATTGGTGCGGAGGCCATATTTTTCCGAAGCCGGGGCAGCGCTGGGGTGCTTTGATTTCCATCACTCCGCTCCTTCATCGCCGACTTCCACATCAAAAATCCATCAGATCTCCAGTTCAAACTTCCGGATCTTTAACAAAGAGCCCATTTAGCCTCCGATGGCTCAGCGCAAACGACAGCGAAACGCCGAACATGACTCTGACAACAAGCCAAGAAAATCTGCTCGTCTTGCTACAACTGTTTCACCTGCCGACGGATCTGATGAGCCATCAAATTCTGCCGATAGTGGCCGCACGCGCGAAGAGATTCTCAGTGACGCGTTGGCTCTAGAAGCTGAGAAAATAGTGAACAATAAAGACAAAGCGGAGCTTCTGATTCTTGGCTTGATGAGAAAGTACACATTCAACTTCTCTCACTTGAAAGAGATGTTAGGAAGTAAGGCTAATTATTCCTGTGTCGCTCGTTTGATTTGCAGCTAACTAATTGTCGCTACAAAACATGGTCTCAAAGTGAGCTTCTCTAAAGTCCGATACGTTGATATTGCTCCACTGTTTGGTCTCAACCCAGGTGTAAAAGGAGACGATATACCCACCTTTGAAATGTCTTATGCGCGACTCCCGAATGCATTGTTCCTCCAAATCCTCAGAGATATCAGGGTGTTCGGAAAGCAATATGGGCCTATGGACGATCACGAAAATGAGGAAACGCGATCGCGTTATCTATCTGCAGTAGGTAGTCCCGGCAATTTTAGAAACCCAACTGTGATAGAAAAGTCATTGCTAACATTGAGACAGTACTTCAACCAAACTGTTAGCCTTTTTGATGGTCTTGTGGTGAATACCCCAGAAGCAATCTTGGACGGTAGGATCACAACTAAGGGTCGTATCGAATACCACTTCAAGACGTATGGTGGGGTTACCGTTGTCTTCATCGAAGTCAAATTGGCGCTAGGAAGCAAAACAGAGCGCCTCGACTATGTCGCGCAAGTCATTGCGGAATGTGACGGTATGGTTCAAGCCTCCCTTGATTTAGACATTAACTCACATTTCACAGCCTGTGCTTGGTCGAATTATCAATTGGGGTACGACTTACCTCTTATGGCGGTATTATGCGACGGCAAATGTTTCACTTTCTACAAATTCGTCGACAAATGCTCTGCAGATGGGTCTCCACAGTTCTTCGCGGGCGTGTTCCCCGATGGCGAAATGGAACTGCGCATTGATGATGTCTCGCGGCGAAAGGACATTGATATTCCAACCTTTTACCGGAATCTCCGTAAGACATGCGATGCGTTCTACTACGCCTTTCTCAACGGATACAGATCCGGTCTCGAGGCTTACTGGAAACTAAGCGTGGCAAGGAGTAAAGCAGAGAGCAAGAAAAGGGATTCAACTCCAGCGTGGCATAACGCAATAGTTCAAGCCGGGAAAGCCCTTGATGAAGCTAAAAATGCTTGGAAACTATACGCCGAGGGCAATATTGAAGAATCTAACGATTCCGGGGAAAAAGCCGCTAAATTTCTGGGTGAAAGGTATGTAGCGCGTTGTCCCTCTCTTGTTGTGGCGAATTCTAACGTAGTTTCTTATTTTAGCATCGAAGCAGCTCCCTGGCAGGGAAAAGTGATTTTGCCCGACCCCCCCGAAGGGGTAGAAAATATGTGATTCTGGTGTTGGGCGTGCAATGGATATGCTGTAGGTCGTACTCTCGATCCTGAAATTGCTGAACGGTATGCGACACGTTAAAGTGGAGGTGGATGGCATGCTCTTTGTGCTATAGTTCCGTAGTCATACAGGGTGTTTGGTGGGCAATTTGGTGTACTCTTGTCTCCATTGGGTTGACCACCTGTGTGACTGTAATTTCGACTGTCGCGCAGATCAGAGGGTCGACTTAGTTGATGTGTTCGTAAGAAAGAAATTTCTGTACTGGCTCGAGGCTCTTAGCCTTTGGAGAAGGGTGCCGAAGGTATGCTAAGAGAATTGTCGAGAGGATAGAATGTATGAAAATCGTTTCTCACAGCCACTTCAATCAAGGAAAGACTCTAGCAGCAGAGCAGACTATGCGAGAGGCGATACGAATGATTTTGAATCAGTGGGGAATACAACATTCTTGGGTCCTTGAATTCATGAATGTTCTGGAGTGTTGGCTTCGAGATTGGGGCCGGGAGGAGGACGCCAACACACTACGGGGAGAAATAGAAGAGTTGATGGGGAAGGATGAAATTGACGAGCAGCTTGATGGGGCACAAGGCTTGCTTTGTTAAGACGACATCGGAGAAGCCTGAAATATATACACCCTGCCGGAAGGAACTGATTCAATAACGACTAAGTTAGTTCATGGATGGTTGCATATTTGTATTTACTTTCTGTCGTTTTATTCATGTAAAAGCTGTGCTGAAGGCAGGGCGTGCTCTAAAATGTGTTCCATTGTGCACATTGTGCTTTTCCTTCGCCTCCTCGAAAATCAAATGAAAGGCTGCCAATCCCATTACTGGGATTAAGCAACTGTAGTCGTTCCAATCACTCCTAGATTGCCCGGGTATGATGAAGAGTCTTATGGCTACCTGGCAGTCTCCCTATACTTTTTGCTGCACCACGTAGCGATATCAGCTTCAACTGACAAAACAGCGTCTGCCTTTATCTTCTTCTCCAGGGGTATCAATCACCGCTCCACTTTCCACAAGCACCAGCTCATCAACTCTATCCATGGCACATTCGACCCGCTTCCAAGTTTTCAAGCTCCCGGTACTCGTATCGATTTCCCAAACCCGCGTTCGTCGGTGAAACCGCTTTCTGCTGTACGAACAATATCCCCCGAACCCAATAGCATCTTTGCAAACCCCGGCACCAGTGACCATGTGCGTGTCAGAGATCTGGACAATCTTGAATTTGCCATCCTCCCCGACTCTCAAAGCCGCCCGAGCAGGTCTCGGCTTGGCTGCCCGAGGCCGGGATAGGCGCTACCGGTCGGGTAGTACTGTGTGGATGGCGGTGGGTGAGAGGGACCGGCGTCAGCCATATCAGCAAAACAGAGATGTAAGGCGCTGGATGGATGGAGATAGGGGAGATTAGAAGGTCTACAGCTCTTGCTAGTCGGCGTTTCACGGTAGATTGGCTGGACTGTTCGCGGACGGAGTCGCACAGGATCATTCGTGGAGGGTTGGCAGTCGTCGACATCATCGTCACTGGGTGCGGTTATGTCGGCCGGTCCCCGCGCGGCATCCCCTCCGCGGCAAGAAGCAGGGACGCCATCAACGGATGAGGATTCGGTAGCAGAGGGTGAAGCGGCGACAGGTGAATCAATAGACGGGGTCGTTCATGGACTATGGTGCTAGAGCTCATGGTGCTGGAGCTCACGGTGCCGGAGCTGGCGTTGCCGTAGCTACTAAAGAGACTGCCGGCCTTCCCGAGGTCGTGCGCACTTTGGCCAATAATGCCTCGCGATCCCATCTTGGACAATGCCCCGCAATCCCGTACACGAATCTCCCTTCTTGGACAAGCCTTCGCGATCCCGTATACGAGTCTCCCATCTTGGCCATTATGCATGATGTGTGTCCAAGGTATTTTTTATCACCGCGAGCTACATTCCAGGATATGGTTGCATTCCATCGCACAAAAAGGTCGCTGTAATGCTTTCTCGTTTTCTGTGTCTCGTCCGCTGTCAAGGTGACTTGATAGTCATCGGTTCTGAAGACACCAAATGACCAGTTATAAATAAGAATCACGATCATGTGTGAAGTGGAAACATGCAGCCCCCCCGCACAAAGCGTAGAGCCCACGTCGGTCCCCAACCGCCCATGCCGCATTCCAACATATGATCCTCACAGCATGAGACTCGGTATTTGGCCATGGAGACAACGCTACTCTTCTGATGAATCTGGGTGCTCTTGATCGAGGAGAACAGGACTTCGTAAATACAGGAAATACCCAAGAAAATCGAAGAATGCCGAAGAACATTAAGAATCATGATTGAAGGGCCGGGAGCTCAAGGATTTGATCGCAGGCCTTGGCTCGACACGATGATTCAAGAGGTCGAGCCTATCGCAGCGGCTGATATCATATGCAACATCTTCAGCACTGTCAGCCGCGTTTGTTCAGTGTCTTAGTCTCTGCCCATATAAGGTCACCTTAAGCTCAAACATGTCCAGTCATGTCCCCGCAAACCAAACCATCCAAGCAAAGATGCCTCCATGCAGGTAGCTTGGACAATGAAGGTAAGCATGGGCGTCAAACTACGTTTCAAGGATGCAGGATCGAGAATCGGAAGATTCGTATATTTTTTCACTGGTGTCAGCACAGCCCGCAAGCTCATGGACCCTGTTGGTTCGTTTACTTGAAGAAGCCCGATGCGATGCGGCTGGCATGGTAGAACCAGACGCTAACCGCGCTGCTGGAGGGTGGTGGGATGATTAACTTTATTTTTAGAGACGGAAGGCTGTGACAGCCGAGAAGGAAACAACTTTCAGAATAGTTCGCCTTGCCATGAGTCTTCTGCCCAAATTTTCCATTCCTCATCCCCTCTTTTCTAATAGTCAAATTATTTAATTTTTCTTCTTTCTGAGTATTGGTGGTCTTTCGCTCGGCGTACTTATTATTGTTATGTTATCCACAGTCGCGTGACGAACTGCATTTATTGGTAAGGCTACTTGGTAGTGGAGAGGCTCGTATTGACAGAACATCCAATCCGCGCCTCCACCATTTTCTGCACGCCGCAGTCCGTTGGTTGCTAAAGCCTTGTTCAACGTAATGGACGTGGACCTTCTCTCTCAGCCTGGTCTCGCTCTCACGAGTATATAAGGCCATGGACATCCTCTCCTCATCCCAGTCAAATAAAACATATCAAGGTCGAAAGCTGTTCAGCAAAACCCACACCCTAATAGTCACTTATTAATTGCCTGTCCTCCATTCCCATACAATAGCAGACCAATAAAATGATGAGGATCGTCATCGCCGCTCTTGCCCTGGCCGCCACGGCCTTCGGCGCCCCTGTCGAGGAGGTCAAGCGTCAAGCCTGCACTCCTGCTACCTACTCTTGCACTTCCGATGCGACCGGCTGGCAGGTCTGCAACACGTCCGGCAGCTGGGTGGTAAGTAAACTCGACGCCTCTTAACACTTGCCTCGAGACATGGCCCACGTGCTAACTTCCTTGACAGTTTGCCGGCACCTGCCCGGCGGGCACGGGCTGCGTTTTCTTCCCACCCAGTCTCTCGCCATACTGTGTCCCCCCCGGCTTCACCATTCCATAAACGGCCTCCGAAGCGCCCGGTTGACGACTTGGCGGGTTTAGCATTTCAGTCGCTCCTTTTTTGGTCTTCGGCTCTCGCGCCTGTTTTATTACCCTTTCCGTCCAGTCTCGCAGCGAGGAGGGAAGATGGAAAGTGGCTAATCAGCATTTTCCGGGACTCATTTTAACATTCCTTCTTCCATATGGGTATCTTTGACCATGGAGGTCTTGACCAGTCATTAAGTGGAGTTTTTGCTTTCCATAAGGGAGAGAGATCATGAGGACCGGATGTTGGGAATGGGTTCATAATGAAAACCTTCCTTCATCGCACGCGATCATCACACAAATGCAAAGTAGTGTAGAATGCGGTACAATGAATACCAAAACTTGGTGATAAACCATGAGATCCCACAAGCAATGCAATCCAAGTGTCGCGGTAGAATGCTGCTGGTGCTAGCTTTTTGCGAGACGGCAATTCTACTCCGTAGGCTGGTTGCCTTAGGATCGCAACCATAATGAGAGGGAACTGCGCAGCACAGAACGCCCCTCGGAGGGCGCCATTACCGGATCGGTCTCTCCGGGAAGCAGATGACTGCGCAAATTCCTCTCAGAATTTGTTCAACAGAATCTGCGTCGTTCCGACAAGGACGTGGAGAATATTGCGAAGTTGGCAGTAGAGAAGCTGTCCCGTGAAGTGAACGTACCGCATGAATTCATCATGGTAGAGAAAGGACGCAACATAAATAGCCGCTATGATGCGAGTCTGCATTGAGCAGGCAAGCATCGAGTGCATCGTTGCCTAAGTTACTCTACATTGTCAACTCCAGCCAGCTGAATGTAGTAAATGAACGGGAATAAGATCAGGTACCACAATTCCCGGCAACTCTCCTAATCACACCCAAGTGAGTTCGCCTTCAGTGTTGATTAGATAATGCTAATGTTCTTAAGGAGACATTGGTCCCTAGGGATCTAGTCATGAAGACGCAGCGGTGAGCCAAGCACGTTACTGTTCTTCTCTTCACAATATGCATTGTGGGGCAATGAGGTGTCAGACACTTCGCTTCCAGAATGAAGCGGGATCGACACGAACTCTCTGGGGAAGCCATTTCACGTGCACACGCACAGGCGTGAATTATCATCACGCCGTCGCGTCAGCGGTCCGAGCTTCCCCATGCTGCTTCGGATGTTTCTGCAGCTTCCGCGAAGCCATCAAATGTGATGACTCCTTGATTGGCTTTTATCACATTTTGCCCCTTCCTCTTCGCCACTTTGTCTTCGTTTTGCAGCCGAGATTATGGTTTTTGGCCATCATGTCCCTATCTCGAATATCTTCCATGCAGATTCCCCTCAGTATCTCCTTTGCTTCTTCGCAATTTTTTTCCCTCCTTTTGTCAGGTTGAAATCTAGTCGTCGTCTTGTTTCCCAGGCCTTAGTAATAACTCATTGCTTTTTAATCTGATTGTGGGGCGGATTCTGCTGGTTAGCTTTTCTTTTTTGCTGCCATACGTAAATATTGCCTTGCTTGCTTTCAGGAGTTTGGATTGTCAGATTTCAATTCCAGTAAGCCTAATTCAATATCGACAATGGCATGCCCAACCTTAAATCAATCTAATAGACTCTAAATTGTCTCCAAGAAAATCTCGAGTCCTCCAGAAGCTCTACTGGTCCCCTTTCGGTCTCCTCCGTTGGAATGGGCACAAACCATCTAAGACAGTCAGATAAAGGAGACTTTCTACCGCCTGAACATGGGAAAGGATACTCTTCCTCAAAGAGTGATCAAGGAGGCTGTGATTCATGAGCCCAAGAAAGGCTTGCTTCCGAAGAAGAGCTGTCTCAAGAAACGGGTTGACTCCTTTTCGCCCGCGGCTTCTCCGGTCAACGAAGTACCGACACACAATAGGGAGGACACAGCAAGAACAAGTGGTGAAGCTGTGGCTGCCTCAGAGAGTAAACGAGAAGAAGAGCTCCATGATGACATCCTCACCGCTCGAATACGTCAAGATGCCGATCTACCACGCGACCGTGGTCCAAGACGGAATTGCACACAGCACCCCGATGCTGGGCCCTGTCCTGACAGAGAACAAACTCATTCATCGTGGCTACTTTTGAAACGCAAGAGAGAAGAAGCAGATGAGGCCAATGATAGATCTGAAATGGATGAGTCATTCAAGATGGCAAAAACGTCCAAAGAAGCGTTGCGGAAATATATAAGGCAGAAAGTTCAAGAGGCGAACCGAACTCTGGCATTGGAAGATATGACATTTCGATTGAATTGATATGCGCAGTGAAAAGCATCAAGACCGTCTGTGATTTGAGCAATCTTCGATGTATCTCAATGGTTGTTGGCGTTGCGATCCAGAAAATGGTTGGACTCGGATCCATTAGAGCCGAGCTTTGGCAAAGGTACAATGTTCGCTTTTGGTCAGGAAAACATTCGGTTTCCATCCATGCAACTGTCTTGAGACCTTTAACTCTTCCTTTCGCGTCTAGACAGTTCTTACAATGTTCTTGTTATAAATATGTATTCCTCATCATAACAGCGCTTACCTGAGGCACAATATTTGGATTGAGCAACTTCTCATGTCAGGGCACTGTCTCGTATCCAGAACATCGGACTCGTCATAACGTTCCCGGACAATGGTGATGTCTACTGATTCGGCACAAACATCCGCCACAAATATGACTAAATGTAGTGTTCTTTGAGTCTAAGGCTTTTGAAATGGCAAGAATCGAATCGTTATGGTTGATCGTTGCCCGAAAACTCTCTGGTTGGGAAATCGTGATAGATTGCCTTTCCAGCCTAGTGTCCACCTCGCCCTTTTGATTCTCTCCGACCATGGTGTTCCTATTGATTCTAAGCACCATATTGTGTAACTTTTGGATAATCAGGACCTCCTCATTTTTCTTGCGTCATAACCTCACCATTTCCGATATTCATCTTGCCGCATTTCCGTATTTCCTACCATTCATCTGCCAAAAAAATCAAATATCAAGAAACATCGCTCAGACAAACTACAGACTGAAAGTAATTCAGCATATTTCGAGCTACTGAAACCTCGATTTGAGGCACGTCTCTTCATGTTCCGATCCAACCAGAAAGCTGGCGCCCCCACATATTTGCAACGCGACCGTACTCCCAGGTAACCGCAACTTCGCCATCAGGCCTGCCCTGGGACCACGGACAGAAGTCAAA
>Ga0335075_10005276_pt1 | contig 20108 bp, 20 predicted proteins | sample Lox_Sample_24_FD_206723 | JGI IMG/M metagenome (GOLD analysis project Ga0335075, IMG submission 206723) | Soil microbial communities from Loxahatchee National Wildlife Refuge, Florida, United States - Lox_Sample_2.4 | ecosystem: Environmental > Terrestrial > Soil > Wetlands | place: USA...
TAGTCGGCGCCCCGGCGAGAAAAATACGTCCGACGGGAAGGACATACTCCTCGAACTGCGAACAAGTGTTCGTATCGGTGAGTGACTATCTGACTTTGGAGACGACAATGCGGTCCGTGTGGACGGCAGTGAGGTGACTTTGATGAGCGAGAGACCAAGCAACGACATGGGTGCCGGCACCGACAAGGAGATCAAGGCGCGCAACGCCGCCCTTGAGGCCGCCAAGAGCCAGATCGACAAGCAGTTCGGCGCGGGTTCGCTGATGAAGCTCGGCGATCAGGACGCGCTCAACGTCGAGTCGATCTCGACCGGCGCCCTGCCGCTGGACATCGCGCTCGGCGTCGGCGGCATCCCGCGGGGCCGGATCGTCGAGATCTTCGGCCCGGAATCCTCCGGCAAGACGACCCTCGTCTACCACATCATCGCCGAGGCACAGAAGCGCGGCGGGGTCTGCGCCTTCGTCGACGCCGAGCACGCGATCGATCCGGTCTACGCGCGGCGGATCGGCGTGAACACGGATGAGTTGCTGATCTCCCAGCCCGACTACGGTGAGCAGGCGCTCGAGATCGTCGACGTCCTGACCCGTTCCGGCGCGGTCGACGTGGTCGCGGTCGACTCGGTCGCGGCCCTGACTCCACGGGCCGAGCTCGAGGGGCAGATGGGTGATGTGACCGTCGGCCTTCAGGCCAGGCTGATGTCGCAGGCTCTGCGCAAGCTCGCGGGCAACCTGAACCGGGCCAACACGGTCTGTCTTTTCACCAACCAGATCCGCGAGAAGATCGGCGTCTCGTTCGGCTCGCCGGAGACTCAGCCCGGTGGGCGCGCGCTGAAGTTCTACTCGTCGCAGCGCCTGGACATCCGCCGGATCGAGACCCTGAAGGACGGAACCGAGGCGGTGGCCAACCGGGTGCGGGTCAAGGTCGTCAAGAACAAGGTCGCGGCTCCGTTCAAGCAGGCCGAGTTCGACATCGAGTACGGCCTGGGCATCTCACGAGAGGGCAGCCTGATCGATCTGGGCATCGAGCACGATCTGGTTCAGAAGTCGGGATCCTTCTTCTCCTACGGGGATACCCGTCTCGGACAGGGGCGCAACAACTCGAAGCAGTTCCTGGCCGAGAATCCGGACATCGCGCTGGAGATCGAGACCCGCATCCTCAACTCGCTCGGCATCAACCGGGACGGCGCGGCGATCGAGCCGGTGGCCGAGGCTGCCGCGGACGCGACCGGAGAGGCGATGGACGCGGCCGGCTCACTGTCCGAGAAGCAGGCGGCCTGAGGCGGTCCTGAACCCGAGCCGGTTCTGAATCATGGCTGACGAAATCCTGGCGAAAGCGCTGGGGGCGATCGGGCGCAAGGAGCGTACGGTCGCCGAGATGCGGGAATGGCTGGAAGTGCGGGATGTCGAGAGCGACGAGATCGATCGGGTCGTCAACTTTCTGATCGAAAACGAAGCTCTCGACGATCGCAAGTTCGCCTTCGCCTACACCTCGGACAAGCGCGAGCTGGCCGGGTGGGGTCGGACCAGGATCCGCGAAACGCTGCGCAAGCGCGGTCTGGCCAAGGACCTGATCGAGGAGGCATTGGACCAGGACGGTGGGGAGAGCGAGGTCGATCGGGCCGCTCGCGTGCTCGACGAACGCGGAGCGGACCTGAGCGACGACCGGGGACGCAGCCGGGCGCTGGGCCTCCTGGCACGGCGCGGCTACTCCGCGGAAGAGGCCTACGCGGCGATCAGAAGGAAAAGTTCCGTGGCCTAGAGGCGCTCAGGGCGGAAACCAGCGGTCAAGTACCTTTAATGAACCGTTATGGAATTGCGCTCAATCATCCCTTCGTGGTTGCGCTCCGGCAGGACCGAAGCGGGGGACACAGGCGAGGCGCCCGCGGGCTCGAACGGTCGTTCCCCGTCGGTGATCGGCGCGCAGACAGCGGCCGACCAGCCAGACAAGGCGGCGAACGCGCCGGCCCCGGCCTCCGGGCAGGCGGGTCCCACCGACCCGGGAACCCTGTCCGCACAGGCGGAACTGAGGGCGCGGCGCGAAGAGATCATCCGCATGGAGGAACGCGCACTGCGTGCCCTCGAGTCGGCCCAGTCCAAGCTGCGTGAGGTCGACCGGAGGACCGCTCTGCTCGAGAGCCGGGAGCAGCGGGCCGGAGAAGTCGAAGCCGAACTCGAACGTGCCCGCGCCGTCCAGATGGAAGAACTCGAACGGGTGGCCGGGCTGACCCAGTCACAGGCCAAGAAGGCGCTGCTGAAAGAGGTCGAGGCCCAGGCCAGCCACCAGGCGGGACTGACGATCAAACGGGTCGAGGAGGAAGCCAAGCTCGAATCGGAACGGCGGGCCCGGGGAATCCTGGCGGTCGCCATGCAGCGGCTCGCGTCGGCCCAATCGATCGAAGGCAACACCTACTCGATCCACCTTCCCTCCGAAGACATGAAAGGCCGGATCATCGGCAAGGACGGCCGCAACATCCGCACGCTCGAAACCCTCACCGGGGTCGACATCATCATCGACGAGACCCCGGAGACGGTCGTGCTCTCCAGCTTCGACAGCGTGCGGCGAGAGATCGCCAGGCTGACCCTCGAAAAGCTGATCGCCGACGGACGCATTCATCCCGCCTCCTGCGAGGCGGCCTTCGCCGAGGCCGAGACCGAGATCGATGACGTGATGATCGAGGCGGCCGAGATGGCCCTGCTCGACGCGCGGGTCACCGGGCTCCATCCGGAACTGGTGCGCCTGCTCGGCCGCCTGCGGTTCCGGACCAGCTACAGCCAGAACGTACTCTCACACCTGGTTGAGACCTCGCATCTCGCCGGTCTGATGGCGGCCGAACTGGGAGCGTCGGTCGAAGTGGCACGACGGGCGGCCCTACTCCACGACATCGGCAAGGCGGTCAGCCACGAGGTCGAAGGGACGCATGCCTCGGTCGGCGCCCGTCTGGCCCGCCGATACGACGAGATCGACTCGATCACCCACGCGATCGAGGCTCACCACAACGAGATCGAACCGGTCACCGTTGAAGCCGTGATCGTGCAGGCCGCCGACGCCCTCTCCGGAGCCCGTCCCGGCGCCCGAGGAGACTCGCTGGAGCAGTATGTGACCCGGCTCAGCGACCTCGAGGAGATCGCCCAGCGCCAGGACGGCGTGCGTAAGGTGTACGCGATGCAGGCCGGCCGCGAGATCAGGGTGATCGTCGATCCGGGCCAGGTGGACGACCGCGCGGTCGCGGTGATCTCCCACGAGATAGCGACCGCCATCGAACGCGAGATGCAGTACCCGGGACAGATCAAGATCACCGTCATCCGCGAGCTTCGATCGACCAAGATCGCCCGATAGACGGACGCCCGCCGGAGCAGGTAGGATTCGGCCCTCATGGACATCAAGAACACCTTCCTCTTCTTCGGTATCGGACTCGCCGTCATCGCGGTGGTCGTCAGCTTCGTCGGGCTCCGCTCGAAGAACTTCCCCAGCCGCGGGGCGATGATCGGTCTGATCCTGCTGGGCGTCGTATTCGTCGTCGGCACGGCGGTGTTCGGTGTCAAGCTCCAGATCGAGGAAGCCGAAGAGCGTGAGCACGGCGACAAGCACATCATCGGCGAAGAGGCCTCGGTCTCGCCGATCGTGATTCCCGCGAACCTCACCTGACCGATCCGGCGGTTCGGGAGGACAGCCGTTCCTTCCCGCTAAGCTCGGCCCCATGAAGCGGTTTCACGTCACCACCTTCGGGTGTCAGATGAACGAGCACGATTCCGAGCGCATGAAGGGAATGCTCAACTCACTGGGCTACTCGGAGGTTCCCGATCGCGGTGACGCCGACCTGATCCTGTTCAACACCTGTTCGATCCGCGAGAACGCGGACAACAGGTTCATCTCCCACCTCGGAGAGGCCAAACGCCTGAAGTCCGAAGACCCGGCCCGCATCGTCGGCGTCGGCGGCTGCTGGGCCCAATCGGTCAAAGACGAGGTGTTCCGGCGGTTCCCGTTCGTCGATGTCGCCTTCGGTCCCGGGCAGATCCATCGGCTCGCCGAGTTCCTGAACTCCGACTCGATCACCGCGCAGGGATTCTTCGAGTTCGAGGAGTTCTCCGGCGATCTGCCATCCCACCGCGAACGCCAGTTCCAGGGATGGCTCCAGATCTCCCAGGGATGCAACTGCGTCTGCTCCTACTGCATCGTGCCCTCCACCCGTGGCCGTGAGGAAAGCCGGGATCCCGATCTGCTGATCGCCGAGGCGGAACGGCTCGCCTCCGAGGGCGTGCGCGAACTCACCCTGCTCGGCCAGAACGTGAACAGCTACGGACGCGACCTCCCGGTCGAGAACCGGATCAGGTTCTCCGACCTGCTGCGCCGCGTCGACGCGGTCGAAGGCATCGAGCGGATCAGGTACACCAGCCCGCATCCGAAGGACATGCGCGAGGACGTGATCGACGCCCACGTAGAACTGGCGAGCCTCTGCGAGCACATTCACCTGCCGCTCCAATCAGGATCGAGCCCGATCCTCAAGAAGATGCGCCGGACCTACACCCGCGAGCGCTACATGGACCGTGTCGCGATGATCCGCGAACGCCTGCCGGACTGCGGCATCACCACCGACATCATCGTCGGATTCCCGGGGGAGACCGATGAGGATTTCGCCCAGACCCTCGAGGTGGTCGAGGAGGTCGGCTACGACCAGGCCTTCACCTTCAACTACTCGCCGCGGCGCGGAACCCTGGCCGCCGAGATGGAGGACCAGGTTCCCCATCCGGTGAAGAAGGAACGCATGTCGGCGCTCGTCGACGTCGTCCAGCGCCGCGCCCGGGAACGGGCCCAGCGCTTCGTCGGCCGCTCGATCGAGGTCCTGGTGGAAGGCCCCAGCCGCAACGATCCGACGCGCCTGCGCGGACGCAGCCGCCACAACAAGGCGGTCAACTTCGAGGGCACCGCCAGCCCAGGCCGGCTGGTCGAGGTCGAGATCTCGGCCGCCACCTCGCAGACCCTTACCGGCACGGAGAGGCTGCTCAGCGGGATCACGGCCTGATGGCCGGCGTCGTCGCCGTGTTCGGGCCGACCGCGATCGGCAAGACCGGCGTCGCGATCGAGCTGGCGGCACTGCTGCGGGAACGCGGTGATGGTCCGGTCGCGATCAACTGCGACGCGATCCAGGTCTACGAGGGCCTCGAGACGATCAGTGGCGCCGCGACGGCCGAGGATCGCCGGCGGCTCGAACACCGCCTGATCGGGTTCGTGCCGATCGAGCGGGAGTTCAGTGCCGGCCGCTACGCGGAACGTGCGCACCGGGAGATCGACGGGCTGCTCGCCGAGGGGCGAACCCCGATCCTGGTCGGGGGCACCGGGCTCTATCTGCGGGCCGCGCTGGCCGAGATCGAGTTTCGCCCGGCCGTACCCGACGAGCTGCGGCGGGAAGTCGAGCAGGAGCTGGAAAGGGAGGGTCCCGCGGCGCTCCACGCGACCCTTCCGGACGAGTTCCGGGACTCGATCCATCCCAACGACCGCAAACGCATCGCCCGCACCGTCGAGCTGATCCGGGACGGGCAGACACCGGCACGCGATCATCGCGGCGGCGGTGAGCTCTGGACCGCCGATCTGCGGCAGCCGACCAGACTCTTTGGTCTGGCCGAAGAGGACGAGAGCCTGGTCGCGAAGATCGACCGCCGGGTGGACCGCATGGCCGACGAAGGCGCCGGTGAAGAGGTGGCAGCGGCCGTGAGCGATGGCGCCTCCCGGACCGCGAGAGCGGCGATCGGCTTCGACGAGTTCCTCGCCGGGGACCTCGACCGGGTGAAGCTGCTCCACCGCCGATACGGCCGCCGTCAGATGACCTGGATGCGGCGGATGGACGGGGTGGACGTGATCGACCGGACGGGCCTCACCGACGCGCGGGTGGCCGAGGTCCTGCTCGAGTTGATCGACCGCGACCCCGCCTGAATGCAGGCGGGGCACGTACCGGATAGCTTGCGGGGCCGCATGAAGTTCGAGAAATGGCAAGCACTGGGTAACGACTACGTGATCCTGGAGGAGGAAGGCCTTCTCTGGGAACTCAACCAGCAGCGGATCCAGCGGATCTGCGACCCGCATTTCGGGGTCGGATCGGACGGTGTGCTGCTGATCTCGAAGACCGATGATCCGGCCTACGTGGCCACCCTTCGCATCTTCAATCCCGATGGCTCCGAAGCCGAGCTTTCGGGCAACGGCGCCCGGGAGGCGATCCTGTACCTGCGCCGTCACGGCTGGACCGAGGACGAGGAGTTCAGCATCCTCACCGAATCGGGTCCGGTAACCCCACGGATCACCTCGGACCGCACCTGCTCGGTCGAGATGGGGACCGCCTCGGTCACCTCCAAGGATTTCCCCAGCGGCGACGAGAGCGGCAAGGGCACGGTGACGTCGGCCGGACGCGACTGGAACTTCCAGCATGTCTCGATCGGCAATCCTCAGTGCGCGATCGAGGTCGGCTCCGAGATCGAGGATCTCGACCTGCCCAAGATCGGGCCCGACATCGAGAACAGCGGGCTCTTCCCCAACCGCACGAACGTCTCTTTCTTCCGGGTTTCGGGTTCGCGTGTCCGTGCCCGGATCTTCGAACGCGGTGTCGGCGAGACGCTGTCCTCGGGAACCGGCGCCAGCGGCGCGGCCGTCGCCGCCTACCTGAACGGCGCCCCGAGCCCGATCACGGTCGAACTCGACGGAGGAGAGCTCCTGGTCGAGATCACGCCCGATCTCGAGGTGACCCTCACCGGATGGGCGGAGCCGATTCTCGCGGGCGAACTCGCCCCGGAGCTGGTTGAATCAATGGCCGAATTGACGGCCTGATTCAAGCCCCTCAGTCTCAGATTCCAGACAAGCAAACGATTCAAGGAGATACGTTGGCTCTCACCGATCCGTCCAAGCGCCTCGAGGCGATGCCGCCGTACATGTTCGCCGAACTCGAGCGAAAGATCGCCGACAAGCGGGCCGCCGGAATCGATGTGATCAGCCTCGGCATCGGTGATCCCGACATGCCGACCTACCCCCATGTGGTCGAGGCGATGCAGGCCGCGGTCGCCGATCCCGGAAACCAGAACTACCCGAGCAATCGCGGCCGCGAGGAGTTCCGCCAGGCCTTCGCCGATTTCTACCGCGACCGTTTCGGCGTCGAGATCGACCCGGAGTCCGAGGTGATTCCGGCTATCGGTGCCAAGGAATGCATCTACAACCTCTGCTTCGCCTTTCTCGATCCGGGGGATGTCGCGCTGGCCTCCGATCCCGGCTACCCGGTCTACACCGGTGGTCCGATCCTGGCCGGCGCCGAAGCCGTGCTGCTTCCGCTGGTGCCGGAGCTGGGCTTCGCCCCGGATCTGGACGCGATCGATCCGCTGACCGCCGAGCGGGCCCGGCTGCTGTTCCTCAACTACCCGAACAACCCGAGCGGCGCGATCGTGCCCGACGGTTTCTTCGAGAAGGTGGTCGAGTTCGCGAGGAAGAACGACATCCTGGTCGTTCACGACAACGCCTACTCGGAAACGACCTACGACGGCTACGTGGCTCCGAGCTTCCTCGCCACTCCGGGTGCCAAGGAGGTCGGCGTCGAGGTGTTCTCGCTCTCCAAGGGCTACAACATGACCGGATGGCGGGTCGGGGCGATCCTCGGCAACGCCGATGCGATCGCGACCTACTGGCGGCTGAAGACCAACGTCGATTCGGGTCTGTTCGAGGCCGTCCAGATCGCCGCCGCGGCCGCGCTCAACGGTCCGAAGGAACCGCTGGAGAAGATGAACGCGATCTACGCGCGGCGCCGCGATCTGGTGGTCGACACGCTGCGCACGATCGGCGTCGACGTCGAGAGCCCGAAGGGCACGATCTACGTCTGGGCACCGGTGCCGGACGGATACACCTCGACCAGCTTCTGCGAGAAGGTGCTCGAAGAGGCCGCCGTGGTCATCTCACCGGGCTCGATGTACGGCCGGAGCGGAGAGGGCTTCTTCCGGATCTCATTGACGACGCCGGACGAGAGGCTCACCGAAGCCCTCGAGCGCATGAGAGAACACCTGTCCTAGAGAAACCGAAGCATCCCACGAACTCTGGCAACGATTTCCAATGATAGTCATTGGAAATCGTTGCCAGGGCGTCTGGGTGTGGGTTGGGGCTAGAGCTTTCCTTCTGCCTGGAGGGTGTCGCGCAGGCCTGTTTCGAGGTCTCGTGGGCGGAAGCCGAGTTCCTCTTTGGCCTTGCTCGCGTCGGCCCAGAACGTGACTCCGTCGGCTGAGCTGATCAGCTCGGCGAGGTTCGGGGGCTGATTCATCAGCTTGCCGACCAGGGGTCCGATCGGCCTCAGCATCTTCAGGAACCCGGTCGGCATCGCCCGGGTCGGGGCCTTCTTGCCGCTCACGGCGGCGGTCGTCTCGAGGATCTCACGCATGGTCACGTTGCTGGCCGTGAGGATGTAGCACTCGCCGACTTTGCCCTTGTCCAGGATCAGGGCGAGACCGGCGGCGATGTCGTCGACGTGGGCGAGCCCCGTGCCGAAATCGGGGAAGGGCACCATCGGCAGCTTGCCGCTCAGGAACTGATCGATCGTGCTCGCGATGGCCGAGTGGTCGCCCGGTCCGTAGACACCGGCCGGCTGGGCGATCACGCAGGGAAGACCCTGGTTCTCGATCAGGTCGAGCGCGATCTGGTGGGCCTCGTACTTGGTCTGCTCGTAGTACGAGGTGAAGTTCAGATTCGGGCGCTCGAAACTCTCGGTCGCGAGTTCCCGGTTCGTATTGCCGAACACGGCGCAGGTCGAGACGTAGAGGACCCGGGGGATCTCCGCCTGAAGGCAGGCGTTCAGCACGTTGGCGGTGCCGGTCACGTTGGCCTCGTAGAGAGCCTGCCGCCGCGAGTCGGGAATGCCGACCTCGTACAGCGCCGCGTTGTGGAGCACCGCGTCCGCACCCTTCATCTGGGTGGTTAGCCGGTCCCGGTCCGAAAGGTCGCCGTCGACGAGAGCGCAGCCGAGCGCCGCCAGGTCCGAGGCGCGTTCGCGGTCCCTCACCAGGCAGGTCAGATCGTGTCCCTGATCGATCAGGTGCTTCGCCGTGGAGCCCCCGATGAATCCCGTCGCGCCTGTCATGAAGATCTTCATTGGGTCGGAGGGTATCGCCTGGCAATCCCCCGGGAACCGGAGCGCCTAGGATTGAGGGGATGGCCGCATCCACGAACGGAAACACGGACGGGAAGCCGACCGGCACCCAGATCGACGACGCGCTCGCACGGCGTGCGCGCCAGCGTGCCCTGATGATCGCCGTGGACACCACCGGGGACGGCAGCCTCGACGAGCTCGGAGAGCTGCTGCGCACCGCCGGAGTGGTCACGGCCGGCCAGATGATCCAGCGGCGCAGCGAACCGGACCCCGACCGCTACTTCGGCCAGGGCAAGCTGGAAGAGGCCAAGGCCGAGATCGCGCGCACCGGCGCCAACCTGGTCGCCTGCGACGACGAGCTCGCGCCGCGCCAGGAACGCAATCTCGAGGCCGCTCTCGAAGTGCCGGTGATCGACCGTACCGCGGTCATCCTCGACATCTTCGCCGACCACGCCCACTCGGCCGAGGGCAAGCTCCAGGTCGAGCTGGCCCAGCTGGAATACAACCTCGCCCGCATGCGAGGTCTCTGGACACACCTCGAACGGCTCGGCGCCGGCATCGGCACCCGCGGACCCGGCGAGTCGCAGATCGAGACCGACCGCCGCCTGGCCCGTGACCGCATCGCGATGCTTCGCCGCCGCCTGCGCGGGGTGGAACAGAACCGCGGCGTGATGCGCAGCCGCCGCCAGGACTCGGCCCTGCCGCAGGTCGCTCTGGCGGGATACACGAACGCGGGCAAATCGACCCTCCTCAACGCCCTGACCGGCGCCAGCGTCAGCATCGGTGACCGGCTCTTCCACACGCTCGATCCGACCACCCGGGCCTACGAGTACGAGGGCCGGCGCTATCTGGTCACCGACACGGTCGGTTTCATCGACAAGCTGCCCCATCAACTGGTCGAGGCGTTCAAGGCGACGCTGGAGGAGACCGTGCTGTCCGACCTGATCCTCCATGTGGTCGACGCCTCTTCGCCCGAGGAGCGTCTCCAGATGGAGATGCACGCCGCCGACAGCGTCCTGGCCGAGATCGAGGTCGACGACAAGCCACGGATCCTGGTGCTCAACAAGATCGACCTGCTGACCGACGAGGAGCGGGCCGAGGTCCGCATCGCCCACCCGGACGCGATCGCGGTCTCGGCGACCACGGGCGAGGGCCTGGATGACCTGAAGGCCGCGGTCGAGCACGCGTTCGAGCAGACCATGCTGCCGGTGGAGCTGCTCGTTCCCTACGCGCAGGGCGCCCGCCTTCACGATCTGCATGAGGTCGCGGGCAAGGTGGACCGTGAGGACGGTCCGGACGGCGTCCTGGTCAAGACCAGGCTGCCGCTGGGTGAGGTGCACCGCTTCGCCGATCTTTCGGTCGGCTAGCTCCGCGTCCGCTCAGTCGGCGGAGACCCGCTGGAGCACCAGGATGTGATCGCCCTGTTCCAGATGGTCCGATCCGCCCGAATCGCCCCGCAGGGAGATCGCGATCGGCACCGAGCCGGCCGAGGCGAAGGCCGCCGGGAGGCTCTCGATCGGCAGTGGCTGGCGGCTGGCGTAGGTGAGGCTCTCGACCTCGAGACCCGGATCGTCGAAAAGGGTCTGGGTCGCGACCAGCATCGCCGGATCCACGGTCGAAGTCGCGATGATCTCCGCGACGATGCCGGCGGTCGAGACCACGGTCAGGCTGTCCTCGGCGCCACGAACGGTGCGGGCTCGGACCGAGGCGCTCTGCTCGACGATCACCGGCACCTCGCTGCGCTGGGACACCATCATGCCGCTGATCACCGCGGACGCCTCGTGGCCGTCGGGCGCGGCGACGAAGATGATCGCGGGGTCCACCTGATCGATCGCGTGTTCCAGATCCTCGGGTTCGATCGGCGAACCGGCGATGAAGACCGGCTTGCTGCCGCGCACCTGCGCCGGGAAGGCCGCCGGTGGTTCCGGGTTCAGCAGATGCACTCTGGAGCCGTCGTATCCCGAGTCCGCCAGATCCTCGATCACGGAGCGGGTGGCGTCACTGAACCCGACGAACAGGACCGGACCGGGCCGGGTGGGGCTCACCTTGATCGTCGACGGGTCGATCGGGGACAGCCCGGCGGGCGAATGGCCCGGCGAGTGGGGGATCACGATCAGGCGCTCGTCCCCGCGGATGACCCGCTCGTCGGCCGGCAGGTACTCGGCCTCCGCGGCCGGACCGTCGCCGGAGAGCAGACCGAGCAGGGTGGTGGGCTCAAGCGCGGAGCGCGCCTCGGCGAAGGGACGGCCGGCATGCTCCCCGGCGGCCCGAAGTCTCGGCGAGAGTCCGAGAGACTCGACCGTGTCGAGGAACGAGTCGGCGAACTCCGGGTTCAGGATCGCCTGGCTCAGGGTGCCGCCGATGATGCGATCACGGACCAGTGGATCGAAGTTGGCCGGAAAGCGCCTGCCGCCGGCCGGCTGCGGATCTCCGCCATGGGAGCGCCGCTCGAACCAGAACGCGTTCACGTTGCGATGGCGGCGGATCTCCAGCCCGACGGGCGGGGCCGCGTCACCGAGCGGCGCGAGATGCTCGGCCAGGAGGCTGGTCCAGCCCATCACCGTGACGTCGGCCTCGTCGGGGTCGCCGACCGGAGACAGGATCACGATCCGCTGGGCGTCACCGGCGCAGGCCCGGGCGAAGCCGTCGTCGGCGAGGTCGGCCGCGAGCACGGTGCCGTGCCCCGGGGTCTCACCGAGGATTCGCCTGGCTTCCTCACGGGCGTCGGACATCGATTCCGGCAGCAGTACCACCATCTCCGGCGGTTCGGCCGCCATGTAACGGCTCAGGCGCTCCCGCGTCTCCTTCAGGGTCGGGTTGAATCCGACCACCAGGATGTGGCCCGAGCGAGAGATCGCCGGGTCGCTGCCGTGAAAACGGCTGATCGCCCGCTGGACCATCTCGGTGAGCACGGTCAGCACGATGCCGGCGAAGAAGACGAGGCCGGCGAGCACCTGGATCAGGCCGATCGCCCGTTCGGCGCCGTCGTGATCGTCGGCCAGCGAGCCGGGCTCGAGCAGATGGGCCGTCGACTGCCACAGGGCCTCACCGAAGCTGGGCCACGCGCCCAGCACGAAATGGCCGAGAGCGGCGGTGGAAAGCCACACGATCGCCAGGGCTCCGAGAAGGAACATGAAGCGGCCGGGGGTCGTGCGACTCAGGTATTCCCACCATCCCCGAAGGCTCCGATGCCTCGGATACAGTGAGCGACCATGCATCTCAACTTTCGGATTCTGACTGATGGGGCGATTCTGCCATCCCGTGCGAACGAAGGCGACGCGGGGCTCGACCTCTACGCCTCCGAGTCCGCCCACATCGGCCCGGGCGAGCGCTGGCAGGTGGCGACCGGGGTGGCGGTGGAGATCCCGGACGGCCACGCGGGGCTGGTTCTGCCGCGTTCCGGTCTGGCCCGCCGGCACGGAATCTCGCTGGTGAACGCGCCCGGTCTGATCGATTCCGGCTATCGGGGTGAGCTCAAGGTGCTGCTGCTGAACAACGATCCCGCCGAGGTGTTCCGGATCGCGCCCGGAGATCGCATCGCCCAGCTGGTCGTGACCCCGGTGATGATCGCCGAGCCCCGGGCGGTGGAGACGCTCTCGGAGAGCGAGCGCGGCGAGGGTGGCTTCGGGTCTAGCGGCCGCTGAACGCGGCGCGGCGCGCCGATTGATGCGCGGCGCTCTCGAACTCGTCGGGCAGCGCTTCCAGCTCGATCTCGCCGCCGTGGTGGTGTTCGAGGGCCAGCTTGATCAGGTGGTCGGCCAGCCAGGCGTTCTTGGGCAGCAGGGGGCCGTGCAGATAGGTGCCGAAGAGGTTGTCCTCGGTTACTCCCTCGAACCCGTCTGAGCCGTTGTTGCCATGGCCCGCCTCGACCTTGCCCAGCGCTTCCGCCGAGGAGCCGAGGTAGGTGCGGCCGCCGTGATTCTCGAAGCCGGCGACGGTGCGCGGAGTGCCGTCGAGGTTCACCTCGATCGCCACCGGTCCGATCAGGCGCGGCCCGGGCTCACGCACGGTCTTCAGATCGACCAGTCCCAGGCCCTCGATCTCTTCGTCGGCCAGCTGGTAGGAGCCGCCAAGCAGCTGGTAGCCCCCGCAGACCGCGAGGATCACGGCACCATCCTGCTTGGCCGCGACCATGCTCTCGCGCTTGGTCTCGACCAGATCCGAGGCCACGACCCGCTGGTCGCGATCCTGGCCGCCGCCCATGTAGATCAGGTCGTAGGAACCCGGATCGAAGGATTCGCCCAGGCCGCGGCCTGTCACCTCGAACTCGATGCCGCGCCAGGCGCAGCGCTGTTCGAAGAAGATGATGTTGCCGCGATCCGCGTAGATGTTCATCTGGTCGGGATAGAGGCTGAGCAGGCGAAGCTTCATCGGTCAAAGCCTACGGATCGGGGTCGGCCGGCATCGTGCCGTGCCACCACGATGACCGAGGCGATGTGGCGTTCGGTCTGCGGCACCTCGATCATCCGTTCGACCGCGAACCCTTCGGCGGCGAGCTCGGCCGTCAAGGTGTCCCGGTCGATCACGTCGAGCGTGATGCTGTCGTGCGATTCGGTGAGCCCGCCGTCGGGGGCCACGACCTGTCGCAGCCGCACGACGGTCAGTGAGCGGCCATCATCTTCGACCGCCACCGGGCGGCTCGCGAAGACCCAGTCGTCCAGTTCGCGAACGTCGGGCAGGATCTCGACCGTCCGGCTCTCCTCGGGAATCCACTCGGAGATCGCGAAGGCGGCGAGCCCATCCGGGCGGAGGCGCCGCTTGACGCCGGCCAGCATCCGCAGCCGGCTGCTCTCCCCGCCGAGGATGTGAAGCAGTTGTTGGGGAGCGATGATCGTCTCGAAGAGGTCCCGGCCGAGCGGCATGTCGAGGATCTCGGTGACGTCGCCGGTGATCGCGCTGACCCCGGGTTCGCTCGCGAGGCGGTTCATGTCGGCGACCATCGCCGGGTCACGGTCCACACCGACAACCGTCCGGCCCTCGGCGGCCAGATACCGGGCGACGCGGCCGATGCCGCAGCCGAGATCGAGCACCGAGCCGGAACCCGCGCTCAGCTCCGACCAGGCCGGGAGGTCGGCCCGATAGGCACAGGACTCGACCAGCTGCCAGATCGAGGCCTCGTCCGATTCGAGGTCGGCGAGAATCAACCTTCCCAGTACTGGTCGGCGTCACCTTCGTCGGCGAGAAGCTTGCGCACCTCCAGCAGGGCGGTGTAGGTCGGCATCGCGAAGAGCTTCGCGGGAGAGCCCTTCAGCGATTCGCGGAGTGCCCCCTTCAGGTCGTCGACGACCGTGATCCGGCCGGTGTCCCAGCCCGCGTACTTCAGGCGCAGTGCCATCTCGGCGGCGCGTGTCCCGGTGCAGACCACCGATTCGACCCGGCCGGCGAGCATCTCGAAGTCCGCGTCCCAGATCCAGGACACGTCCCTGCCGTCGGCGATCCGGTCGTTGAGAGCGATCCAGAGATCGAGCTGTCCCGGCTCGAGGGCCAGGGTGCGGATCACCTCGTTCGCTCCCGCCGGATTCTTGATCAGGAGGATCGAAAGCTCGGTCTGCTCCACCTGGATCCGCTCGACCCTTCCGAACACCGCCTTCATCGAGGCCAGGCTCCTGACCGACGACTCGACCGGAATGCCGAGCCTGCGCGCGGTGGCGATCGCTCCGAGAGCGTTGTAAAGGTTGTAGAGACCGGGGAGGGGCAGGTTCAGGATCGCCCGTCCCTCGGGAGTCACGATCTCGGCTTCGAGCCCGCTCATTCCCTTCAGGGTTATGTTCCGGGCCGACACGTCGGGCGCCGGCCGTTTCATGCCGCAACTCGGGCAGGAGTAGTGGCCGAGATGTCCGACGAATGTCCGCTGGTACTCCAGGGCGTGCCCGCAGACACGGCACTGCTTGGCGTCATGGGCATGCTGAAGCTCGGACAGCGCCTGCGAGTCGTCGTCGATCCCGAAGTAGGTGGTCTGCTCCCCCGAGTGGCGGCCGATGTCGGCGACCAGGGGATCGTCGGCGTTGAGGACGAAGCCGGTCCTTCCGGCACTGTCGGCCGCGAGCTTCACCCAGGCGTCGGCGAGGGCCTCGGTCTCGCCGTAGCGGTCCAGCTGGTCGCGGAAGAGGTTGCCGAGCAGGATCGTGTCCGGATGGAGGCGGGACGCGGTCTCCGGCAGCCAGGCCTCGTCCACCTCGAACAGCCCTTCGTCGCCGGTCTGTTCGAGCAGAGCGGTGGCGACTCCCCAGGTCATGTTCGAACCGGAACGGTTGTGAACCGGATGGCGTCCCTCGGCGATCAGGATCGAGGCGAGCATCGATGCGGTGGTGGTCTTTCCGTTGGTGGCGCTGATCAGGGTCGAGCCGTGTTCCAGCTTCGATCCGAGCTTGTCGATCGCGTTCCCGTCCAGCTTCAGCAGCACCCTTCCGGGAAGGGTGGTGCCGCCGCCCCGGCCGGTCGCGCGGCTGAGCCTGCCGATTGCGCGGGCGAGACCGGCCTTCGCCCGGATCAAGGGGCGTCCCCGGGAACGATCATCCGCAGGGCCGAAGGCAGCACCCTGACGCGGGCCGGCAGCTCGGTCAGGGGATCGCCGTCCGCGTACACGGTGAAGGGGCGGCTCGCCTTGAGCTCGATACTCGAGGTGGTCCAGGTTTCGACCACCTCCTCGTTGACGTGGGTTCCCTTGAACACCTTGGGCAGGTTGAGCAGAAAGCTGAGCTTGCCGGCCTCGGTGATCACGACCACGTTGAGCAGCCCGTCGGAGAGGTCGGCGTCCGGCGCGAGCTTCATACCGCCCCCGTAGTAGGCGTTGTTGGCGACCGCCACGGTGTAGCCGCTGAACCGCTTCTGGACGCCGCCCTCGACCAGGGAGAAGCGGGCCGGCTTCCAGCCGAACAGCGCCTTGAGCGCGGCGTAGGCGTAGACCATCGTGCCCTTGAACAGCTTCGCCTCGTTGGCGATCCGGTTGGCCTCGGAATCGAAGCCGAATGAGGCGATGCCGAGGAACCGGTTGCCGTTGGCCTCGCCGACGTCGATCGCCCGGACGTGACCCTCGTCCAGACAGCGGACCGCCTCGGCCGGGTCGGTCGGGATTCCCAGGGCCCGGGCCAGGTCGTTGCCGCGGCCGGCCGGGATCAGTCCGAGCGGGGCGTCGGTGCCGGCCATCGCACCCCCGATCGCGCCGAGTAGGCCGTCACCACTCATGACCACGGGGATCTCGCGTGCGTCGAGCGCGTCGAGCGCGATATCGATCCCATGCGCGGCCGACCGGGTGCGTTCCACCCGGAACACCATGCGACGCGCGTCGAACTCCCGCTCGACCTCGGCCAGAAGCTTCAGAGCCCTTCCTCCGCCCGCGCTCGGGTTGACGATCAGCGCGTAGTTCTTCTCGGATTCGAAGCTCATGCGAACGATTCTTCCTTTCTCCCCACGAAATAGGTTCCATCGGCCGCTTCGCCGGTCTCGACCTCGGAAATCCCGAGTTTGGCGAACTTGCGTCGCGTGACCCCGTCCGGGGTGGAGAACGGAGTGCTCTGTCCCAGACTGGATGCGATGATCACGGTGCCTCCGGGGCGGAGTACACGATCGATCTCGGCGAAGAAGATGGGCATGTTGGTCTGGGCGACGAGATCGAAGTTCTGATCGGGATAGGGCAGGCTGGAGGCGTCGCCCTCGCGGAACGCGACCCGCGCCTCTGGGTCGAGCCCGATCTTCGCGTTGGCCTCGGCGATCATGCGGGGAGAGAGATCGACTCCACGGACTCGTGCCTGGGGGAACTCGCGGGAGAGGAAGAGGGTGGCCGCGCCGGTACCGCAGCCGATGTCGAGGACGCGCTCCGGAGTGCCGGTGACCTTCAGTACGGCGGCCGCCAGTGGAGCGAGATGCTCCGGCTGCCCGGCCCGCGTATTGCTGTCCCAGCCCTTCGCGGCGGCATCGAAGAACCTCATCACGGGACGGCTCACCACGGGCCATAGCCACGGTGTGTGGGCGACGATGCGGCTGATGGTCCTGCCGATCAGGACGGTCTTGCGGTCGGGCGACGATTTGGGGCTGGACACCAGGTGATCATGCCAAGTGCAGCGGTCCTGCCGTCGGAAGACTCGGCCCTTCTACTAGCCTTCCGCCCATGAAGAACCGGGAAAAGCTCATTGGTCTGGTCGTCGCCGGAGTTCTGCTGGCGGCGGTGGTCATCGTCATCGTGGTCGCGCGAGGCGGGGATGACGACGATCCCGGTACGGCGGCGACCCCGGTGACCAAGGAGGGAAACCTCGACGAACCGGGCACCGTGGTGAAGAAGGGTGAACCGGCCACGGTCACCATGGAGACCTCCGAGGGCACCTTCAAGATCGCGCTCGACACCGAACGGGCACCGATCACCGCCAACAACTTCGCCTACCTGACCGAGGAAGGTTTCTACGACGGCCTGGGCTTCCATCGCATCGTTCCCGATTTCGTCATCCAGGGTGGAGATCCGCTCGGTGACGGCACCGGCGGACCGGGATACAAGGTGGTCGAGGCACCGCCGAAGAACCTGAAGTACGACGTCGGTGTGGTCGCGATGGCCAAGTCCGGCGCCGAGGCTTCCGGCACCTCCGGCAGCCAGTTCTACATCGTGACCGGATCGGGCGGCCAGAGCCTGACACCGGACTACGCCCTGGTCGGCAAGGTGAGCGAAGGCATGGACGTGGTCGAGAAGATCGGCGGGCTCGGCGGTCCGGACGAGCAACCGACCCGGGACGTGGTCATCGAGAAGGCCACGCTCGAAAAGGGCTGAGACTTGACGGCGGCGGAACTCGAGCCGGTCCAGTTCGAAGCGGCCGCCGAAGGGCCGCTCCTGCGGGGTGAGAGTTCGGGTTCCGGCCGCGGCATATTCCTTTCCCACGGTCTGAGCGCCACCCGGCGCTATGTGGTCCACGGATCGAAGGTGCTGCCCCGGCGCGGCTACCGCCTCCACACCTACGACGCGCGCGGACACGGCGAGTCAGATCCGGCGGCCGAGTACACCTACGATCTGCTCGCCGACGACCTCGAGGCGGTGATCGCCGAGCGCGGCGGTGATGATGGCCTGATCCTCGGAGGGCACTCGATGGGCTGCCACACCTCGGTGACGTTCGCTCTCCGTCACCCGGAGCGGGTGGCCGCGCTGATCCTGATCGGTCCGGTCTACACCGGAGGCGAGGACGACCTGGATCTCGGCCGCTGGGACGAACGGGCCGACGCGCTCGAGCGGGAGGGACCGGCGGGATTCGCCCGGGTGGTCGGCGAGCACGTCGACGCGAGCGAAGACATTCGCCGGACGATCATGCGGCTCGCCCAGGGTCGGGCCGAGCTTCACCGGCATCCCGAGGCCGTCGCCGAGGCGCTCCGCCAGATCCCGCGTTCGCGGCCGTTCGGATCTCTCGGTGAGCTCGCGGCGCTCCGGATGCCGGTGCTGGTGGTCGGCAGCCACGACGAGATGGATGACGGACATCCGTACGCGGTCGCCGAACGATACGCGGAGGCATTGCCGAACGCGAAGATGATCAGCGAGGAGAAGGGGCAGTCGCCGCTTTCCTGGCAGGGCGGGCGCCTGTCCCGGGAGATCGCCGGCTTCCTGGAGTCGAACGGACTCGAGGCGGCCGCCGGGTAGCCTTGGTGACGATGGATTCCGAATCACAGAGCTCAGTCTCGGCCGATGCGCCCGGCCCGCCGCCGCATCCGGGCATGACATGGATCCCGGGTGGCACCTTCGCGATGGGCAGCGATCGTCACTACCCGGAGGAGAAGCCGGCCGGACCCGTCACCGTTGACGGTTTCTGGATGGACGAGACCGCGGTCACCAACCGCGAGTTCGAACGGTTCGTCGAGGCCACCGGGTACATGACGATCGCCGAGAAGGCGCCGGATCCGGCGATGTATCCGGGTGCGGACCCGGCATTGCTCGTGCCCGGTTCGATCACCTTCAAGCAGCCGCGCCGGCCGGTCGACATGAGCAACCCGATGGGCTGGTGGGCCTGGACCCCGGGCGCCAGCTGGCGCCATCCCTGGGGGCCGAACTCGAACCTCGACGGCAAGGAAGAGCATCCGGTGACCCAGGTGACCTTTCAGGATGCCGACGCCTACGCGAGATGGGCCGGCAAGGAACTGCCGACCGAAGCCGAGTGGGAGCGAGCGGGGCGGGGCGGGATCGAGGGAGCCGAGTTCGGCTGGGGCGATGAGATCGCGCCGGCCGGTGAGGAACGGATGAACCGCTGGATCGGCGAGTTCCCCTGGAAGTTCCGGCCCCGTCCGAACGGTCCGCGCAAGCCCGGGACGGTCGCGGTCAAGACCTACGAGCCGAATCCGTTCGGCCTGTACGAGATCACCGGAAACACCTGGGAATGGACCCAGACATGGTTCGCCGACCGGCATGAGGAGCCGACCTCGCGCTGCTGCGCGCCGAGCAACCCGCGCGGTCCGAGCGTCGATGCCAGCCGCGATCCGCAGAGCGGGATTCCCCGCAAGGTGATCAAGGGCGGGTCGTACCTCTGCGCCGAGAACTACTGCAGCCGCTACCGGCCCGCGGCCCGTATCCCGGAGAGCATCGAGAGCTCCACCTGTCACATCTCGTTTCGGTGCATCGCAAGGCCCTGACCGCTTTTCGGTCTCCGCTTCGCTCGCGCCCGGCCGCCGGGTAGGGTGGCGTCACCGGCACGTCGCCGGGGGTGTTCTGTCCGTGATCGAGAAGTAAGGGGAATCAGATGGAGTCGAGCGGTTCAAAAGTTCCCGGCGGTTCCGCCGCCTGGGCGTCCTGGGTAGCTTTCGCCGGCATCATGATGATGCTGGTCGGTGTGTTCAGCGTCATCGCCGGGCTGGCCGCGGCGTTCGAGGACGACTATTTCGTGCGTGGGACCTCCGGCGGAGATGTCTACCTGCTGAGCGTCCAGGCCGTCGGCGTGATCTGGCTGGTCGTCGGAATCGTCAAGGTCTGGGCCGGCTATGCGCTGATCCAGGGACGCACCTGGGCCCGCCTGCTGACGATCGTGCTGTGTTTCTTCCACGCGGTG
>Ga0335075_10005277_pt1 | contig 20108 bp, 17 predicted proteins | sample Lox_Sample_24_FD_206723 | JGI IMG/M metagenome (GOLD analysis project Ga0335075, IMG submission 206723) | Soil microbial communities from Loxahatchee National Wildlife Refuge, Florida, United States - Lox_Sample_2.4 | ecosystem: Environmental > Terrestrial > Soil > Wetlands | place: USA...
GACCGCCAGGACCCAATCGTGGAAGAGTTGATGCTCCACGCCAAAGCTCCATTGTTCGGAATAAGGATTCAGCAGCGCGTCGGGATAACCGACCAGCGTGTTCGTCGGAAAGAACTGGTCGTAGTACGACGCGCGGCCGGGGCGGATATAGAGGCTGCGCAGCGGCGCTTGCGCGCCTGCCGGAAACGCGGGCAGCGGAACGCCGGTGACGCTGGTGGGAAATCCGATCTGGCCCGGAGCGGCGGTGTAGTTGAAGACGCCGGTCGGCCCGGTAAGCGCGTAGTTGGCTTCGGAGTTGTCCACCACTTGCGAATAGTAAATGCCGAAGCCGCCACGGATCACCGTCTTGCCGTGGCCCAGCCAGTCATAGGCGAAACCGGCGCGCGGCGCGAAGTTCAGGCGAGAATCCGTGAACGTCTGTTGCTCGTAGCGCAAACCCAGGTTGATGGTCAGGTCGCGGCGGATTTTGTAATCGTCCTGCACGAACAAAGACCACAGCGTGTCGGTGACCGTGTAATTGGCATTGCCGTAGCTCTGCGTGTAGGTTTTGACATTGGCGATATTGTCGAGATACGCAGGGCTCTCACAAACCGGCAACGCTTGCGTGCAGGTGTTGTAGACGAATTGGCCGAGATAAATGGGACCGCCGAACTCTTTACTGTCGCCGCCGTTATGCGCCACGATCGCGTCGAACCCGAACTTCACCTGGTGTTTGCCCAAGATGGCCGAGACGGTGTCGGTGGCCTCGTATTGACGGTTCATGAGCAGCGCCGATTGCGACGTGCCGTAAATGACGGGGTCGAATTCGGTTATCGGCGACGCCAGTTGGAACTGCACTCGGACGTCGTTCAACAGCCGGGGCGTGAACACGGCTGTTTCTCCGAGTTCCTCGGTATACGTGCGGCGCCGGAAAATGCGGTCGACGGTAGGCAGGCTGTTTCCGCCGACCGTGCCGTTGGGATTCGTATCGTAATAGCCGTCGACGTCGGAACGGAAGAACAGGTTATTGCGGTCGTTGAAGGAATGATCGACGCGCAGGTATCCAAGCCAATCGCGATAATGTCCGACGAAGCTACCCGGCGCGACGGGCGATATGATCGGTGACGCGCGATTTTCGATGCTGTATTCGCCGGCCGCGAAGAAACGCGTACTGCCGCCGCTTCCGATCGGGCCGCCGAGCGAGAGCGCAACCTGATTCAATGTATCGCTGGTAATGTCGTTGCCGCTGGCGGCATTGCTCGAGGTGAAGCCGGCCAGCGATGCCTCGGATGCAGCGGGACGTCCCAGATAAAGCGCCTCGCCGTGGAAATCGGCCGAGCCGCTCTTCGTAACGATGTTCACAACGCTTCCGGTGCTGCCGCCGTATTCGGCCGAGAACGCATTCGTGAGAACATCCATCTCCTGCACGGCCGCGAGCGGTACGTTGCTGAAAATGGTTTGCCGGCCCCAAAGGTCGATGCCATTCGCGCCATCGACCTCGAACCACGTCTGGCGGCGGCCGGCGCCATTAGTGGTAAAGAGATCCTCGTTCATGAAAACGTCGCCCTGGTTGATGGCCGGCCGATTGGCCGCATTCAGCAGCGGCAGGTAGGTGATCTTGCGGTTGGGGAGCGGCGTTTCCTGCACCTCGAAGGCGTCGAGCGTGGTTCCCAGTTGGGGCTCGTCGGCGCGAACTTCGCCCGCGACGCCCGTCACCGTGACCTGCGTCTGGCCGGCCGCGACATTGAGTTGCAGATTGATGTCGGCGGTGGCGCCCGCCTGGAGCGAAATATTCTCCAGATGCGCGGGTGCAAAACCGGACTTCGCGGCAGTAAGGTCATAGGCGCCGGTGACGGGGAGGCCGCCAAGAGTCACGTTGCCCGAGGCATCCGTTTTGGCCGACCGCTCCAGACCCGTGCGAATGTTCTTCACAGTAACGAATGTGTCCGCCACGGCTGCGTGGCTCTGATCGTAGACATGTGCTTGGATGATGGCGGTGTCGGGTGTCTGGGACAGGGCGGCGGAAAGGAATACGAGTGAGGTCCAACGAAATCGCGCCATATGACTGAAAATTGACAGGTTACAGCAGTGGAAGCGCTACTACCAGACGTCGTAATTGACGGAGGGCATGGCAACTCGTCCCGTTACGCCCTTGAGCACAAGATCACCAGAAGTGCCGGTGAAATCAGGATCGCGATTTTGGGCTCGCGTTGGTTGTGTGACCTCTTACCGCTTCCAACCTGTTTTCCGATCTGGCGAAAGTACGCAGAGCCTTCTTTCCGTTTCTTCTCCTAGGATCCGTCTGCGAGCATAATAATGTTGCACACAGCATATATATGCTGTATCCTCTTCAAAGGGAGATTCGCTTATGCCGATCAATCTTGAGCCGGAAGTCAAACAAAAACTGGAGGCGCTCTCCGCCTTGACAGGTACGTCACAAACGGAACTTGTGAATGTCATGCTTGGCCGGGCGTTAAATCAACTTACCGAGGGACTTCAACAGCACGCGGCCAGTGCACCCCTGACGGTGCAAGCAGGCAGACCAGGATCAAGCCTCGCTGATCAGATCCGGCAATGGGTGATGGACGAGATCTTCGAGCCAGCTCGTCAGAAGCGCTTAGTCAAGGTTACCGTGTCGGCGGGTGAGGTTCACAAAAGGATGGGCCTTCGGAATCGCTTGCCCGCAGTGTGCGCCGCCCTTGGCAGCAATCTGCTGCTCCAACGCGCAAGCGTGAAACGGTCTTTGGTCACTGGACCATCGAACGGGGCACGCACAGCCTTTACCTTCGAGCTAAGCGCCACAGCGCCGGAATGACCGACAGTCCTGTCAATTTTCAAATTCCATCACGCCAGTTTTGAAGCGCATCTCCTCGCGCCGCCGCCCGCTCGCATGATGCCGCGAGTATCGTTTTACTCGAGAAGTACAGTGCTTGGGTTCCCTCGCCGCAACCCAACGCGCCTCAGGCGTTCGGAAATTCAGGCCACGGCTATTTGCCTCGAAAACGAGGTTCAGTCGTGTTGCAGGGTCGGTCTCCCCCGCCGCAAGGTGTCCGGAGAACGCGGCCGCCAGATCTTTGAAATCTTGAATATGCTCACCGCGCGTCGAAGCATTAGTGCTTCGACGCGCAGTGGACCGCCGTTTTCATGGCCGCAGGTGACCGTAGGTCACGTAGGTTTGACAATATCAAGAACACGAATCCCTTACCAACGCAATACCCCCAAGACCGCGTTGGTGAAGGCTTTCGGGCCACCTTAAGCTGTACGAATTCAGCAGTTTACGACCCCCCTCCCCCTTTGAGGCCGTATGCGTCGGTTTTCGCCTCCTATTCTCTCTTCACGGCGACCACTGGCAATCTGGCGCAGTGCGTTTCCGCCTTCATACGCGGCTACGAGTCGAACGTTCAGCAACCCGCTAGCGGAGCTTCAGGTCGATTACGGCGTCTTTTTTTGAATTAAAGCTGCTCAATGTTTTCGTGGCGCTGGAGTGGTCTTCACGCTCGGCGTGAACTTTGTAGTCGACGTTGGCGCTGAGGCCCGCGAAGTGGTATTCGCCGTCGCCGCCGCTGATGAAAGAGCGGATCTGAAGTGTTTTGGTATCTTCAAGATACACCACGGCGCCTTTAACGGGATTATCGCCGTTATCGGACACGATTCCGTGAACCGAACGAACGTCCGGATTCGCGTTCAAGGGCTTATTCTGGCCGCTGAGGGTAACGCTCAGCAGCAGCCAGCCGAGCAACGCGAGGATGGTTTTGGGCATCGACCCGCCTTCCCTTGGTGGATGCTCCAACGCCGGACAGAGTTGCAAAGCCGTACACTAGAAGTAGACAGTCCGCTAATTCATGAAACACATCATCAGTAAATCACTGGATATCTGGGCCGACGAGAACATGACTGCCGGCCACCAAGAACTTCCCGCCGGAACGGTGGTGGAGGAAACCAGGGCTACACAGCACCGGCGCAGCGACGCGCTGTGGCTCCGATTTGATGGAAGACACGTGGGTTACGCGCTGGAAGCGGCGTACCGGGAATCTACCGTGGAAGCCGCTGAAATGCGCCAGTCGGAACGCGCTCCGCAAGCTAGCGTTCATTTTTCAAGGTACGTGAACCGGTAACCGGCCGTAACGGAACTCGCGGGCGGCGTCCATAGTATGGCCTCTCATCGGCCTTCGCCGCGGTGTTATGCGCCGCTCCCGCTCCTGCCAACTTCAGCGGAACCTGGGTGCTGGACGGCAATCAATCGAAATGGGGCGATCACCAGCGCCCCACCAGCATTGTCATCAACATTGCGCACCAGGAACCTACCTTCAAGTACACCGGCGAAGAGATCAAACCCGGCGAAGAGCAGGCGCGCGAGTTTTCCTTCGATGGCGCGATTGACGGGAAATCGTATCCCGTGCGAGGCCCGGGACAAGAAGGCTCCATGTACTACAAACGCGTCGATGCGCGAACCGTCGATTCCGTCTTTACATCCAACGATCGCACCGTGGTGGAGCAGGCGCGAACATCCATTTCAGCGGACGGCAAGCGTCTCACGCGCGAGATGAAGGTGAAAGAACCGGGCCGCGTGGAGTCGTGGACCGAAGTTTACGTGCGCAAATAGACTTTCAGCGAATCCACTTTCAGCAAGAGCAAGGACTGCGCCCCACCTTGTACTAAGCAATCTCACATGACTGGCTAGGGGTGGTTTGTTTTGCGCGCTTACCGGCTTCGCCGATAAGCACGTTAAATGAGATTATTCTGTCCGGTCGCGGGTGCTTTTCTCCTGTGCCCGTTGTTGCTTAACGGCCCGTTGTCCGCTCAGCGGGTGGTTCGTCCTGCCGATCGAATCGTTACTGCTATCGACGATCGTTTTTCCGTCGCCCGCCCGGGCGATCGGCATCCGCTGGCGCGGATCGAATTCGACGAGGGCGCGGTCGCGCCGGAGTTTCGGCTGGAGCGCATGGTGCTGTCGCTGGCCCCGGACAGGGAACAGGAACAGGCGCTCGAAGAATTTCTCGCCTCGCAACAGGACGTCGATTCGGCGGATTATCATCGCTGGCTGACGCCGGAGGAATTCGGGGCGCGGTTTGGAATTTCCGAAAACGATTTGAACCAGGTGGTGCATTGGCTGGAGGGCCACGGGTTCGTCGTAGAACCGGTTGCGCCATCGCGCCGTTCCATCGTGTTCAGCGGAACGGCTGCGCAGGTTGCGGCCGCCTTCCACACTGAAGTTCATCAATACAAAATAAACGGACAGCGGCATCATGCGAACGCGACGGCCCCGCGGATCCCGGAAGCGCTGGCGTCTGTGGTGCGGGGCATCGTATCGCTGCACGACTTCGCTCATGCGCCGCAGCATATCGCCGCCGCTGCCGCCATCGCGGCCGAACCGGACTACACCAGCGGCGGTTCTCATTATGTGGTGCCCGCGGACTTCGCCACCATCTACGACGTGGCGCCGCTTTATGCCGCTTCCATCGACGGAACGGGCCAGTCGGTTGCCATCATCGGCCGCACCAACATCAGCCTCGACGACGTGAATAAGTTCCGCAGCACTTTCGGCCTCTCTACAAAACCCCCGACCATTGTTTTGAACGGTTCGGACCCGGGAATTATCTCGTCCGGCGAGGAAATGGAAGCGCTGCTGGACGTGGAATGGTCCGGCGCCGTGGCCAAAAACGCCGCCATTCAGTTGATCGTATCCGCATCGACCGCGGCCAGCGATGGCGTGGATCTTTCGGCTCAATACGCCGTCAACCATAATGTTGCGCCTGTGGTGAGCTTGAGTTTCGGCTCCTGCGAGGCGGCAATGGGGACATCGGAAAACCAGTTTTGGAACGGGCTTTGGCAGCAGGCCGCCTCGCAAGGCATGACCGTGTTGGTGTCGGCGGGCGATAGCGGCGCAGCCGGTTGTGACGATCCCAGCTCGACGAAAGCCTCTTACGGAAAGGGCATCAACGGGTTGTGCTCGTCCCCTTATAGCACTTGCGTCGGCGGGACCGGATTCGACGGCTCTTCGAACACAAGCGTCTATTGGTCGGCGTCCAACAACTCTTCGTACGGCTCGGCGGTGAGCTATATCCCGGAGACGGTGTGGAACGAGAGCGCCAACGTTTCGGGCGGCAGCGGTTTGTGGGCCGGCGGCGGCGGAGCGAGTATCATCTATGCCAAGCCCTCCTGGCAAGCCGGTGCAGGCGTGCCCTCGGACGGACACCGCGATGTTCCGGATGTTTCTCTGAATGCCTCCATGGCGAATGCCGTTCTGGTCTGTTTGGGAGGATCGTTCTACCAGGTGGGCGGCACCTCGGTGGCGGCTCCGGAATTTGCCGGAGTAATGGGAGTTGCAGTCCAGAATGCCGGCTCGCGTCTGGGCAACGTGAATCCGGCGTTCTACGGCTTTGCTACGCGGCAGGCGAATGGCGGGGCCGCGGTATTTCACGATGTTGCCAAGGGCAACAACTCCGTTCCGGGAGTGACCGGGTTTACCGCCGCGGCCGGATACGATCAAGGGACCGGCCTCGGGTCTGTTGACGTTGCAGCGCTGTTTCGGAACTGGAACGGCACAACTTCGACGCCGTCATTTCAGATCGGCGCAACTCCGGCTTCGATCACTTTGACGCCCGGCGCCAGCGCCACCAGCAGCATCAAGCTCACTTTGAGCGGACAATTCAACTCCGCGGTCGCTCTCACGGCGGCGGGGATGCCCGCGGGAGTGACCGCCAGCTTCCAGCCGGCAACGATTGCAGCGGGTTCCACCTCGAGCACGTTGACGTTGACCGCCAGCTCACAGGCAGCGGCGACAACGGCGAACATCACGATTTCAGGCGTCGGCGGCGGCCTTACCGAGACAGCGGTGGTGGCTCTCACTGTACCGGCAGCCTGCTCCTATGCGATCAATCCGTCGGCCGCCAACGCGACCTCCGCGGCGGCCAACTACACCGTTCAAGTGACGGCTGCATCGGGCTGCGCGTGGACCGCAAAGAGCGGGGTGAGTTGGATCACTGTGACCGGCGGCGCTTCGGGATCGGGCAACGGCACGGTCAGCTATTCCGTGGCGACGAATACCGCTACGGCATCGCGATCCGGCTCCATTGCAATTGCAGGACTCTCGCTCGGCGTGACGCAGGCGGCGGCCGGACCGCAATTTTCGTTGTCACCGACATCGGCCAGTTTCCCGGCGGCTGCAGCCAAGGCTACGGTTGTAGTGACATCGTCCTCGACCTCCGCCACGTGGATAGCCTCCAGCCAGGCGAGTTGGATCACGATTACTTCCGGGGCGTCCGGCGCGAGCAACAGGAACGTTGCTTATTCCATTACAGCGAACGCCACCTCGGCCGCGCGGACTGGAACCATGACCATCGCGGGTATGACGTTCACAGTGACGCAGGCCGGCGTGCCGTGCTCCTACGCCTTAAACCCGACGAGCGCGAGCATCACAGCGGACGCAAAAGCTTATTCCGTGCAGGTGACCGCGGCTGCGGGATGCGCCTGGACGGCAGCGACCAACAGCTCCTTCCTGACCGTCGCGAGTGGGAACTCCGGCACGGGGAGCGGAACGGTGAGTTGGTCCGCGACAGTCAATACGGGAGCGGTCCGGTCCGGCGCCTTGACCATCGCCGGCATCACGTTCCCGGTGACCCAGGCGGCCGCCGCGGCTACAGCGCCGAAATTCTCGCTGAGTCCTTCATCGGCAAGCGCGCCAGCGGCGGGAACCAAGGCGACCGTGGCCGTTACGTCGTCTTCGAGCACTGCGACTTGGACAGCGGCCAGCAATGCAAGTTGGATCGCGATCACAACGGGAGCAGCGAACAAGGGGAGCGGAACCGTAGCGTACACTGTCGCTGCGAACTCGGCGACCGCATCTCGAACCGGGACGCTGACCATCGCGGGACTAACATTCACAGTCACACAAGCGGGAGCGGCCCCGGCCGCGGCATGCAGCTATTCACTGGGCACGGCAACCAACGCACCGATCGCGAATGGATCGAGCCTGACGTTCCCGGTCTCGGCGGGAACCGGTTGTGCATGGACGGCCACCAGCAACGCTTCGTGGCTTCCGATTGCAAGCGGCGCGTCCGGAACCGGCAGCGGCAAAGTGGTAGTGGACGTTATGGCCAATAACACCGGGGTTGCGCGGACGGGGACGGTGGTCATCGCGGGGATTACGATTAGCATCACGGAGTCCAAGTAGCCAGTACTAACTTGCATAAATTAGCGTACGAAACCGCTTGCTTGCGCGCGCGGCTCAGCAACGACTTCCGAGCCGCGACCGCAAGGAAGCGGTTACCCGAACTTCCGCAACTTAGTACTAGGTTGGCGGCGTCCTCGGCGGCATAACGCCGAGGAGCTGCGCCCAGCCGAAGCATGTATGAAAGAGACGCCTCGCGGCTATTAAAGGCGCTTCAGTAATTCTTTCGCCTTTTCCCAGTGCTCGAATTGGCGTTCCGCGGCTTTGAATTCCGGAGTGTGAACGCAGCGGCGAAGGCCCCGGTGTTCCACTGGAAATCGCAAGTGCAGCATCTCGTGGAACATCACGAATTCGAGGGCCATTCTCGGAACATCGCGACTGTCTAGCGCTTTGCTGATGATGATGGCATTGTGCGACGGATCGAAGTGGCCGAGCAGGGTGCGCGACGGGCGCCGGCTCCATCCCAGTAAAGGCCGCGCCATCAGTCCGTGGAAATAACGGAAATTGAGGTCCTCGAAAACCTGGTCCAGGTCGTAGTGGGAACCCTTGCCTCCGGACAGGAACTTGCGGCCGCGGGTCTGACGGACCAAATGCAGACTGCGGCGCATGTCCTTGCGGTTCAGATAACGGCGGTAACGGTCGGAGTGTTCCTTGGGCGTCTCGCGTTTGAGGAGCTTGGTCACCAGGATGTAGGCGAGCGATTCGAGTATCGGCGCGGGCGCGCCTTCGAGAACATCGGTGATGCGCACCCAGAGATGCTCGTCCTGCCAGCGAATGAAGCTGTTGGCGTTGGCGAAGCGGCAATATTCGATATGGACGGCCGGACGTTTGGTGCGCGGCCGCAGCTCTGAAAAAACGCGGAGGAAAATTTCCTCCGGCGTTTCGAACAGCGTTGCGGACGGCGCAAACATCCCTTCCATTTTAGGAGGGTTGGCGCCGCGGAGCAGGCCATTGGCCTGCGATGTTGTTCGTAACGGACGATGCAGGCGGAAACGCCTGCTCCACATTGGACATGCTAACCTCAAGAATTAAGGCATGATTCGCCCCTATCGCGGCGCTCTGCCGCAGATCGCCGCCTCCGCTTACATCGACCTAAGCGCGCAGGTGATCGGGAACGTAACCATTGGAGAGCGCGCCAGCGTCTGGCCCAACGTCACCATTCGCGGCGACGTCAACACTATTTCGATCGGAGACGAGACGAACATACAGGACAACTCGACGCTGCATTGCGATGCCGGCTTGTTTCCGCTCATCATCGGCAATCGCGTCACTGTCGGACACCAGGCTATGCTGCACGGCTGCACCATCGAAGACGAGTGCCTCATCGGTATTGCCGCGGTCGTATTGAACGGCGCGCGCATCGGCAAGGGCTCTGTCATCGCCGCCGGCGCGCTGGTGCCGGAGGGCTCCATCATTCCCCCGCATAGCATGGCAATGGGCGTGCCCGCTAAGGTGAAGCGTCATATCAGTCCCGAAGAGGCCGAGCGATTTCGTCTGAACACGCTCCATTACGTGGAAGCGGCCCGGATCTACCGCGAAGAAAACGCCGCCAAAACCGAGCCATCGAATAATGATTAAGGCCGTCAAGGGGACGCGGGACATACTCCCGCCGTCCAGCTCAGTCTGGAACTATGTAGAGGCCGTGGCGCGCGAAATTTTCCGCCGCTTCGACTATCAGGAGATCCGCACGCCGATTCTCGAAGAAACCGCCCTGTTCGCGCGCGGCGTCGGCGAAGAGACCGATATCGTCAGCAAAGAGATGTACACGTTCGAGGATCGGGACCACAGCTCGCTGACGCTACGACCCGAGGCAACGGCGTCGGTGATGCGCGCATATATCGAACATCATCTCGATCAAAAGCCCGGTCTGCAGAAGCTGTACTACATCGGTCCGATGTTTCGCCGCGAGCGTCCGCAGAAGGGGCGCTACCGGCAATTTTTCCAGATCGGCGCGGAGGCGATCGGCTCGGAATCGCCGGCCGTGGATGCCGAAGTGATCGAAATGGTGGTCGACATTTTGCGTTCGGCGGGGCTGAGCGGCTTCAAGCTGCTGATCAACTCGGTGGGAGATGGGAACTGCCGCCCACAATACGTAGCGTTGCTGAAAGAAAAGCTTCAAGATATCAAATCGCAGTTATGCGGCGATTGCCAGCGGCGCGCGGACACTAATCCGCTGCGGGTGCTGGACTGCAAAGTGCCGCAGGACCAGCCCATCATCGATGCGCTTCCGTCGATTCAGGATCACCTTTGCGACGCATGCCGGTCGCATTTCGATGCGGTTTGCGCCATGTTGCGCGATCGCGGCATCGAATATGAGATCAGGCCCCGGATGGTTCGCGGCCTCGACTATTACATGCGAACGACGTTCGAGATTGTGCACGGTTCGCTGGGAGCGCAGAATTCCGTACTGGGCGGAGGGCGCTACGACGGGCTCGCCGAGGCGCTCGGATCGCATGTTCCGGCTCCGGGAATCGGCTTCTCCATCGGCGAAGATCGGCTCGTGATGACCGTGGAGGAAGAACATGCCGGTGAACATCAACACAAGCCCGATGTCTATATTGCGCCCATGAGCGCGGAGGCGTTGCGGCATGGCGCACTGCTCGCGAGAGAATTGAGAGAAGCCGGCCTTTCAGTAGAACTCGGCCTCGAGGGCAAGCTGAAGCGGTCGATGGAACTCGCCAACAAATTGGGGGTGCGGTTCACGATCATTGTCGGCGAAAACGAAATCGCCGCCGGGCAGTACGCCCTGAAGCACATGGAATCCGGACATCAGGAAATGGTTGATCGCGGCGAGCTCGCGCGGCGCATCGGATCGAAACAGGTCGGATCGAAATAGGAATGGAAACCTCACAACTCGATTTCTTAGGGGAATTACGGCGCACGCACACGTGCGGTGAGTTGCGCGCCGCCGACGCGGGCCAAAGGGCCGTTCTGATGGGCTGGGTGCATCGACGCCGCGACTTGGGCGGGGTAATCTTCATTCATCTGCGCGACCGCTATGGCGTTACGCAACTGGTGTTCCGCGCCGATCGCGATGCCGAGGTGTTAAAGAAGGCCGAGAGCCTGGGATCGGAGTATGTGGTTGCGGCCGAGGGCGTCGTGGAGTTGCGTACGCCGGATACGATCAATCCGGCGATCCCTACCGGCGAAGTGGAAATCTCTGTTGAAAAACTGTGGATACTGAATGAATCGCGCACGCCTCCGTTCCCGCTGGAAGAAACGGTGGACGTGAAGGAAGAAGTGCGGCTGAAGTATCGTTATGTCGACCTGCGGCGGCCGCACATGCAGCGGAATATCATCCTGCGGTCGCAAATTGCGTTTGCGATCCGGCAGGAGTTGACCGGCCAGGGATTCCTGGAGATCGAGACGCCGTTCATGACGCGGTCGACGCCGGAGGGCGCGCGCGACTACCTGGTGCCGTGCCGGACGCAGCCGTGCACGTTCTATGCGCTGCCGCAATCGCCGCAAATTTTTAAGCAATTGCTGATGGTCTCGGGGTATGACAAATATTTCCAGATCGTACGCTGCTTCCGCGATGAAGAGACGCGCGCCGACCGGCAGGCGGAATTTACGCAGCTCGACCTGGAGATGTCGTTTCCGCAGCAGGAGCGCATTTACGAGACGATCGAGCCGGTGCTGAAGAGTATTTCGAAGGCGGCGGGCTACGATGTCGAGACGCCATTTCCGCGGCTTACCTATGAGCAGGCAATGCGGTCGTATGGGATCGACAAGCCCGATCTGCGGATTCCGCCGTTCTACATGCTGGAAGGCGATTTCGCCGAACTGGGGCTGCGGTATGCGCCGGTGGCGATTCATGTTCCTAAAGTCGGTCAGTTAAGCCGCAAAGAACGCGACGAGTTGAAAGCGTTTGGAACAGAACGCGGGTTGCGTGTCTACGATGATTTGAAGCGGCTGCCCGTGGTGGCCGAGATAGCGCGCGAGGCATCGGGAGCCGCGGACGACGATCTGTTATTCGTGGCGGGCTGGGCGGGCGAGCCGAAAGGACATCGTCCGGAGCACACGTTTTTGCAGGCGTGCGGGCAGTTGCGGCTGCACATCGCGCAGAAGTACAACGAGCGGCACAAGCTGCTTGATTCGAAGGTGTTGAAGTATCTTTGGGTGGTCGATTTCCCGATGTTCGAATGGGATGACGAGGACAACCGCTGGATGGCGGCGCATCATCCGTTCACTTCGGTTCACGATGAAGATCTGGACAAGCTGACCAGCGACCCGGCGGCATGCCGCGCGAAATCGTACGACGTGGTCCTGAACGGGACGGAGCTGGGCTCGGGCTCGATTCGTATTCATCGGCGCGACGTGCAGACGAAGGTGTTTGCGGCGCTCGGGATGAGTGAGGAAGAGGCCAAGATGCGATTCGGCTTTTTGCTGGAGGCGCTGGAATATGGCGCTCCTCCGCACGGCGGCATTGCGCTGGGGCTGGACCGCATCGTTATGATTTTCGCGGGCGAATCGTCGATCCGCGACGTAATTCCGTTTCCGAAGACGGCGCGCGGTTCGGACCTGATGTGCGACGCGCCATCACCCGTGCCGGAGCGCCAGCTCAAGGAGCTGTCGATCCGATGTACCACTACGACCCGGTAACCGCACTCGAGGAGTTGAAGGAAGACGCGCAACTGCCGAATCCCGTGCATGTGCGCGACATGTTGGTGCGCGCGCACCTGAACCCGGAGCAGGCGTTGGAGCTGAATCGCAAGTTTCAGGATTATCTGGCGGCGTTCGGGGACGCACAGAGCGTCGCGCGATCGATTCTCGAAAAACTGCTTTAGCGAACGCTTTAGCAAGGCTGCTGAAACGTCGGCCGCAGGCAACGGCCTATCTTACATGGCTCGCAAAACTGCCGATTTGCAATGTGGAGCAGGCGTTTCCGGCTGCGTGTGCGGCCATCAACGAGACTTTTTCAACACGCTGCTGGTGCATCGCTTTAGCGTTCGATAAGGTAATAGGGGGGGCGACGCATCGTTAAAGTCTGCATTCTCGCGAGCAGCAGTTCGGGCAACTCCACATTCATCCGTACGGAGCGCACCCGAATCCTGGTGGACGCCGGAATCAGCCGCCGGGAAATCGCCGCGCGCCTGGAATCGATCGGCGAGTGCGAGGACGACCTGGACGGAATCGTCATTACTCACGAGCACATCGATCATGTGTCCGGCCTGCTGACGTTGGCGCGCAATTGCCGTAAGCCGATCTTCGTTTCCCGCCTGACCGCTCCCGCCATCGATTGGGAGGATTTCCAGCCTACGCTCGAGACCTTCCAAGCCGGGACTACGTTCTGCATCGGCGACATCGAAATCGACAGCTTTACGATTCCCCACGATGCCGTCGACCCCGTCGGCTTCTGCTTCCGAACGCACGGCATCAAAGTGGGCGTCGTGACCGATCTCGGGTACGTGCCCGAATCCATCAAGGTCCACCTGCGCGGGTCGGATCTACTCTTTATCGAATCGAATCACGACACCGAGATGCTGAAGGTGGGCCCGTATCCGTGGTCCGTAAAGCAGCGCGTCATGGGACGCAAGGGCCATCTTTCGAACGAGGTGGTTTCCGACTTCATACGGAACGATCTGGATCTCTCCACCAGCACGCTGGTACTGGGTCACCTCAGCGAACATAACAACCACCCCGAGATCGTCAGGTTCGTAGCCAGCCGCGCGCTCGAAGGGCGTACCCTGTTTACGCGCCTGGTGGTCGCCGCGCCGCGCGAAATCAGCGAAGTTTTCATTTACTGAAACAGCGCTCCTCGGCAACGCGCGCTATCGTTGGATTGGATGATCGAACGCTACACGCGGCCCGAGATGGGTCGCATCTGGACCGAGGAAAACAAGTACAGGAAATGGCTGGAAGTGGAGCTGGCCGCCGCCGACGCGCTGGCGGAAATGGGCATGGTTCCCGAGGAGGCCGCGCGGCTTCTGCGGCAGCACGCAACGGTGTCGGCGGAGAGCGTCGCCGAGATCGAGCGCGAAGTCCGGCATGACGTGATTGCGTTCACAACGGCGGTGTCGGCCAGCATGCGCGCGGCGGGAGCGGAACATGCATCTCGCTGGCTGCATTACGGGCTGACCTCGAACGACATCGTCGATACCGCGCAGGCGTTGCTGGTCAGGCAGGCATCGGAGGTGATCGAAAAGGATATCGCGGAGTTGAGCGATGTTCTGAAGCGGCGCGCGTTCGAGTTCAAATACACCGTACAGATTGGCCGAACTCACGGCATTCATGCCGAGCCGATTACATTTGGCCTGAAACTCGCCCTCTGGTACGACGAGTTGCAGCGCAATCTCCACCGTTTCGTCGAGGCCGCGACAGAAATGCGCGTGGGCAAGATTTCGGGAGCCGTAGGAACGTTCGGGCACATCGGACCGGAAGCCGAGGAACGCATCTGCGCGCGGCTGGGGCTGGAACCCGCTCCGATCGCATCGCAGGTGATCTCCCGCGACCGGCACGCCAACTATGTTTCGTCGCTGGCCTTAGTGGCGGCCACCATGGAAAAGATCGCGCTTGAAATCCGGCATCTCCAGCGGACCGAGGTACGCGAAGCCGAAGAACCTTTCGCGGCCGGGCAGAAGGGCTCTTCCGCCATGCCGCACAAGCGCAATCCGGTGACTTGCGAACAAATCTGCGGGTTGGCAAGGGTGGTCCGGTCGAACGTGCAGGCGGCGTTTGAGAACATCGCACTGTGGCACGAGCGCGACATCTCGCATTCCTCGGTGGAGCGGATTATCCTGCCCGATTCCACCCTTCTTGTCGACTACATGCTCGCCAAAACCACTTGGCTGATCGGCGGGTTGCGCGTCTCGCCGGAGCGTATGCAGCAGAATCTGCAGCTTACGAAGGGCCTCATCTTTTCCGGCCAACTCCTGCTGGACCTCGCCGCAGGCGGAATGTTGCGGGAGGATGCCTATCGCGCGGTACAGGGCCACGCGATGCGGTCCTGGGAAGAAGGTACTGACTTCCGTGCCGCCATCGAAGCCGATCTCGAGATTCGTAAGTACTTGAATGCACAGCAGATCGCCGAAAGTTTCGCCGTTCCAAGGTACTTGGTACACGTAGATCGGATCTTCGAGCGCGTATTTGGGAGTAGCTCAGAATAGGCCAGATTACAAACGAGCAGGACTCAAATCGCACCTTAGGCGCAAATCAAGGCTTCCATTTTAGGGATGTTCGATTAAAATACTGATAGGAGAACCGTAACAGCGATGAAGATGGCAGGTCGGTCTGGCATTGAAGTTGCTAGGGTTCTCGTCGTAGACGACGATCCTACATCCCGCCTCACCCTTCAGACAGTTCTTGAAGCGGGCGGTTACCGGGTGGATGCGGCGGCATCCGCGGCGGAAGCTGTGGGAAAACTCGACGAACAGGAATATGAGCTGGTTTTGAGCGATCTCCAGATGGAGAGCCCGGAAGCCGGACTCAAAGTGCTGGCGCACGCCCGGTTGATGGATTACAAACCGGCTACGGCTCTGGTCACCACCTATCAAAACTCGCATCCCGCCCCTCAGAAGAAGCAATCCCGGATGCTGATCAAGCCGGAGGACATACCGGATCTTCTTGGCAAGGTGGCCAGCCTGATCGGAATGCGCGCTGCTCGCCGGGTCGCGCGCGAACTGCGCCTCAGCACCAGCAACTAATCGTTTACGGCTGTCGTGTCCAGGCCTTGCAAGAAGGCGAAGATAGTTGCAGCTTGAGGCCAATGTGATCTGAGTCGCCCGATAACGCGAGCGGGCGCGCCTGCATAAACCGTAGCATTCCGCTTTGTCGCGGTTCGATTTTGAACTGCGGGCATGAGCTCAAGACCGGCTGCAAGACCGCCAGTTGTCCGCTGAGTAGGCCATCCATTCCTTCCACTAAAGAAAGGCGAAACGAGCCATCGTTTGAAGTTTCCGTCGTCTCGGAGTATCCGTGTAGTGGAGAACTAAACGTTATCGTGCCCGTGGTGACCGGGCGACCGTCGGCGAACTGGAAGTGACCACTGATTTTGACCCGCTTCTCATTGAACGGCACTCGTATATCCAGACCATGCAGATATCTTCCGGCCTCGATCGATACGGCTATCGCTCCGGCACGATCTCTTACGCCAGGATAGTAGAGCGTCGACTTCGATTTGAATCCGTCCACTTTGATCTCATCCCGGGCGACCAGCCAGTATCTCCCGGGACTCATCATGCTCATTTCGAAGTATCCGTCCTTTTTCGAACAGCCGAAAATTTGCGATGGATGTTCGGCGGGTCCTTCCAGAGGTTCCAGGTCGATGCACACGCCCCACATCGGTTTACCGTCTGAGTCGAGCACATGTCCCGATAGCTGCGTGTCGGCTTTAAGAGCAAAGCTGACGCTCGCTCCCCCATCTGGTACGAGTTCCGCGGACGCGGGTGCATCCTTCACTCGGGGAGAACCGGTGACCACAGGAAAGTCGATCTTTAGCCCCTTGGGGACCGCAATGCTCACGGAGTATGTTCCGGAGGGCAGACCGTGCATTTCGTATGCGCCATCGTTGTTTGTGACGGTTTCGCGAGTGAGCCCGTTTGGCCCGGAAATCGTCACCGGAATATTCGCCAAGCCCCGTACTCGCTTAAACCCCTCATCCGGCGAATCCTCGTACAATTCAACCTCGCCCGAGAGGCGCGTTCCGATGGCCGACTTGGGCAATCCTCGGAGAAACAGCAAATCGTCTCCGCCGGCATCGGCAAAGCCGAGCGCATGACTGCAAGCGGGCACAACCCAAGACCCGGGCGTCGGCGCTTGTAAATAGAAGACCATGCGCTGGCCAGTTCTAAACTTGGCGTCGCAATCACTGCCACCTTGATGCAGCTCGATTGTCTGGCCCGTGACGACGCCTTTGAAGGCTTCGTCGACCCGAATGCGCACGAACTGCTCCTGAAAAATAGTCTTGTTATCGGGCTCGTCAGGATCGGCGACCTCAACCGTTCCCACGAATACGGCGGACGCGCGTTGCCAAGCTTGCTTGACGGATGGCCAATTCCCGGCGCAAACGCAGGCCTGTGCAGGGCCAACCATTATCAGGATCAAAATGAGGCGTAAGGTCACGATCGCAGTCAGGCGATTACGCCTTCGCTGGCTTCCTGGGCGACCTTGCGATCTCGATCGCCATCGCCGCCGGACCCACGATGGTCAGCGCATAATACGGCGCGTGCACATTTTGCGCGAGCCGTAGAATCATCTCTGCCACGGCCACTAGAAACACGACCAGGCATTGCGCCCAACGAGGCTTTACGGTCGTCTTCGGGTCCGTGATCATGAAGAAGATGAAAAGCTGATACATCGGACCGGTGATTGGCGCCACTTCCGCCAGGAACGCGTGCCCCGTGATCATGCTGCGCAAGGCCGAAAGCGCGATGAAGGACAGCACGTACGTCATCGTGATGTGCAGCCGCTTCACACGGTACACGATCACAACTCCCAGCATCCACACCACCAGCATTGGCCAGATGTTGTTGCCCCACTGAATCATCAGCGTGGAGACAAATTCCGGCGCGAGGAGCAGCATCGCGGAGATTGCGAAATTTGAGGGGTTCCAGAGATGGCGGCCGCGCCAGCGGATTACGTATTTCGATGTAATCGCGATGGCGCTGCACAATGCATACGGCCAGAACGCCGGCGATCGCAGCAAAATACCGACGCTGATCCCGGTTATGTAAGCGCTCGCCAAATTGGGGATTTTCCCGTATACGACGCGGCCCAGCACGCACTCGAACAGCATCGCCGTGGCGATGGCCAGCGCGGTGCGCGAGAAGCTCTCGAGTACGCCGTACGAGAGCTGGCTGACGAGGAGAATGCAGGTGATGAGGATTGGCGGAAGATAGCGGTTATCGACGCTTAAGAACCGCGCCGCCGCGGACGGCTGTTTCGGCGCAATAGGAACGGATTTGACCGCCGCCGAGGCGCTGTCCGGCATTAAATCGGCTCCTTAATCTTATGGAGGCGATCGAGTTCAGGCGCTTGGATTGTCTGTTTTTGTCCGGATGGCCAGCGAATCTCAACGCGGTCTGCCGCCGATGCCTTTCCCAACCCGAAATGCAATCGCCGATCGTTCTGGGCGCAGAAGCCGCTTCCCCCTGAGACCTCCTGCAACTGCTGCGCTCCGTTCCAGAAGAGCCGCACCTGCGCGCCGATCGCGCTGCGGTTGCTGCGTTGTCCCTCGAGTTCGAACTCGATCCAGTGGTTGCTGGGGTCCACCGTATTCTTATACAACAACAGCGGCCCTTTCTGGTTTGCTACCACCACGTCGAGAACTCCGCGGTTTCCGAAATCGGCCATGGCGACAGAACGGCCGTCGTAGAGGTCAGTCACGCCAACGCTCTGCGCGACGTCGGTAAACTCGCCCACGCCGTCGTTCACCCAAACGTGTTTCTTCTGATACCCGGAAAGAGATCGGCCTTTGAGAGGAGGCCAATTCGCGGCATCGGAAATAATGGCCTCGTTTCCGCCGGCAATTTTCGAATAATCGTACCAGTAACTGCGGTCGCGGTCGAGCGACAGGAAACCGTTGCTGAGATATAAATCGAGAAATCCGTCGTTGTTCAGATCGCCGAACTGCGCTCCGAAACTCCAGCCGCCCATTTCGACGCCCATTTCGTTCGCAATGTTCACGAATGCGCCGGTTGCAGTGGGCGCGCCGTCTTTGGGCATCCAGAGATTGTTGCCCTGCACCAATACGCTGTCCTCGGAGATATTCGAAACGTAAATCGCAAAGCGGCCCTGGTTCAGAATGTCGCCGACGCTCGCGTTCATTCCGCTCTTCGGCGCGTAGCCCACGCCGGCCTCCTTGCCGACCTCGCGGAATCGCTTCCCGCCCTCGTTGATGAAGAATTCCGAGACGCCATAATCATTGGCGATGAACAGATCCGGATAACCGGTTCCACGGAAATCGGCTGCAACCGCCGCGAGCGCCCATCGGCGGGAATCGATGCCAAGCTGATGGGAAACTTCTTCGAAACGCCCTCCGCCCAGGTTGTGGAACAGATATTTGCGGCCGCCGTTAGAGGCATACTCGAAGCTGTTCGGCATGATCTTGGTGGTTTTAAGATGCCAAAGATCGAGATTTTCGGGATAATAGCCGCCTAAAAACAGGTCGAGCTTGCCATCGTTGTCATAGTCGAACCAGATGGCGGTGTCCGCGTTGACCCAGTTCGGCAAGCATGCCTGCTCCGTTACGCGGGTAAAATGCTTGCCGCCGTCATTATGGAACAGCTCCGGTTTGCCCCACTTATAAATAAGGACGTCTTCGAAGCCATCGTTGTCGTAATCGCCCCACACCGCGCCGGTGGAGACGCCGGTTCCGGGTTGATTCACATCCGCTAAGCCAACCTCGGCCGCGACATCGCGAAACTTGCCATTTCCCAGGTTGCGATACAAGGCATTGTGGCTACCCTCGCGGCTATTGGTGACATAGATATCCTGCCACCCGTCGCGGTCGAAATCGACAACCGAAACGGCCGCGCCCATGGAGGCGACCTCGGTCATGATGTGCTCGAGCTTTACGTCGAGCGTCGGTTCGATGTGAACAAAATCGATGCCCGATGCCTTCGCCGATTCATCCAGATGAAAGCCGTAGCGCCCGAACGTGGCGGTGTTGCCGCCATCGGCACGGGCAGACGCCATGTGATGGGCTGAATACAGGCGATACAACGCTGGAACGCCCAACAAAGCTGCGAAAAGGACAATGAGGGAAACTCGAGTAACTCGATTCATGCAACTACCGGCGCACGGAACAACACGGGTCGCACGCGGCTTAGTTCTTCAGCCCCTGATGCTGCGATGCGTTGATGATTGTGGCGCAGTCAACCGGGTCCGGCAATAGTATGTTCATACTACGCTCTAGGAGCCTGTCCGAGTATTCTCCAACTTCGCGGGTCCAAATGGAACAGAACGGGTACATAATGTTTTTATGCCGAAGGGTTACCGCTCATACCTGCCGGAACAAGAG
>Ga0335075_10005278_pt1 | contig 20106 bp, 13 predicted proteins | sample Lox_Sample_24_FD_206723 | JGI IMG/M metagenome (GOLD analysis project Ga0335075, IMG submission 206723) | Soil microbial communities from Loxahatchee National Wildlife Refuge, Florida, United States - Lox_Sample_2.4 | ecosystem: Environmental > Terrestrial > Soil > Wetlands | place: USA...
TGTTAAAGGCCGTTAAAAACGGCTGTAAGGACCGGCGGGACCCACCGGCCCGGCGCGGCCGGTACAGCCGCCCGTGCAGCAACGTCACCAGCGTCACCAGGCGCTGAACATCCCGGTCGGTCCGGCGGAACGACAAGAGGTTCAAGGGCGGCCGCATCCACTGCCGCGCGATGGCCTTGGGCCGCGAGAACTCACGCAGTCCGTCCGCGCCGTGGATCCGGCCGAACCCCGACTCGCCCACACCGCCGAACGGCAATGCCGGCACGGTCGCGAACCCGATCACCGAGTTGATCGAGGTCATCCCGGTACGCAGGGATCGTGCGGCGTTCATGGCCGCGCGCCGGTCGCGGGAGAACACCGCCGAGCCAAGCCCGTACCGTCCCGCATTGGCATACGACACCGCTTCCGCCAGGTTGACCACCGGCTTGACCGTCACCGTAGGACCGAACGTCTCCTCGGTCACCGCCACGGCCCCTTCCGGGACGTCGGCCAGCACCACCGGCCGAACATACGGCGGCGCCACGGAATCCGACCCGCCCACCACCGCGCGGCCGCCCCGGGCCAGCGCGTCCGCGACGTGCTTGGTCACCACCTCAGCCTGCGTGGGCAGGGTCATCGGCCCGTACGATGCCTCGTCGTCCGAGCCCGGCCGCAGCTCTGAGACCCGCTGGATCAGCCGCTCGAGGAAGCTGTGGTAGACCGCTTCGGCCACGTACACCCGCTCGACCCCCACGCAGGTTTGCCCCGCGTTGGACATCGCGCCCCAGGCGGCCGCGTCGGCCGCCGCGTCCAGGTCGGCGTCCGCCCCGATCAGCAGCGCGTCCTTGCCCCCGCACTCGGCCAGCACCGGGGTGAGGGTGTCGGCCGCCGCGGCCATCACCTTGCGCGCGGTGGCCGCCGACCCGGTGAAGGCGATCTTGTTCACTCCGCTGCGCGCCAGCGCCTCCCCGGTCGACCCGGGCCCGGTGACGAGCTGGAGCACCGGCCTCCGCTCGCCGAACACCGCCAGCGCCTCACCGAACGACCGGACCAGCCACGCCCCGGTCGCCGGGGTCAGCTCCGACGGCTTGAACACCACCGCGTTCCCCGCCGCCAGCGCGTATGCGATCGAGCCCATCGGGGTGAACACCGGGTAGTTCCACGGCCCGATCACGCCGATTACGCCCATCGGCTGGTACTCCACCGTGGACGCGAGGTGCAGCGCCAGGAGCCCGCTAGACACCCGGCGCGGGCGCAGCACCCGCCGGGCGTGCCGCGCCGCCCAGTCGATGTGCAGCACGGCCAGGATGATCTCTCCCCTGGCGTCGTCCAGCGGCTTGCCGGTCTCCTCGTACATCAGTTGTGCGAGCCTGCCCATGTACCTGACCAGGTACGACTTCCAGGCCATCAGCCGGATCCTGCGGCCGGACCAGCCGAGCCCGGCCCACCAGCCGGCCGCGTCCCTGGCGGCGGCGACGGCCGCGTCGACGTCACGGCGCCCGTGCGACGGGAAGGTCGCCAGCACCTCTCCCGTCGCGGGGTTAACTGTCTCGATCATCGCTGACCAGTAAAGCACCCGAAGCTAGGCTGGGGCGAGACCGAACCGGGGGTACCCGTGCCGCCACGCCCGTACGTGCTGCTGAGCTGCGCCATTTCGGCGGATGGCTACCTGGACGACGCCAGCCCTAGCCGGCTCGTCCTGTCCGGCCCGGCCGACCTTGACCGCGTGGACGAGGTCCGGGCCGGCTGCGACGCCATCCTGGTCGGCGCGGGCACGGTCCGCGCCGATGACCCGCGGCTGCAGGTCCGCGACCCGCGCCGCCGCGCCCGCCGCGCCGCCCGCGGCCTGCCCCCCAATCCCGCCCGGGTCACCCTGACCGCCACCGGCGACCTGGACCCCGCCGCGCGCCTCTTCGCCCCGGGCGCCCCGCGCCTGGTCTACTGCGCCACCCCCGCCATCCCGATGGCCCGCTCCCGCCTGGGGGACCGCGCCGCACTCATCGACGCCGGCGACCCGCTGTCCCTCGATTTCCTTCTTTCCGATTTGTCCGAACGGTCCGTGGTTCGTCTCCTCGTCGAAGGCGGCGAGCACCTCCTGGCGCAATTCCTGGCCCGAGACCTCGCCGACGAACTCGATCTCGCTGTTGCCCCCTTCTTCGTCGCCGACCCCGCCGCCCCCCGCCTCAACATCCCCCCAAATCCCAGTGGTCCGGGCAACCCCATGACACTCGCTGAGGCGCAGCGGCTCGAGGGCGTGGTCCTGCTGCGCTACCTGCTCGGCCCGGGCGGCCCGGATCACAGGTTCCTGGCCTGGGCGGTCGAGCTGTCCCGGCTGTGCCCGCCCTCGGATTCCGCCTTCTCCGTCGGCGCCGTCATCGTCGGCGAGGACGGCGAGGTGCTGGCCACCGGCTACTCCCGCGAGCAGGAAGAACACGATCACGCCGAGGAGGTGGCCCTGCGCAAGCTGGGCTTCCACGACCCGCGCCTGCGGCAGGCCACGATCTACAGCTCGCTTGTCCCCTGCGGCGCCCGCGCCTCCCGCCCGGTGACCTGCGTCCAGCACATCGTCGCCGCCGGAATCCCCAGGGTCGTCTTCGCCTGGCACGAACCCCCCGTCTTCACCTCAGCCGACGGCGCCAGCCAGCTCCGCGCCGCCGGCCTCACCGTCCTCGGCCTACCCGACCTGGCCCCCCGCGCCCGCGCCGTCAACGCCCACCTCCTCCCCGCCTGACTCCCGCCCCGCACCCAGGAACCCCGGCGCCCGCCCTGCCGTCTAAGCTTCCAGCCAACGGCAGGAGCCAGCCCGTGCGAGTCCCGATCAGCGTAAGCCTGTGTCTCGCCCTTGCGGCGGCCCTGACCGCGTGCGGCAGCATCGCCGCTGCGCCAGCCAGCCGAACGCATCCACATCCCGATGCCACCACGCGGGCCATGACCGTTCCGCCCGCGGGCAGCAAGGCGCAAGCCGCCGCGCTGGCCCGGTCCATGCTGTCCCGGCTGATGCTGCCGGCCGGCGCCCGCCGCCTGCCGTCGGCCCCCCTGCCGTCATCCCTGAAGGAGCCCTCGGTCGAGTATGCGGGCGGCTCCGCCTCGCTCGACCAGTACCGGCTGTTCGCCGCGCCGCAGCCGATGGGCACCGTCGCTGCCTTCCTGGCCGCGCGCGTCCCGCCCGGCATGGGCAAAGGCGGCACCGGCCAGGGATCCGGCTCCGCCAGCGGTCCGTTCATGGAGGTCAGCTACGTGGACCGGCCGGCGCCCGTCGGCGTCGCCGCGGCCGACCTCGTCCTCACCGTGGTCCCCGCCGCGTCCGGCGGATCGCTGCTGCGGGCCGACGCCCAGGTGACCTGGTACCCGCCGCGCACCACCGCCGAGTACATCGACCCGGCCCGTTATCACGCGCTGACCATCGCCGTCACGCTCTACGGCCAGCGCATACGCAAGGTACGCAAGGTCGTGACCTCACAAGCGGTCATCACCCGGTTCGCCCAGGCGCTCGACCGGTCGCCGGCCGCGCCGACCGGGGCCATCGCGTGCCCGGCCGAATGGGCGGACTATCAGCTGGGCTTCTCGCTAACCGGGACCAGCCGCCCTGTCGTGGTGGTCTCAACCGGGGGAATTTGCGGGGGTTCGGCCATCACCGTCGGCGGGCACCCGCAGCCGGCCCTCCAGGACGACGGCGCGGTTGCCGCCCTGGCCGACCAGGTGCTCCACGTGACCCCGGGCCCATAGCGTCGTGAGTGCGATCGGCGGGGTCGGCTCAGCGTGAACCGGCAACGGTAGTTTCGGCGTCTGGGGGGATGCTAGAAACGACGTAATGACGGCGTGGGAGCTACGGCGGGCAAGGATCGCGGTCCTCGGCTACTTCTTCATGCTGGGTGCCGCGACGGCGACCTGGAGCGCCCGGCTGCCTGCCATCAAGGCAGCGTTGCACCTCAGCGACGGCCGCCTGGGACTTGTGCTGTTCGCGGTGCCCGCCGGCAGCGTACTGACCCTCCCGGTCAGCGGCCGGATCGCGGACCGCTTCGGCGCCATCCGGGTGACCAGGATCGCTGGTGCAGTCACCCCCGCCGCCCTGGTCCCGATCGGCCTGGGCCCGGAGATCGGCAGCCTGGCCATTCTGGTTGCCGCGCTGGCCCTCTACGGTGCTTTGGCTGGGCTGTTGGACGTGGCGATGAACGTCTGCGGCGCCAACCTGGAGATCGCCTACGACCGCCCGATCCTGTCCTCGCTGCACGCAAGCTACAGCATCGCCGGGCTGGCCGGCGCCGGGATCGGCGGCCTGTCCGCCTGGCTGGGCCTGGGCCCCCTGCTGACCTTCGCCGCAGTTGCCGCCGCGCTTATCCTCGGTGGCCTGCTGCTCGGCGGCCTCCCCGCCCGCCCGCGTTTCGCCATCCCCCGGCCCCCGCCTCCGCCTCCGCCGCCGCCTTCCCCGTCGCCGCCGCCTTCCCCGGCGTCTTCCTCGTCGGCCCCGCCCTCGTCGGCCCCGCCCTCGTCAACAGCGCCGCGGCCCGGACGTCCGGCCGGCGCGTTGCGCTCACCGGCCCAGATCTCGGCGGTGATCTGGGTCCTGGGCCTGCTCGCACTGTGCGGGCAACTCGGCGAGGGCTCGGCCGGCGACTGGAGCGCCGTCTACCTGCACGTCAACCTCGGCACGTCGGCCGGTTTCGCCGCTGCCGGGCTGGCCGCGTTCTCGGTCACGATGGCGGCGGGCCGGATGGTCGGCGACCGGCTGGCGGCCAGGTTCGGCCCGGTCCGGCTGGTGCGTTGCAGCGGCCTGGTCGCCGGCCTAGGCCTGGCCACTGGCGTCCTGATCGCCACCCCCACCGCGGCCGTGGCCGGCTTCGCGCTGCTCGGCGCCGGCCTGGCCGGGATCTACCCGCAGATCGTGTCCTCTGCGGCGCGACTCGACCCCTCCCGCGCCGGCCGCAACATCGGCCGGATCGCGGCCATCGCCTACAGCGGCCTGCTCGGCGGTCCGGTCGCCATCGGCGCCGCCGCCTCCGGCGTGGGCCTCCGCGACGCCCTGCTCATCCCGGCCGCCCTAGCTCTCCTGGTCGCCGTCGCAGCCAACGTGCTCAGCGCGCACCATCCCGCAAGCTCCCGCCCGCCCGACTCCGCCCGCCCCCCCGACTCCGCCCGCCCCGCGGGCACTGCCCGGGCCCCGGATGCCTCCCGACCGGACGGTTAACCCCGCTGCGCGTTCGGCCCTGAGCACGGCCATCAACACGGGCTGCCCTGCCTCCCAGTCGCAGACGAAACTTCTGCACCAGCAGATATCACAAGTCGCAGACCGCCCAATTGTCGCTCCACGGCTGTATCGGTCGCTGTTGCGGTATGAGCAACGAAAATTGCCGGTCGAGGCCCGATCCCGTACCCAGAGCAGCGTGTCCTTCGTGGTTATCTATCCTGGCCGTCGCGCCTGCGAGCGCGGATGGCCAGGATGGTCGGGACGGAGCGCTCGCCGAACTCGGCCACGTGCTCAATGGCCAGTTCCGCGGCGACGAAGGCGTTGAGCAGTTCGGCCAGCGGGTGGTGGCGCATTCCGACTCGCCGGCGGACGTAGATGCCCCACCACGGCGATTCCTGATGCCATCCAGCTTGACGATAGGTGGGGTGCGCGAGAACTCCGCCGTCGTCCATCCACTGGACGTGCGGCCCGTTGAAGCAGGGATGGACCCCATAAAAGACGAGCACCCCGCCTGGGGTCAGCACCCGGGCGACCTCGGCCAGCACGGATGCGAAGTCATCGACATCGGTCGAGATCCACAGGGTCAGCACGGCCGGGAATGTACCGTCGGCGAACGGCAGGGCGGCTCCGTCTCCCTGCACGATCCGGCGGCAGCGGTCCCGGGCGATTCGCAACTGGTCGGCTGAGCGGTCAAGCCCGATCACGGTCCGCCCGGTGGAGGCGAGAGCATCGAAGTAGTGGCCGCAGCCGCAGCCCAGGTCGAGACACAAGCCCTTCCCCGGGCCGAGCAGATCGAGCACGTTGGGCGCGTTATGGTGCGCATGCGGCTGGTTCCAGCCGTCGTACCACTCGGCGTGCCCGTCATAGCGCGATCGCGTGAGCGGCATCGTGAACTCCCGTTGAGTCAGAACAGCGTGTCCTCCGCCACCACGCCGCGCATCCGGTCGTAGTCCAGCGTCACGCAGCGGATGCCGCGGTCGACGGCGAGCACCCGTGCCTGCGGCCTGATCTCCTGGGCGGCGAACACCCCGTGCACCGGAGCCAGCAGCGAATCCCGGTTCAGCAGCTCCAGGTAGCGGGTGAGCTGCTCTACGCCGTCGATTTCGCCACGGCGCTTGATCTCGACGGCGACGCTGTGCCCGGCGTCGTCACGGCACATCAGGTCGACCGGGCCGATCGGGGTCGGGTACTCGCGGCGCACCAGCCGCCAGCCGTCTCCTAGCACGCCGAGCTGGGCGGCGAGCAGTTCCTGCAGGTGCGCCTCGACGCCGTCCTTGGTCAGCCCCGGGTCGATGCCGAGGTCGACCGAGCTGTCGCTGACCACTTCGGTGATCGTGATCGCGAGCGTCTCGCCTGCCTTGTTGGTGACCACCCATCTGCCCGGCTCCTCGGTCATCCGGCATGGCGGCGACATCCAGTTCAGCGGCTTATAGGAGCCGCCATCGCTGTGCACGAGCACGGATCCGTCGGCCTTGACGATCAGCAGGCGCAGCGCGGAAGGCAGGTGGGCGGTGAGCCTGCCGACATAGTCGACGCTGCACCTGGCGATAACGAGCCGCACGACCGGTAACTCTACAGCTCGCATAGGCTGGGCCGATGTGAGCCCGCGCAGGATCCGCCGCGAGCGCTCCGGTCCGCCGGCGCCTGTACCCGGGCCCGAGCGCGTGGAGTCCTGGCCCGACGGGGACTGGATGGTCCGGCAGCAGCCCGGCGCGGGTACCACCAAGGCCTATCGCTGCCCTGGCTGCGACCAGGAGATCGCGCCCGGCACGCCGCACATCGTCGCCTGGCCCGCCGACGGTATCAATGTGGGCGTGGATGAGCGCAGGCACTGGCATCGTTCGTGCTGGGAGCACCGGCTGCGCCGCGGACCGCAGGGCGTTCGCGGTTAACGCCGCGGGAATCAGGAAGGACTGACACGTGATCGAGATCAGGGCCGCCACCGTGCTGCCGGCCAAGCGCACGCCGGTGACGCTGCCGACCTCCGACGGCCTGCGGCTGGTCGGGGAGCTGGCGCTGCCTGCGGACACCGACCCGGTTGCCACCTTGATCTGCCTGCATCCGCTGCCCACCCACGGCGGCATGATGGACAGCCACCTGTTCAAGAAGGCCGCGTTCCGCCTGCCTGCGCTGGCCGGGCTGGCCGTTCTGCGGTTCAATACCCGTGGCACATCGTCGGAGCAGGGCACGAGCGAGGGAGAGTTCGGCGGCGGGGAGTCCGAGCGGTACGACGTAGCCGCCGCCGTGTCCTGGGCGGCCGACGCGGGCCTGCCCGCCCGGTGGCTGCTCGGCTGGTCGTTCGGCACCGAGCTGGCGCTGAAGTGGGGCCTGGACTCCGGCACCGACATCGAGGGGGCGATCCTGGTGTCGCCGCCGCTGCGCCGGGCCGGTGACGCCGACCTGGACCGTTGGGCCGCGTCGGGCAAGCCGCTGGTGGCCCTGGTCCCCGAGCTCGACGACTACCTACGCCCCGACGAGGCCAGACGGCGGTTCGCCCGGGTACCGACGGCCGAGGTCGTCGCCGTCCCCGGGGCCAAGCACTTGTGGGTCGGCGAACCCTACGTGCGCATCGCGCTGAACGAGATCGTGCGCCGGGTGAATCCCGCGGCGCTGGTGCCGCCTACGATGGCGCTACCGACACCCTGGGAGGAAACGTGAGCGCGTTCGACCTGTCCGGCAAGAAGGCGTTCGTAACCGGAGCGTCGCGCGGTATCGGGCGGGTCATCGCGGTGGCGCTGGCCGCCGCCGGGGCCGACGTGGCCATCGCGGCGCGCAGCCAGGACGGCCTGGCCGCGACGGCGCGCGAGGTAACCGACCTGGGGCGCAAGGCGTTCGTCTTCCCACTCGACGTGACACACCAGGACGATGTCACCGCCACCGTGCACGAGGCGATCAAGCTGCTCGGCCAGCTCGACATCGTGGTCAACAACGCGGGCGGCATGAACTTCATGGTGCCCTTCCTTGACATGCGCATCTCGGGCTGGGAGAAGGTCCTGCGGCTGAACCTGGACTCGACCGTGTACATCTGCCAGGCAGCGGGCCCGCATATGCGCGAGCGCGGAAGCGGCTCGGTGATCAACGTGGCGTCGGTGGCGGGCATGTCCAGTGCGCCCGGCCTGATCCCGTACGGCGCGGCCAAGGCCGCGGTCATCTCTGTCACGAAAACGCTGGCGGTCGAATGGGCGCAGTACGGGATCAGGGTGAATGCGCTTTGCCCGGGCTGGACCGCCACCGACCTGAACCAGAACCTGTGGGGGGCGCCCGATGGCGGCCGGTCCATCATCGCCAACGTGCCGATGGCCCGCTGGGCCCGAGCGGAGGAGATGGCGGGACCGGCCGTGTTCCTGGCCAGCGACGCGTCGTCTTACATGACCGGCCAGGTCCTGGTCGTCGACGGCGGCCAGCTCGCCACGGCGTGAGAGGAGTTACAGATGTCAGACGAGAGGCGCCATGAGTCCTCCGACCTGGAGGACTACGAGGTGCAGGATCCGAACGACTCGCTGAGCGCGGATCCCGGATACGACCCGCTGGACCGCGGCGTCGCGCCGCCGGAACGATGGTCGGCCGGGATCAGGTACGGCGTCACGTCCGAGGAGCAGTCCGAAGGCGAGTCCCTTGACCAGTTGCTGGCCGAGGAGGAGCCCGAAGACCTCGACGACGACGAGGACCTTGACGACGACGACGAGAACCTCGAGGACGACGAGGAAGACGAGGACGCGGGCGACGAGGACGCGGGCGACGAGGACGCGGGCGACGAGGACGCGGGCGACGAGGACGTGGACGGGCTGCTCCTCGACGACGGCCCCGACCCCAGGGCGGGCCGGCTGGTGGCCGAGGACGAGGGCGCCCATCCCGACGACGAGGAGGACCTGGTGGCGCGCGACGCCGGGTTCGCCGGCGGCGCCGCGACCGCCGAGGAGGCGGCCGTCCACGTAGTCGAAGAGGACGACTACGACATCCGCTCCGAATGAGTGCCACATAACGACGGCGGCGGGGATATTCCGGCGAGCCAGCCTCCAGATGCCGCCCGTCCAGCAACTCCAGCACCGCCAGTCCCATCAGCGTGGAGGATCCGGCTAGTGTGGCGCATTTTGGCAGCTGGGGTTGCCACGATCAACCACGACGGCTGGATCCTCCACGCTAATGGAGGCTAAGTGAGTTATGAGGCTGCTGATGTTACTTACGGCGCTCCGGTGGCGCCGCCGTCGCCGGACGCTGCCCGGCCAGGCACCGGGCACCAGGCACCGGGCACCGCGAGCCAGCCGCCCGGCTGCTCGGGGCAGCCAAAGGACCGCAGGCAGCCGGCTACTCCTCCGGGGTGAGCCAGAGGACCCCCAACGGGGGGACGGTGATCTGGGCCGAGGCCGGCTGGCCGTGCCAGGGTTCCTGCTCGGCCTCGATGCCGCCCATGTTGCCCACCCCGCTGCCGCCGTACACGATCGCGTCGGTGTTGATGACCTCACGCCAGCGGCCCGCCGCGGGCAGGCCCACCCGGTAGTTCAAGTACGGGACCGCGGAGAAGTTCGCGATGCACGCGATCACCCCGGCCGCGCCGCCAGGGGCCGAGCCGCCAGGAGCAGGGGCCGCGCCGCCAGGGGCAGCGGCCGCGCCGCCAGGGGCCGAGCCAGCCGAGCCAGCCGAGCCAGCAGGGAAGCGCAGGAACGACAGCACGTTCCCCAAAGCGTCGTTGGCGTCGATCCAGCTGAACCCGTCCGGCGACGAGTCGAGCTGCCATAGCGCCGGGTTCTGCCGGTAGGCCGCGTTCAGGTCACGGGACAGCTTCTGCACGCCCTGGTGGACGTCGAAGTCGAGCACCCACCAATCGAGGCCCTTGTCGGCCGACCACTCGTTGCCCTGGGCGAACTCCGACCCCATGAACAGCAGCTGCTTACCCGGATGCGCCCACATGTAGGCCAGCAGTGACCGGACCCCGGCGAACCTGCGCCACTCGTCGCCTGGCATCTTGCCGAGCAGCGAGCCCTTCTCGTGCACGACCTCGTCGTGCGAAATCGGCAGGATGAAGTTCTCGGTGTACGCGTACACCATCGAGAACGTCATCTCGTTGTGGTGGTACTGCCGGTAGATGGGGTCAAGCGACAGGTACGACAGCGTGTCGTGCATCCAGCCCATGTTCCACTTGAAGCCGAACCCAAGCCCGCCCAGGTACACCGGCCGGGACACGCCAGGCCAGGCGGTGGACTCCTCGGCCACCATCGTGATGCCGGGCACGAGCTTGTAGCAGGTGGCGTTGGCCTCCTGAAGGAACGAGATCGCCTCGAGGTTCTCCCGGCCGCCATACTGGTTCGGCGTCCACTCGCCGGCCTTGCGCGAGTAGTCCAGGTACAGCATCGACGCGACCGCGTCCACCCGCAGCCCGTCGACGTGGAACTCCTCGAGCCAGTAGACCGCGTTGGCGACCAGGAAGTTCCGTACTTCGGTGCGGCCGAAGTTGAAGACCAGCGTGCCCCAGTCGGGTTGCGAGCCGCGCCGGGGGTCGGGGTGCTCGTAGAGCGCGGTGCCGTCGAACCTGGCCAGCGCCCATTCGTCCCGTGGGAAGTGGCCGGGCACCCAGTCGAGCAGCACGCCGATGCCGGCCTGGTGCAGCGTGTCGACCAGGTAGCGGAAGTCGTCAGGATTGCCGAACCGAGACGTCGGCGCGTAGTACGAGGTGACCTGGTAGCCCCACGAGCCGCCGAACGGGTGCTCGGCCACCGGCAGGAATTCCACGTGCGTGAAGCCCATATCGCGGATGTAGTCAACGAGCTGCACCGCAAGCTCGCGGTAGGACAGCCCGGGCCGCCACGAGCCGAGGTGCACCTCGTAGATGCTCATCGGCTCCCTGACCGGCTCGCGCGGAGAACGAGCTTCCACCCACTCCGAATCCGCCCACGCATACCCGGAGGTGAACACCACCGACGCGGTGGCCGGCGGGCGCTCGGCATAGAGCGCGAGCGGGTCGGCCTTCTCCCGCCACACCCCGTCGTAGCCGCAGACCGAGTACTTGTACCGTGCGCCTTCTGTCACGCTGGGGATGAACAGCTCCCACACGCCGGAGCCGCCGAGCGAGCGCATCGGGAACGCCCGCCCGTCCCAGTAGTTGAAGTCGCCCGCCACGCGCACCCCGCGGGCGTTCGGCGCCCACACGGCAAAGGACACCCCGGTTGCCTGGCCGACCTCGCGGACGTGCGCGCCGAGCACCCGCCACAGCTCCTCGTGCCTGCCCTCGGCGATCAGGTGCAGGTCGAACTCGCCGAGCAGCGGCAGGTAACGGTATGGATCGTCGGCCACCGCCTCGTCCTCGCCGTCGGGGGAGTAGGCGGTGGCGATCCGGTAGTCGGGCACCTTCTCCAGCGGCACCGTGACCTCCCATACGCCCTGGTACAGGTGGGTCAAGGGCAGCCGGGCGCCGTCGTCAAGGATCAATGTGACCGAACGGGCCAGTGGTCGCAGCACCCGGACCACGACTCCGTCCGGCCCGGGGTGGGCGCCCAGGATCGAGTGCGGGTTGTGGTGCTGACCGGAGACGAGCCGCTCGATCTCGCCCAGGCTCACTTCTTTACTGTCTGTTGTCATGGCTGCACGTTATATCTATATCTCGGCGATGGACTCTAGCGGGATGGCGAGCCAGTTCGGGCGGTTCCTGGCCTCGTAGATGACCTCGTAGACGGCCTTGTCAAGCAGCAGCGCGCGCAGCAGCACGGAGTTCCGCTCCGGGTCAAGGCCGCCGGCCTCGGCGTAGCCCGCGCAGAAGGCCTCGCCGTTGCGTCTGACCCAGTCGCTGGCCACGGGGGCCAGGCTGGCCCGGTCGGGGTGGGTGAGCAGCTGGTGGCGGGCCGCGTAGTCGAACGAGCGGAGCATGCCGGCCACGTCGCGCAGCGGCGAGGAACGGGCCCGGCGCTGGGCCAGCGGGCTGGCAGGCTCGCCCTCGAAGTCGAGCACCACCCAGCCGGACTGGGTGCGCATCACCTGGCCCAGGTGGTAGTCGCCGTGTACCCGCTGCGCCGCCACCGGCTCGGTCAGCTTGGCCAGCCTGGAGAAGGCGTCGCCGATCTTGTCGGCGTACCCGGCAAGCTCGGGGACCGCCGCGATGGCCAGGTCAAGACGCCGGAACATCTGCTCGGCCAGCTCGCCGACGGCGTCGGGCCCGAGCTCGGAGGCGCCGAACGCGGCGGCCAGGTCCGCGTGCACCTGCGCGGTCGCCACGCCGAGCCGCTCGGCCTCGCCCGCGAAGTCCCCGCCGGCCTGCGCCGCCGAGGTTTCCGTGTCCGCGTACAGGTCGCGGACGCTGGTGGCGGCCAGCGACCAGCCGTCGGAGGCCGCGCGCAGGTAGCGGGACAAGATGGCAAGCACGGTCGTCGCGCCGTCGATCCTGGTCTCGACCCAGCCGTAGGGCTCCGCGATGTGCGTCGAGCCCAGCTCGGCCAGGGCCGCGGCGACCTCAAGGTCCGGGTTCGGGCCCGGAGCGACCCGGCGGAACACCTTGAAGATGGCCGACTCGCCGAACACCAGGCTTGTGTTGCTCTGCTCCCCGGTGAGCACCAGGCTGTCCAGGCGGGCTGGATCAGTGCCAGCCGGATCAGTGCCAGCCGGATCAGTGCCAGCCGGGTCAGGGCCCCAGGAGAAATCGACCGCCGGGATCCGGCGGAACCGAAGCGCGCCGACGGTCCGGTCGGCCACGATCGCGTCGAGCAGCGTCCTGGTCAGGTCGCTGTCGTGCAGGGCGTCGTAGATCACCATCCCCGCCTCCGACCCGATCCTGGCGTGCCGCAGCCGGGCCGGCAGCCGGGCACGCTGGCCGATGAACAGCTGGTAGCAGTCGGACGTCGCGCCGTGCGAGACCGTGACAAGCAGGTGCCGCAGGCCCGGATCGCCCGGGATGATCTCGGTGTCGGCCACGATCGCCAGGTCATGGACGGTCCGTCCCTTGCCCGCGAACCACCGCTGCCTGACCAGCCACGCGGCCAGTACGTCCTCGAAGCTCATTTTCCTGCCTTACCCCGTAGCCCGCGCGGCATGCGGCGCCAGCCATGGTACAGCTGAGGCCCTGGGGCCTAGCGGGCGGCAGGCAGCTGGAACCAGTAGAACCCGTGGCCGGGCAGCGTCAGCAGGTAGCTGAGCTCGCCGATCCTGGGGAAGGTCACCCCGCCCATGCACTCAACCGGCGTGACGCCGATGAACCGGCGCAGGTCGAGCTCGACCGGCTGCGGGAACCTGGACAGGTTGTTGACGCACAAGATGCGGTCCGACCCGTCGGTCTCCGGGTCCTCGGGGGATGTCGGCAGCCGGACGAAGGCAAGCACGCTGGGGTTGGAGGAGGTCAGCTCCTCGTAGATGCCGGAGCCGAAGACGGGGTGCCGCTTGCGGATCTCGATCATGCGCCGGCTCCACTGCAGGAACGACCCCACGTTGCGCTGCTGGGCCTCGACGTTGAGCGCCTGGTAGCCGTAGATCGCGTCCATGATCGGCGGCAGGTACAGCCGCTGGGGGTCGCTGGCGGAGAAGCCGCCGTTGCGGTCGGGCGTCCACTGCATCGGCGTCCGGACGCCGTCCCTGTCGCCCAGCCAGATGTTGTCGCCCATGGCGATCTCGTCGCCGTAGTAAAGCACGGGCGAGCCGGGCAGCGACAGCAGCAGCGCGGTGAACAGCTCGAGCTGGTTGCGGTCGTTCTCGAGCAGCGGGGCCAGCCGCCGCCTGATCCCGATGTTCGCCTTCATCCGGGGATCCTTGGCGTACTCGGCGTACATGTAGTCACGCTCGTCGTCGGTGACCATCTCCAGCGTCAGCTCGTCGTGGTTGCGCAGGAAGATGCCCCACTGGCAGCCGGCCGGGATTTCCGGGGTCTGGGCCAGGATCTCCGAGATCGGGTAGCGCTGCTCCCGGCGCACGGCCATGAAGATGCGCGGCATCAGCGGGAAGTGGAACGCCATGTGGCACTCGTCCCCGCCGACCTCGGCATCCCCGAAGTACTCGATCACGTCGGCAGGCCACTGGTTGGCCTCGGCCAGCAGCACCTTGTCCGGGTACAGCTTGTCGATCTCGGCCCTGATCCGCTTCAGGTACTCGTGCGTCTCCTTCAGGTTCTCGCAGTTGGTGCCCTCCCGCTCGTACAGGTAGGGCACCGCGTCCAGCCGGAAGCCGTCGATGCCGAGGTCAAGCCAGAACCGCAGCACCTCGAGCATGGCGTCCTGCACGCGCGGGTTCTCGTAGTTCAGGTCTGGCTGGTGGGTGAAGAACCTGTGCCAGTAGTACTGGCCGCGGACCGGGTCGAAGGCCCAGTTGGACTGCTCGGTGTCGACGAAGATCACCCGGGCGCCCGAGTACTTGTCGTCGGCGTCGGACCAGACGTAGAAGTCGCCGAACGGGCCGTCTGGGTCCGAGCGCGAGGCCTGGAACCACGGGTGCTGGTCGCTTGTGTGGTTCATGACCAGATCGGCGATGACCCGGATGCCGCGCTTGTGCGCCTCGTCGACGAACGCGACGAAGTCGCCGATGTTCCCGTACTCGGGCAGCACGGCCATGAAGTCGGAGATGTCGTAGCCGCCGTCGCGCAGCGGGGACGGGTAGATCGGCAGCAGCCAGATGCAGTCGATGCCGAGCCACTCCAGGTAGTCAAGCCTGGACATCAGCCCGCGCAGGTCGCCTGCGCCGTCCCCCGAGGAGTCCTGGAAACCCCGGACGAGCACCTCGTAGAACACCGCGCGCTTATACCAATCGCGATCTCGCGGCTGGTCGAATGAGATCGAGCCGGCTGCCGTCTCGTGGTGTTCCGTCACTGCCGAATCTCCTGGTTCAGGCCGTTTTCTTACAAAGGTGCTACAGGTCAGGCGTCACGGTAAAGATGTGAGCGGGCCGCGTTTGCGGATCGAGCCGGACGTAGTTCGCCCGCCCCCACCGCCAGGACTCGCCGGTCAGCTCGTCCGTCACGATGAACTCGCCTTCCACGCCGAGTGCGGGCAGGTCGAGCCAGACCGTCGCCTCCCTGGTCCGGTGCGGATCGGTGTTGACGACCACAAGCACGGTGTCCGGGATATTACCCGCCCGCTTGGAGAAGCACATGAGTTCCGGCTGGTCAACGTGATGGAAGCGCAAGTTGCGCAACTGGTGCAGGGCCGGGTGGGCGCGCCTGATCCGGTTGAGTTCCGTGATGTAGTCGGCGATGCCGAGGCCGCGCCTGGCGGCCTCCGCCCAGTCGCGCGGCCGGTACTGGTACTTCTCGGATTCCAGGTACTCCTCGCTGCCCGGCCGCAGCGGGACGTTCTCGCCCAGCTCGAACCCGGAGTACACGCCCCAGGACGGGGCGAGCATGGACGCGAGCACGGCCCGGATCCTGAACGCGGGCAGCCCTCCGTACTGCAGGTACGCGTGCAGGATGTCCGGGGTGTTGACGAAGAAGTTGGGCCGCATGTAGGCGGCCGCGGGGCCGGCCAGCTCGCGCACGTACTCGGTCAGCTCGTCCGCGCTGTTGCGCCAGGTGAAGTACGTGTAGGACTGATGGAACCCGATCTTGGCCAGGGTGGCCATCATGGCCGGGCGGGTGAACGCCTCGGCCAGGAACAGCACGTCGGGGTCGGAGACCCGGATCTCGGTGAGCAGCCGCTCCCAGAACCGCAGCGGCTTGGTGTGCGGGTTGTCCACCCGGAAGATCCGCACGCCGTGGTCGATCCACAGCCGCACCACCCGCAGCACCTCGGCGTAGATGCCCTCCGGGTCGTTGTCGAAGTTCAGCGGGTAGATGTCCTGGTATTTCTTGGGCGGGTTCTCGGCGTAGGCGATCGTGCCGTCCGCCCGGGTGGTGAACCACTCCGGGTGCTTCTTCACCCACGGGTGATCGGGCGACGCGTTCAGCGCCAGGTCAAGCGCGACCTCCATGCCGAGCTCCCTGGTCCGGGCCACGAACGCGCCGAAGTCCTCGAACGTGCCAAGGTCCGGGTTGAGCGCGTCATGCCCGCCCTCGGCGGAGCCGATCGCCCACGGCGAGCCGGGATCGCCCTCGACCGGGACCAGCGTGTTGTTCCGGCCCTTGCGGAACGAGGTGCCGATCGGGTGCACCGGCGGCAGGTACACCACGTCGAAGCCCATGTCCGCCACCGCGTCCAGCCGCCGGGCGGCGGTGCGCAGCGTGCCAGAGACGGGCGGCCGCTGGCCCGAGGGATCGACCTGCGCCCCTTCGGACCGCGGGAAGAACTCGTACCACGCCCCGTAAAGCGCCCGTTCCCGGTCGACCTGCGCGGTCAGCGCCCGTGACCTGGTGACGAGCTCGCGCAGAGGCCACCGGGCCAGGACGTCGGCCACGGCTTCGTCCTGCGACCCCGTGAACCGCTCCCAGGGCGTCAGGCTCTTGTCGCGCAGCCGCGCGGCCACCGCGCGCAGCACGGCGCGGGCCGCCGCCGGGCGGCTGGCGCCGGGCGGCTGGGGGATACGCCGCGCGGCCCGCTCGAACAGCAGCGTGCCCTCGGTGAGCATCAGCTCCACGTCCTGGTCGGCCCGGATCTTGATCGCCGCGTCATGCTGCCAGCTCGCGATCGGGTCGGCCCACGCCTCGACGTGGAACCGCCACAGCCCCTCGCAGGTCACGGTCACGTCCGCGCCGTACCGGTCGGTCCCGGGGGCCAGCTCGCGCATCGGTATCAGGGGTCCCGCATTACGGGACGGGTCTCGCAGCACCACGCCGGCGCCGATGCTGCCGTGGCCCTCGCGGAAGACCGTGGCGCTGACCTCAAAGGTCTCGCCCACCACTGCCTTGGCCGGCCGGGTGCCGCAGTCCACCGCCGGCTCGACGTCTAGGATCGGGATTCGTCCAATCACGCTGGTTACGCTACCGATCGCGGACCCCTTCATGCCACAGCGGGGAGGAGATCACACGCCGTGTCGTGACAATGCGTAAGGTGAACCGCTGCCGGGGGCAAGCACAACTGTTCGTTAGGTATAATTTGAATTGATTTTCCCTATTGTTCAGAGCCGGTGCCCGACCCTATTACGCCGGCCGGTTCGGCGCGGCGGGCGCGGACCTAATATGGTCTGCCCGTGAGAGCGATTCGCCGGTTTACCGTCCACATCACCCTGCCCGAGCCGCTGGCCCCGCTGCTCGGCCTGATGCTGAACCTTCGCTGGTCGTGGCATGCGCCCACCGCCGACCTGTTCGCCTCGATCGACCCGGCCGCGTGGCAGGCGTCGGGCGGCGACCCGATCGCGATGCTCAGCGCCCTGCCGCCCGACCGGCTTTCCGCCCTGGCCGACGACCCCGACTTCCTCGGCCGGCTGGCCGCCGCCGAGCAGGGGCTGCGCGACTACATGTCGGGCCCGCGCTGGTACGCGGAGGCGGTCGAGGGCCCGAGGGCGGTCGCGTACTTCTCTCCCGAGTACGGCATCACCGCCGCGCTGCCGCAGTACTCGGGCGGCCTGGGCATCCTGGCGGGCGACCACCTGAAGTCGGCCAGCGACCTGGGCGTGCCGCTGATCGGGGTCGGCCTGCTTTACCGGCACGGGTACTTCACCCAGTCGCTGTCGGCCGACGGCTGGCAGGCCGAGCGCTACCCGAGCGACGACCCGAACGGCCAGCCGCTCGAGCTGCTGCGTGACGCCGAAGGCGCCGCGGTCCACGTCGCGGTCAGCCTGCCCGAGGGCCGCAAGCTGGCCGCCCAGGTATGGGTGGCGAAGGTAGGCAGGATCTCGCTGCTGCTGCTCGACTCCTACGTGGAGGAGAACGAGCCTGACCTGCACGAGGTCACCGACCGGCTGTACGGCGGCGGCAGCGACCACAGGCTGCGGCAGGAGCTGCTGCTCGGCATCGGCGGCATGCGGGCGGTGCGGTCGTTCTGCGCGCTGACCGGCCATTCGTCGCCCGAGGTTTTCCACTCCAACGAGGGGCACGCCGGGTTCCTTGGCGTGGAACGGATCCGCGAGTACGTCGAGCGCGGCCTGAGCTTCGACGACGCCCTGGAGGTCTGCCGGGCCGGCACGGTGTTCACCACGCACACGCCGGTCGCGGCCGGCATCGACCAGTTCCCCCGCGACCTGATCCGCCAGCACTTCGAAAACGATCCGCTGCTGCCGGTCGACCGGGTGCTCGCGCTCGGCGCGGAGACCTATCCGGGCGGCGACCCCGCGGTGTTCAACATGGCCGTCATGGGCATCCGCCTGGCCCAGCGGGTCAACGGCGTCTCGCTGCTGAACGGCGAGGTGAGCAGGCGGATGTTCGCCGGCCTCTGGCCGGGGTTCGACACCCGCGAGGTGCCCATCGGCTCGGTCACCAACGGCGTGCACACGCCCACCTGGGTGTCGTGTGAGGTCGCGGCGCTGGCCGGCCGCGCGCCGGGGGAGGCGGGGGGCTGGGACTGGGACCGGGCCGCCTCGGCCCCGGCCGCGGAGATCTGGGCCGTCCGGCATGCGCTGCGGGCCAGGCTCGTGGCCGATACCCGCCGTCGGCTGCGCGCCTCGTGGCGCCAGCGCGGCGCCTCCGAGGCCGAGCTGACCTGGATCGACGACGTGTTCGACGAGAACGTGCTCACGATCGGGTTCGCCCGGCGGGTGCCGTCGTACAAGCGGCTCACGCTCATGCTGAAGGACCCGGTCCAGCTGGCCCAGCTGCTGAGGGATCCCTCGCAGCCGATCCAGGTCGTCGTGGCGGGCAAGGCGCACCCCGCCGACGACGGCGGCAAGGCGCTGATCCAGCAGATGGTCCAGTACAGCGACGCCCCTGACGTGCGACGCCGGATCGTGTTCCTGCCCGACTACGACATGGACATGGCGCGCTACCTGGTGCAGGGCTGCGACGTGTGGCTGAACAACCCGCTGCGCCCGCAGGAGGCCTCCGGCACGTCGGGCATGAAGGCGGCGCTGAACGGTGGCCTGAACCTGTCGGTGCTTGATGGCTGGTGGGACGAGTGGTACGACGGCGGGAACGGGTGGGAGATCCCGTCGGCCGACGGCGTGGCCGACGCCGGGCGGCGCGACGAGCTCGAGGCCCAGGCGCTGTACGAGCTGCTCGGCAAGTCGGTGGCGCCGCTGTTCTACGAGCGGGACGCGGACGGGATCCCGCAGGGCTGGGTGGACAGGATCAGGCATGCGCTTCGGTCGCTCGGGCCGAAGGTTCAGGCCGAGCGGATGGTCCGGGAGTACGTGACCGAGCTGTACGTGCCGGCCGCCACCTCTTCCCGGGCGCTGAGAGACGCCGAGGGAGGGTTCGGCCCGGCCCGGGAGCTGGCCGCGTGGAAGAAGCGCGTGAGGGCCGCCTGGCCCGCGGTGCGCATCGAGCACGTGGAGTCGGCGGCGGCCGGTTCCGCGGGCGGGTCAGGAGCCGTGGGCCAGCACCTCGGCTCGGCGCTTTCCGTGCGGGTGTCGGTCGCGCTTGGCGAGCTGACCACCCGCGACGTGACCGTCGAGGTGGTCTACGGGCGGCCCGACGAGGACGACGAGATCATCAGGCCCGCGTTCGCCACGCTGAGCCCGCAAGCCCCCGAGGCTCCAGGGGACGCGGAGGACACGGTGGTCAGGTATTCCGGAGGGGTGCCGCTGGACCGGCCGGGACCGTTCGGCTACACGGTACGCGTGCTGCCGTATCATCCGCTGCTCGACAGCCGGGCCGAGCTCGGGCTTGTCACCTACCCGCAGGCGCCGGCCGGCATGACCAACGGCGACCTTCGCTTACCTGGAGGACGATCATGGCAGAGTTCGTCCGGCTCGAGGTCTCCGGCGGCATCGGCACGATCCGGCTGGACCGCCCGCCGGTCAACGCGCTGAACGACCAGCTGACCGCCGAGCTCGCGGCCGTCGCTGCGACCGCGAACGATTCCGGGGATGTCCGCGCGGTGATCCTGTACGGCGGCGAGAAGGTGTTCGCGGCCGGCGCCGACATCAAGGAGATGGCCGAGGCGGACTACGCCGCCATGACGGTCAGGTCGGGGCGGCTGCAGGCCGCGCTGTCGCTGGTGGCCGGCATCGGC
>Ga0335075_10005279_pt1 | contig 20103 bp, 20 predicted proteins | sample Lox_Sample_24_FD_206723 | JGI IMG/M metagenome (GOLD analysis project Ga0335075, IMG submission 206723) | Soil microbial communities from Loxahatchee National Wildlife Refuge, Florida, United States - Lox_Sample_2.4 | ecosystem: Environmental > Terrestrial > Soil > Wetlands | place: USA...
GACTGATAAAACTGCACAGACACCTACGTTCTCAGCTTTGGTTAGAGGAACTTCTGTCAACGGTCATCTATACGCAGTCGGAGGTTTGAAATTATCATTGCGCTGCCTCAATACCATCCCTTCTTCTTCTTTTTGAGAAGGACCACCTTTCGGAGTCGCGAAACTTCTGGAGTATTTCGTACCGGACACAATCTGCCAGGGTCGTCTTAATTACCTAAATCTGGCTGCACCTGTAGGCTAGTGCCACCCGGCACCATGGGAATCTGATGTTGCACAAGATGAAAAGGAAAAGAGGTTGATGTCAGTTACATAATGTAACCCTTCTTACATGGTTCTTATATCACACTGACCAGAGCACGGGTACTTCGTAGAACTGTATTGACATCTTAATTCCGGGCCCACCTGATTAATGGTACTGCCCGTTTGCTGGATCGAGCCGGATTAGGGGTGTTGTTGCGAAGAAAAAGCAAGATATATTAATGGAAGTCGGGTAAACGTTCCCGCCAGTTGATGTAACATGGCTATTGCCTGCTAAAGTTATCGCCCCTTGATTTGACCGCTCACCCCCCTTACCTCAATTCATCTTATATCTCCGCTGACACCGGGTTCCTTACATGTTCGTTCTTCCCCTTACAGATTTATTCCCGTTAGCCGACGCCACATCGAATGGAGATCCTTGCGGAAAATCGAGATGGTCCAAAGGTGCCGAGGTCAGGGCAGGACAAGCCAACCTGTGGAATCATAATCGGCAATGCGAAACCCCTGGGCCACGTTTCTGGACGGCGCATAGTACGTACATATTTACGAATAAGAAGAGTGATGAACAGAGTCGAGATGCAGAGACGAAATACTGTCAGATTCTCGGCCGGCGAACCCGACTAGGTAGCAAGATGAAACCCATCGAATCGCCTAAGATGAGGCTAAGATCTGGCCTTGGCGGGATTGGAGGGCTCAAAAGTGCCCTAACAGGGTTCACCGACCACTCTTCCCGTCGCTACCGATAAGTACACACATTTATCCGCTCGCCATGCAGGTGCGCTGAACTTGGGCGCTGAGCTGCACAATCTGACAGGCTAGAGGGGATTTTTGCCGCAATCAGGAGGTCTGTCGCGGCAGGTCGGCTTCCTCGCCTTACTGGATAACATGCACTTGCTAGCTCCTCCCACCACTACCCACGTCAGATCGCCCTCAGCCATCCGTGCCATCTAGAGCTCCCTGCGCGGTGGGGCAGCTGTACACTTGGCACTTAGCCCCAGCCCAATGGCGATTGCATTAAAGTTGTGCCTGGTGATGGCTCATCTCTTTTCCTGTCCCCGGTCAGCAAATGATGTATTCTATGCTCGGTTCCAAAGTTTCACATGCATTCATTCGGTCTGGGGCGACCCCAAGGCTGGCCCAAACTGGAGTATAGATATCAATGTACCGCATTTGTGGTTTCGCTGTATCTTTCGTCATCATTCCTCACTGCTGGCCTTGACCAGGCAAGCAGAGTATAATGATGAAGATGAAGCTCTCATATCTCCTTCTTTCTGCTTCAGCCGTGCTCAGTACGGTTCATGCGACATTAAACATTACGGAGTTGTTGACTGACACTCCAAAATGCGCTGTAAGCATATCCTATGATTTCCGATGCTGTTGGGCAAGGCTGAAAGTTTCTAAAAACAGCTCTCATGCGTTCTTGATGGCATCACTGAATACAACTGTTCGCTCGCTACGTACGATACTTGCTTATGTCCGAATGTCCCTATGCAATCAAACCTATCGACTTGTGTGCAACAGTCCTGTACATTCCAGGATCAAGTCCGTACGTGCCCCACGGTCCAAGCCCACATCTTTAAAATGATAAAGCAAGCTCGCTGTAGCTGATTGTAATAGAGGCTGTTGATGTCGAGAGTGGACTCTGTGCGAGTTACCCGAAGCAATCTAGGAGTGCTGAGGTCAGGCGTGATGCCATAATATTGTCCGCTGTGACATACCCTATCGTTGCATTGAGATGTTTTGCAAGATGGAACGTGACGCGTCAAATTTGGTATGACGATTGGGCAGCATTGGTTGCAACTCTCTTCCTGATGATGCTTGGAGGAATCGAGATATACAGTACGTTCCCTCCGAAGTGTATAGACTTAGGCGTACTAATAAATCCCAGGTGCCGGGATCGGTTTCGGAGATCACTACTGGAACGTAGGAGTTGCCGACGGAGAATTATTGTTGAAGGTATGTAAAGAAGGCAAAAAAGTTTAACGCATTCTAACTCCAGGGTAGCTGTTCTATGTTGTCCAGATGAGCTATGTTCTAGTCCAGGTCTTCGCCAAAGTGTCTATTCTACTCCTATATCACCGCGTTTTCCCTCGACCGTGGTTCAAGATAGTTTGCAAGATCTTCATGGCTTTCCTCTTTTGCCATGGTCTTGCTTATCTTCTTGTTCTGATTTTCCAATGCTCACCTATCTCCTCCATCTGGGACCGGAACATCACAGGAACATGTGTAAATATAACTGTCGTTGGATATTCTGGGGCGATCTTTAGCATCATTGAAGATTTAGCCATTTTAATTCTCCCAATTTCAGAACTGAACACTCTGAGCTTCGGGATACGGAAGAGGGTGAGTCTAATGTTAATGTTCAGTATCGGATCCTTGTAAGTAATATCCCAAACCACGGTGGCGCAATGCCTGTACCCATGGGTATGGCCAATGATTAATGTGTTCACTTAGTGCTTGTGTCACGAGCATGGTTCGACTGAAGTTTGTAATTGCATTTAGCAATTCTTATGACCCTACATGTAAACAAGCAATCCAGTCCCGTCTTTCATGTCTATGCTGACCTTCTATCTAGGGGACAATGTCGACGTGGTAATTTGGTCTATGATTGAGGAACACTCAGCTGTAATCTGCGCCTGCCTTCCATCCCTCCGGCCCCTCCTGGTCCAATGGATCCCCGGCGTCTTCAAATCTCTCACAACCAAAAACAATACCGGCGGAAGTGGCTCCTACAAAATGTCACCGTGGAAACGGAGAAATGAATCCTACAGCGGTCTCGGTAATTCAAAAGCCGAAATGGAACACTACAGACATGACAGCACGTCGAAGATTGTAACCCCGACAGAAAAGGCCTCCCATGGTGTCATAGTTGTCGATGAGGAGATTGCGGACTCGGATTGGCAAAAGGACCATATCAAAAAGGAGACGAGGGTAGTCATTAATAGTTCGAAAATCCCGCACGAAGATTCATGGGTGCAAATTCCTAGATCGGTAAGTCAGAGAGACCTACCTGGTATGGCGATGTAATCAGTCAAAGACAGTTGAGACTAGAGAAAAAGAGATGACTTTTATGCGAATGGGAAGCTTGGGGGTTTGGCGTTGAGAGGCGGCTGTCTGTAGTAGATACCTTATGCGTTAACTTTCCTTGATGGATAGCAATAGTTTACGGAATGAATGAATGAATGAATAAAGCAATTGGACGGACGTTCACGCGTATCTGGGCTATTTTCTCTTGCCCCTCCATCACTTCATAGCTTTTGTGAGGCTGGTCACTTCATTAAGGAGGCCCTATACTTAACTACTGCCGGTTACGTCTCTTGTGTCATAGCAGTGCTATGGTCGGTAAAGCTGCTGCGGATAGATATATGAAGGGATTACTTTACCGAGGGAGACAGCTGCAGAAGACCTGTCGCCATAAAGGGGCTTGCCATTGGCCGGTACTCGGATGCTTTCTTTACCTAAACACGTATGCGCGTGTGCAGTTAAAATTCCTCCTTTCCTGGACGCAGGTTCAATCCGGATTCTGTTCTTAGATCAGTGTTGGCAGGTGGTAACGGTTGAGAGTCGCCCAGCATTTGCGTGTGTGGGAGAATCTCCGGCGAGTGGAGGAGATCATCGATTGCGACTCGTGGAGTAGTAGTTACTCCTCAATCTCGGCAGCGTTATTTCTCCTCTGAGAGCCTTCCACTCTCGGGTGGGTTGGTGAGAAGTATGGAGTTTTGAGAATGGGGAAAAGGAGGGGTTTATATATACTTGTAGCATGTCAAGCATCTGAGGCAGAACCCGTTCCCTCCATGTCGAGGTCATGATGAATGGATCGTAAATAGATTTTTGGATGTTTGTGAATCAGATATCGAAACCTGAAACAATGCAAAGTGTGAGAATTAATACTTATTGCTTATTCCAAACACTAGTGAAAAAGTCATAAAGCTCAAACAAAAACTTGGTATCATCGACGCCAGTGTCCTCATTCTTGTAAGTGATGCAACGAATCTATCAACCACCACCACCACCGCAACCACCACCGCCTCCACCCCCACATCCCCCGCCTCCTCCACAACCGCCTCCGCCTCCGCCTCCACAACCACCACCTCCACAACCCGCTGCTCCGCTGCTACAACCTCCACCACAGCCAGCATTTCCACAGCTTCCTACCGCAGCAGCACCACCACATGTGCCAGCTACACAAGCACCGTAGCCTACTCCCACTGGCAATATCATCGGATAGTAATACAGCCCTGGAGTCATGAACATGTAGGCACCCATGTAAGGATAATAGTATGGATACTGATACCCCCAATAATCCTGGACATAACGTTCTCTTACAGGAATCGGGCGGCCTTTCTTTTGTGCCCTCTTACAGGCCTTCTGGTAAGCTTCCTCAAGTTGATTCTCTCTGATCTTGCGGAAGTTTTGAGACACGCGCATTGAAGTAGCCGATTCATCTGACGGGACGGAGTTGTGGGATGAAATATGCGCACTATTGTCAGGTGGACACATTTTGGCCGCACCAGAATTGTAGAAACTATCCGTAATTTTGTCGTGCTTAGAACTGCCGAGGATCTTGCCCACCGTGGAGACGTGCTTGGCTCGAATCGCTACATCGCGTAAGTAAGTGATCTTCATATGCATGCGGAGTTGCTCACCTTCACAGTACCAACAGGTGCACTCAGAGTAAACCTCGCCAAAGTTTTTCTCGTATTGCTTGCTGGTCCACTCGAACCCATCAGAAAGTTTATCTTCGTCGATCTTATCGTCGTGGTTGATGAATCTGTCCCCGGCAGTGTTGCTGATGGAATAGCTGTAATAGGCCCTCGGGCTAAGTTGATGTGTATGCCAAGCTAGATCTACATCTAGTGTAGGCACAGCCACTTGACCTGGATTAGTGGCCATGATCCTAAAGAAGCGGTCATACTTGACAAGTAGACGAGCCATCGTTGCAGTAGAAGCCGGGCTATGTAGCCAATCGAGTCCGTGCATCTTGTTGATAAACGAGCCTTGACGAATGATAGCACCACTGAGATCCATGGCGAATGGAGTGTGATTATCCCAATAGCGAGACATCATTTTCCGAACTGCAAGCCGCTCTTCAGGGTTTAATTTGCCACCCTTGCCAGTAGCTGGTTTGCTGTTAACTTTCCTCACAACTGAGTCATTTTTGATAGCGCCCTCGATTAAGTTTCGGATATCCGCCATAGACTTATTCGTAGTAGGTGTGAGAGTCTCAAGTATTTGGGTTCGGAGCTCTAAAGTTATAAGGCGATTTGGAAAAGTACCGCCGAACGCAGTGTAGTCTTTGGCAGGTATCGTCATTGGCACTGCTCGAGTCCCATGGAGGATTGTACCGCCCATGGGCCAGTTCTTGAGCAGTAAGTTCTCCGTGTCCTTTCTAAACTTGCCTACGCGGAGCAGGTCATGATTGATTTCGCCACCACATTTATCACAATAATATGATAGGTCCTTTTCTCCGTAGCCTTTTCCAACAAGTCCAGGCCTCCTACAACAAAATCAGGATCGCTTCCTATAGTTTTGAAATAGAATGTTAAGGGTATACTTACAAAGTACTCGTAGGTATCTCTGGCATTCCACAGGTAGTCCATGGAATAAGGACGATATTTGAACATCTAGGACACTTCACTTTCTCCTCTTTGGCATCTTCAAGATTATCCCATGTGCGTCCAGTTGCATGGACCCAGGCGTCCTTAGCCACTTGAGGCACTTCATAGTTAAATTGAGTGGTGATGCAGGCGTTGACGGCCTGCCAAGGCATCCCTGTTGTCCAGAGATTCTTGAGACCAAATCGAAGGCAGTCTTCAAGATAACTTCGTGGGTTGAGCATGAATGAGTGCCAAACCATAAGTACATCTAGATCATTGTAAGCACCAAAATTGTGCGTGAAGGATGTAGCGTAAACGCACCTAAGGGCGGAAGCATAGATGTGGTCCATCTCTGGACTCTTCCGGCTCCAGGGAAGTCCTGGAATTCCTTATATCGCATTGCGCCCTCCGTCAACATGACACTCTGCTCGTATTGGCAGAGCACATTCATCCACCAGATTTCAAAGCGATGGACCGCCCTGGCAACATATAATGCCCACCGTTTTTCTCGGATTTTGGATAGGGCCTCCATACGCGTGTTCCTTGCCTTCTCATCATTTGCCACAGACTCATATGTACCAGGGGCACGGGAGTCCCAAATGTCGAAGGCCCCATCAGTGTAGCCGACTTCTTGTTTCAAGATGAAGAAGGCTTCGAGCAGCTTTAAATGCGCCAAGCAGAGGTCCGAATCGGGGAAGTTCTTGGGGGTGTCACCGATGCACAAATTTGAGAAGCTGGCATTGATCTCCTCGAGCGAAGGTCCCTGAGGGTTGGAAGTAGCCGTGTAACTGGGAGGCGGGGCTTCACCCGCGGGGTTCTCGAAGGTGGGCGGCATTCCTCCTGGCGTTTCGTTTGAGTAAGCAGCAGGCTGACCACTCGTCGAGAGGTGCTTACCGAAAGACATATTGGCAATGTGTTTCTATGTGCGCATGGAAGGTACGGGAATGGTTGGGAGATTTAATCACAAAGTAGTGGAGTCATAGAGTGACAAAGTAGTGAAGGTTATGTTGAAGGAAGGATGACAAGAGAAGGCGTCTTATATAGAGAGGAGGGGGAGGGGAGAGGTTAGGACGAGGCAATGTATGTTGTAATGTCTCTGGGATCGACGGATTTGGGAAGGTAAGCTGTAAGCTAGCAGTAGGGTTGCTACAGTAGCTGATCCGATCTAGGCTCAGATGTGGGGATCGCAGTGCTCTGATTGCAGGTGCAGATTGGGTGGAGAATGCTCGCCCCTGTCCGCGATATGCTAGGCTGCCACTAACTGAGGCTGATCTCTAGGCTGAGCACGATGCTCTACTGTAAGCGATTGTAGATCCGCTAGAAGCCCTGTGGAAGCAACAAAAAAAAGGCTGTGAAGAAGGGAAGGGTAGCCGATCACGGCCAGGCCAGCGGTCGTTTTTGAAGAAAGCCATTCTCTATTCAGAGTCATCATGGAGCACGAGCATGAGCATTTCTGCCTTTCGGTCTTCTCTCAAGCGACCAGTGACCAGCGATCCCTTGGGGTGAGGGGCAATGCAGGGTCACCTCTTTAGGCTTTTCACGGTTCCTCGCTTCCCGCTTGTCCGTCACGCTCGTGCCCGCCCCAAAACTTTCTTCCTCTCGCGTTCTGGAAGGGGAAAAAGGTCTTCTGTAGCCTCAGCCGCGCCTTCAATGTTCATCACGTATCGGGAGGCATTGCCCTATCATCAGATGCCACTGTATACATGTTCTCTGTATCTTTGCTTCGACATGCACTCTCCCTGCTGGTGCCTCTGTCGCTGATCCTAACCTCTTACCTCTACCTCTATCCCGTCTTCAACCTTTGCGCCTTCCCAGCCCCTGACTCTCAGCCTCGCGAGCCTTTTCTCAATACACTTCGACAGCACACCTCCTCCGCTGCATACAATGCCACCTTGACAGCGCCGTTCAGGCTACTGGCCCTGGGTGATCCTCAGCTCGAAGGAGATACCTCAATCCCCGATCCCGATGCCGCCTCCTTTCCGCATCTCAAAAAATTTTGGCAGGATGCTCTCCTCCGCGACGGAGTCAAACATAACGTCCTGGAGAGAATACGATATAGTCTTCATGACCTAGTCGATTTCTATTTTGACGATATCCCCAAGACCCTTGACTCCTACCGTAAACGCCTCGATCTCCTCGGCAATGACTATTACCTCGCACACATATACCGCACTCTGCATTGGTGGACGAAGCCTACTCATGTGTCTGTCCTCGGCGACCTAGTCGGTAGTCAATGGATTGAAGATGATGAGTTCAATGTTCGGGGTTCGCGTTACTGGAACCGAGTTTTCAAGCATGGTCATCGAGTCCCTGACGAGATCACCGCTCAGCGCGACGACTGGACCAATGTGCCCCAGCTCGGAGATGATGCTGAAGCTTGGACTAGGAGAGTCATAAATATAGCTGGGAACCATGATGTTGGATATGCCGGAGATCTGACGCCCGCGAGATTCGAACGCTTCGAGCGTGTTTTTGGAAAAGCAAATTACGAATTGCGCTTCCAGCTGCCTCAACCAGATGCTCAGAATTCTATTTCCATTGGGCCAGATGGTCAATTAATTGAAACCGAGACACCTCAGATTCGAATTGTCGTTCTCAACAATATGAACATCGACACTCCAGCATCCTCTAAGGAACTTCAAGATGCTACTTACAGCTTCCTCAACCACGTAATTACGACCTCACATCTAGTCACCCGGCGAGCTCTCTTCACTCTTGTCCTTACCCACATTCCACTCCACAAAGAGGCCGGAATCTGCGTCGATGCTCCATTCTTCGACTTTCACGATACTGAAGAGTTCGCCTATGGCGTCAAAGAGCAAAACCATCTCTCGGGCCCCGCTAGCAAAGGTATGCTTGAAGGCATCTTTGGCATGAGCGGAGATAACTCCGTCGATGGCCATGGCCGCGGAAGAAAAGGACTCATTATAACTGGACATGATCATGAGGGCTGCGATGTTTACCATTACATTAATCAGTCTGCACCAGCTGAGGAGCGTGAATGGGAAGTTCGACGGTGGCGCAATGCAACACGAAGCAGGCTTGTAGGCCAGGATGGCATCCCTGGTCTGCGTGAGATTACCTTGCGGAGCATGATGGGCGAGTTCGGCGGAAATGCTGGGCTGTTGAGTATCTGGTTCGACAAGGAGTTATGGGAGTGGAAGTTCGACTTTGACACCTGCCAGCTGGGCGTCCAGCATTGGTGGTGGGCTATACACATCCTGGATCTCGTCACTATCGGTACTAGCCTTGTGTACCTGGTACTCAGTGTGGCACAGGCTCTTGGACTGACTAAGGTAGCTGGTAAACTTAAGTCAAAGTCAAAGCCAAAGTTGAAGCCAAAACAGAATGATAAACTCCAAGGTACCAAAGTACAGAACGTTAGCAAGGCAGGCTTTGAAATTTTTGAAGATAGGGATGCGTATGAGAACAATACCTTCCCCAAGCGGAGCCTCAAGAAGAAACGCAGCAAACGCAGCCTCAACGGAAGTGCTGAACCTGAGACTCCAACTAGGAGACCGCTGTCGTCAGTATTTGAGACGCCTGTCTCGGTAGCGCCAGAAAGATAGGGGCTGATGTAGGAATTTACTTGTAATGATTGTGAATAGATATATATATGTATATGTAGGGTTATGAAAACGATACAATTTTGTTTTTTGAACATTCATCCCTTATGCTCATGCCGAAAAAGAACGTTGGTTACTGGTATTTTCTGAGCTATCCCACTATAAGCTGTGTATTTCTACCTACAACGCATGCGTTGTAGCTGGATCTGTGACCTAGCAATGCGAATCCGCTATAAGAGGAAGCATCGTGTCTGCGTGGGGTTTTAGGGGACGAGCTGCACTTTTCGTCTTTCTTTTAAGGTAAGCTAGGAGTTCATATTTTGGTCTTGGAGTTCTGTCGGCGGAGAAGTTCGTGTCGATGCTCAATGCTTTTTGTTGTCGAATCTCCACCTTTCAAAGTCAATTACAATTACCCCTCCGTGCAGAGATCGTAACGGGCGTCAAGCTCGGAACCCCTCTGCTGGACTTAAGAACCACTGTCCGATGCGAATGTCTTTCTCTTGATATCCGGTTTACTGAATGAAAAATAAAGAGCCCGTGTCCAAGTTTTACAGGGCAGATCGATGGCGAAATCCTCTGAGCGCTCAAGCAGAAAAAAACTATTTCCTGATTCGGCTCGACTATTCATCAATGGAGTCAATCGGTATCGCCTACCTGTGGGGATGAAATTTTTATATTGATGATGAGGTAATTGGGATTAGTTGTGAAGAGGTACGTAATCAGGATAGACATCAAATGTTTGTAATATGATAAAAATGGTAATCACGATGGAACACTTCCTCGTTAGCAAGGAGTATAAAACACAACATTGTGAATCTAGAGGACACAGAGGGCCTGTCAACCGGTGATCAGTTAGCATGAGCACGTCAACAACGGAGATCAAGGGGATGTCCAGCTGAGAGAGGAAGCTTGAAGTTCCTACCGCTTCCTTACCTTCATCACTACCTGCCCCCCGCCTCCCACACGTTTGCTATCCTGACCTACCTACCGTGTAACACACTCAACTCCCAAGGAATGAGACGTCATCGAGGTTTTACACGGTTCGCGCTTGCGAGCCACATGCTGCGCTGAAAGTATGGCGTACGGTCCGTCTGACAAATACTGATATAGCAGACTCAGACGAGAGGAGAGACAGGAGTCTCGTGTGACCGCGTTGATTCATATGAGTTTGTCTAAGCATCTGTACACTTGGTTCGAAAGCCATAAAAGTGTTTGTTAATATTTATGCCTTTCATTGAATATGCAGAGCAAGTGGCCATCAAATCAGTTACCCAGTCATTCAATTTAATGGGATGAATTTGCCATTTTGCCAGATCTATAATACAGACAGTCTCGATGTGGCAAGTGCATTATGCCGGAGAAGATCTTCAATCCCATAATCTCGAAGGTCTCGTGCGTGAGAGACAATGACGGACCATGATAAGGTCGTGATATAAACAATAAATGAAAGAATTTATGTACATATATATACTCTTTGAGTACTGAACCTGACTAGAACGACATTCGTCACCCACTCGCTTACCCCTCCATGAAGAAATCATCTTCGTCGCCAGCCTCGATACGCATTGCTTCTTCGAGGTTGATGACAGGCTTACGCTTGCGCTTTCCTTGGAGGATATTGCTCGTGGCGAGACCTCGGAATGGAGGGGTGAAGGCACGGAAGTGTTCGTACTCGCTGTCGAACTGCTTCTTGATCTCCGTTTCTACGTCTTCATCGTTGTCGTCCATCATCTCAACATCATCTCCATCATCTGTGAATTTGCTGAAGCTTTGAGAAGCTCTCAGCGCGGCTGGGCGACGCTTGCGTCCGCTGTGAGTAGATCGAAGTGGTGAGCTCAGCTGCTGGTAACGATCATACTCGGACATTCTGCGGCTAACTGGGGATGTTGGCCCAGAAGAGGATGCGTCAGGCATATCATATTCATCATCTGTATCTGCTGGACCGTCCATGGTCGCGTTCATGGTGCGTCGACGCTTCGGTCCCCGAATTGCAGCCTTGGTAGGGGCAGCTTTTCTCTTAGTCGGCGCTGAAGCTGGTGCAGACGCTGGCTCTATTATCAACTCCTCTATTTCACCATTTTCTGCAGCCCGAGCAGCGGCAGCTTTCCTGGCAAGATTCGCCTCCCTCTTCCTCCTCATGACCTCGTGCATGGAGCCATTGGCCCAGCGGGCTATTACGTATTAGTATAGTTCACATAAGAATATTACTAGAATTTTACCTTTCATGGATTGACTGTTTTTGAACGATTTTGAAGCCTTGGCAGCCAACTGCTTCTTCTCTTTGCGAGTTGCTTCAGAGTCCGAGTCTTCATTGTCAGATTCTAGCTTGGTAAGGATACTTTCATTCACAATGAGCGCCGCAGCTTTCGCGCTCGCACTTTTAACACGTTTACCTCCCAATGCACTCTTCTTTTCGGCTCCCTTATTAGTTTCAGCGCCAATGTTTTCGGTTGGTACAATTGCATCTAGTGGGGCATCTGTATTATCAGTGGCCAGTGCGCCTGCAGGTGAAATCTTCATCGCAACCACGCGTTTTGGGCGAGATGAAGCGTTTGATGGGCCATCATCGATGCCCAGCTCTCCTACATCTTCTCCAGGGCTAATTGTGACGGGAACGATCCTCTTCGAGCGAGATGGAGCCGCTGAAGGCGTTTCTGTAACTGTATCGTCGGTGCTTATTCCTCCAAGTGATCCTACTGTGGTAATGACCCTCCTTGGGCGAGGCGGAGCGCTTGATGGGACTCCTGCGACTTCATTATCAAGATTTGTTTCTCTTGTAGGTGCCTCCGTCAAGGTAACGGCCCTCTTCGGGCGAGACGGAGCATTTGACAGCGTTTCTGGTATTGCATCTTGAATGACCACTTCGCCGGTAGGCGCAGCTGCTTTAGAAACAGCTCTTTTCGGACGAGAAGGAGCATCTAATGGCACTGCAAATTCTGCAGCATCAGCATCCATTTCTTCTGTGGTTACTAAGGCTTTCTTATTGCGCGATCCACTCAATGAGCCTTTCCTTGGCGCTTCTTGTGTCATAGTTTCAGCGGCGCTAAGTTTGTTAGATTGTACTGATTCTTCAATTTCATCTACTCCAGTATTCCCGTCTGATCCAGAAGCAATAGGTTTTGGTGCATTCCCTGATGAGAATACACCCTTGACGCGCTTCCCGCCCCAATTTCCCTTCTTCTTTGGTGGTTCTGAATCGATAGCCTGTCTTCCCAAAGTAAGGTCTTCAGCTGGGTTGACTTTAGCAGCGTTATCTTGACCTGAACTTCTCGCTCTTGTAGTCAATGGCTCAGGCAGACGAGGCACATCTTCTGCTTTGACGGACACGTCAGCGAACGAACCAGACGAGGGAATAGCATCCACATTCTTCCGCGGCCGACCCCCTTTCTTTTTCGTGATCGGAGGTTCCATTGACGATCCTGGCGTAGCGGAAGGAGCTTCAGTAGCAGGCGTGTCTGTAATCGATGTTTTTCTTGTCTTTTTTCTCGGAAGTGAGGGTTCTGCTGAGGTTGCTTGACCATCTGAAAGAACTTCAGGGGCGGGTGTACCTGGAACAGAGGCCTTTCCCCTGCGGGATTCTGGCATCTGTGTAACAGCTAGATCCTCCTGAGGAGTAGTACGTTCTTCCTCGGAGGCCGTCGCTGGTGTAGGGGTGCTTGCAGTGCTCACTACTTTGGCAGGACGACCAACTCTTCTCCTCTTTGCCGGGGGTACCTCATCTTCAGTCACGTTTGTTGCGATAACGGCTGTTTCTGGAGTAGTGTCCAACACTGCTGATTTTGGTTGGCGCCCGCGCTTTCTCGGCAATGCTGGACCAGCTAATGTCTCCTGCTTGATCACAGTTTCATCGACAGGTTGCTGTGTCGGTGCTGGGGTCGGAGTAACGGTCGACTTCTGACTACTTCCGCTTGAGCGACGCGTATTCGCTTGCGAAGATGCAGAGAGAGCTGCTGATGTTTGGCGTCTAACTCGTGTTGTTCTGCGCAATTGTTGGGGTGGTACCGTTTCCTCCACATTCGTGGTGCTACCGAGATCTTCCCCATTTGCAGACCGGACATTTTCAGGATGGACTACTGCTAGGGTTTCATCCACCTTAGTGTGGCTATCATTCCGGTCAAGACTGGTTTGTTGAACCTGCTCAGCCCTTTCTTGGATGCCGTGACCAGGATCTTCGGTAGCCATTGTTCTTTTGTCGATCTCTACTGGCTTCTTCCTTGGTCGGCCTCCCTTCCTCTTGGGTACTACCTCCAGTACAGATGCTTCATGGTTTGTATCTTCCTTATCAGAAGACGAAGTATTAGATTGACTACCATCACGGATCGTGTGCTGTCCAGCGTAATCTTCTTTTGTAGGAGGCTCAACGTTCACAACCTTCTTCGGGCGACCGCCGCGCTTTTTGATAAGTATGGGAGCTTCGGCAGTAACAGCAACTGCATCTGGAACACCGGCATTAGTAGTTCTCGGCTCTTCGTCTCGCTTCCTCTTTCGACCGCCTAGTGATTTAAGGGAGTTAAAAGAATCGGAGCCCCCAGCGACATCAGGGGTCGAAGGGGTACTCCCTCCTTTGGGATACCGGCCAATTTTTGGTACAGGGAGTCCCAGGGCCTCTGCCTGTTTCTTTGCAGCCCATCGTCTTCTCATATTCAGGGATGCACGGGATATTTTGGGTCCATCTTTACCATCTTGCTGTGCACTCGTACCTGAAGGAGGGTCCATTATTGCACTTCTTGCCAACACTGCATTTGCTGGTGTACGAGGTATTCCATTGAAGGTTTTGAGAGTTACCATCTTTCTTTCCTTACCACTCTGGTTTCTCTGTATGGTTGTGTCATTCTTGAATCCAGAATCCTGTGACCGGGATGTTGAATCAGCCAAGATGTCTTCAGATGCTGGGCCTCCTAGTAGACCATCTCCTTCTTGACGACCCCTTCGAGTATGTCGGGTCTTTTCGACGTTGCTTGCATCTTTTGCTGACTGTACTAGGTCAAGATCGCTAAAGCCATTAGCAGTAGCATTATTTACTTTCCGAATGCGCTTATGTGACGGAAGCGCGTCTTCGAAGTCAGAGGTATTCTGACGTTTTCGACCTCTGCCTGATGACCTCACAGGTGGATTTCTCATATCGTCTGAGGGACCCGTCATCGTCGAATCCGATGTACCTGGTCTGGAAGCTGGTTCATCTTGCTCAGTGTCATCGTGCCAGCGCTCTGTTGTCTCCAAAGTTTCATGGAAGCCATAGCTACGTCGTTTGGTCATAGAGCCAGAGTTTTCGGTATAGTTCGGCATGTTCTGATCATGTGACGGTTCTGGTGTGCTATCATACTCAAAGCCTTCTTGAAGTTGAAGTTCCTGTAGCCTAGATACACCCACAGTTTTAGCTTTCGCCGGTCTGCCTCTTTTCTTACCGGATGGAAAGGTGCTTGCAGGGGTCTGATCGCGGCTCTGAGAGTCAATCCTTGAGCTATTCTGTCCACGTTGCCCACGGCCTCCAGCCGAGTCACCGTCAGCAGTTCCTTCTCTCAATTTCTGCGCGCGACCACGTCTGCGGGTACCGATCCCCTCGTCAGAGTCCGGGCTCGTACTCAAGTCTGCCTCCACGGCTTTCTGAGTTGGAATGCGTTGGCGAAGTTCTCGGCCGCGGTTCGCACCATTTGTGTAGCGTTGCCTCTCGGGGTTTTGCTTGCCAACTTTGCTTTGGTGGTATTGGTACTCAAATCCGTATACAAAAGATTCAAGTTCATCCCGGTAGCCAATACCTATTTGGGTTTCTTTGGGAATGCGGGGGTTCTTGTGCGCCTTCGCTGGGTTGGTGCCACCCACTGGCTCCTTAACTTCAATGAACCGATCTAGGTCCATCCACTCATTTTGCCAGCGAACAAGGGCCTCAGACGCGTTCTTGACGCGGTTGAAGAGAACGTCATAAGAGAGATCTTCTGCGTCATCCAACGAGTCAATAAATAATTGAGAATCCGTAAGCTTGGCGAAGGGGGTTCTGGATTGCGCGTCTGCAATTTCCATGTCACCACTTCCAGCTGCGTCTCCCTTACTTTCAGGATACAAGGTGTATTCACCAGCCAGATATGGTGTCAGGTGATCAAGATCGATACTTTCATCGCCTCCATCGGCTTCGTGAGCCCCTTCAGCACTGTCATCTCCATGATGAGATTCAGGCGGCGGAGACAGTGAGCTGATAGTGCTTTCAGAGTCTCCAGTGACTGGTCTTGTGCATGATTCAACATGCTCACGGTACTCCTATATTATGTTAGCTGGGTTCTGTAAATGCTATAAGATTGGACCGGTAATAATTTATTTCAGGAAAGTTGCAGATCAAAAAAGAAAAAAAAAGAAAAGCATATCTGACTGACCTTGATTCCCATGTCAGGAAATTTAGAGAGACATTGCGGGCAAGTCAAGTTAGCAAAGGCAAGACGATGTCCAATGTTTACGAGCTCTTCAGCAGCTGAGCGTTTTTCAGTAATTAACTGCTCGGATCCCGTGACAGTTGTCATTTTGGGAAGGATCTTCTTGTCAGTGTCGTGATTATTCCCATCATCACTAGCCTGGTTACTTTTAAGTTGCAGCTCGTTGATTGCGCTGCTCATTATCTGCGCTTTGGGGTTGTATGGTTGACGCTCCAGATCTGGCTGCGCTACGCGCGGAGGGGCCTTGATTCTTGCCATGTCAGGTGCTTAGAATGGCATCAAAGCATGCGCGCGAGTAGATTATCAGGAACAGGGAGTAAGTAATTCGAGAACAATATCTTGAGCGATTCAAAAGACCAGCTGTAATGATCGTCGGGATGAAAGTTTTAGGGCAAAGGTTGTCGTGGTGAAAACAGGAGGCGTCGAATGATGTGGAAGGAGTAAGTGAGATCAGAGCGAAGAATTTTTCAAAATGCGAAAAGGCGATAAAGCAGAGACAATAGAGCTGAGGCTTTTTCTGAATGGGAATTGTTATTCCAAAGAAGAAAAGAGGTCTATTGTCCCGTGATATTGATCAATGGGAGGGTGATGAGTGAGAAAGTCCAGCACAAATTGTCTTAGAATCATTTTAGCGTCGGCTGGTCGGGCGCGACCAGAAACGGCCCAGCCAATCAGCGCGCACCATTCCTCGCGTAGCCGCATCCCCCAAGCAGCTTGCCCTTGTGCTGTGGCTCATTGCAGGCCTCTTCTTATTGTGTTGGTTGCTGCTCTTCTGCATACACGCTCGATCATTGCACAACAAGAGCATTGCCATGGCTTCAAAGAATCCGAAATCTGCTGCTACAGATGATGAACTCAATAAGCTATTCGAAGGCATCGATGAGACTCCAGGCAAGCCTCCTACCAAAGGCACAACTGCTAAGTCAACGAATCCAGCCTCGTTTCAAGATGAGCAGGATGTTCTAGCAGAGCTAGCAAACTTGGGAGCACCGCAGCCTGCAGAGCGACCACATACCCCGCGAATCTCTGCTGCTGCGAATGCTACGGCAAAGGGTTCCCCGGCTAAAAGGGCGACCGCTACTCCTCCTCCAACTGCTTCAGCGAGGTCCAGCGAAGAGAAGGCTTCCAATGCAAGAAAGTCAGGCGATAGTACAAGATCATTCCATACCAGTTTCACCCCTTCAGCGACAAGTAGTGAGCTTCAAGAGTCGGAAAAGAAGGCTCCTATCGCCCAACCAGCGGTATCTTCTGGGGGTGGGTGGTGGGGAGGGTTTATTGCTACTGCCAGCGCCGCCGTGAAGACCGCAGAGGCCGCTGTGAAGGAAATCCAACAGAATGAGGAGGCAAAGCGATGGGCGGAGCAGGTAAAAGGCAATGTGGGAGCTCTGAGAGGCCTAGGTATGTGCAAAAGCGGTTAACATCTAAGTCGTGTCTAATTATATACAGGTGGAGAATTGACCTCAAGAGCGCTTCCTACTTTTACAAATATTTTGCACACTCTTGCACCGCCAATATCGTCTCATGAGCGTTTGCAAATACACATAACTCACGATTTCATTGGCTACCCTTCTTTGGACCCACTGATCTACACAACATTCTCTCGTGTAATGGCTCAAGTTGAAGGTGGTGATCTTATGGTAATCCAGAGAGGACATGAATCTTCAGCTCGTCGCTCCTCGGATGCTGGTTATACCGGTGGTAGCAGTGGCTGGAATGACGGTCCTTGGTGGCGCCAAAGTAACGAGCATCGGGACCTGAGCGCTGTTAAGGGCCTTGTAGAAGGTACTAAGCTGGTCCGTGCAAGCGCCGAAGCATACTCAAATGAGTTCTTTAGCTCTCACGGAGGACTTGAGCTTGCAGCCCAGCGGGCGACGGAGAATCTCAGTGAATCCAACCCTGTACGAAGTAGTGATATCTTCCTGGCAGTTCAAGCTATCTTGTATGACGCCCCAAATGAACTCTTTCAAGGACCGGCGAAGGACCATAGCACAGACAGTGTCGCCGAAGAAGCATCGAAGGCTGACGAGCTGATTACCTTTGCTATATATCTACATGACCCTGTCCATATTATTACATTTCAAACACTCACGCAAGCAGTACCAGCCAAGTGGACTCAATGGCTCGATGCGGCCTCGCCTATGACGCCAGCATCGTCCACATCGCCTTCTGGTCAGCAGAAAGGTAGATTTTTTGGACGCGAAGCTGAAGGGTATACCAACCCCCATCTCCCAGAGGAGATCGCTGAGATCATCGAATCCGGCGGGGTCGACCCAAGAGAATGGGTTGCGGAGTGGGTGGAAGAGGTTCTTAGTTTAGGAATAGGAGTGGTAGCGCAGCGTTATGTCGCTAGAAGGATGGGAGTTGGTGAAGGTGGATTGTGGAAGGGAAAGGCACGTGCGGAGGAGGTTTTAGGAGATGGAGGTGGTGAAGCTGCCAGAGCCGGCCTGATCTAAAGCATTAAATACCTGGTGTTTGGAGTAGTCTGTCGTATGATTATAATGGGTGGACTGAGCCTTGGATGCAAGCCTTTGGAGTTCTGTTAGGTACATTTAAATGTGGAGGGCTTTTAATAGTATCCTCAACTCAGCCGTTGCATTTTTCCTGGATTTTGAAGCTTGATTTTAAGACAACCCATTCCAATCTGGCTATGAAAGCGGGAAGACTAAATTCATAAAGTAGCAGGCAACACAACAAACCCATCAGCACAAAATTTAAGGTGCAAGTGCACGTGATATCAAAGATCTCGATTTAAGTGGACCGATGAATCACGATGTAGATCGATCCCTCGATTCGGTATGACTTTGGGGGGCAAGGCAGGATAAACTGCTTGGAGGAATTCAGGGACTTGGAGTGACGTCGATGCCGCGAGGGCGTGCTCTCAACCTGGCCTATGAGATGCATTATTTTCTAGTAGACGGAATAGGCGACTACAGTATTTCATTTCCAGAAACAGATGGGAATAACCTCAACAATATTACTATCAAAAGTATCTGAGGACTTCATTCATTCAATTGAAACGCCCATATTTTCTGATCGAATGATCTTGAAGATTAAATGATATTCGGAGGCTCTTAAATAGTTACCCCTGAGGTAGGCACCGCTCTGTGAGTCTGAACGCTGAACAGCTTGATAAATCATTGAAAAGAGCACCATGTGAAACGGCGAGTTCAATATTCTAGCTCGATATGTATCTCAAGACTCCCTGCTGTGAATGATTCCCTGTTCCCAAGCACTAGGGCCATTTGGACGTTTCTTACGCATCGGCTCACTAAGCAGTCCGAGATGTCCGCTTCAAGCGCGGACGTGGCGGCTTCTGCTTCTGCTTTATAAACCTGAATTATAGTTATCTGAGTACCACCGAATGAAGACGATCTGTCTCTTTTCTAAAGGAATCTCTTCGAACATTCTGCGGCCCTACCCAGTCAGCCTCTAGACTTGGGCACTCAAACAGGGCACGTACAGGAAACCCTGCCGGAACACGAGGCTCGTCTTTGACGCCAGCCCTGTACCCATACGCTGCAGTTATGCCTGGTTTGGTTGAGGTGAGTCTGTAGAGCTTCCTTCCTGTACAGCTTTCCCTTGCTCGAGAATCAGAATGACTTCACCCTGCGTCAGGCCTCTTGCACAGGCTGCAAAGATGGACACGGCATAGGTACAATCTTCTTCAGCCACAAGAGATACAGTGACATGCCAGAACCTAAGATGCATTGCCCAGCTCAACATATACGACGAGTGATACGTACGCGAGCCGGAGTTAGTCACTAAGTTCCTCCAAGAAAAGGTTCGATTCGTTATGACGCGGTTTAGCGAATGAATGACGTCGAATCGGTGGAAAGCCACAACCTTGCTTGATAAGATACTGTGATGGAAGCCGTTGCATACGCTCTCTTTTCAAAGGCGACTACTGCCTTATACTCTGACGATCTGTTTGACATAAGACGATCTTACTTTCCTGCAGAGTTCTTCGCTTAGATAGTCTCATTCATGCAGCCTGCCTTCTATCCCACCTTCCTCAGACGACTCAACCACTTCCCTTTCCATTCACCTTCACTTTCGATATATAAGGTGTCACTAGGTCACAAGATAGTTGATTATTACTAACGATATAAAAATGGAGACACTCAAGACTTTCTTGAAAGGTTTGGATTTGTGGATACTCTCGAAATCTTGAACCTTGATTGACATTTCCAAGGAAAGCAAGGACGAGCGAATCCTGCCGACCAACACATCTCAAATGTTCATGCTCACCAACAGCTACAA
>Ga0335075_10005280_pt1 | contig 20094 bp, 18 predicted proteins | sample Lox_Sample_24_FD_206723 | JGI IMG/M metagenome (GOLD analysis project Ga0335075, IMG submission 206723) | Soil microbial communities from Loxahatchee National Wildlife Refuge, Florida, United States - Lox_Sample_2.4 | ecosystem: Environmental > Terrestrial > Soil > Wetlands | place: USA...
GCTCCATCGCCTCGAGCTCCTTGAGGCGCTGCAGCCGCTTGTGCACGGTGGAGAAGTTGGTCAGCATGCCGCCCAGCCAGCGCTGGTTGACGTAGGGCATGCCGACGCGGGTGGCCTCGGCGGCGATCGACTCCTGCGCCTGCTTCTTGGTGCCGACGAACAACACCGAGCCGCCGTGCGCAACGGTCTCTTTGACGAATTCGTACGCCTTGTCGATGAAGGTCAGCGTCTGCTGCAGGTCGATGATGTAGATGCCGTTGCGGTCGGTGAAAATGAACCGCTTCATCTTGGGATTCCAGCGACGGGTCTGATGCCCGAAGTGGGTGCCGCTGTCGAGCAGCTGCTTCATGGTTACAACAGCCATGATCGGCTATTCCTTTGTGTCGGTTGTCGCCCGCATCGGGTGAAGACGGGCCCTGGTGTCTGCGGGATGCCGGACCCGTCTGGCGACGGGACCGCGCGGCATCCGTGTAGTTACAGACACGCGAAGTCAATCCGCGTAAGCGAACTGCGGGGATGAGTTTACACGGCCTCAGCAGGTGCTTTGTCCACAGTGCTGGCTGGCCCGGTTGACGGTGCCGCGGTGGACTGAGGATATGCGAGGGGCGGCGGTGATCTTGACCGCGGCGCTGATCTGGGCGCCACCTGCTCGCGGCGACGACAGCCGCCTAGACTGGCCGCTGCGACCGCGACCAGCGGTGCTGCGAACCTTCGACGCCCCGGCGCCGGACTGGAAGCGCGGCCACCGCGGCGTCGACCTGGCCGGCAAACCCGGGCAGCCGGTGTATGCCGCGGGCGCGGGAACCGTGGTCTATGCCGGGATGCTGGCCGGCCGTCAGGTGGTGTCGTTGGCCCATCCGGGTGGGTTGCACACCAGCTATGAGCCGGTCCAGGCGTCTGTGCGGGTCGGACAGTTGCTGACCGCGGGGGCGGTGATCGGTGGATTGTTGGCCGGGCATCCGGGTTGTCCAGCGGCGGCGTGTTTGCACTGGGGAGCGATGTGGGGTCCGGCCGCCCGCGCCGATTATGTCGATCCGCTCGGGCTGCTGGCGTCGACGCCGATCCGGCTCAAGCCGCTGCGCGGGTAGGGCGGCGCCGTCAGGCGCGCGGATGGGCCCGGTCGTGCACTGCGCGCAACCGGGCAACCGTGACGTGGGTGTAGAGCTGGGTGGTCGCCAGGCTGGAGTGGCCGAGCAGCTCCTGGACGACGCGTAGGTCAGCCCCGCCCTCGAGCAGGTGGGTGGCCGCGCTGTGTCTCAGCCCGTGCGGCCCCATGTCGGGTGCGCCGTCGACGGCGGCGACGGTCTGGTGCACGACGGTGCGGGCCTGGCGCACGTCGAGCCGTCGGCCGCGGGCGCCCAGCAGCAGCGCCGGCCCGGACTCCGCGGTGGCCAGCGCGGGACGCCCATCGGTCAGCCATGCGCTCAACGCATCGGCGGCCGGTGCCCCGAACGGAGCTGTGCGCTGCTTGTCCCCCTTGCCGAGCACGCGCAGCACCCGACGCCCGGTGTCGACGTCGTCGATGTCCAGGCCGCACAGCTCGCTGACCCGGATCCCGGTCGCGTACAGCAGCTCCACGATCAGCCGGTCCCGCAGGGCGAGCGGATCACCTTGCTGGCACCCGGATTTCGCAGCTGACATGGCGGCAAGGGCCTGGTCTTGTCGCAGCACCGCCGGCAACGTGCGACCCGTCTTCGGCGTCTGCAGCCGAGCCGCCGGGTCGTCGGTCAGCAGCCCTTGCCGCACCGCCCACGCGGTGAACGCCTTCACCGCCGAGGTGCGCCGCGCCAATGTGGTGCGGGCAGCGCCTGCGCCGGCGCCGGCGGCCAGCCACGATCGCAGCACCGGCAGGCTCAGACCGCGCAGTCCGATGCCGGGTGCGCGTTCGTCCAGGAAGGCGAACAACGACCGCAGATCGCCCAGGTAGGCGCGACGGGTGTGCGCCGAACGAAGGCGTTGCAGCGACAAGAAGCCGTCGAACTCCTCGAGAATCGCTTCCACTACCTCACGGTCGCAGACACCGGCGGCCTGAGTTAGCTGACGCGCCGCAAGGTGTCCGGAGTGAGATCAGCCAGTGATGAATACCCGTCGACCGCCAGGGTCAGGTCGGCTTCGGCCAGCAGCGAGCGCAGCACGTGCACGATCCCGTCGACGCCGCCCAGCGCCAGGCCGTAGGCGTAAGGGCGCCCGATGCCGACCGCCGTCGCCCCGAGCGCCAGGGCCTTGACGATGTCGGCGCCGCTGCGAATCCCGGAGTCGAACAGCACAGGCAGCCCGTCGGCGGCCTCGACCACACCGGGCAGGCAGTCCAGCGCGGGCAAGCCGCCGTTGGCCTGCCGGCCGCCGTGGTTGGAGCAGTAGATGCCGTCGACGCCGCCGTCCTTGGCGCGACGCGCATCGTCGGGGTGGCAGATGCCCTTGACGATCAGCGGCAGCTTGGTCAACGAACGCAGCCATGGCAGGTCGTCCCAGGTCAGCGGATTGCCAAACACCTGTATCCACCGCAGCACGGCGCCTTGCGGACTCTCTTCGGGCGGCTGTGGCAGGCTCGCGCGGAACACCGGGTCGCTGGTGTAGTTGCTCAGGCAATGTCCGCGCAGCTGGGGGAAGTTCGACGTGCCCAGGTCGCGCGGACGCCAGCCGGTAACCCAGGTGTCGAGGGTGACCACGATGCCCTTGAAACCGGCCGCCTCCGCGCGGTGCACCAGGCTGGCGGCCAGCTCACGGTCGGTCGGGGTGTACAGCTGAAAGAACCCGGGGGTCTCGCCGAACTCGGCGGCCACCTCTTCCATCGGGTCGACGGTCAGCGTCGACATCACCATCGGTACCCCGGTGCGCGCCGCAGCGCGAGCGGTGGCCAGGTCACCGTGGCCGTCCTGGGCACACAACCCGATGACACCGATCGGCGCCATGAAGACCGGCGACGGCAAGGTCACTCCGAACAGCTCGACCGTCAGGTCACGCTCCTTGGCGCCGACGAACATCCGCGGGATCAGACCCCATCGTTGGAAAGCCTCGCAATTGGCTCGCTGGGTGCGCTCGTCCCCGGCCCCGCCGGCAACGTAAGACCAGATCGACGGCGGCAATGCCTTTTCAGCCTTGGCTTCCAGTCCCGCGAAGACCATCGGCAGCGCTGGCACGACGCCGGTCAAGCCTTGGAAGTAGATCTCGTTCTGATAGTCGCCGAATGCCATGCGATGAGCATGCCAGCCGAGGGTTGTCGGCTGCCAGGTGAAAGGGACCACTCCAGCGCTGGCTTTGCCGTGAGCATGGGACCGGCTGTTTGCCATCGATGGGACGGCCTCGCTGGCGGGTTTGCCCGCTACGGGACCACCCCGGCGTGGTGTCAGGGCGTCCGGTTGTTGTGCCGCTGTCTTGGCGCAATGAGCCACCAGGAGGTGTCGGTGATCGAGACGCACGCGACCCACCCCCGACTCAACGACGCGTGCCGAGAGTACGCCCAGGCCCGCGGATTCGCCGTCGACGCCACGCGGGTCCGCACCCCCAAAGATAAGCCGCGGGCGGAACGCGTGGTGGAGTATGTGCGGTCGAATTTCTCTGCTGGAGAACATTTTCAGAGCCTGGGCGACTGCGGGCTCGTGCGCAGCTGTGGTGTTCCCAGACCGCGGGGATGCGGATTCATGGCACCGCCCGGCCGAGGTGTTTTTAGCCGAGGAACTGCCTGCGCCCCAACTGGTACCAAAGGATGTGTTCGGCCGCCTCGAAGAACCTTCGGCAGACCGCCAGATGAAGTTCACCGACACCATCAGCAATTCCGGTTGACACCGTTCATCTCCTAAGGTGCACAAAACAGGGTGAAACCGGTTACACGCCAATATGTTTCGAAAATTGCAGGCCGGATATCGATGGTCCTCGCTGGCCGATTCAAGTTACCTGCAGCCGCTCACGTATCGCACCGCGTGCGCGCCTGAACACGCCCGCATCTCCTTGGAGGATGAACGACGTGTTGGCTGCAACTAGTAGCGCGTTGAGCTCGAACGCGAGCTGGACGGGATCGGCATTGGGTTCGAGCTCTCCTAGCTCTTGGGCCTCGCGTGCCAGTCGCTCCAAGAGCGCCAGCCAGTCGCGCTGCTGGGCTGCGACCGCGTCGCGGACCGGTCCCGGCTGAGTGCCGAACTCCGCCGCGGCGGCGGCGAAGAAACAGCCACCGGGAAACACGCGGCGATCGATGTGGGAGAGGAACGCCTCGCAGGCGCCGAGCAGGCGCGCGATGCCCTTGGGTTCAGCGAGTGCCGGACGCAGCACCTCAGCGATGAAGGTCTCGCGCGCCGATTGGATCGTTGCAAGCTGCAGTTCGCGCTTGGCGCCGAAGTGGGCATAGAGGCCGCTCTTGCTCATCCCGATCGCCGCCGCGAGACGTCCGATCGTGAGGCCCTCGAGGCCGATGACGGTTGCCAGCCGCGCCGCCTCGCCAAGGATCGCCGCCCTGGTTCGCTGGCCTTTTGGACTGGTGCCGAGTTCCGTCACCTCTTGAGCTTAAAGCACGATCATGCTATTTTCTGAATAGCACGATCGTGCATTTCATAGCGAGATAGGGAGCCCGGAGATGCCGTTCATAAACGTCAAGGTGATCGAGGGCGTTTTCGACGCTGACCAGAAGCGCCAGATCGTCGAGCGTCTCACCGACACGATGGTCGGGATCGAGGGCGAGAACATGCGCGGCGTGACCTGGGTCGTGCTCGAGGAGGTCAAAAGCGGCGACTGGGCGATCGGCGGCAAGGCGCTCTCGACTGACGACGTCAAGGCGCTGGCAGCGCGAACGGCGTCGTAATGGCGCAGATTCGTACACGCAAGTCGATGGTGGCTGAGCGTCAGGCAGCTCTGCGGGCGAACTATGCGAGCAATCCGCGGGCTGCGCTGTCGCGCAAATCCGCGCGTACCTCGTCCGCCGGCATCGCGGCGAGCGACCCCTTCCACGGCGTGGTCGAAGTCGGGCACGGCTACGGGACCTCGATTCGGTTCGGGCTGGACCGCTTCGTGGGCGGCCTCCACGACGCGCCGAACCCCGGCGACGTTCTCTGCGCCGCGCTCGCGGCCTGTGAGGATGGCGCAATCCGGATGATCGCCAATCTGCTCGAGGTCGAGCTGACACAACTTGACGTTGAGGTAACGGGTGAGGTCGACGTCCGCGGCTGTCTAGGCGCCGACCCCGACGTGCGGGTGGGCTTTGAGGCCCTTGACTGCAAGGTGCGCATGGCGGCCACGGAAGGAACCGACCCCAAGCGGCTCGCGGCCCTGACCGCCGCGGCCGAGCGCTACTGCGTCAACCTCGACACGCTCCGCGCAGGGATCGCCGTCAACATGAGCGCCGACATCAACCCGGAGTAAGCATCGAGGCATTAGTGAAGACCCGCCCACGGCGGGATGGCTCGCCGCGTGGCGTCGGGCCACCGCGCATGGGCAGCCACCCTATGACCTCCCGCAGCGTGGTGCCCCGCTCCCGCCGACCAAATTCTCAGCAAAGCTAAGCGCTCAACAACGTAAAACGCGGGCCACTAGTAAACCCCGGCCTCCGCTTCAGCCAATTCCTTCTTCCACTGCCGGAACGTCTCCTCAGTACGACCGCGCCGCCAGTAACCGGAGATCGATGCCCACTTCGCAGCCACTTCACGCTCTCTGCGAATGTAGGGCCGAAGGTTGTGCATGACCGCCTGCGCTTCACCGTGAATGAAGACCTGCACCTGACCGGGTAGCCACGGGGCGGACTTGACCGCGTCGATCAACGGCGCATGGTCGCCGGCTCGGCCCTCGCCGACCAGATCGGCCCGCCCGCCGCGGTAAATCCAATTGATTCCGACACCGTCCGGTGCGGTCAGCGCGATTTCGTCCGACGGTTCGGCAGTCTCGATGAACACCTGGCCAACTGCGTTGGCCGGCAATGCTTCCAGCGCAACGCTGATGGCCGGTAGCGCGCTCTCATCGCCGGCCAGCAAATGCCAGTCGGCCGCTGGATCCGGGGCGTAGGCGCCACTGGGCCCCATCAGGTACGCCGGCTGGCCCGGCTCGGCCGTTGCGGCCCATTGTCCGGCCGTGCCGTGCTCGCCGTGCACGACGACGTCGATAGCGATTTCACGGGCGGCCGGGTCGGCGCGTCGCACGGTCAGCGTCCGCACCACCGGCTGCTTGCCGGCGGGTAGCTCGGCGAAACTGTCCAACGTCAACGGATGGGGCAGACCTGACACATCGACGTCATCGGCGACGGAGACCAGCTTGATGTAGGAGTCGGTGAACTCACTGGGAGTGAATGTGTCAAACCCGCTGCCGCCCAGCACAACCCGGACCATGTGCGACGTGACTTCTTCGCTGCGCAGCACTTCGAAGGTGTGCACTGGTCGACCGGCCATGTAGTTCCTCCCCTTCGACAGCTGACCCGTCGACTATACGAGCCGCCGCCGTCACGGTGTCGGGCTGCGATTCCGCACGATCCGCCAACGGCCGTTGTCGCGCTCGGCCAAGCCGGCGAGCTCCAGCATCGCCAGTGGTGCCAATACGCATGCCGGGTCCAACGCGGCGGCGACGGCGATCTCGTCGACCGTGGCGACTCCGCGCCCGGGCAGCGCCTCATAAACCTGCCGCTCGGTGTCGCTGAGTCCGTCCAGCGGCGTTGCCGGGCGAGGCTGCGCGGGCGCCAGCTCACCAACGCGGCCCACCAGCTCGACGATGTCCTCGGCGCGGGTGACGACTTCGGCGCCGGCGCGCAGCAGGGCGTGGCATCCCGTCGACGCCGACGAGGTCACCGGACCGGGCACCGCACCGACCACCCGACCCAATACTCGCGCCCACGCGGCGGTGTTCGCCGCCCCGCTGCGCAGACCGGCCTCGACCACCACCGCCGCTCCGGCGAAGGCGGCGACCAAACGATTGCGCGTGAGGAACCGGTGCCGCGCCGGTCGCACGCCCGGCGGGTATTCGGTGACCAACAATCCGCTGCCGCCGATACGATGCAGCAACCCGGAATGTCCGGCGGGGTAAGGGATGTCAAGCCCACCCGCCAAGACCGCGACGGTCACGCCGTCGGCTGCCAGCACCGCGCGGTGAGCCGCCCCGTCAATGCCGTAAGCCCCACCGGAGACCACCGCGACGTCCCGCTCGGCCAGCCCGGACGCCAGATCCGCAGCCACCTGCTCGCCATAGCTGGTTGCCGCCCGGGTCCCGACCACCGCGGCCGCCCGCTGCGCCGTCTCGTCGAGCCGTGTCGGCCCCATCGCCCACAACACCAGCGGCGGTCTGCCCCGTGGCTTGGCGGCGACCGCGCCGCCTCCGAACGCCGCGAACGCCAGTGTTGGCCACTCGTCCTCGTCGGGTGTGATCAGCCGACCACCGCGGCGAGCGAGCCATTCGAGATCAGTTGCTGCCCTGTCGATTTCGCGCCTTGCTTCGGTGTGGCAGCTGAGTTTGTCGTCGACCCTACTCCGCCGTACCCGATCGGCCGCTTCTACCGGCCCGACCCGATCCACCAAAGCGGTGAGTTCAGCGCAGGGCGGTTCAACCACCCGAGACAGGTAGGCCCATGCTTGCGACGTCAAGTCGGTCATCGTGAGGCTCCGGGTTGGCGAAAGCTCAATGCGACGGCCACCTCATCGCGCCCGGGTGATGTGCGGCCGGCCAGATCGGCCAGCGTCCACGCCACGCGCATCGTGCGGTCGGCCCCGCGAATACTGAGCAGACCCCGTTCCAGCGCCGCCCGAAGCGGCTCCATTGCCGCACTGCCGAGCCGGAACCGGCGCCGCAGCAGCGTTCCGCTGACCTCAGCATTGGTGCAGTATCCGTGTGGGCGCCACCGTTCGGTGGCTGCATCGCGGGCCAATGCCACCCTGCGCCGGACCTGAGCCGTGGACTCTGCCTCGGTGGACGCGAACGCGCTCATCCGCACCGGATGCATTTCGACGCGCAAGTCGACGCGATCCAGCAGCGGCCCAGACAACCGGCCCAGATAGCGTCGTTTGACCGCCGCCGCGCAGATGCAGTCACGTGGATCCGCCGGGGCACACGGACACGGGTTGGCAGCCATAACCAATTGAAAGCGGGCCGGATAGCGTGCCATTCCGTCTCGGCGCGCAAGGCGAATCTCACCGTCCTCCAACGGTGTTCGTAATGCTTCCATGACGTTCACACTGATCTCGGCGCATTCGTCGAGAAACAGCACTCCGCGGTGTGCCCGGCTGACGGCACCGGGCCGCGCCATTCCCGAGCCGCCACCGACCAGCGCTGCGACGCTGGAGCTGTGATGCGGAGCGACGAACGGCGGTCGGGTGATCAGCGGTGTGGTATCCGACAGCAGGCCGGCCACCGAGTGGATTGCGGTGACCTCCAACGACTCACCGTCTGACAGTGATGGAAGCAGTCCCGGAAGACGTTGTGCCAGCATCGTTTTCCCCACGCCTGGCGGCCCGGTGAGCATCAGGTGATGGGCCCCGGCAGCGGCCACCTCGACCGCGAACCGGGCCTGTGTCTGCCCCATGACGTCGGCCAGGTCGACCGACGGCTCAGCCGCTTGGGCAATCCCGTTGATCCGCTCGTCGAGCCGCGCCGATCCGCTGAGCCAGGCCTGTAGCTGCGCCAGGGTGCGCACGCCCCAAACCTCGATGCCGTCGACCAAGCTGGCTTCGGGCAGGTTCTCCACCGGAACCAGCGCGGCTTTCCAGCCCTCTCGCTTGGCCGCCAGGACCGCCGGCAGCACACCGCGGACCGGCCGAACCCGTCCGTCGAGGGCCAACTCACCCAGCACCACGACTGCTTCCAGTTGTCGCCACGGCGTCTTCCGCTGCGCCGACAACACCGCAGCCGCCAGCGCGAGGTCGTAGACCGAGCCCACCTTTGGCAACGTTGCGGGTGAGAGCGCCAGCGTGAGGCGAGACATGGGCCAGCGGTTGTTGCAATTGGTGATTGCTGCGCGGACCCGGTCTCGCGACTCCTGTAACGCAGCGTCTGGCAGGCCCACCAGGTGCACGCCCGGCAGGCCCGAGGTGATGTCGGCTTCGATCTCGACGATCGCGCCGTCGAGTCCCAGCACCGCGACCGAAAACGCCCGCCCCAGCGCCATCAGCCGATGCCCTGCAGGTGAGTGATCTCCGGAGTCCGACGCCGGCCGATGCGCACGCCGATCACGTCGATGCGCACCGCCGCCCACCGTTGGTCCTGGGTGGCCAGCCACAAGGCGGCCAGCCGACGCAGCCGGCGCACCTTCTGCTCGGTCACCGCGTGCGCGAGACCGCCGAAACCGTCACCGGTGCGGGCCTTGACCTCGACGAACACCACGGTGTTGGTGGTCGGGTCGACGGCGATCACATCCAGCTCTCCGTACCGGCAGCGCCAATTGCGGGCCAGAATCCGCAGACCCAGTCCGTCCAGGTGATCGGCGGCCAACTGCTCGCCGAGCGCTCCGATCTCGGCCCGCGTCAACATCGTCATGCGGCCACCCTGCGGCAACACACCGACGCCGATATTCATCGCGACGCCGTCGGCGCGAGACGGCGGCCGGTTATCCCCAGTTGCGCAGCCGTCCACAACACCCGCCCGGTGTCGCGTCCGCACCCGGGACTCGGCGCTGCACTCTAATAGCGGTGATGTGCGATGCGCGGTCCGTCGCTGCCGTCATCGTCTTCGGCGGCCAGCGCAGGCACCATTTCGCTTGTCACCAGACCTTGTTCGCGGGTGACGTCGTCGACGATGTCAAAGGACCCGGCGATGTTGTTCGGGGTATCGACGATGATGGTCACGACCGGCACATGCCGGCTTAATTGGAACAACTTGTCACCGTGCGGGGCGTGATCACCGTGGAAGCCCCAGATTCCGCGCAACACAGTTGCCCCATGTGACGATTTGTGTTCCCGCAGTCGGTGGATCAACGCACGGTGAATCGGCATCCCGTCGTAGCGCGCTGATTCCGAGGAGTAGACCATCAACTTCTGCCAGAGCGCCAAGCCGTGTTCATCAGTTCCCGGCAAAGCGTGCGGTCGTTCCAAGAGTTGGCCGTCGCGTTTGCACACCCGGACCCGTTCCAGCGTGACGACGGGGCGCCTGAGCAGCCCGCCAATCTCGGGTAGCACCCGGCCGATCCGCTCGCCGCTGCCGACGGCGATGATCATCATCGGCACGTCGGGGTTTCGGCCGAGGAACTTCGCTCGTTCGCGCCGTCCGCGAACAGTGCCGTCGACGCCCAAGAAGACCGATGCGCCGGCGAGTTGACGCCGGTAGAGCAAATCGCACACCGCAAGGTAGGCGGGCACGCCGTAGACCCGCTCCTTGCGGCCGACATAGATTGTCAGCTTGGTTTCCTCGGGATATTGGTCGGACAGTTCGATGCTGTGGATGTCGTCCTGCAGCAAGCGCGCGCGCTCCAGGCTGATCAGGCCGCGCTTGTTCACGGCGAGCACGGATTCGAGCAATTCCTCGATCACAGGCTTGGTATCCACCGCGATCACTGCCGCCGGGGGATCCTCTGACAAGGTCAGAGACTGGTCGGTTCTGAAGTGGCGACGCGACCCGAAGCCGGCGATCCCGCGGAGCACTATGCTGGTTGCGACGCGTCGTTCTTCGTACAGGCCGAGCATAGATTCGGCCACAAAGCGGCGCCCAACGCGTTGACGCTCACCGAAGTACGCGCTGAGTTTGAGGCACTCTTCGTCCATCATCGCTGCCTCCCTTGCGATACAAGCGATTTCATTTCAGTTGCTGTCGAAAGCATCCCGATGAACCTATGCCGATGCGTGAAACCATGCAGATTGACCGAGCATCCTGGTAGGTTGTAGCGAGGATGGCGGTGGGGCCCGCCACAACCGCGCGTCCGACATGGACGGCCAACGGTCCCTGCGTAACGGATTGAGATCGACCTGGCAGCTGACTGCGTTGCCAGCTCGATCCTGGACGCGGAGGAACTCAAGTGACCATCAAGTTTTCGTCGATGTCGGCAATAGAAATCCTTGACTCGCGCGGTCGGCCCACGCTGTCGGTGTGGGCGACGCTGTCGGACGGAAGACAGGTACGCTCCGGCGTTCCGTCCGGGGCATCCACCGGCAGCCGCGAGGCGGTGGAACTGCGCGACCATGACGAGCGCTACGGGGGTATGGGCGTGCTCCAAGCGGTCGCCGGCGTCAACGGGCCGATCGCTGCGGCGCTGACGAGTCGTCCGTTCAGCAGGCTGGACGAGGTTGATCAGGCCCTGCGTGAGCTGGACGGCACACCCGACAAGTCGCGATTGGGCGCCAATGCCATCGTTGGTGTCTCGATGGCCGCCGCACAGGCATTTGCATTGGAGGCAGGACAACCGTTGTGGCAGTGGCTGATTCCGGACGGGGTCGTTCCGCATCTCCCGGTGCCGCATTTTAATGTTCTCAACGGCGGTGCCCACGCGGTAAACGGTGTCGACTTTCAGGAATTCATGATCGCCCCGCTCGGGGCACCGTCGCTGCAGGAAGCGGTCCGCGCGGGCGCGGAGGTGTATCGGCGTCTGCGATCGACACTGGTCGACCGTAACCTTGCCACCGGATTGGGTGACGAGGGTGGTTTCGCACCCGATGTCGACGGCGCAGATGAGGCTTTGGCGCTGCTCACCAAGGCCATTGGTGATGCCGGCTACACTGCCGGTCGTGACGGTGTCGCGATCGCGCTGGACCCGGCTGCCAGTGAATTTCACCGCGATGGCCGCTACCGGTTGAGCTGGCAATCGTTGTCGAGCGACGAGTTGATCGACTGCTACGGGAGCATCGTCGACAGGTTCCCGGTGTGGAGCATCGAAGATGGTATGGGCGAGCACGATACGGTTGGCTGGCAGAAGCTGACCGAGGCGCTGGGTGATCGGATACAACTGGTCGGCGACGACAATTTTGTGACCAACCCCGACATCATCGCGTCCGGTGTACGCGCTGGCATCGCCAACGCCGCTTTGATCAAGGTGAATCAAGTCGGCACGGTGACCGAAACCCTTGAGGCGCTCAAGGTTTGCCGGGAAGCCGGTTATGGAGCAATGATTTCGCATCGGTCGGGTGAAACCGACGATTCCTTCATTGCCGACCTGGCGGTGGCGTCGGGCTGTGGTCAAATCAAGTCGGGCGCCCCGGCCCGCGGCGAACGGGTGGCCAAATACAACCGCCTCCTCGAAATCGCGGCAGCGACACCGAACCTGGCGTTCGGCCTGCCGTCGCGTTGACCTCAAGAGCCTCATGATGTCGCAATCACCACGGCCAATACTGCGAGCACCGCGATCAGCATGTACGTCATGTAGGCGTCGAGACGGCCTGACTGCAGGCGCCGGGCAAATCGCGACACCGCCAGCAAGCCGGTAATCAGCGGCCGGTAGAAATATCGTTCGACGAGATCGACGACGTCGACGCGATAGGTGAACAAGCCGGAGACCGTCTGCTCACCGCTGGGTTCCGTTGCTGTCTCGACCAGTTCAGCCTTGGTCAGCAGCACGTTGGACAAAACATTGCGCACCGGGTTCGCGTAGGCGAATGACGTGTAACCCACTCCCCGGTCTACACCCGGTGACGCCGACGACCACGGTGTCACCCGGCGCGCCCGGAAGGGGTTTCGGCCGGCGAACAATGTCGCGAATCCCGCTATGAGCAACGCCATCAGCGGCAGCACGATCCATAACCAACTCGGCGACAGGGCCGAGAAATCGTCGAACACCGGCTGCAACACCCACGGTGTCGCGTTGGCGCCGGCTGCCTGGTCACCCACGATGGGGGCGAGGCCGGATGCAATCAGGCGCACCTGCAGCGGTGCGACTGCTGCCACGCCGAGGCAGCCGATCACCAGCACAGCCACTCCGAAGCGATAGGACCATTGACGGTCGGGGCGCGCACAGTCGGGGTCGATCGGCGGCTCCCCGATGCGGGCCGGGCCGAACGCCGTGAGCGCGACCACCCGCACAAAGGTCACCCCGGCGATGCCGATCGTCAAGGCGATCAACGCGCCCGTCGCCGCACTGGTGAGCTGCATGGCGAGGCTGGAAACCCGGAACTGCTGCATGAGCGCCTCAAGGGTGAACCATTCGGATGCGAATCCCGCGGTCAGCGGCAGCCCGGCCAACGTCAGCGATCCGACCGCCAAACCCGTTCCCGCCCAGGGCAGCCGGCGCACAACACCGCCGAGTCGATCGAGATCGGTGGTGCCGGTGGCTTGTTCGATCGTCGATGCCGACACGAATAGCAACGTCTTGCCAAGCGCGTGGGCCATCGCCTGCGCTGTGCCGGCAACCAGCCCGGCCGCGACCAGTTTCGGCAGACCAACCGAAGCGCCGACCAGCGCGACACCGAATCCCGTGGTGATCACTCCAGCGTTCTCCACGCTGGACCACGAGATCAATGCCGCAAGGTCGGGATTGACCGCGGCGTGGGCGATCCCGAGAATTGCGGTTACTCCTCCGACGGCGAGCACCACGCACACCAACCACACGGGCGGTGATCCGAGAATGTTCAAGGTGCGCCACATGCCATAGAACCCGACATTGACTGCGGCGCCGGCCATTATCGCGCGAGCTGGACCGGGAGCGGCGGCGTAGCCGCGTGGCATCCAGATGTGCGCGGGAACCAGTCCGACTTTGACACCGAATCCAAACAACAGTAACGCGTAGGCGGCTTGGCCGACGACGCTGTGCGGATCGACCCCGTCGGCGTTGAACGCGAAGGAATGTGTCCGGCTGGCCAATAACAGGGCGCCCATCAAAACTGCCGCGCCGCTGGCTTTTCCGAAGACCACGGTGATGATCGAGCCGCTGGCTCTACCAGGCAGCTCCCGATCGTAGCCCGCCAGCAGGTAAAACGCGACGGTCAACAGCTCCCAGCCGAACAGCAGGATGAACAGGTTGTCGGTGGTGATGATGGCCGCGACAGCGGCCAGCGCAATACCGACGGCTGCGGGCAGCCGTGGACGATTTCGATTACCGGACGCCGCGGCAGCGATCAGGGCGGGAACGGCTACGCCGAACGAGATGACCAGAAACATCCCGGACAATGCGTCGACACACAGGCCGGCCGGCCCGAGACTGGCCAACCCTGACACGTGAAAATATTGGTGGCGCCCGGCTAACCCGACGGCACCGGAGATCACGAAAAACACTGCGGCAGCGATATTCAGCGTCCACGCGCCCGCGCAGAAGCGCTTCCGGGTGTGGTAGCCGGTCGCACAGCCAGCACACCAACTGATCAACGTCGCCGCAGCCAGCAGCGCCAAACCCGCGGCGATCATCGGATGCCCTCGGGGCTCGGCGCCGGGACTCGGCCCAACGCCAGCAGGATGCCGTGCAGCACGCTGAACGGGGAAGCTGGCGCTCCGGGCACCCAAACATCCACGGGGACAAGGTCACCGACGCCTTCGCCGCCGGTGTATCCGCCACCGATGAGTCCGCCGCTCACGGCGTCGGTACCCACCGCGATCACCACGGTCGGTTTCGGCATCGCCTCCAGTGTGCGACGCAAGGGTTCGACCATGCCCACCGCCCCGATACCGGTGACCAGCAGGATGTCGGCGTGGCGGGGGCTGGCGGTGAAGAAGATTCCCAGCCGGTGCAGGTCGTAGACGGGGTTGGTCAGCGCTTCGATTTCCCATTCGTCGCTGCCGTCCGATCCGGTGTCGATGTGACGCAGATGCACCGAACGCCGCAACCACTGCACCCGCCGTGCCAGGCTCGCACGCAACTCGGCCAGCGCCTCGTCGGTTTCGCCGACTTCCCCGACCACCAGAGTGCTTCGGCTCAGCTGTGCTGTTGCCGCACCTGGCCGCCACGCAAACCAGTCAGGTGCAGCCTCGACGCAACGCCCACACAGAATGCAGCGCCCGCGATCCAGCCGCGGGGGCACCTCGGCGGAAATCGCCGCAGTGGGGCATGCCGCAGCCGCCTGGGCGACCATGTTCGATGTCGCGGACTTCGGGCCGCCGATCACGCTTACCGCGGCGGGATAGCTTTCGAAGTAGTTATCGGCTCGTCTGGGCCATCGAGTGGTGAGAATCCCGTTGCGCAGACCTTTGAACACCCACGGCATCTACATCGCCACCCCGGCGTAGCTCAGCCCGAAACTTGGCTCGATAAACGGGAAATCAGTGAACACGTCGCCCTGGAATACATCGTGAAACAGCAGCATGTTGTGCAACGAGGCCGACCTCGCAAAGCACCGGCCGATCAGTCCGTCACGAATCTCCAAGCTGTAGAGCACTTCACCCTGGGGCGCCTCGGCCCAGCCCAGCGCGATTCCGTCGATGGTCGGCACCTCGACGGTAAGGGTGGTGTCGGACAGACCCGAGATCCGGTCGCAGGCACGCTGGATCAATTCGACCGCACCGTCGATCTCCGCCCACCGCACCCGCAGCCGGGCCAGCGCGTCACCGTGGTTGTTCACCGCGGCGCCGTCGATCAGCGAAAGCTCTCCGTAGCCGTCGTAGACGCGGCGGCGCGAGTCGTCGTCGACGCCGGAGCCGCGTCCCACCGGGCCCAGTGCGCCGTGCGAAGCCGCGAGTGCCGGATCAAGATGGCCGGTGCCGCGCAGCCGGTCCAGAAAAGACGCGTCGACCATCAGCGCCTTGCGGTCGTTGTGAATCCGTTGCGTGATCACTGCCAGCTGCCGTGCGATGTCGGCCGGATGCAGTCGCGGCTGCGCAACCACGCCGCCAACGCGGACCACCGAGCGCCCGAACCTGTTGCCGCACAGTGTCGATACCAATCTCATGATGGATTCTTTGTGCCAGCCGAACCGGGCGTGCGGTACCGCCAGCCCGGCGGCGTCACAAAGCCTGGTCACCACGTCGAGATGGTTGGCCAGGCGTTCCAACTCGGCGTAGATTACCCGGATCAGGCCCGCCCGCCTTGGCGGAGCCACCGCCGCGAGGTTCTCGGCGGCGTGAGCGAACGCCAGCGCGTGGGCGACCGACGCGATGCCCTCAACCCGCTCCGCGACCAGGATTGCGTCTCCAAGCGCTAACCCCTCGAAGCGCTTGGCGATGCCGCGATGCTTGTAGTGCGGGCGGATGTTGAGGTGCGGGATGTCTTCGCCGGGCGTCTCGATCAGAAACTCGATCGATTCGAAGACTCCGGAGCGCACCGGGCCGAGGGGTAGGGTGAAGACTCCATGTCCGCCGACATCGACCGGTCCGTGTTGATCGGCGGCGCTGGAGTGGATGTGCCGCTCGAGCCTGTCCCGCTCGGGATGGCCGGGCCGAGGCGTTGGCTGCCCGGGGCGGCGGGGCAGCAGCAGCGGGTCCAACCGCGGATGACCGGTCGGCACGACGCCAGATAAGTCATGCAGTGCTCGCTCATACCAGAACGCAACCGGTACATCAGGTGTCAAGGCCGGGTAGGACAGCGATCCGTCATCGTCTGGCGCTATCAGCGTGCGCAGGCAGCTGACGACTGAACCGCCGACCAGCAAGCCGTGCACGTACGCTGCGTCACCACTGTGGCTGCCGTATACGCCGGCGAACCGATCACCGGCGCCAACGCGGGCGGTGATCCGGTCACGCCACTGGTCGGCCGGCAGGTCGACGACCATCGTCAGGGCAGCCGCGGTCATGGTGCACCCGTTAGCAGCTCACGAGCACCGGAATTGAGTAGTTCCACCAGATCTGGTGGCAACGCCAGTCCCAGGACCAGCAACACCAGCACCCCGGCGACGACGGGCACCACCATCCATTGACTGGGTTCACCACGACTCAGCGCTGGCACAGCCTCGATCGCGTCGTCGCGTTCGGGGTGAAACAGAATTCGGGTGGTCGCGATGCTCAGACCCAGGAATGCCAGGGTGACCAGACAGACCAGTACAGCGGTGAACACGTTCCGGCTCTGGGCGAAGCCACCGGTCACGATCTGAAATTCGCTGCGGAACAAGCCGAATGGCGGCATCGCCGACAACGCCAGCACGGCGGCCAGAAACAACGGACCCGACCAGGGCAGCAACTCGATCCCCCGCGTCATGCGGCCCAGTTCCTTGGTGCCGAACTTGCGCACCAGCACTCCGGCGCCCATGAAGGCGTTGCCCTTGGCGGCGGCGTGGGCCAGCACATGGAGCAATACACCAGAGAATGCAATCGGTGCGCCGAAGCTGATGCCGATCGCCAGGATGCCCATATGTTCAACACTGGAATAGGCAAGCAGCCGTTTGATATCACGTTGCTCAAGCAAATACAGCGCGGCCAACAGCAGAGACAGCACACCGAAAACGAGCAGCACGGTTTGCGGAAATCGCGTTCCCAGGGTGCCCGCCGCGATTTGGTAGTAGCGCAGGACCGCATAGAAGCTGACCGCCAGTAACGATCCCGACAGCAGCGCCGAGACCGGCGTCGGCGCTTCGGCATGCGCGTCGGGCAGCCAGGTATGGACCGGAAAGAATCCCACCTTGGTGCCAAATCCGACTACCGCCAACACAAACGCCAGGCGTACCGGTGTCGGCGGCAACTGACCCGCGGCACCGATCAACGGGTCGAACGCCAGGTCGTAGGACTGGCCGAGAACCTTCGCGCCCGCGTGGTACATGAAGATGGTCGCCAGCAGAGCGATGCCCAACCCGGACGAGGCGATCAGCACGTACTTCCATGCCGCCTCGGTTGCCCCCTCGGTGTTGTCGAGTGCCACCAGCAGTGCCGAGACCACGGTGGTGATCTCCACAGCGATCCATAACAGCGCGAGGCCATTGACCAACGGTGCGCAGATCATCGACCAGGCAAACGCGTTGAGCCCAAGGTAAAACCGCGCACTGTGATGGGCGAATAATACCTGTTGCTCGGCAGTCTCGGAGCGGACCGCACGCTCCTCGTCGGCCAGGTAGCCGACGGAATACAGGCCGACGGCTGCGTAGAGAAAACATGTTCCCAGCAGAAAGATCACCGACAACGCATCGGCGCGCAGGTAATGCAGCCCGGTGATGGTGTGGCTCTTGGCCGCTGGCACCAGCACCAACGCGAGGATGAAAGAGATGACGCCTGTCGCCGCGGTCACCGAGGCGGCAACACGATGCGGAGCGCGCAGACACACCAGCGTGGCCAGCAGTGGGACAACGATCAGCAATACCATGACAACGCTCATCGGCTATCCCCTCAGCCGGTCGAGCGTCTCGGTGGAAAGCGACCGTGTTCGTCGGTGATGGGTACGCATCAAGACGCCGAAGACGACGACGGCGACCAACAGATCGAACAGGAACGCCACCTCCAAAATGAGCGGCATCCCGGCGGCAACCACCAGGCTCGCCAGGGACACACCGTTTTCCAACGAGAAGAACCCGATCGCCTGACTCACCACATCGCGGCGAACAATCATCAGGATGAAAGCCACCAGCACCACCGCCACGGACAAGCTCAGTGCGACGGTGGGCAGCACCGGTGAATGAATGCCGAGCACGCCGATCGCGAAGAATCCGAAGGCTCCGACCGCGATTGAGATCAGCACTTCATTGGCCACGCCCAAAACGCCACTGCCGGCGATTTCCTCATTGGCTTCCCGGAGTAGACCCACGATCACCAGTGGCACCACGACGGCCTTGAGCAGAAGTGACAGCGCGGCAAGGGCATACAGTTCCGGAACGTCGCGACCGAACGCGACGACCGCCGCCAGGACGCTTACCGCCAAGGACTGGCCGGCGTAGAGGCGTACCTGACCACGCAGCAGCGCCGCGCGCAGCATCCCGAACTCGAGCAGCAGAACAATCAGCGCGATGGTGTTCGACACACCGTCGAAGACGCTGGGAACAGATTCGCTGACCGCCAGCACCATCAGCCGCCTCCCAGGTATTCGGTAAATACCGCGAGCACAGCCAGCAGCAACGCCGCGGATACGAATTCGGTTATCTTGAAGAGTCGTAACTTCGCGTAGCTATTGTCGAGGACTGCGATGACGCATCCAAGCACCAGCGCCTTGCCCAACAGTGCCAGAATGGCAAGTCCGACATCGAGAGCGGATCTGGTCGACGTCATACCCCAGGGCGCGACGAAAACGTTGCAGAGAATGACATATAGCACGAACTGCTTTGCGGCAGAACCCCAATGCAGCAAGGCCAGGTCGGGCCCGGAATACTCGAAGGACCGTCCCGTTTCTATCATCCCGAATTCGGTTGTTCCGGTGTGTGTTTCGACGGGAATGCGCGCAGTCTCATACAAGATGACCATGAACAGCGCCGCGGAGGCCAGCACGTGTGCCGGGCGCACGATCTCGGCGGGCCCGCTGCGCACGGTGGCTCCGACCACGTAGGGCAGATCGGTCGTGGTGATCAGCCCCACCGTGAAAATAACCAGCAGCATCACCGGTTCGGTGATCGCCGCAAACGTCTTGGCCCGACTAGACGCCAATTGCGCGTAAGCGTCTCCTGTCTCGGCTGCGGCCGCGGCGACCAGAAAGCTGGCGAACGCCAGAATCAAACCGCCGCCCAGGATGTCACCCATATATCCCAGTGGCAATGCGTAGCTGGTGAGCACCGGAATCAGCATCGGGACAGTCAGATAGCACGCGAACGACACAAACGGCGCCAGCCGGAAAAGCAGGCTGGCTTCCGGCGGCACCAGCGACTCCTTGCGGAAGAGCTTCGCCAAGTCGAAGTAGGGCTGCAGAATCCGCGGTCCTCGCCGGCCTCTCAGCCGGGACTCGAACCAGGAGATGAATCCGCTGATGGCAGGCGCACCGATGACGATGGTAGCAACTTGTAGCACCTGAATGACCGGCAACGGCAGCTCTGTCACAGGTCACCGGGCTTTGGTGGCCGGCGTGCTGTCTGGGCCTGCCTACTTCGATGGCCGAGCGAAGCCAGGTCAAATCCACGGTACTGGCCACCCACCACAGCGCGACCGCACATGCGGCCCAGGCCGAGAAAGGCGCGCGTCACCTGCGACTCCTCCGTTCGCAGGTGCCATCAGCCTTGTGGCGGTTCGGAAGTCATCTCCGGGCGGGCTCCATCGCCGATGCCAGTTAATCAATGACAGCTCCTCGCGGTCAAGCCGAAGACGGTGTTTACGACACAAAGCATCGGCTGCTAAGCCTATGGAAACCAAGGCCCGCGAGGTTGAGCACCACCATGTTGTTGTCGATCGGTTCGACATTCTTGCCCAAACCGTCCACGACGGTTCGGTAGCCGTCGCCGTGCAGGACCGCCTGGT
>Ga0335075_10005281_pt1 | contig 20092 bp, 18 predicted proteins | sample Lox_Sample_24_FD_206723 | JGI IMG/M metagenome (GOLD analysis project Ga0335075, IMG submission 206723) | Soil microbial communities from Loxahatchee National Wildlife Refuge, Florida, United States - Lox_Sample_2.4 | ecosystem: Environmental > Terrestrial > Soil > Wetlands | place: USA...
GCTGGCTGAGCGCCGAGCCGCCGGATCTCGAGGAGGTCCGGCAGGCGCTCGGCCGGATCGTCGACGACGCCAACCGGGCCGGCGGGGTCGTCGGGCGGATCTATGCGCTCGTCAAGAAGGCGCCGCCGCGCGAGGACAAGGTGCCGTTGAACGACGCGATCGGTGAGATCATTACGCTCACCCGTGGGGAGATGGCGAAGAGCCGTGTCGCGCTGCGGACGGAGCTCGCGGAGGACTTGCCGCTCGTCCAGGGAGATCGGGTGCAGCTGCAGCAGGTGATCCTCAACCTAACCCTCAACGCAATCGAGGCCATGGGCGGCGCGGGCGAAGGGCCGCGCGAGCTCACGATCGGCACGGGCACGGATCAATCGGGGGACGCGTGCGTCACGGTACGGGATTCCGGCCCCGGGCTAGATCCCGCGAAGCTCGATCGGCTGTTTGAGGCTTTCTACACGACTAAGCAGGGCGGCTTGGGCATGGGCCTCTCGATCTGCCGCTCGATCATTGAAGCGCACGGGGGACGATTGTGGGCGGAGCCGAACGAACCGCGGGGTGCGGTCTTTCAGTTTACTATGCCGGCGCAACTCTAAAGCGGGATCCGTCGGGCGAGTGATTCACGCACAAGAAGGACGGCATCGTTGCCATCGCCTCGCCCATGCCGGGCCGCCGGGTCGTCCGCATGCGCCCCACCGATCAATGCGCGCGCCGGGATTTCGGCGCCGGCGCGCTGGTGCCCAATCTCGCTCACCCCCGCCTGCTATAGGGAGAATACCGATGTCCGGCAGCCTTTCCGACGAGTTTTTGACCCTGCATGAGTTCATCCGGGTCGCGCGGATCAATCTCAGCCAGAACATCTGGGACTACCTGGTTGGCGGCACGGAGACCGAAACCACGCTCCGCCGCAACCGTCAGGCGCTGGACAGCGTGGCCTTCCGTCCGCGCGTCCTGGTAGACGTGAGTAAGCTGGATGCCACGCATGACTTCCTCGGAAAGCGCATTCGCCTGCCTGTGGCCTTGGCGCCGGTGGGTGCGCTGGAATGCTTTGACCCCGGTGGGGGTGCCACCTCGGCCCGCGCGGCCGGAGAATTCAATGTTCCCGTCTTCATCAGCTCGGAGACCGAACCGGGGCTGGAGGCGAGTGCAGCGGCCGGCGCCGGCCCGAAAATCTTCCAGCTTTATGTGCGCGGCGACGACGCTTTCACTGACGACCATGTCCGCCGTGCAATCGATGCTGGCTACGACGCTTTGTGCATTACTGTCGATTCCGCCCTCTACAGCCGGCGCGAGCGCGATATCGTCAAGCGCTTCCAAGAGGGGTATCTCGTTAATGATCCGGTGATGCAGTTTCAGGCGGCGCTGAACTGGAGCCATATCGAGCGCTTCAAGTCGCTGCACAACATTCCGTTGATCCTTAAAGGGATCGCTACCGCTGAGGACGCGGAGCGTGCCTGCCAGTTGGGCGTGGACGTGATTCACGTGTCCAACCATGGCGGCCGCCAGCTCGATCACTGCGCCGGCGCACTCGATGTGCTGCCGGAGATCATCGCAGCCGTGGCAGGGCGGGCCAGGACCTATGTGGATGGCGGGTTCAGCCGTGGTTCGGACATTATCAAGGGCATCGCGCTTGGTGCCGACCTCGTGGTTATCGGGCGGCTCTATCTCTATGGCATGACCGCGGCCGGGGCATCCGGTGTGGTGCGTGTGCTGGAACTACTGGAGGCCGAGGTGCTGGAATGCCTCGGTTTGTTGGGTGTCACCCACCTGTCCCAGCTCGACTGCTCCTATCTCCGACCCGCCCGTCCCGTCGGCCCGGCAGGCGTGCACAGCGCCTTCCCGCTGCTGACGCTGACCGAAGGTTAGAGCAAATTCCAAGCCTTCCGACTGGGGGAGCCGGAAAAAGCCGGTCGGTCAGGCGGCCAGCGGGAGATCACTTGTTGGTTTGAACCGCCCGTCCAGTATTGCGGCGCGAACAGTCGCGACGGAATGAGCTCCCTGGGGAGACCACCGCATACGCTGCTTCTTGGCCATTCGCGCATTGGCGATCTCATCGACGCAGCCTCCCGCACGCGACGTCGAAATCGGAAGCTTGGAGCGGTAGCGCGCCCTGTAATCGAGCAGCAAATCGACGTTGTTTGTTACGTAACGTCGTAGATTGTCCCAGTTCCACAAGAGCCTCGCGATGGCAGGTCGGAACTTCTCGCCGTTCAAAAAAGCGACCTCGGAGGCCATGTGGCGCATCCCGGGGAGTTCGTCACGGGCCTCTTCGTGATAGCCGCTCAAGATCGGATGCCGCAGGCGTCCAATCGACCGCTCGACGATCTCCAGTCCCGGTCGGTGCCGCGGTTCGACGGCATAGACCCCGCGTAACGCTTGCTCAATGTGCCGAACCCGCATGGAGATGTGCCACCAATCCAAAGTGCAGGTGACGGGCTCGCCGACGGCGGCACGGACCAGACCCGGTAGCGCCGGTTTGCCGTCACAGAGGACCGTGACGGCGCGGCCGGGACGCCATCCTTGTTCCCGAAGCGCTTCGCGCAACGTCGCCAACGGTGCTTCCGCACCCTTTGGTGCGAGAGCAATGCGTCGCGGTGGCTTTCCAGCCACTTCAATCTTGCCAACAGTGACGTCAATGTGTCGCGATTGATAGCCGTGAGCGGCTCGAATGTGAGCTCCGTCGATCACCATCATTATCTCGGTCGAGGAATCGAGGTCCGGCTCAGGTTTTGGCGATGCCGTGACTGCGCTCTCGAGATAGGCAGCGACACGACGCGTTCGATTGCGCATGGTTGCGTGGTTTACAGGCCCGCAAGGCAAAAGCGTCTCGAGCAGCCGCACCGCCTTGCGATAGGAATGCCGCGCGCCCAGCTCGTCCTGAAGCCGCCGGAGCTCCGGCGTGCATCGGTCCGGCAGCAGGTCCGCCAGAGGCGACAGGGAGACCTCCGCGAAGCCCCAAACATTCCTGCAGGAGCAGGCGCTGATACGAGGCGCGTCAACGGTGATGGTCCCAAACAACGTCTGAACCTTGCGGGTCCGCTGATCACGCAAACGTCGTAGCTTCAGGTAGTCCCGGCCCACACGAACGCAGGTGGTGAATTCCTCCATCTGGGTCTCAACGATCAGGTCTGCTGTTCTAGAGAAAACCGGGTGAACTTCCTGTTGAGCGCGGGTAGCATCGCCACATCCATGATCCCTGCGCCCGGGTCCATCGCGACCATCGCGACCGTCGCGGTCAGGTCATCGGTGTTGAGGATCGCGGGCCGCGGCGGCCGGCAGACCGCCCAAGGTGTCTCGAAATCGTCGAATAACGCGGCCTTTACATCATCGAGCCCGAGCGTACCGTGCTTCCGCGCAAGAAGGCTTCGTACGCGCATGTCCCGGTAGAGGCTGTCGGGCGTGCTCTGGATTCCCGTATCGCGAAGCTTGGCGAGCGCCACCGGGCTTTGCCAGTGATTCGCATGCACGATGAGATCGCGGTCCGCGTGCACCTGGAACGTCTCGTTCGGTGCGCATTCGAAGTCGATCGCGATGCCGTCCCGATGGCTTACCATCATGTTGTTGGATGCCGATTTCGGCGTCGCGTAGACGGCCTGCATGGCAAGCGCCAAGTGCTCCTGCTGCAGCACCTTGCGGCGGATGAGCGCGAGCGGCACTCCGAGTTGCTGATAATCCCGGTCGCTTTCGAGATAATTCGCCGTGATCGCGATCCCGGCGGCGTTCAGGCCTGACCGCGCGAGCCCGCCGGCCTCGGTGAAGCTCAGAATATCCGGCCCGTCCTCCCGGCGGATACGGAGCACGACGGCTGTCTCAGCACATTCCGCGCGCCAGTCCCAGTTCTGGGCGTGTAGCAGCCGCCCCTCCCGAGCCGCGCCGGGCAGTACGATCACACCCGTGCACGCATCGGGCGCCAGTGCCTCCTGCAGCTTCGCGCGCAGGTCGGGACGGGAGGCGAGCTTGAGGAGTTCGGTCCGCGCATTGAGCAGGGCGATCTGCTCGAACTCGAGCTCGGCGCCGACTGCGATGCCCTTCATTTCGTCGATATAGGCCCCGTCGAACGCTTCGATCGTCGGCAGAAATTCACGCACCATCGAACGTACCGTCGGCCATGTCAGGTCCTGGCTCGCGGCGCGGGCGGTATAGATCGCGACGCCGCGATGGATGCGCTCCCTCGCCTGCTGCCCGTATTGCAACCCGCGTTCGTGGGGCGTGCCGGAAACCTCGATGAGGGGGCAATCGAAACGAGCGGTCAATGCAGTTTTCTCCTTGCGGCGGCGTTACCATAGCGGTATTTTGGAGTGATAAGATACAATCAATCGTCATGGAGCAACTCTCCTCGGTGCGACTGCACGCCGACCTCGCCCTCCGCATCGTCGAACTGATCGACGCTCCTTCCGGCGCTCGAGATCAGCTATTTACTGCTCGACTTCGGCGGGGGGGAAGCAGCGGAGAATGCGGCGCGCGAGTTTTCGGTCGCCGCAAATGTGACGTTCAACCTTGCAAGCCAGGAGCTGATCTTCGACGTCGCGAAGGCGTATTTCTCTCTTGATAGCGCGGATGCGGCATTGCGTGCCGCGGAGCAGGCACTGAAGGACGCGAGGGAACTGCAGCGCTCCCCGGAGGCTTTGCAGGGGCAGGGCCTGGGGACGGCCGTCGCGGTTGACCTCGCGCGGCGCGAAACCGCACAGCGCCGATACGACCTCGCGCTGGCGCACGCGGCCCGCGCGTCGGCTACGTGCTCCAACGGCAGCACCTTGGCGGGCTCTCCGTATTGGTCGTGGGAATGCTACGCGTTGGATGCGCTCGCGACGTCGATCAGGATCTTGCCGCCCTTGAGCAGATGGGTGACGGCTTCCTTGAATTTCGACATCGGATAAACCGCGGCGACCGGAACGCGTAGCGCGCCGGAGGCGACAAGAGGAGCGGCTTCGATCTGTGCTGGGAGGGCCTTAGACACATGATCGAAATCGCCCAAGAACAGACCTTTCACCGTCAGGTACTTGCCGATCAGGAAAAGGGCGCTCCGTATTCGTGCTCAACGCCGTCGATGGCTGTATTCCGTCGAACCTTGGCACTGGATCGACCGCGGAAATCGAGGAGGAACGGCGGCTGCTCTACGTTGCCGCGACGCGGGCGAAAGACGACCTGCATGTCATCGTCCCGCAGCGATTCTTTGTGCGCAGCGAGAGCGTGCATGGTGATCGGCACGTCTATGCCACGCGCACGCGCTTCATTCCGCCGGGTCTGTTGCCTCTCTTCGAGTGCAAGGCCTGGCCGATTACACCGAACGAGGAGGCGGCGGTGCACGGTGAGCGGCGGCAAGTACGCGTCGATGTCGCCGCCGGAATGCGCGGCGTGTGGCGGCGAGAGGAAACAACCCTTGTGTTACCGCGATTCTCTGACCAAGGGTCGGGATGCGATTCGCGATTGGCCCGGCGTCATGATCGAGAATAACCATACGGCGGGTTGGAGCGGCCGTGCCGGCTCAGGGAACAGCGACAACTTTCCTAGCCGCGTTGATCCGTTGCGGCGTGATCGCACCCTGACGGTAGCCAAACTGCCCGATCACGTAATTGGCCAGCGCCGCCAGCTCGAGGTCCGTATAGCCGCCGGCGAACTCATGCATGAACATCGTGCCGAACGCGGTATCGATATGCGACCCCTGGGTCAGGACCGCGATGACGTTGGTGCCGTTCGGATCGCCAGCGGATTGCGCACCGGTCAGCGCCGCCCAGGGCGATTGGCGCCCGGTGCCCTGCGGGAGATGGCACCCCTCGCAGGCATCGGCGAACAGGCGCGCGCCGGGCCCGTTCGGATCCACGACTGACCGACCGGTCGCAACCACCGCCTCCGGTCCGTCCGGCTGCGCCGGAACGCTGCGCAGATAGGTGACGATCGCCGAGATATCGCCCGGCGTCAGATAGCGAAGACTGTCCTCCACCACCTCCGCCATCGGACCGGAGGCGGGACCGTGCCCCTCCGCGTAGCCGGTCGCGAGATACTGCGCGAGCTGCGCGTCGCTCCAGCCGCCGAGACCGTGCACGCGATCGCCGGTGAGATTGTAGGCGAGCCACCCCTCCTCCATCGCCCCGGCGAGGCGCCAGCCGTTGTCTACCGCCATCGCGAAGTTGCGCGGCGTGTGGCATTCGCCGCAATGGCCGAGCACCTCGACCAAATAGGCGCCGTGATTCCAGGCCGCGGAGCGGCTGGCATCGGGCGCGAAACGCCGGTCGGGATTGTAAAGCAGGTTCCAGAAGAACATCCCCCAGCGCTGGTTGAAGGGGAATCGCAGCCGGTCCGCCGGCACGGCGGCGTGCACCGGCGGCAGGCTCATCAGATAGGCCTTGATCGCCAGCGCATCGGTGCGCGACATGCCCGTGTAAGAAGGGTACGGCATGGCGGGGTAGAGATGCTGGCCATCGCGGCCGATGCCTTGGTGCAACATCCGCACCCATGCGTCGTCCGTATAGCCGGCGATGCCGGTCGCGTCGGGCGTAATGTTGGGTGCATAGAGAACCCCGAACGGCAGTCGAAAGGCACGCCCTCCGGCGAAAGGCTGACCACTCGGCGCTGAGTGGCAGGCCTCGCAATCGGCGGCGCGGGTCAGGTAGCGCCCATGGGCGATCAGGTCCGGCTGCGCGCCAGCTTGGGCGGCGGGCAGGACGACCCCGAGGACCAGCAGCGCTGCGGCCGCGCCAAGGCGCATCACCGTCGCCCTCACGCCCCCAGTTCCCCGGCGGCGAAGGGTAGGCGGCGCAGGCGCTTGCCTGTCGCGGCGAAGATCGCGTTGCCGAGAGCGGGAGCCGCCGCCGCCGTGCCCGCCTCGCCGATGCCGCCGGGCGCTTCCTCGTTGCTGATCCGATAGACCTCGGTCTTCGGCGCCTCGTTCATTCGCAGGCTACGGTAGTCGTGGAAGTTGCTCTGTTGCACGGCCCCGCCGGCGAGGGTGATCTGGTTGTAGAGGGCGGTGCCGAGGCCAAGGATCAGCCCGCCCTGGAGCTGCGCCTCCACCGTGTCTGGATTGACCGCGGTGCCGCAGTCCACCGCGAACACCGCCCGCTTGAGGGCAACCTCCCCCGCCGGCGTGACCGCGACCTCCACCACCAGGGACAGATAGCTGCCGAACGCGAACTGCACCTCGATGCCGCGCCCGCTGCCGGGTGGCAGGGGCGTACCCCAGCCGGATTTCTCGGCGGCGAGGTCAAGCACGGCGCGCGCGCGCGAATTGTGCTGCAGCAGGGAACGCCGGAAGTCCACCGGATCACGTTTCGCTGCCGTCGCGATCTCGTCGATGAAGCTTTCGACCACGAACAGGTTGTGCGTCGGGCCGACGCCGCGCCACCAGCCGGTGCCCAGGCCCTGCGGCTCGCAGCGGACGTAGTCGACGAAAGCCGCCGGCACGTCGTAGGGCGTGTTGCCCGCGCATTCCACCGCGTCCGGGTCGAGGCCGTTCACGAACGCCGACGGCGCCCAGCGCGCCATCACCGAGGAACCGGTCACACGATGCATCCAACCCACCAGCCTGCCGTCGGCATCCAGGCCGGCGCTGACGCGGTCGTAGTAGTAGGGGCGGTAGTAGTCGTGACGCATATCCTCCTCGCGCGTCCAGACCAGCTTGACCGGGTACGGCACTTGCTTCGCGAGGGCGGCAGCGATCGCGATGTTGTCGATATCGAGCCGCCGGCCGAAGGCGCCGCCCATCAGCAGGTTGTTCACCGTCACCTTCTCGGGCGGCAGCCCGGTCGCCTGCGCGACCGCGTTCTGCGCGCGCACGGGCACCTGCGTGCCAACCCAGATCGTTGCGTGATCAGGGCGGATATCCAGTGTGCAGTTCAGCGGCTCCATCGGCGAGTGCGACAGGAAGGGAAGCTGGTAGATCGCCTCCAGCCGGGTCGCTGCGCCGGCAATGACGTCGGCCGCGTCCCCGGTCTGTTGCGCCACCACGCCCCGGTGCTGCGACGCTTGGGCAAGCGCGGCGATTAGTCCCGCCGTGGTGACGCCAGCATTCGGGCCGGGAGACCAGACGAGGTTCAGAGCTGCGAGGCCCTGCTTCGCCGCCCACATGTGTTCACCGAACACCGCGACCGCCGATTTGTCGGGCGCGACCACGACATCATGCACGCCCGGCACCCCGCGTGCCGCGGCTTCGTCAATGCCGGCGAGCGTGCCGCCTTTCACCGGCGTGATCGCGAGCGTGCCGATCCGCATGCCCGGCAGGATGGTGTCGATGCCGAACATCGCCGTGCCGTTAACCTTGGACGGCGTGTCGATTCGCGGCGCGTCAGTACCGATTAGGGTAAAGCGTGCGGCGGGTTTCAGCGCGACGGTCGTGGGCACCGGCCGGGACGCTGCTGCGCTCGCGACATCACCGTAGGTGAGCGTGCGGGCGCTCCCCGGATGGCTGATCACCCCGCGCGCGACCTGGCACTCCGCCGGGTCCACGCGCCAGCGTGCGGCGGCGGCGGCGACCAGCATCAGGCGTGCAGTCGCGGCGGCCCTCCGCAGCCGGATCCAATCGGAGCGGGTCGAGGTGGAGCCGCCCGTCGCCTGGTCGCCGAGCAACGGGTCCTTGTATTTGGCGAGGTCGGGGGGAGCCGGCTGCACCTCGATCTGATCGAGACCGAGGTCGAGCTCCTCGGCCATCAACATCGCCGTGCTGGTATAGATCCCCTGGCCCACTTCGGTATGCGGCGAGATGAAGACGACCTTGCCGGTGGGCGGCACGTTGATGAAAGCGTTGGGCACGACGGCGGACTCCGAAGCTGCCCGCGCGGCCTGCGGCAAGCGCAGGCTCAGCAGCAGGCCGCCGCCCGCCATTAGCCCCGCTTTCAGCACCAGCCGGCGGGTGGGACGCGTCGCGCTCATTGCCACCTCCGCCTAAGCCGCCGCTGCGGCGTGGATTGCCGCGCGAATGCGTACATAGGTGCCGCACCGGCAGATGTTGCCGGACATCGCCGCGTCGATATCGGCGTCGGTCGGCCTGGGCGTGCGTCCGAGCAGGGCGGTCGCGGACATGATTTGGCCGGACTGGCAATAGCCGCATTGCGGCACTTCGTGGCTGATCCAGGCCTGCTGCACCCGGGCACCGGTCGGCGTGCGGCCGATCACCTCGATGGTCGTGACGGGCTTGTCGCCGAGCAGCCCAACGGGAAGGAGGCAGGAGCGCACCGGCTCCCCGTCGACATGCACGGTGCAGGCGCCGCATTGCGCGATGCCGCATCCGAACTTGGTGCCGGTCATGCCCAGGACATCCCGCAGGACCCAGAGCAACGGCATGTCGGTCGGCACCTCCACCTGATGCGACTGGCCATTAACGCTTATTGTCATCATGCGGGCGTTCCTCAATGATAGTGTCAACTTAGACCGGGACGGGTCCAGTTACGACGTTATCTGCTTCACTGAGACACTGGCAGGGCCTTGTCAACTTAACCCGTATCGAAATGAAGTTGCGCAATCGCGATTCCTCCAGTCGTCAGACCACGCAATGTCGCGAACCAATTTACAGCTACGAACGAACGGAAATAGCTGCGCCGCGAGTCGCTGCGAGTTAAGTTAACAATTCTCCGCCAAGACCCCCAGCAGGAGGGATTTCGCGTCTGTCATGAGTTCACTCCCGTTGGGACGGATTTCCGTGGCGCCGCCTCGTCATGCCTTGGCATGCTGAAAGGCCTTCGCGGCATTGGCGCTGCCCCAGAGCGACCCCGGATTGATCCGGTCCGGGTAGAGGGCGAGCATCCGATCGTAGAGTTCCTGAGCGGTGGGGGTTTCATCATCCAGGCGAATGAAATCCTGAATGTAGCGGCGCGTATCCTGGATGTGCCGCGGGGCATTGTCCGGCTCCATCGGGCCGTGGCCGACCACGACAGCACGCGGATTAAGCGCCTCGATCTTATCAATGGCGGCGAGCCAGTTGCGCAGCCCTTGACGGTTTGATTCGACGAGGTACGGATGCGTGCCGTTGTAGATAGCGTCGGCCGCGATCACGAGGCCGATCGAGGGCACGTGGAGACAAGTGGTGTGGTCGGTATCGGTGTGGCCGATATCGATCGGGACAATCTCGTGACCTTCAAGGTCGAACGTCCCACCATCCAGCCGTTCAGCAGGGGCGAGATCTGAGGGGATGAGGCCCGGGAATCGCCTGCGCCAATTTTCCACGGCTTCGGGCGCGAGTGCGGCCTGCATGGCGGCCACCACTTGCGCGGGCGCTATCGCCTGAGCCTCCGGAAAACGGTCGCGCAGCAGCTTGAGCCCAAAAAAATGATCGGGATGGGCATGGGTGATGTAGATCGTGGACAGGCGCTTGCCGGACGCGGCGATCCAATCAGCCAGCTCCACCGTCTGCGCCCCCGAGAGGAAGGTATCGACCAGCAGGGCGTCCTGTTGGCCGCAAATCAGCGTGGTCGTGTTCGCCACCCATTTCAGCTCGTCCTTGCCTGGCGGCGTGCCCTGGGTCGCGCTGGCGCGCCGGCGGATGAACAGCTTCCATTGCAGGGGCCGGTTGCCTTGAGATGCTTCGGTCATTGATCTTGGCCCAGATGCTGATGGAACCAGGACACTGCCGCGGTACTTGCCGCCGCGAACTGCCCCAGATAGGGATCGAAATGTCCGCCGTCGATCGTGACGAGCTTCTTAGGCTCGAGTGCTTGCTCGAAGGCGCGCAGCCCGAGATCGGTCAGGGTGATGTGATCGGCCAGGGCGACGATCATCAGCAGCGGCGTGGGGGAGAGGCGGGCGATCCAAGCTCCCGGCTCGTACATCCGGGCAAGACGGCCTGAGCGGACGGTCACCTCGTTGGTCCAGGCACCCGGCGGCAGCGGCTGGAGATAGAAGGAGATGGCATCCCTCGAGCGATAGGATGCCGGCAGTGAGGGATCATTGCCGACCACCTTCTGGCGGCGGGGCGAATCGCCCCGAAACTGCGCCCGCTCATCGTCATCGAAGAGGTGCTCCAGCGCGGTGACAGCATCGGGCGGCACGCGGCGCAGCCCCTGCTCATAGCCGCTGATCGTCGGCACCTGCGCGACCACGGCCCGGATCCGGTGGTCGGTCGCGGCGAGGACGAGCACGTGGCCGCCGGCATAGCTCGTGCCCCAGACGCCGATCCGGTCTGCATCGACCTCCGGCAGGAATTCGAGGAAGGAGATGGCCCGCCGCCAGTCAGCGATTTGGCGCCACGGGTCGATATCGTGACGGGTGGCGCCGTCGCTTGCGCCGAAATTCCGGTGATCATGCACCAGCACCACGAATCCCGCCTCCGCAAAGGCCTGCGCGAAGCGTTCGAGCCCGTGCTCCTTCACGCCGGCATAGCCATGGGCCATCGAGATGGCGCGACGCGGACCCACCCCTGTCTCCGGCACGAAGAGCCAGCCTCGGAGACGGTCGCCGCCCTCGACCTCGAATTCCACGTCGCGCCGCTCGACCATCATATCCTCTCTGGCGGAGCGATTCCGGCGCGGGCGTCGAGCCACTGCCGGATATTGTCGACCGTGTCCTGGTAGAAGCGCGCATAGAGGCCACGCGAGACGTAGCCGATATGCGGCGTGGCCAAGAGGTTCGGCAGGCTGCGAAACGGATGATCGTGCGGCAGCGGCTCCTGGTCGAAGACGTCGACCGCGGCGCCGGCGATCTTGCCGCTTCGCAGAGCCGCAAGCAGATCGGACTCGACCAGGATCGGGCCGCGCGACGTGTTCACCAGGCGCGCCGTGGGCTTCATGAGCGCCAGTTCGCGAGCGCCCACGAGCCCCCGTGTTCGACCGCTGAGCACGAGATGCGCGGTGACAATATCCGCCCGGCGGAACAGTTCCTCCTTTGTGACCAGCGCGGCGCCCGCCTCGGCGGCGAGATCGGCCGTCAGGTTCTGGCTCCAGGCAATCACCTCCATGCCGAAGGCCTTGCCGATCCGCGCCACCGCGCCGCCGACATTGCCGAGGCCCAGCGCACCAAGCGTCCGCCCGGCCAGGTCTTCGCCGACGCTGCGCTGCCAGCCGCCGGCGCGCAGTGAGGCCGTCTCGGCGACAAGGTGGCGCGCGCTCGCCAGGATAAGCGCCCAGGTCAGTTCGATCGTCGCGCTGGAGCTATATCCGGTATGCATGACCTCGACGCCGCACTCTGCTGCGGCCTTAAGGTCGATCGATGCATTCTGCATGGCGGTCGAAGCGATCAGGCGGAGCCTTGGCAGGCGCGCGATGATCGCGCGCGGCATCGGCGTGCGCTCGCGCATCAAGCAGGCGATGTCGAAGGACTGAAGGCGAGCGACGATAGCGTCGGGACCGACAAGATGGTCGCTGAACACGGTGATGGTCGCGCGCTTATCAAGCTCGGACCAATCCGCCATGGAAAGGGCGACATTCTGGTAATCGTCGAGGACGGCGATCCTGACGGGCTCGGCGCTATTCGACATGGGCGTCTCCGACAGCCGTAACTTGGCGATCGAGCAGGGGACCGTGGGAACCGACCGGAAGTTCGCGCCCGTCACACTCGAACTTGCCCCGAACGGCCATCACCGGTTAGCCGCTTTGGGTAACCGCCAGCATCTGCGCGTTGAAGGCGTCGACGAAGGCGTGTTCCTTGGGGCCGACGTTGGCGCGGAAGGGTCGCGCATTTTGCTCCAGGATCTCGTCGGCATCGGTGGCGAACACATCCATCGTCTGCGCGACGAACTCGTCGAGCGGCATGGCTTGCTCAGCTTCGCGGCTGTTCATCAGGTCCGTGCGCACCCAGGGGGGTGCCATTTCCAGCACGCGAACGCCCGTGCCCTTCAGGAGAAGGCGCTGCGACAGAACATAAGAGTGCAGCGCCGCTTTCGTCGCGGAATAGACGGCTGTGAACACCAGCGGCACGAAGCCCAGGATCGAGCTCGTATAGGCGATAACCCCAGCATCCCTTTGCTTCAGATGCTCGATCAGCGCGGAACTCATGCGGATCGGGCCCATGAGGTTGGTTGTGACGGTGTCGACCGGCAGTTTTTCATCGATCCGTCCCGCAGCTTCGTCTGGCAGCATGATGCCCGCATTGTTGAAGAGGACGTTAAGGCCAGGATGGTCACGCACGAGCTGGACCGCCGCGCCACGGATGCTGGCCGGATCGGTGATGTCCAGCTCGATCGCCGCCATGCCGGGATTGGCGGCGACGACCTCATCGAGATGGCCACGCCGACGACCCGAGATGATCACCTGGTTGTCCAGCTTGTGGAATGCCTCGGCCAATCCGCGGCCGATCCCGGAGCCGCCGCCGGTAATGAATATGGTGTTGCCGGAGAGCTTCATGACCTGGCCTCGTTCAGTTGAGTGGAAGGTGAAGAATCAATCCGGGAAGCGATCGCCGAACATCGGGAGCCCGCTCTTCGACTGCGCTTTTGTCGCTTCGTCCTGAAGCACATCCCAATGCTCGGCGAGCTTGCCGTCTTCGAGGCGGACGATGTCGGCAGCGATAAAGGCCGCATCCCGTCCGTTCCCGGAGAAACGACCGTGCGCGATGACGTAATCGTCCTCGGCGAGAATGAGGTGGTTTTCATAGCGCAGCGTGTCGGGCAGCGATCGAACCAAATCGACCAGCCCGTCGCGGCCGGGCTCGATATGAGCGCTATGCTGAATATATCGGTCGGACCAGTACCGTTCAGCCGCAGCGTAGTTACGCCTATTAAAGAGTGCGTCAAAAGCTTCAAGGACAAGCGCCTTGTTCTGTTCAGGTGAAGTACGAGCCACGGTACAACCTTCCAATTGTCTGAATGCGCTAATGTAACGGTCTGCCTTCTCGGTCCAAAGGTCGTATATGAGTCACTTTGGGACATGGACGCTGCGGCGTCGCCGCGCCCCCTTGGCTCGAGTGCCTCACCGCGCCAATGACCGATTTGGAGGCATTTTTGACCTTCCGCCTTTTGTCCGTCGTCGGTACGCTGGCGTGATCTGGTTAGCGCCCAATGCGCGCTGGCTGGCGTTAGTCTGAAGATGGAAGGGTGTGGGCCGGGATGACCGGCAATCGGCCAGAAATGCCCGCTTCCCTCTCGGGCGGATGCATGTGTGGGGTCGTCCGTTACAGGATTTCGGCGACGCCGATCGCAACCGGACTCTGCCATTGCAATCGATGCCGGCCGCAATCGGGAAGTGCCTTCTCGACCGTTATTATCATCAGACGCTCGGCATTCGAGATCGAGGGAGAAACGGCGGTCTTCGAGGACATCGGGTCCAGTGGTCTCCGTGTCGCACGCCGATATTGCCCGCGCTGCGGGTCGCCACTCACGACGGAACCCGATCTGACGCCGGATCTGATGTTCGTGAAAACCGGCGGCATCGATGCCAACGAATGGCTCCATCCGATGCTCGAGCTGTTCGTGGGACGGCGGCGGTCGTGGATCGCTCCGGTGCCGGGCGCGCAGCAATTCGAGGGTAATCCGCCAAGTTGAGGGTCGATGCCATGAATCCCTTTCAGGATTTCTTCGATCGGCAGAAACGTCACTTCGCGACGAGCGTGACGCGCAGCCTTGGATGGCGGACCGAACAGCTCGGCCGCATGAGCCGGCTTGTGACGGAGAACGAGGTAGCGCTTCAACAGGCGATCGGGCAGGATTTCAAGACCGCCAGCCAGGAGCAGATCTTCGAGACACTTGCGTGCCTTGGGGAGGTGGCGTTTCAGAAGAGCCAGCTTGTGGAGTGGATGAAGCCGGTCGAGGCACCGGTGCCACGGGCGCTGGCAGCCACGGGTCACCGCGGTGTCGTCTATCGCGACCCCTATGGCGTGGCCCTGATCATCGGTCCCTTCAACGGTCCGCTCACATTGCTTTTGCGCCCCGTGATCACCGCGCTGGCGGCCGGAAATTGCTGTGTTCTCAAGCTCAGCATGGCGCTTGGGGCGACGTCGTCATTGCTGAAGGACCTCGTGTTGAAGTATTTCGAGCCGGCCGCTGTCACGGCGGTGGCGGGTCATCGCGAGGAAACCGCGGAACTCCTCAAGCTTCCATTCGACTTCATCTTCTTCACCGGCGGCACTAGCACCGGAAAGGTCGTGGCGCGTGCGGCGGCTGAGAATCTGACGCCGATCCTCCTCGAACTCAGCGGCCAGAACCCCGCTCTGGTCGATGAAACCGCCAACATCAAGGATGCGGCGAAGAAAATCGTCTGGCGCGCGATGGCTTGGGGCGGTCAATGGTACACGTCTCCGGGCTACGCTTACGTGCACGAGTCCATTGCGGAGCAGTTCGTCGCCGAGGCGAAGACCGCGCTGATCGGGCTCTTCGGCGAGGCCCCGAAGTCCAATTCGGACTATTCGCGCATCATCAGCACGCGCGATGTCACCCGCCTCGCTGGCCTGATCGACCCGGCGAAGGTGGTCATCGGCGGCCGATCCGATCCCGAGGCCCGGTACCTCGATCCGACGATCGTCTATCCGGCCACGTGGGACGATCCCATCGTGGAGGACGAGGTCTTCGGACCGATCCTGCCCGTGCTCACCTACCGGTCCCTCGACGAGGCCTTCGCCGCGATCGCCGCAACCCCGCATCCACTCTCGGCGTTCATCTTCAGCCGCGAACAGAAGACAATAGGCCGTTTCATCGGGCAACTGTCATTCGGCGGCGGGGCGGTCAATCAGGTGAACATCCACCTGTTCGTTGAGACGATGCCGTTCGACGGCGTCGGACCGGCCGGTATGGGGCACTACTACGGAAAATATGGCTTCGACATGCTGACGCATGCCAAGTCGATGCTGGTTTCGCCGCCCGATGTCGCGATCGATCACCTCTTCCCGCCCTACACCCCCGAGAAGAATGCCGCGCTGACGCAGCGGTTCGAATATTGACTCCGAGGAAGGGGCGTCTCGTTCGTTCGAGCTGGACTGATTTCAGGAAACCCGGACAAGGGCTTTGCCGAAGTTCCGGCCCGCCAGCATGTCGATGAAAGCGCCCGGAGCCGTCTCCAGGCCCTCGGTGATATCCTCGCGGTAGCGGATCTCGCCGGATCTGACGAGGGGGCTCAGTTCCTTGAGGAAGCTCTCATAGTGATCGGCCGCGAACTCCGTATTGATGAATCCCCTGATCAGGAGGCTGCGCCTGAGGACGGTCAGCATCGTCTCCGCGGCCGACGAACCGCCTGTCGGCTTCGCTTCATTGTAATGGGAGACAAGGCCGCAAACCGGGACCCGGGCGTAGCGATTAAGCAGCGGCAGCACGGCATCCCAAATCAGCCCGCCTACGTTCTCGAAATAGACGTCGATGCCGTCCGGGCAGGCGGCTGCCAGGGCATCCGAAAGCTCCTCGGCCCGGTGGTCTATAGCGGCGTCAAATCTGAGTTGATTGCGAACATAGGCGCATTTGGAGGCGCCTCCTGCAATCCCAACGGCCCGCGCGCCTGCAATCCGAGCAAGTTGGCCCACGAGGGACCCGACGGGGCCACTCGCCGCAGCCACAACGACCGTCTCGCCCGCTTTGGGCTGACCGATCACTTTCAAACCCGAATAGGCTGTGAAACCCGGCATGCCAAGAATGCCTAGGGCGGTTGTGGGGGCATTGCCGCCCGTTTCGACGCGCCGGACGGCTTCGGGGGCCACGGCGGCGTGCGTCCGCCAGCCGATCCGGCCCCGTATGAGGCCACCTGGGCGATAGCCGGGATGTCGCGATTCCAGAATCTCAGCGATTACCTCGCCTTCCATCACTTGCCCAAGGTCGACGGGTGGCGCATATGATTTGGCGTCGTTCATCCGCCCGCGCATGTAGGGGTCGAGCGAGAGATACTGTGTCCGCAATAGAAGCTGGCCGTCTGAGGGAACCGGCAGCGGCCCCGTTTCCAGACGGAAATCACCGGGCGTCGGAATGCCGATTGGCCGTGAAGCGAGGACGATCTGACGATAAGCGTCCATCCTGTTATCCCCAGCATGCAACCCCGGTGACGGAAGACGCGGCGGGACCATGACCTGATGGATGCCATTCTGTCCGGCCGCCGGGGCGCATGAAAGGTCGCAGATGCCGCGATTTCGGACACGCGCTTGTGGCCTAGGCTGCCGGAGACGCTGCCCGACGCGGTGACATCCCGGGAATAGTCCCAACATGGCGGGAGGGTGATCGAAGCTCCTGGCGGGACCGATAGCGTCGCCTTACTGCGTTGAGAAGCCTCGCAAACCGCGCTAGGCTCCACTTCAATCGCTAGATCGGTGCCTTCGCTGAATTTCCGCAGGATCGCAAGATACTCATCGGTGCAACGGATCAGGGGACCCGAGGGGAAGGCGTCTCTCCCCTGAAGGAGGTCACCATGCTTTGGGTTGGGTTGATTCTGCCGGCCGGCTTTCACGTGATGAGCTACGCCACACTTGCCACTTTCGACACTGCGAATTTTATTGCCGGCGAACAGTTCTATGGCGTCAGCATACTTTCGGAGCATGGCGGGCCAGTGCCCAATTCCTTCGGCTCGGCGACCGAGACGGAACCTCTCGACGTCAAGCACTTTGATACCTTGCTGGTGGGGGCCGGCCTCGCCCCTGCGCCGCCGACTCCAAAGTTGTTAACGTTTCTGCGCGAAGCCGTAACAGACGTGAGGCGTGTCGCCTCGATCTGCATTGGCACGTTCGTACTTGCTGAAGCGGGGATTCTCGACGGGAGGCGCGTAACCACACATTGGGCCTGGGCTCAAGAACTTGAGCGGCGTTTTCCGAAGGTCCGTGTCGAAATGGACCGCATTTTCATAGCTGATGGCCCGGTCTGGACCTCCGCAGGGATGACCGCCGGCATCGACATGGCGCTTGGTCTTGTCGAACGGGATATGGGCGGGGATATCGCCCGCGCGACCGCCAAGATGATGGTCGTTCATCACCGACGGGCCGGCGGACAATCGCAGCACTCGGCGATGTTTGCGCTCGACGCGAAATCCGACCGCGTCCAGGACGCGCTCGCCTTTGCCAGGAACAACCTTCGACAACCTCTGACGGTGGAGCAGCTCGCGGAGGCGGCGCGGCTCAGCCCTCGGCAATTTACTCGGGTGTTTCGCGCAGAAACCGGTCAGTCGCCTGCCCGCGCCGTCGAGAATCTTCGTCTGGAGGCCGCCCGATATATGCTCGAGCAGGGACGGCTGCCAGTCCAGGGAATCGCTCGGGAAACCGGCTTTGGCGACCGTGAGCGGATGCGTCGAAGCTTTCTGCGCACCTTTGGACAAACGCCTCAGGCCATACGCAACGCCTCCCAGCCACTTGCCACGATATAGGCGAGCGCTGGGCGCGGGCTTTCTTGCTCGATCCTCTCGCCGGGCATGGCGGGAATCGAGGCATCAATGACCTTGGGCAGGGTCGCTAGTGGCGGTACTTACTGTTGGCCCGAGGGTTGCGGTAGGCACGGTCGGACACCATCGGAGTGATGACGTACTTGTCCCGGCGGCAACTGGGCTGCGAGGCACGTGTCCCGGTCGCTGCTTGCCTGTCGTGGCCAGGGATCCTGAACCACTCTCGAGGAGTAGCAGATGCCCCAAGATACGCACGAAACCACCCCTACTCAATTCGTGGAAGCCGGCGGCATCCGATTCGCCTATCGGCGCTTCGGCCGGCGTGGCGGCACTCCCTTGCTGCTGCTGAACTATTTCGCAGCGAACCTGGACAACTGGGATCCCAAGGTGACGAACGGCTTCGCGCTGGAACGCGACCTGATCCTCGTCGATTATCCGGGCATCGGCGGCTCCTCCGGCGAGACGCCATCGACCGTCGCGGCACTGACCAAGGACTGTGTCGCGTTCTGCAGCGCGCTCAACCTGACGCGGTTTGACGTCGTGGGCTTTTCGCTCGGTGGCATGATCGCGCAGCAACTCGGCTTCGAACACGCGGACATGGTCCGGCGGATCATCCTGCTCGGCACCGGGCCGCAGGGCGGGGAAGGAATGGTCTTCGACGAGCTCTCGGTAGATGAGCTGAACGACGAAGTCGGTTTGCTCATGAAGGCGTTCTTTACACTGAGCGAGCAGAGCAAGACGTCCGGGCGCGCCTATATCGAACGGCTCAAGCTCCGCGTCACCGACCGCGATGCGCCGGTGTCCAAGCAGGCGGCCGTCGCCGAACTGGCTGCGATTCGCGAATGGGGCGTCATCCCCTCGACGAATCGTTTCGCGATGCTGAGCCAGATCCGTCATCCGACGCTGATCGTCCACGGAAACAAGGACGTCGTCGTCATGCCGATCAATGCGTTCGTCCTCGCCCAGCATCTCCTCAATGCCCAGCTCATCATGTACCCGGACGCCAGTCACGGCGCGCAGTCCCAGCATGCAGAGGTCTTCCTGGAACACGCGAGACTGTTTCTGAACGGATGAGACGAACGGCACACGGCGATTCATCACAAAATATCGCATCACATACCCGCGTATAGGCTCGTCGTTCGGGCTATGGCAGCGCAACAGGGGGTGTTTCAGGGGCAGGATTTGAAATCGCTTCTTTCGTACATTGCCGCCTTGGACGCTGATAACATCGGGTCCAATGGCTCTCAGCGCCTCGGCTAGCTCCTTCCGGCGACGGCTTGTGATGAAGACATAGGCGCACTTGTTGACGAAGAGCTTTGCTGCAGCGAAGCCGCTCCCAGTGGTGCCACCGATGATGACGGCCACTTTTCGCTGTAAGTTACCCTCGGGTCATTACTCCTGTTGATGATCGAAGCTGGGTAGCCGGCTCCCATCGAGAGGGTCACGCGTTGGCCTCCGAGGTGCGTGATCAGAGGAGGAGCGCCCTCCGGGTGGCTTGCTCCGACAGGTATTCTTCCTCAGAGTCCATCGCTTTCCAAGATTGTCGCACGGGCGAGAGCGCCCAGGAGCGCTGGGGGAGTGCGTGGCTGCTGCCCGGAGCTCGGGGTGCGCGTTCGCCTCCCGTTCGGCGCGCCTACGGACAACGGGTAGAATGAGTCCGCAACAGCTAATACCAGCCCTCGTTGATCAGAACCCATAGGCCCAATCGCGCAGGCCGAGGGAGATGATGCGCCAGGGATGTTCGACGAGCTTGTTCCAGGCGTGGCAGCAGTGGTCGACGATGTCGCGCTCGGAGTGGAAGATGCGGTTCGAGAGCCAGTTATCGCGGATGAACTGCCAGACGTTCTCGACCGGGTTCAGCTCGGGACATTTGGCCGGCAGCGGCATGAGTGTGATGTTCG
>Ga0335075_10005282_pt1 | contig 20092 bp, 18 predicted proteins | sample Lox_Sample_24_FD_206723 | JGI IMG/M metagenome (GOLD analysis project Ga0335075, IMG submission 206723) | Soil microbial communities from Loxahatchee National Wildlife Refuge, Florida, United States - Lox_Sample_2.4 | ecosystem: Environmental > Terrestrial > Soil > Wetlands | place: USA...
GGACTTCGCTCGCTGGTCAAGGACCAGTTCGAGAATGTTTGCCCCAGTTGGTCGCGAGACGGCAAATGGATCTATTTTGCATCGTGGCGCACAGGACGCTCTGAAGTCTGGAAGGTTCGGGAAGAAGGGGGCGCGCCAGTCCAATTGACCACGCACGGTGGCCATGCCTCTTTCGAATCGCTTGACGGGAAATACGTCTACTACGCTAAGAGCAACTATCCTAATCCGGAGATCTGGCGCGTGCCCGTTGGTGGCGGCCAGGAGAAAATAGTGTCTCCGCTGGTTCGCCCAGCCACTTGGGCAAGTTGGGCGGTTGTTCCCGGAGGAATATTGTTTGCGGGCCCGTCCGGAGAGGGCGAACCGGTTCTCAGCCGTTTCGATTTCGCAACGCGCCGTGTCACAACGCTGAGCAAGCTGGAGATTCTTCCGTTCTGGCTCGCCGCAAGCGCCGATGGCCGCGAGGTCGTGTTCGACCGGCCGGGCACATTGCAGTCGCAGATCACACTTGTCGAGAATTTCCGCTAACTCGGGGCATTCCAATGCAGATCGAAAGTACCCGCCGGCTGAAGCCGCCGCTACCCTGGTAGCGTCTGTTTTTATTTTTGAGCGCAGCCCGCCGGCAAGTCGCACGGTTAAGCAGGAACGTAGGTCAAGCGAATCAAGTCATCGGCGACTAAATCGCTGGCCGCCAGGTGCAGCGGCGGACGGGGACCGGCGAAGAACGGCTGGCCACCGCCAAGCACGACGGGGCGGAGGTAGAGCCGATACTCATCGATAAGACCGGCCTCGGTCAGGCTTTGCGCCAGGACTGGTCCGCCAACTGCAATCTCGCCGGCCAACTCAGCCTTCAGCCTGTGTACCACCGTCTCGAAGTCATCGGCGACCAGCGTCGCGTTGGGGCCAACTGACTTGAGCGAACGCGACACCACCCACTTCGGCTGGCTCCGCCACACCACCGCGAATTCACGGTCCTCCGCGTCCCAATCGGGAAGGTCTTCGTCCCAATAACGCATGATCTCGTACATACGGCGACCGTAGATACTGCCGGTCAGGCCACGCACCAGTTCGATGAAGTGACGGAAGACCGCGGGCGCGGGCGGCCCAAGCTTCATGTGGTCGACGTAGCCATCCAGGGACTGGTTCAATCCATAGACAAGTTTCGCCATGCTCCGATCTCCCTCCCAGGTTCTTCAGAATATAACTTGAGCCGTCGCCCGGAAGTGAGGCTGAACACCATCTTCGCTCCGCATTGTCGGCAACCGGAACGCCAATCTCCCGATTGGCGCTTTTCGCTCACTCCTGACGGGCGGTCCAACTCCCGCACTCAACGCCGGTCAAAGCTGTTGGTTCTGAGGCTGCCCCATCGCTGGGTTTTTGAGCGGGTAGCCCCGGCACGTCCTTTAATGCTCCTGGGCTTTCAGAGGCCGTGTCCTGAGGAATCGCCAAACCACAAGCCTCGGTCCGATTCGGTCCTAGTACCCAGACATAGCTATTGACAATATGATAATTTTGTGATATCGTCCGCCCGGAGGCACGTAATTGAGCCCTGCCATCGACATAACGCGTCCCGTTCCAAAATGGGAAAATGGCGCCTCGCTCCCCTCATTTCTCGACACGGGCACACCCGAAATCGTCTCGCAGTGCTGCCAGTTTACCCCTTTTTCGTCGATCTTCTGGTGGCATCCGCCGCAACTGCCGTCCAAAATCAATAGGTACACCCGCCGATTGATTTTCTCCGTAACTCCTGTCCTCTCAACAAAACTCTCGAATTCAATAGGTACATTTTCAGGTTCTTTTGCTCGCGCTTTTGCGCCCGTCCCTTTCTTGCTCCCGGTTTTTCCTGCTTCCTTGCTTCCGCGCCTCCTTGCCTCGGTAGTTGGTCTTTTCTCGACACGCGTGCCGAGAAAAGATCCGTGTAAGTTCATCCGCGTCAACAAAAGAGCAATTTTTTCTCGACACACTCGCGCATCCGATATCGCGCTTCAAGCGCGCCAAAAAAACGATCGGAATCCTGCCAGCCCTGACGAAGGAAGGGAGCGGAGCAACGCCTGCGCGCCGCGACGGGCGAGCGGAGGGTTCTCTTGTCTTGTCACCGGCTACTCGCCACCCGGCACAATTTTTTCACCCTGCTTGCTCCCCGCAACGTCACCCGATACACTTTCGTGTCCCACAAGCGACATGAGAAACCCCACGGAGGACTGATTGCGCAGGCCGGTGATCGCGGGCAACTGGAAGATGTACAAGACGCGCGAGGAGACTCGTGCCTTCTTCGACGCGTTCAAGCCCCTTGTCTCGGACACGCGCCATTGCGACATCGTCGTCGCCCCGCCGTTCACCGGCCTCGATACCGCCGTCGAAGCGGCGCGCGGAACCGCAATCGGAATCGCGGCGCAGAACCTGCACTGGGAGAAAGAGGGTGCATTCACCGGCGAAATCTCGGCACGGATGCTGGTTGAGGCTGGTTGCAAAGGCGTGATTATCGGCCACTCCGAACGTCGGCAATATTTTGGCGAGACCGACGAGTCGGTGAATAAGAAGACGCGCGCGGCGCTGGTCGCCGGCCTGACCCCAATCGTTTGCATCGGCGAAACGCTCGCTGAACGGGAAGGGAATCAGACACAGACCGTCCTCAAACGTCAGTTCGACGGTGGAATGGCCGCGTTGACCGCTGGCGACTTCTCGCGTATCCTGATCGCCTACGAGCCTGTGTGGGCCATCGGAACCGGTCGCACGGCCACTCCCGAAATCGCTGCGGAATCGCATCGTTATATTCGGGAATTGGCGCAGCGGGGGTTCGGGGCCGAACAGGCGTCCGCAGTGCGAATCCTCTACGGCGGCAGCGTCAAGCCCGACAATATAAAGGGATTGATGGCGCAGGCGGAGATTGATGGCGCGCTGGTGGGCGGAGCAAGCTTGGACGCGAAGTCGTTCGCATCCATCGTGAATTATTGAGAGCTGTGATGTCGCGAATGCCTTGACGGCTGTTATTCCGATAACGAGGACAAGGAAAGGAAATTAGAAATGCCAGGATGGGCAAAGTGGGGGTTGGCGATCGCCGTGGCGTGCGCCTTGGTTTATTTGGGATGGCACGTCAGCTACGTGTTGGTGACGCTCCACATCCTGGTGTGCTTCATCCTGGTCGTCGTCATCATGCTGCAGAGCGGCAGCGCAGCCGACTTGGCCGGCGCCTTTGGTGGGGCGGGTAGCCAGACCGCTTTCGGCCCGCGCAGCGCTACCACTTTTCTTTCTCGCGCGACTACCTGGTGCGCCATCGTCTTCATGATGACTTCGCTCGCCTTGTCGCTTAAGCGCGCGCCCGCGGGAGCGCTGGAGCAGGGCCAGGGTTCGATCCTCGAACAGACGAAACAGGCGCCTGCACCGGTCAAACCTAACGTGCAGATCCCGGCACAGAAACCGGCGCCACCTCCGGCTCAGCCGCAGCAAAAACCGCCGCAAAAGTAACAACCGTTACATGGAGAGCCGACCGAAGCGGATCCTTCGGCAGCCTACAGGCCCGTCAGAAAATGGCCCAGCTTTTCGCGTTTCGTGCGGAGGTATGCGCGCGACCGGGCGCTGGTCGGAGGACGACAGGGTACTCGCTTCATCACCCGGACCCCCGCCTTCTCGAGCTGCTTCACCTTGTCCGGATTATTCGACAGCAGCCGCACGCCTCCCACACCCAGTGCTTTCAGCGCCTCGGCCGCGAATTCGTAATCACGTGAGTCGGCGTCAAACCCGAGCTGGCGATTCGCCTCTACTGTGTCCAAGCCGGCATCCTGCAACTCATACGCCCGAATCTTATTGATCAATCCAATTCCGCGGCCCTCTTGCGGCAAATACAACACGATCCCCGCGCGTTCTTTCGCAATTTTGCGGAGCGAGAATTCAAGTTGCGCCCGACAGTCGCATCGCTCCGACTGAAAAACGTCTCCCGTCAGACATTGGGAATGCACGCGCACGAGCGGCGCTGTGACCTTCGCGGTTGTGCGGCTTCCGTTCAGGTCGCCGTGAACAATCGCAACCGCTTCATCGCTCGCTTGCGAACCCTGGATCGCAAAAATCTCGAATTTACCGAATGATGTAGGCAATTCCGCCCGCGCCACTACCCGCGCTTTCGCTTTGGACCGTTTCTTCATGGGAATCGCGCATTATAGCAGGCCATCCCAACGTCTTCGGCTTTCGGTAAGCTCGTGACTGGCTGGCGCGTCATACCTTTACATCTCCGTACGCTTTGGCTAATTTAGGCCCAGAGCTTGCCTGCCGTAGGCGTGGCCGCTTCTGCCCGTCGCAGGCGTCGACTGTCTGCGAAGGCACGGCCATCGGCGGAGCATTTCTCCCGGTTCGCTTGCGGACATGACGAACGTTTCCACCTTAAAGGATTTCTTCCTAACGCTGCTGTTGAAAGTCTGCTGGGCAGCGGCGCTGGCGGCGCTGCTTGTTCGCTTCCGTTCGTTTTGCGACCTCCTCTTCACCGAAACTCGCAGCTCCAAGCAAAAAGCAGAACTGCTTCTCTTTGTCACCCCTCCCCTGGCGCTCGGCGTGGTGCTCCGCATCGTCGGCCACTATCAATTTTTTGATTTGATGCTCGAGGGCGCATTCCTGATGGGAATCGTCGGGGGCCGAATGGTCGGATTGCTCGGCGGATCGTTGATTAGCCTGCCCGCTTTTGGGATGCACGAATGGCTGTCGAGCCCGGTAGCCGCCCTCGTTGGGCTGCTGGCAGGAGTGGTCCGTAACGAGATGCCGGAAAAAGAAGACATTTGGCGCTTCGGGCCTTTTCTCTGGCTGAACATTCCGCAGTCGGTCTGGAAGTTGATGCGCTACGGCGAAGGTAACTGGGCCATCCTTCCGCTTCTCATGTGCGCCGCCTTCGAGTCAGGCCGCATCCTCCTTGTTACGGCGATTCGCCGGCATCCGACTTGGCTGATGGCCGAATATCCTCCCAATTCCAGCCTCCTGATTCTTGAGGTGTTCACGTCCGTCATCTGCGTGGGCGTTGCAATCAAGATCTGGAACAACACGCGCACGGAAATGAATCTCGCGCAGAACCAGCAGATGCTGCTCAAGGCGCGCATGGATGCACTCACCAGCCAGATCAATCCTCACTTCCTGTTCAACACGCTGAACACCGTCTCTTCGCTGATTCGCATCGATCAGGATCAGGCGCGCGGCGTCGTCCTGCGGCTCTCGAAAATTTTGCGGCGCCTGCTACGCAAGCACGAAATGTTCGTCCCGCTCCGCGAAGAACTCGATTTCATCGACGACTACTTGAGCATCGAAATGATCCGTTTCGGACACGACAAGCTGCAATTTTTCAAGGATACCGATGAAGCATCGCTGGACGCTGTCGTCCCCAGCATGCTGCTTCAGCCAATGGTGGAGAACGCGATCAAGCACGGCATCGCGCCGCGTCTTGAAGGTGGGCAGATTTACTTCCGCGCCCATGTCACAGATGGCAGGCTCGCTCTCGAAATCGAAGACAACGGCATCGGCATTCCGCACGAACGCCTGGGCGAGGTGTACGGCGGCGGCATCGGCATCAGCAACGTCAACGAGCGTCTGCGCCTGCTCTATGGCGATCAGTTCAAGATGGATATTCGCAGCCAGGAAGGGAAGGGCACCATCATACACATCGAAATCCCCGAAGTCACTTCCGTCACCTCGCCCGTCGGCTAGGGATCTCAATGCATGTCCACGCCGGGTTTCTCTTGTATGGGACAACTGTAACTGTGACCGTATTCGAGTTCACGACGCGTCTCGAGAGATCGTCCGGCGCCACACCCTCAACCGAGACGTTATACCGGTCCGCTGGCCGGCTTACATAGATTTTATACTTGCCAGGTCTTCTCAAATCATAAGCTTTAGTCACGGTGACCTGGTCGACGAAAGAAGTGTCTACAGGAATCTGACGTGCCACGTTGTCCAATACCACAATTCCAGTTTTGCGATCGCGAAGCGCGGAATTCGGCGAAAGAGCCCGGCCCGTCGCATCGCGGACATGAATCTCGTACCGGAACCAGTCTTCAGGTAACGTGCCGGGCGACGCGACGATCTTCATATCCCGCCCAGACGTGTTCGTCACAGTTACGAGCAGACACACATCCGTTCCTCTCTTCAGGCGCCTCTGGGTAGCTCCTAGGGCCAGCGAAAACGGAGGCCGGTCCGACCGTACGTTGGCAGGGACCACGGTCATCACGAGAACCGCACACCAGACGATTTTCACAGCACCTCCGTAACCGAAGCGTAGGACGCAAAGGCCCGAATGGCAAGCTTCCGCCGGGCGACCGCGATGCGCAAATCGTTCTTGCCCTTACTTTCGCCATTACCTGTACAGCACAAATGTTCCACTTTGGAATTGGCACGCGTATGATGCGGGCATAGATTTAGGACCCCAGCCACGGTGGTAACGCGCTCAATCGCGTTTGGTTTCTCGCGCCGCGTGCTCTGTCCCAGTTGGCTAATGGGACGAGGCAGCCTGCCACAGGCAGGTCTCATGCGCGGTCATTCTGGATGACGGCCCAAGGAGGGTAGATGTGGGGAGATAAGAAAGCGGACGCTCCCGGAAGGGCGCCGCTCCCGCAGCAACCTGAAGCAGCAGCACCAAGTTCGTCAGCCGCACAATCTTTCTCAGGGGAGGCAAGAACAATGGCTATTGATTCGGGGTACCCAAATTCGACGAGCGGCAGCACCGCGCGGCTCGGCGCTAGTTTGCATATTAAGGGCGAAATTACCGGAAATGAAGATCTGCAGATCGATGGCAGCGTCGAGGGCTTGGTCTCCCTCGAAGATCGCAAGCTGACCATCGGTGCCAGCGCCCGCGTCACCGCGGACATCATCGCCCGCGAAGTCGCGGTCTACGGCAACGTGAAGGGCAATCTTCGCGCTCGCGATCGCATCGAGATCAAGAAAGACGGCTCCGTCGTCGGCGACCTGACCACCGCACGCATCATGATCGAAGACGGCGCCTACTTTAAGGGCTCGATCGAGATCGACAAAGCCGGCGACAGCAGCGACAGCGAGTCGAAGTCGTATAACCGTGTGCGCAGCACGGCCACGACGTCGGCCGACTAAGTCGCACGCGCAAGGCTGAGACAATATCTAAACTCGTGTCCTCGTTCCTCCGGAGACTGTCGCGGGGTTCGGAGACGGGCCGGCGAATGCTGCGCAGTTTGACGTGCGCCGGCCCGTCTCGGTCCGTTTCGTAATTCTCCCGTTATTCACGCCGAGACTCTCTGTTTCATCTCCACGCGAAGTCTTCGTTGACAGAATCCGCTCCCTACCTTAGAGTTAGGGTTTGTCTTTGGATGAACGGAAAGGTGTGACCAAGCTGATGCGGACGTATGTTCCAAAAGGTCGTGAGGTGGAAGAGCTGGCGGAAGGAAAGAACTGGTTTACCGTGAACGCGGAAGGGCAGGTGCTTGGTCGCCTGGCTACGCGAGTTGCGCGGCTGCTGATCGGCAAAGACAAGCCGCAATTCACTCCATATACCGATTGCGGCGATCACGTCATCGTCTTTAATGCCGAGAAGATTCGCCTTACAGGCAACAAGATTGATCAGAAGGTTTATCGGCGCCACAGCGGCTATCCGGGCGGACTGAAGGAAGTGTCCGTTAAATCGCTGCTGCAGCGCCGGCCCGAAGAGGTGGTGCGGGAAGCGATCGAGGGAATGCTGCCGAAGAACAAGCTCCGAGCGCGCCGTGCGCGTAAGCTGCGCGTGTACGCAGGGGCCGAAGCTGCTGCGCGTCACGCTGGACAGAAGCCTCAACCGCTTGCGTTGTAACCTCGCATGAATCGTGAGCATTTCCCTGCGCCCCATGCGGAGTTTCCGTTCGGCGCGCTCGATTGACGCTTTCAATTTGAGATTGCGCAAGGCACACAGGAGGAGCGGTGAGTTCATCTAACAGCCCGGTTGCTGCGGGCAAGCAGTTTTACGGCACGGGTCGCCGCCGCGAAGCGATCGCGCGTGTTTATATCAAGCCGGGATCCGCGCGATTCACCGTGAATGGCCGTCCCGTCGACGAATATTTCCGCAACGTCTCTTGGCACACGGCTGCCGTTGAACCTTTGAAGTTTACGCAGACGCTGGATCAGCTCGAAGTGACGGCGCACGTGAAGGGCGGCGGCGTTGGCGGGCAGGCTGGAGCGGTCCGCATGGGTTTGTCGCGCGCCATCGCGCTGTTCAATCCCGAGCTGCGCCCGTCGCTTCGAACGAATGGTTTTCTGACGCGCGATCCGCGAATGAAGGAACGCAAGAAGTACGGCCAGAAGGGTGCGCGTCGGCGCTTCCAGTACAGCAAGCGGTAAAAAGGCAGTGGCTAGTGACGAGTGGCGAGAAAAGGCACGAAAATGCCGAAGCAGTGGCTACTATCTAGTGACACTAGCCTCACTCGCGACTGAAGTAAAAATCATGGCCGGCAAGCTGCCGGCAAAAAAGGATGCTGGTTCCGGTCAGCGTGGGGACTAAAAGCATCCCTTCACAAGAGGAGGCACTTTGGCAGTCGAAATTACAATGAAGGAGTTGTTGGAGGCCGGAGTTCACTTCGGTCACCAGACGCGGCGCTGGAATCCGAAAATGAAGGAATACATTTTCGGCGAGCGCAACGGCATCCATATTATTGATCTGCAGAAGACGTTGAAGATGTTCCGCGACGCGGCACGTTATGTGGCTGAGCGGGCCGGGGAGGGCAGGACGATCCTCTTCCTTGGCACGAAGCGCCAGGCACAGGAAGCAATCGCGGAAGAAGCCCAACGCTGCGGAATGTTCTACGTGAACAACCGCTGGCTCGGTGGCACGCTCACGAACTGGGCGACTCTGCAGAAATCGATCAAGCGCATGAAGCTGCTGAAAGCCATGATCGAAGACGGTCGCATGGCGGCGCTTCCGAAGAAGGAAGCCGCTCGGCTCGAGCGCGAACTGAAGCACCTACATCAGAATTTCGCAGGCGTCGAGAATATGGCGGCGCTGCCCGACACGATGTTCGTGATCGACCCGAACACAGAATTGATCGCCGTGCGCGAGGCGCGTCGTATCGGAATTCCCGTCGTCGCTATCGTCGATACGAATTGCGATCCTGACTTGGTCGATTGGGTCATTCCGGGCAACGATGATGCGTTGCGCGCGATTCGCCTCTTCACGTCGAAGATCTCGGATGCCGTGCTGGTGGGCCGCCAGTCGTTTGAGCAGGCGCAGATCGCCGACGAGAAGACTGGCGAAGGCGCCGTTGGCGAAGAAGGCGTCGAATACGTCGATACCAGCGCGTACGAGGTTTACGAAAAGCAGGAAGGCGACTTTGTTGAAGGCGAGCCCGGCGAAGAGCCTGCGCCGGCCCCTTTGTCCGACGACGAAAGCTCCCGGTAGAATCACCGTCCAATCCGGCTTCTACATCCGACATCAAGAAAAAGGAATCAAACGTACATGGCAACCGATGGAAAGAATGTATCTGCGCAGCAGGTAAAGGAGCTGCGCGACCGTACGGGCGCGGGCTTCAGCGCCTGCCGCGAGGCCTTGATCGAAGCGAATGGCTCGCTGGATCAGGCCATCGACATCCTGCGGAAGAAGGGCCAGGCTGCCGCTGCAAAAAAGGCCCAGCGCGCCACGTCGGAAGGGCTGGTGGGCTCGTACATCCACGCAGGCGGAAAAATTGGAGCGATGGTGGAAGTGAATTGCGAGAGCGATTTCGTCGCACGCACGGAGGATTTTCAGAAGCTGTGCCACGACATCGCGATGCATGTTGCAGCCACCGATCCTCGTTTTCTCCGACGTGAGGAAGTGACGCAGGATGTTCTCGACCGCGAGCGCGAAATTTACACCGAGCGCGCCCGCGCGAGCGGCAAGCCCGACGCGATCGTTCCGAAAATCGTCAACGGGCAAATGGAAAAGTTCTACGAAGAAAACTGCCTCTACGAGCAGCACTTCATCAAGGACGAGGGCGTCACGGTGAAGGAACTGGTCGACCAGGCCATCGCCAAGATGGGCGAGAACATCACGATCCGCCGCTTCTCGCGGTTCAAGGTGGGCGAGACCGACGCGATCTCGAAGCCGCCTGTCTCCGCCGAAGAACCCGTTCAAGCCTGAGCGCTTTTCGCTCTCCGCGAGCGTTTCCCGCTCTCTTCCGCTCGCGCGTGAGCTTCCGCTGAATCTCTGCTAAAATGCCGCGCGGGGGCGGAATCTAAACCACACGCAATGACAACCTTAGCGACCCGAACGGACGCAGCAAAAAGCGCGCCAATGTACCAGCGCGTTGTTCTAAAGCTTTCCGGCGAATCGCTTTCAGGGCCGATGGACTTCGGCATCCATGCCGAAACGATCCAATCTTTGGCATCGGACGTAAAACAGATTCACGATCTCGGCGTGCAGGTATCGATCATGGTTGGCGGCGGCAATATTTTCCGCGGAACGCGCCAGAAGCAGTTTTCGATCGACCGCGCCACAGGCGATTACATGGGCATGCTGGCCACCGTCATCAACGGCCTTGCACTTCAGGACGCCCTCGAGAAGCTTGGCTGCCACACCCGGCTGATGAGCGCGATCGAGATGCATGAGGTGGCTGAACCGTTTATTCGCCGGCGCGCCACCCGGCATCTGGAAAAAGATCGCGTGGTGATCTTTGCCGCGGGAACCGGCAATCCTTATTTTTCCACGGATACCGCCGCGGCTTTACGCGCGGTCGAGATCAAGGCGCAGGTAATCCTGAAAGCAACGCGCGTCGACGGCGTTTACGATGCCGATCCGGAAAAGGTGAAGGACGCGAAGTTCTTCGATCGCATCACCTATCTCGACGTTCTGCAGAAGGGTCTTTCCGTCATGGACTCGACTGCGATTTCACTCTGCATGGACAATAAAATGCCCATCATCGTCTTCAATATGAACGTCCCTGGAAACCTCAAACGCGTTGTGACGGGCGAACGCGTAGGTTCGATCGTTACAGCAGGGTGAATTGCGATATTCCGGCCCGGAGGCGATCCGATGACCACCATCGCGACAAGCAAAGACGCAATCGCACAAGCCAAAGTTCGAATGGAGAAAGCGGTCGAGGATTTTCGACGCGATCTGGCTGCTGTCCGCACGGGGCGCGCGAACGTTGCGCTGCTTGATGGCATCCGCGTGGATTACCACGGCACACCTATGCCAATCAATCAACTCGGCACTCTCAACGTGCCGGATCCGCAGATGATCGTAATTTCGCCGTGGGATCCGGGCGCCGTTCCGCTGATCGACAAAGCGATCCGCACCTCCGATCTGGGGTTGAACCCCACGAATGACGGCAAAATTGTGCGTGTCCCGATCCCATCGCTTACCGAAGAGCGCCGCAAAGAGCTCGTCAAGCACGTACATAAAGTCCTCGAAAATCACCGCACGGCTGTGCGCAATATCCGCCGCGACGTGAAGGAAGCCGTCGAGAAGCTCGAGAAGGACAAGAAGATCAGCGAGGATGAGAAGAAGCGCTCGCTCGACGAACTCGAAAAGCTCACCCACTCAGAGACAAAGAAAATCGAAGACCTGTCTGCCGCTAAAGAAAAAGAAGTCCTCGAAATAAAATAGTTTGCGGGTTCCTGTAGCTCAAGGCGAGCCAGCCGTCGACAGTCGCCCTGCATCGACACGAATCACGCCTGGCGCCGTCCAAGACTCGGTGTGTGTGCATGCGTGAATCGCGGCCGAGCCGGACAGCACTTCGTGTCGCGATGCGGCGAGCGGCGCACCAGCCCTCGACTATCCCGCTGTTTTCGACGATCCGATGGCTCTCAAAATACTTGATCCCGACTCCGCAGAACGCGTGCGCGGCGGACACTGGGAATCGTCACGACTTGCGACGGCGATGCGCGCCTTTATGGCCGTCCGCAGACGCTACGCCGAAGATCAGCTTGCACGAGCGGTCCAGTGCGGGGTGAAGCAGTATGCGGTTCTCGGCGCTGGGCTCGATACATTCGCGTACAGGAATCCGCACGCGAGCACAGGCCTTCGAGGGCGAGCCGTTCACTCATTCTTTTCCCCAGTGGATCTCACGAATGAACTTCAAGGCATGGGATTCACGCGCAGTGAAGGCTTGCCGCCCGATGAAATCAATGCGCGGTATTTTCAAGATCGCGCTGACGGGCTGCGCGTGATCGGGAAAATGGGCCGATTGATGAGTGCGGAAACCTGAGTGCTTTCAGTTCGCGGCCGACTTGGTTTCAGGCAGCGACAAGCTGAGCTTGCATTCGCCCGTTCCCGAGCAGACGAGCGTGCCGCGGCGAATGAGTTTCAGTGGCGTGGCGTCGGGAAACACTTCTCCGTAGTCGATGGACCTCAAATCCTCCGCGAATGGCCTCAACGATTCATCTCCCCGGACGAAGCGAACGGCGTCGGCGTGCGCCGACGCACTGGTCGTACCGCCCGGCGACAGCGCAATCAGGAAGTCCGCAGATGCTTTCTCTTTTATCGCCAGCTGCAGCGTGAAGGTTCTGATCCGCTCCAGTTCGGGACGCTGCTTGCCGACCAAGTCCTCGATCTGCGCGTTGCCTCCCAGCAGCAGCATCAATCTAGCGCGCGTGTCCGGCACGGGGTCTGAACTCCCCAGCGCCAGCGCACATTGACGAATTGCGGCGTCTTTTTCACCCGATTTCAGGTAAATTTGCGCGAGATGATCGCCCACCTCGCCGTTTTCCGTCAGCAGCCACGCGGCGCGGACGTATCTCTCCGCCGCGGCGATGTTGCCTTGCTTGTAGTGCACCCATCCTAGCGTGTCCCAGTAAACGCCGAGGTTCGCGGCCCAAGCGAAATTTGCGTCCGTTGCATGCGCGAGATCAGCCTTTTCCAGAGTCGCCGCAGTCCGGTGGATGGCAGCTTCCGCATATTGCTGCGCTTGTTCGAGATTGGTCCCTTGCTGCGCGAGTGTGTACGCCGCTTCGTTTAGGATTTGCGCGCTCGGGGAAAGCTCAGTCGCTTTGTGCAACGACGCAAGGCCCTTGCTCTTGTCGCCGATGTTCAGATAAGCGCGCCCGAGTAGAATCTCGAGCTCGGCGTTGTCGGGCGAAAGGATCGTTGCCTTTTCCAGCTCCGGGACTGCATCCGAATATCGCCCTTGCCGCAAGAGAATATTCCCCAGCTGCGCGTGCGCAACGGCATCCAGCGGCTGCAACGCGGTCTGTTTCTGAAACGCCGCAGCTGCGTCGTCGTCCCGATGAAGTTCTTCGAAAGCTGCGCCGAGGTAATCGTGGACGCGGCCATCCGAAGGATTCACCTGCGCCTCTTTTTGGAAAGCCATCAGGGCGTCCGCAGGCTTGCGCGATTGCAGGTACGCAAGTCCGAGCTCGTTCCACGCGCTCTGGTGATCCGGCTGGATCTGAGTGGCGCGTTGAAGGAGCAGGATCGAAAGCTGCGTGCTGCCAGCCTTCAGCGCGACGGTGCCCGCGTCAACCAGATCTTCGGCTGTAGCGTCCCGGGGAATATCGGCTTTTGCTCCAGTCGGATTCGCAATGAATAGAGTTTGCGCGGCGTCCGCCTGAACGGCATGAGCGAACGCCAGGTAATCAGTCTCGCGCGACCCAGGAAGCTCGCGCATCTTGAAATTCACGGCGCGTTCCGCTACCAACTCGCCGTTTTCGAAGTGATAGCTGGACTTGAAATCAGCATAATCGCGTGTCACGGTTGTTCCAGCTGGGGGGGCCACCCTAAAGTTCGGCGGCAGTCGAAGCCGTAAATGCGTTTCAACGTCCAGCGGCGTGCCAAGTTTGATTGCGTCTCCGCGCTTCGTTGGAGGATCAGGCATTCCGATCGTCAGGAGTGGCAGGGCGATTTTCGCGCGCTCCATCGGCCACGTGAACGCGCTCGGGTCGGAAAATGCGATGATCACTTCGAACGGCTTTTCCGTATCAAACGGATCGCTGGTCGTCACCTTTTTCGCCTGACCGCGCAGGCCATCGAGAGTGAGGATCGTCTGCGCGAGCGAATCCCATTGGGTCTGCGGGGCGCGGTGAAACGCTGTCCGCAGCAGATATTCCGTGTCTCCGCGCAACGAATAGTGAACCGTGCCACTCAACTTGCCCAGCTCGCTCAGGCGGGCATCGATTTCGACCTTCTGTACGGACAAAAATAGCGGATCAGCAGGTGTACTGACTATGCGTCCTGCGCCGTTGTCCTCAACGAGAAGCGCCGATTCATCCCGAAGCGATGCGGGCAAAAAACCGAACGGCGCAAGACTCAAGCTAGGATCGGTCCAGGTCGTGTTCCTGTTGTCGTGGACAGTGCTGACAACACCGCCGAATTGGCCGGGCGAAGGAAAACGAGCGTCGAGTTTCCCCTGGCGCGCAATCAGCGCAACGTTCGACCGAATGCCCGCAGCATCGAGCATCGCCGCAAGTAAAGCGTTCTTTTCTACCGAATCCCCGTAGCCGGTCGCGAGCACGTCCTGTGCGGCTCGAGGAGTCAATTCCCCGAAGTCTCCGGGAAGGTCGATGCTGCGAATCTGCCGCGAGACGTAGTCTGAAATCGCTTTCACATTTTGCGTATTGTTCGTTGTCCCGCGCACGAGCTGCTGCACCTTTGCCCGGATTTGAGGTGTGACCTGTGCACTCAACCGCTCGATTTGCGCGTACCAGTTCGCTACTGCTCCCCAATTCTGGAAGGAAGTGATCTCAACGTCCGGCGTCCTCGACGCACCCCCCTGCGGCGAATTCCCATCATCTGAGACGCGCTTCAGATTCTCGCGGCTCCAGCGCAAGATCGTGCGGCCATTGTCATTCCTTTGAGCGAACGAAATCGCGTCTCCCTGCGAATGTTCGGCGCCAGTGCGAGCCTCAACTCCCGCAATCCGTGAAAACCGCGGCGCTTCGATATCGAAAGAGCGGCCCTGCGGCAGGTTTAGCTCAAGACGGTCATCGAGAATGATCGCATCTCGTGGGAAATCGTACGAGAACCAGAATTCTCCTGGCGCGAACGGCTTGATCACGCGAACGAAGACGTCGTAGTCCAAAGTATCGCCCGCTTCCAGATTCGGCACCGTTACGCGAAGCTCTTTCAAATTTGAATACGCGGCGAACTCTTTCGCCGTGGCCGATTCCGTGATCTTACTTGCGCCCGATTCCTCCGCCTCATCACTGCCGCGTTTGTGCACCGTTATTGAACGGATAGACGCTTGTTCGTTCGACGCGTTGAAGCTGAAAACGAGCTGCCGAAACTGTTCTGCACCTGCGTCGGTCTGAATACGCACTTGCGCCGAGACTTCGCGTGTCTCAGTCCCGTCATTTTCAAACCGGACGGTTACGAAATGGCGTTCGATCAGGAAGGGCTCGCCCGGGTATTGACGGTTCCCAGTGGTGGCGCGTGCGGCGGTGGATGTCTCGCCACTTTGCGCGTGTGCCGTGCGGGATTGCGGAGACGCTATGAGCAATCCCATTACCGAGAGCTGGAGCACGCGCCGACGTATCCGGTTGCAGCGAACAAACATCTGAACTCCCTGTGGAAAACTTCCGCGAGCAGTCTAGGTCAGTTTGCATGCAACGAAAAGCGGCGCCTTGGCAGGAGTTGACCAATCCGGAAGCTCCCGCCGGACTGCCAGGTGCGGTCGAGCACCCGGATCATAAATTTACTCGATCCACCCAACTTCGCGCCACTGTGGCGTAAGCACCTTAAAGGCAATGAGATGCGAATCAATTCTGTGCCCCGTGCGTCACCTGGTCGGATCGGAAAACGTGTTCGGTACACCTATCTCGGCTTCGATTCTAGGCTCCTACTCATGCAGCTACTGTCGTGAAAATGCCGCGTCCTCCTATAGGTCCCGGCGCGTCCGTCAGATACGCCTCGGTGCTGCATGTTTTTCCGAAGTGAATCGAGTTGACACGTCTTTGTGTTTTACCTATACTTACCCGGTTGTTTTGATGGATTTTGGCCAGTGGTGAAAGGGAAGTCTCCGAGTCCCGGAACAAAGAACGACGGAACGGGACGAGGGAGAGCAGCCGAAATGGGGCGCCAGCCCCGCAAAGCTGCGTGAGCCTCTCCGCTGTAAGCTGATGCGGTTCGCTCTTTGGGGTGAACTGCCCGCGCGGAGTATCGAGTAGCACCTTCGAGAGCGGCGACCTTTCTGTTCATTCATCTGCGGGTACCTGCAGACTCGTGCGTAAGTCTGTAGGCCTGTGCGGCACAAACGACAACAACGTTTGGAAAGTTAGGGAATTCGGAGGCTAAGAGTGCCGACATTTGCGCAACTGGTGCGATACGGCCGGGAACAGATCCGGACGAAAACGAAGTCGCCTGCGCTGGAAGGATGTCCGGAAAAGCGTGGCGTATGCATCCGTGTTTACACACAGACGCCGAAGAAGCCCAACTCGGCGCTGCGCAAAGTGGCTCGTGCGCGACTGACGAACAGCGCGGAAGTCACGACATATATTCCAGGTATCGGTCACAACTTGCAGGAGCACTCGATCGTCTTGGTTCGCGGAGGCCGCGTGAAGGATCTGCCCGGCGTTCGCTATCATATCGTGCGTGGCACGCTCGATGCGGCCGGCGTTGAAAATCGCAAGCAGGGGCGTTCGAAATACGGCGCCAAACGGCCTAAGGCCGCCAAGTAGGGAGCGGAAGAATGCCTAGAAAAGGTTGGGTTCTGCGGCGAAAAACCCCGGGCGACCCGGTGTACGGCAGCGATATCGTGCAGAAGTTCATCGTGAGCATGATGTACGACGGAAAGCGTTCGACCGCACAGAATATTTTCTATACGGCGATGGACAACGTCGCGAAGAAAACGAACGACGACGCGCTGAAGCTGTTCAAGAAGGCCATCGAGAACTGCAAGCCGGTCCTGGAAGTGAAGACGCGGCGCGTTGGCGGCGCGAACTATCAGGTTCCCGTGGAAGTGAACCCTTTCCGCAAGCAGTCGCTTGCGGTGCACTGGCTGATCACGAGCGCGCGCTCTCGTGGCGGGAAGTCGATGATCGACAAGCTCACGGAGGAAATCATCGACGCGGCGAACGGGCGTGGCGGCGCGGTGAAAAAGCGAGAGGACGTTCACCGGATGGCGGAAGCCAACAAGGCCTTCGCTCACTATCGCTGGTAGTTGGGCGCTTCACCGGCGCGCTGCGCCCGGCGGATATAGCTCAGGTCTTAGACCTGAGGCTTTTTTGAAGGAACGACCGTAGGAAATGGCAAGACAAGTACAACTCGATCAAACGCGCAACATCGGGATCATGGCGCACATCGATGCCGGCAAGACCACCGTCACCGAGCGCATCCTGTTCTACACGGGTGTGACTTACAAGATTGGCGAGGTCCATGAAGGCACCGCCACGATGGACTGGATGGAGCAGGAGCGCGAGCGCGGCATCACGATCACTTCCGCGGCTACCACTGCTTCCTGGAAGCGGTTCGACAAGAATTTTCGCATCAACATTATCGATACTCCGGGCCACGTGGATTTCACTGTCGAAGTCGAGCGGTCGTTGCGCGTGCTCGACGGAGCCGTCGCGGTATTCGACGCCGTTGCCGGCGTGCAGCCGCAGTCCGAAACCGTATGGCGCCAGGCCGACAAGTATCGCGTGCCGCGCATTGCGTTCATCAATAAGATGGACCGTATCGGTGCCGATTTCGATCATTCGGTCCGCTCGATGCGCCAGCGCCTTTCAGCTCACCCGGTTCCCATCCAGTACCCGATCGGGAGAGAAGACAATTTCATCGGCGTTGTCGATTTCATCGACGAGCGCGCCATCGTTTGGAAAGACGAAACGCTCGGTTCCGAATATGAGGTTCTTCCCCTCGAAAAATTGTGGGATGCCGAGTACTTGAAAACGCGTCCCAATCTTGAGACTGCAGTGGTTGCTTCGAAGCTCACCCCTGCGTTCTACAAAGAGCATCGCGACAAAGTGCTTGAGTACATTGCCGAGCACGATGATGCCATCCTGGCGAAGTGGCTCGATCAGCACAAGCTCGAGCCTGCCGAGCTTCGCGCTTCGATTCGCCGTTCGACGATTGCGTTGAAGCTCGTCCCGGTTGTGGCCGGTGCTGCGTTCAAGAACAAAGGCATTCAGCCCCTGCTCGATGCGGTGATTGATTATTTGCCGTCGCCGGTCGATGTTCCGCCAGTTGAGGGCACCACGCCCGATGGCAACGAGCCCGAACTGCGTCGCGCGGGCGACGACCAGCCGTTTGCTGCGCTGGCATTCAAGATCATGACCGACCCATACGTCGGCCACTTGACCTACATCCGCGTCTATTCCGGCGTTCTGAAAACCGGTCAGTCGGTTTATAACTCGACGAAGAAAACGCGCGAGCGCATTGGCCGCCTGCTGCGTATGCACGCCAATAAGCGCGAAGAGATCGAGTCGATCGATGCTGGTGACATTGCGGCGTGCGTCGGCCTGAAAAATGTCACGACCGGCGATACGCTATGCGACGAGAACAAGCCCATCGTCCTCGAATCGATCGAATTTCCCGCCCCCGTCATTTCCGTTGCGATCGAGCCGAAGACGAAAGCCGACCAGGAGAAGATGGGCGTCGCGCTTGGCAAGCTGGCGCAGGAAGACCCCACGTTCCGTGTGCACACGGACCACGACACAGGCCAGACGCTGATTTCGGGTATGGGCGAATTGCACCTGGAAATTATCGTCGACCGCATGATGCGCGAATTCAACGTGCAGGCAAGCGTTGGCCGCCCGCAGGTTGCCTATCGGGAAACGATCACAAAGTCGGCGGGTGCCGAGGGGAAGTACATTCGCCAGACCGGCGGCCGCGGCCAGTACGGCCACGCGAAGCTTTCTGTGCATCCGCTTCCGAACGCCGGCCATGATGACATGCACGAAATGGCGCAAGACGAACTCGATGAGCTCGCCAAACAGATCGCGGGCAAGGGCGGGAAATGGCGCTTCGATAAGGAGCACCGCCTGCTCTTCATCGACAAGATCATCGGCGGCGCAATTCCGAAGGAATTTATTCCGCCTATCGAGAACGGCGTCTCCGAGGCGATGGAAACAGGCGTTCTCGCCGGCTACGAAATGGCCGACATCGCTGTCGTCCTCGAAGACGGCAGCTACCACGAAGTCGACAGCTCGGAAATGGCCTTCAAGATTGCCGGTTCGATGGCTTTCAAGGAAGCTTGCCATAGAGCGAGCCCGAAGCTCCTTGAGCCGATCATGCGCGTAGAAGTTGTCGTGCCCGAAGAATATATGGGCACGGTAATTGCGGACCTGAACTCGCGGCGCGGCCAGCTTCAGGGACGCGAATCGCGCTCGGGAAGCGAAATCATCAACGTACAGGTTCCGCTGGCGGAGATGTTCGGTTATGCCACGGACATCCGTAGCAGGACGCAGGGCCGAGGCAGCTTCACTATGCATTTTTCGCATTACGAACAGGCGCCCTCGAACGTAGCTGAAGAGGTAATCGCGAAGGCCACGGGAAAAGTCGTGAGATCCTAGTTCCAGAGAGACATTAGCGCATGCTGATGCGGAGGAGTTGAGCAGATGGCGAAGGAGAAATTCGAACGGAGCAAGCCGCACGTAAACGTGGGGACGATCGGTCACATTGACCACGGGAAGACGACGCTGACGGCGGCGATCACGAAAGTGCTGTCGAAGAACAATCCGAAGGTGCAGTTCCGGGCCTTCGATTCGATCGACAACGCGCCGGAAGAGCGCGAGCGCGGGATCACGATCGCGGTGGCGCACGTCGAGTACGAGACGGCGAACCGCCATTACGCGCACATCGACTGTCCGGGCCACGCCGACTACGTGAAGAACATGATCACGGGCGCGGCGCAGATGGACGGGGCGATCCTGGTGGTTGCGGCGACCGACGGCCCGATGCCGCAGACGCGCGAGCACATTCTTCTCGCCCGGCAAGTCGGCGTGCCGTACATCGTGGTGTTTCTGAACAAATGCGACGTGGTGGAAGATCCCGAATTGCTCGAGCTGGTTGAGCTCGAAGTTCGCGAGCTGCTGAAGAGCTATCAATTTCCCGGCGACACGGTGCCGGTGATACGCGGGTCGGCGCTGAAAGCCCTCGAAGGCGATGCGAAGTGGGAGAAGACGATTCTCGAATTGATGGAAGCGGTGGACAAGAACGTTCCTTTGCCGCAACGCGACATCGACAAGCCGTTCGCCATGCCGATCGAAGATATTTTCTCGATTTCGG
>Ga0335075_10005283_pt1 | contig 20090 bp, 15 predicted proteins | sample Lox_Sample_24_FD_206723 | JGI IMG/M metagenome (GOLD analysis project Ga0335075, IMG submission 206723) | Soil microbial communities from Loxahatchee National Wildlife Refuge, Florida, United States - Lox_Sample_2.4 | ecosystem: Environmental > Terrestrial > Soil > Wetlands | place: USA...
TGTGCAACGTCTCCAGCCATACCCGAGGTCCTGGATGAGATCCAGCGATACCTGGCCGTTGAGTATGGCAACGAGAGCAGTCGCACCCACGAGTACGGAGCGGTAGCCCGCCGTCGCGTCAATCAGGCGCGGGAAGAGATTGCGGCTCTCGTGTCTGCGCGCCCCGACGAGGTGACGTTCACGAGCGGGGCGACTGAGGCAAACAACATCGCGATCCTCGGGCTCGCCGACAGCTTGATCCGCGATGGCCGCCGCCACATCGTCACGACCGCGCTCGAGCATAAGGCAGTCCTTGAGCCCGTCGCTCGACTTGAGCAACACGGCTTCGAGGTCAGTCGCCTGGATGCGGACGAATCGGGCGTCGTAGATCCCGACGAGCTACTAGCCGCCGTGACCCCCGACACGGGCTTGGTCAGCATCATGCACGTCAACAACGAGACTGGCATGGTGCAGCGCGTCGCACAGCTCGCAGATGATCTCCCGAAGCACGTCTACCTACATGTCGACGCCGCGCAAGGACTCGGCAAGGAGTTCGATGAGCTAGACCACGAGCGCGTAGACCTCATCAGCGGCTCGGCCCACAAGATCCACGGGCCGAAGGGAGTCGGGGTCCTGATTGGTCGCCGGCGAGGTTACGCGCGTCCTCCGCTCGGAGCGCTCATGGTCGGAGGCGGGCAGGAGCGCGGCCTTCGGCCCGGCACCGTGCCGACCCACCTGGTTGCTGGCTTTGGCGCCGCGGCGCGCGCCGCGCTGGACAGTCGTGTCGAGCGCAGCACCCGAAATCAAGCCTTCCGAGAGCGGACGCTTGGCGCTCTGGCTCCACTCGAACCCGTCATCAACGGAGATAGCCAGAGAGCGCTACCTAACGTCCTGAACGTGAGCCTCCCTGGAATCGACGGGGAGGCTGCGATCGTGGCCACTAAGGACCTCGTCGCGATCTCGAACGGAAGCGCCTGCACGTCGCATCAATACCAGCGAAGTCACGTGCTCGCCGCAATGCACTTGCCTGAGGAACGGATCGCCTGTGCGTTGAGGATCTCGTGGTGCCATCTGACTCCCGACCCCGACTGGCACCGATTCGTAGAACGACTCGGTGCTTTGCGTGGCCGCAACATTCGTAGTGGGTCTGCTTGATCGGCGCGCTCCGGACGGGAGTGAAGAGCTGCGACTAGCGAACCCGTAGCAGGTACGCCGCCTCCTCAGGCTCGGGTCAGCCATCTCAGTGACTGCGGAGAAGACAGCGAGCGCAACGCCGGGTAGCCACCCGCAGGAACGCTTGCCCGTACCCGCTGGAGCCTCCGTAAGCGACGGCCAGGTTCGCGCGGCTGGTGCGCTCGTGCCCATTGCATAGAGTTCGTGCATGCCAGACAGCCGAGGTCCGGCCGTGCCTGCCGGCACACGACCGGCGTGCTGTTTCGCCTGCGTCGCGCTGCTGGCGGCCCTGTGCGCGCTGGCGCTCGCCACGTTTCCTGCGTCGGCGGCTCGTTTGCGGGCGCACAGCAGCAGCGGTGAATGCCTGGTGCCGGGGATCGGCATGCCGCTGGACCAGGTGTGGCGACCGAATCTCAGCTCCGCGATCGATTATCAACGCTCCCGTCGCGGCGACATCGCCTTCGCGGTGCGTACCAGCGGGTCGTTCTACGGCTACCGTCCCGACCACCAGGAGTGGTCGGCGAGCGTGCTCAAGCCGATGCTCATGGTTGCCTACCTCGACCGGCCGTCCGTCTCCCGGCGTGCGCTCACCGCTTACGACAAGTCGCTGCTGTTCCCCATGATCACAAGGTCCGACAACGACGCCGCCGACAAGGTGGACGAGATCGTCGGCGCCAGCGGGCTGCAGGCGCTGGCCACGCGGGTCGGGATGAGCAGTTTCCAGCCCGCGGAGCCGGTCTGGGGGGAATCGGAGATCACAGCTCGCGACCAGACCAAGTTCTTCTTGCACATCGATCGCTACGTCGTCCCGCAACATCGCGCGTACGCGATGCGGCTGCTCGCGAGCATTGTGCCCTCCCAGCGCTGGGGCGTCGCCGAGGTCGCCCCCAAGGGCTGGAAGCTCTACTTCAAGGGTGGCTGGGGGTACGGCACCGGACTGATCGACAACCAGGTGGCGCTCCTGACGCGAGGGTGCGCCCGTGTGTCGATCGCTGTCCTGACGATGCACGACGGCTCCCACGAATACGGCAAGCAGACGCTGAAGATGATCTTTCGCAAGCTGTTGGCTGGCCTGCCCACCGGCCCGCACACCCGCTATCGCTGAGCACCCCGTACCCCTCCGGGCATCCGCCGAGTCGCGCCGCACGAGCCTCACTCGCTCGCTGCGTTGCGATCGACCGCCATGTCGCGGGTTGACGCGAGCGCTCGGGTATGTTGGGGTCCCTCACTGATGACGAGCGCGCGCGGGATAACGCGCAGGTCGTTGCTGGTCGCTGGCGCAGGGGCGATCGGCAGTCGATTCCTGTCATCGCGCGCTGCGCTCGCGCTGGTTGGGCATGCGCCACCGCCGACTCTCGCTCAGCGCTGGCTCGGGGTTCTTACGCCGGAGGGCGCCACCGTCGGCCTCGACCATCCAGCGGATCTCGTGGGCCTCGAGTGGCAAACCCCCGCCCGAACCGGTGCGTGGCTGCGCTTTCGCGCACGAGATGGCCGGTGGAGCAGCTGGGTTTCAGCCGGGATGAACGGTCACGCGCCGGAAGCGCCCCCAGCGGCAGACCGGCAGGTCGGCGAGCCCATATGGACGGGGGGAACCACCGCGGTGCAGGTGCGCTCCGCGCGTCCCCTGCACGGTGTGCGACTGCATCTCGTCGACGTCAGCGCGGGCGAGGGAGCTGCCCGGCGCGCCCATGCCGAGCCCCTGGCGTTCACGGCGGCCCTGCCGTTGGCCACGCCGGTCCTGCCGGCTGGACCCGGCCAGCCGCCGATCATCGCCCGCCGGGCGTGGGCGCAGGGAATGGCCGCGCCCGCCGTGGCGCCCGGTTACGGAGCGGTGCGGATGGCGTTCGTGCACCACACCGAGAACCCCAATGGCTACGCCGCCGGTGAAGTGCCGGCGATGCTTAGGGCGATCTATGTGTTCCATCGCTACGTCAAGGGCTGGCACGACATCGGCTACAACTTCGTCGTCGACCTGTACGGGCGGATCTTCGAGGCGCGCGCCGGCGGCATCGACGAGCCCGTGGCGGGCGCGCAGGCGGGCGGTTACAACCTCGTCTCCACGGGCGTCGCCGTGCTGGGCACGTTCTCCTCGGTGCCGATCTCACGTGCCGCCAGGCGCGCGCTGGAAGCGCTGCTCGCCTGGAAGCTGTCGTTGCATGGAGTTCCAGCACAGGGCAGGGTGACCGTCAGGGTGAACCCCGCCGGGGCCTTCTACAGTCGCTTCCCGGCCAATGCCCGGGTGTCCCTGCCACGGATCGCCGGTCATCGCGATGCCGACACCACCGAATGTCCCGGCAACGTGCTCTACGGCGAGCTGCCTGCGATTCGCGCCGAGGTGCGAAGGCTGGCGCCGAACCCCACAAGGGCGACGCTCGAGCTCGCCACGCCAACGCTCGCAGGCGTGCCGGCCACACCGGAACCCGCCGGCGAATCCGGGACGGGCAATGTCCCGCCCGGAGGCTTGCAGGCGCTCTCGGGCCTTCTCGAGTTGCTCGACGGCACCCCCGTCGCGGACGCGCCCGTGCTGATCCAGGCCCGTGCCGTGAGCCGCAAGGGAGAAGTCGTCACCGAGCGCACGATCGCCGAAGCCACCACCGACTCTGCAGGGAGGTGGGAACTGCTCGCAACGCCGATCGGCCAAGCCGGCCGGCGCCGGATGTGGCTGCGGGCGCTCTGTCCCGGCGGCCCCGGGTTCGGCGCCGCCGTGTCCGTGCCCCTGCGCGTGCCGGCAAACATCTCGCTCGCCGCCGCTACGGCGGACCCGCCCGCCCAGCCGGCTGCCGCCCCCGCTCGTTGAGCCGCGGCCCTGCCGGGCAAGCGCGCCGGTAGGGTATCTCGCCGTGATCACCGTGCTGCTGCTGATCGAGACAGCGGTTTTGGCGCTCGTCGTCGTCCTCGTCGTCGGTCTCCTGCGCAGTCATGCCGAGATTCTCAGGCGGCTGGCAGCCCTCGAGGGCAACGGGGCCGACGGGGGAGCGGTGTCAGACGGGGGAGCAGTGCCCGAGCATCTGCTCGGCGCGAGCGCCGGCGCGTTCGACATCGTCGGCCAGACGCTCGCCGGCGACTCGGTCAAGGTGCGGCTCGGCCCGGGCTCGCCGACCACCCTGCTCGCGTTCCTCAGCAGCGGTTGTGCCGCGTGCGGGCCGCTGTGGGAGGGCTTGCAGCGGGACGCTCGCATACCTGCTGGCGCTCGCCTCGTGATCGTAGTCAAGGGCCCCCAGGAAGAGAGCGCGAGTCGCCTGCGTGAGCTGGCGCCCAGTGATCGCGAGCTTTTGATGTCGCCCGTGGCCTGGCGGGATTACTCGATCCCCGGATCGCCGCATTTCGTGCTCGTCGATGGTCGCTCCGGTGCGATCGCGGGACGGGGGACGGCGGCGAGCTGGGAGCAGATGGTCACCATGGTCGAGCAGGCCCTGTCCGACGGCTCGCAGTCCGCTGTCAAAGCAGGGCGCTCGCGTGCGCGCACGACGAGCGAGCGCGCCGGGCGAGCCGAGCAGGCGCTCGCCGCCGCGGGCATCGCGGCTGGGCATCCCAGCCTGTATCCCGCGGAGGATCCACCGGGGGTGGGGCAGCGGGCGTGAGCGGGCTGGGCTTCGCGGTTGTCGGCTGTGTGCTGGCTATCCTCGGCGCCGTTCGCGCGGCGTGGTCACCCTGAGGCCAGTCGATGCTGGCGAGCATCACTCCGCTCGGTGAGCGGAGCCGCGGATTCTCATGGCGCGTCACCGCAACGGCTTTCGCGATCGGCGCGATCGGCGCGGGCTCGGCCGCGGGCGCGCTCGTCGCCGCGCTCGGTTCGCTGTTGCCGGGGGACGCCGCTTGGCGTGCGGTCGCGCTGCTCGCGGTGCTCGCAATCGCCTTCCTGTATGACGCCACGCCGCTGCGCGAGCGTCTTCCCACGACCCGGCGGCAGGTCAACGAGGACTGGATGACCCGCTACCGCGGGTGGGTGTATGGCGTCGCGTTCGGCGCCCAGCTTGGCGTGGGCGTTGCCACGGTCGTGACCTCGGCGGCGATCTACGCAGGCTGCGCGGTCGTCGTGTTGTGCGGCAAGCCGGCGGTCGGCGCGGCGATCGGCGCCGTGTTCGGCCTCGTCAGGGCGATGTCGCTCCTGCCCGCGCGCAGGGCGCGCGACCGCAAGGGCCTGGTCGAGCTGCACCGCCTCCTGCGCGCGATCGAGCCTTACGCGCGGCGCGCCACGCCGATGCTGGAGCTGCTGCTGGCGGCGCTGGTGATCGCGTCGCTCGCATGAGGGTCACCGCTCACGGCCTTGCCATCGACGCTCCAGAGGGTTGGGAGGCGCGGATCTTCCGCCGCGACGGCGCCGCGCCGGTTCTGCACGTGGCCACGTTCGCCCTGCACGAGGACGACGGCGACTTCGGCGCGGCCGCCACGGGTCGCATGCGACCCGACGACGCGTTTGCCGCGCTCCTGGAGTACCGCAGCGACGCGGTGGTGCGACCGGGAGTTGGCCTGTTTGCCGCCATCGGACGGCCTGCTGCGCTCACCGCGCACGACTTCGGGCCCGCTCAGCTGCAGGTCACGCGCGCCGGGCAGCTGGGATGCCAGCGCTTCTTCACCGACGTCGGGCGCCCCTTCTGTCTGTATGCGGTCATCCGTCCCGCCGCCAAGGCCCCAGAGCTGCTTGCAAGGCAGCTCAGCGACGTGCTCGCCACGCTCGCGCTTGAGCGTTAGAACAGCACCTGGCGTGTGGTCACCGAGGTCAGGCCGGCGGCGTCGGTGACCGTGAGCGTGACCGTGTACGCGCCAGGCGCGGTGAAGGCATGTGAGGGGTTCTCTTCGGTTGACGTGTTCTCGGCGCCCGAGCCGGGATCCCCGAAGTTCCATGACCAGCCCACGATCGCGGGTCCGTCCACGCCGCGTGTCGATTCGTCCCTGAAGGCGAAGGTTGCCGTGGCGCCCTGCTCCACAGCGCTGAAGGCCGCACGGGGCGGTCCAGAGACGACGATCTGTTGGGCGTTTGTCGACTGCCGTCCGTCCGCGTCTGTGATCGTGAGCGTCACCTCGTAGACCCCCGGCTGGCTGAATTCGTGGGACGGGTCCTGCAGGGTCGACTGGTCGGCTGCGCCCGAGCCGGGATCGCCGAACTGCCAGCTCCAGCCCGTGATCGGCACAGCGCCGACCCCCGCGCCCGACCGGTCGGTGAAAGAGAAACTCGCTGTCGGGCCGTCCCGCGTCGCCGCGAACGCGGCTGTCGGAGGACCCGGCGCGGTCACCGCCTGGGTGCTCGTGGAGGACAGGCCGTTCGCGTCGGTGACCGTGAGCGTGACCGTGTACACGCCGGGCGCGGAGAACTGATGGGAGGCAGAGGCTCCCGTCGAGGTGTCGCCGGCGCCGGATGCCGGGTCCCCGAAGCCCCACTGCGTCGAGACGATCTGCGCGCCGTCCGGGGCCGGTGTGGAGGTGTCTGTGAAAGCGGCGCTGTCCGTTGCGCCGTCCGGTTGCGTCGCGAACGACGCGACCGGCGGGGTCGGGATCGCGGACGTCGCGCTGCCGGTGTAGCGCGCCGCGTCGTGGCTTGGATCGAGCACGCACGGGGTGTTGTCGGAGCGCTTGGAATTTTGGTAGATGGCGGCGATCGTCCGAGCGAACGCGATCCCCTGCACGGTGACCACGCCCTTGATGGTGAGCGTGATGCGGTAGGGCGCTCGGCTGCCGTGCGGGTAGGTCCTGTGTTTGCAGCGCAGCGCGACGTAGAAGCTGCCGACGCCCGTGTAGGTGCCGACCGCCACACGGCGCAGCGTGAGCGATTCGTCGATCCCGGCGCTGCGTTCGCGGTCCAGCTCGAGCGCCTGGCACACGCTCCCTCCGCACGACTGTGGCGAGATCAGCCAGCGACGCCTCAGCGATTGGCCGGCGTGCTCCCCGGGCACGTTCCGCGCGGCGGTGACACGCGCGAGCATCTCGAACGTGCCCGTCGCCCGGGCGTCGACTGCGGGGGAGGCAGACGGCGCGTGCGCTGGTTTGCGCGCGCTGGCGGCCCCCAGGGCCTGAGGCGCGAGGGCGACGCACAGCACGACCGCAAAGGCCGCCATGACCGCTGCGCTTGCCCTCCTCATGCGTGGGGAGAGTAGTGCACGCATTGTGGCGTGAGGAGCTTGTAGCCTCTGGCTCTCCCGGGCGAGACGCGATGCGCACGACGATGACGATGGCTTCTCCACGGCTCACCTCGCTCTCACGTGGAGCCGGGTGCGGCTGCAAGCTCCCGGCGGCCGATCTGCACGCGCTGCTCGACGACCTCGAGCTGGTGCGCGACGAGCGCGTCCTGGTGGGAATCGACACGGCCGACGACGCCGCCGCGATCAGGATCGGCGACGATCTCGCGCTCGTGCAGACGGTCGACTTCTTCACGCCGATCGTCGATGACCCGCACGCCTTTGGCGCGATCGCCGCCGCCAACGCGCTGTCGGATGTGTATGCCATGGGCGGCACGCCGCTGTCGGCGCTGAGCATCCTCGCCTTTCCGCTCGAGCGACTCGGCGGGCAGATCCTGAGGTCCATTCTGGACGGCGCGCTCGAGGTGCTCAGCGAGGCGCACACGCCGCTCGTCGGCGGGCATTCGATCGAGGACCCCGAGCCGAAGTTCGGGCTGGCGGTGACCGGCACCGTCGACCCCGCCCGCATGCTCGCCAACAGCGGGGGCAGGGACGGCGATGCGCTTGTCCTCACAAAGCCCCTCGGCACGGGCGCGATCGCGACGATGGCCAAGCACGGAGAGGTGGCCCCGGAGCTGCTGGCGAGAGCCGTGGAGGTGATGACCACGCTCAATCGCACCGCCAGTTCCTGCGCGCTGAACGCGCGCGCGCACGCGGCCGCGGACGTCACCGGCTTCGGGCTGCTCGGGCACCTTCATGCGATCGCGCGTGAGAGCGGGCTATGCGCGCACGTGAGCGCCGAGGCGGTGCCCGTGCTGCCCGGCGTCGCAGAGCTGCTCGCCGACGAGGCGGCGATCTCCGGGGGGACCCGCCGGGTGGCCGAGTGGGCCGCGACGTTCACGCGCTTCAGCCCCAACGTCGCAGGGTGGCAGCGCTGGCTGCTGGCGGACGCGACGACCTCGGGGGGCCTGATCGTGGCGCTCCCGGCGGATCGCGCGAGCGAGGTGCCCGGCCAGGTCTTCGGGAGCCTCCTCAGCGGAGCCGCGGGTATCATCAACGTGGGTTGAGCCGCTCCGGGCGGGGCTTTCGGGGAACGGCCGGGGCTGGTGCCCCACCCGGCCTTCAAAGCCGGTGAGCCGCGGCAGCCCCGCGGTGGGAAGGTTCGACTCCTTCGCCGTTCCGTTGGGTTCAACGAGAATCTCGACGATGGCCAACCACGCCCACAACAGCCTGCGAGCCCTGCCATCGGTCGATCGGCTCGCGCGGGCGGTCGCTCGCGCGGAGCTTCACGCGCGGCGCCAGGAGATCCTCACGGGCGAGGCCACCAGCGGCGGCGAGGCAGACCTGGTGGCCGGAGCACGGGCGCGCTTGCGGCCGTCGTCCAGGCGGGTTCTGAACGCCACCGGGGTCATCGTGCACACGAACCTCGGTCGCGCGCCGCTCGCGCCCTCGGCATGCAGGGCGGTCGCCGCGGCCGCCGCCGGCTACAGCAACCTCGAGCTGGACCTCACGAGCGGCGAGCGCTCGCGACGGGGCCAGGGCGTCGAGTCGCTGCTCTGCCAGCTCACCGGCGCGCAGGACGCGCTCGTGGTCAACAACGGCGCAGCAGCGGCTTTGCTCGCTGTGAGCGCGCTCGCAGGCCCCGGACGCGAGGTGATCGTCTCGCGCGGTGAGCTGATCGAGATCGGAGGAGGCTTTCGCATCCCCGAGATCGTGCGCCAGTCGGGCTCGGTCCTGGTCGAGATCGGCACCACCAACCGCACGCGAGCCACCGACTACGCCACCGCGATCGGCGAGCGCACCGGCGCGATCCTGCGCGTGCACCAGTCGAACTTCCGGATGAGCGGGTTCGTCGAGCGCCCCGCACTGGACGAGCTGGCGGCGCTGGGGGCGCCGGTCATAGACGACATCGGCTCGGGTGTGCTCGACGGGACCCTTGCGGCGCTCGCCGACGAGCCGACCGCGCGCCAGTCGTTGCAGTCCGGCGCCACGCTCACGTGCTTCTCCGGCGACAAGCTCCTCGGCGGCCCCCAGGCAGGGGTCCTGATCGGCGCCGCCGCGGCGATAGAGGCCTGCCGCCGCAACCCGCTGGCGCGCGCGCTGCGCGCCGACAAGCTGTGCCTCGCCGGACTCGAGGCGACGCTGCTGTTGCATCTTGACCCAGAGCTGGCGCGCCGGGAGATCCCCGTCCTCGCGATGCTGGACACGGAGCCCGAACAGCTCGCCGAGCGTACCCGTCGCCTCGCCGAGAGGGTCGGCGGCGAGATCGTGCAGGACGTCTCCCGGGTCGGCGGCGGCGCGCTGCCGATGTGCGAGCTGCCCGGCCCGGCGGTGGCGCTGGACGCCGGACCCGCGGGTGCGGACGTGCTCGCAGCACGGCTGCGCAGCGGAGACCCGGCGCTGCTGGCGCGCATCCACGCGGGCCGCGTCCTGCTCAACGCGCGGACGCTGAGCGACGCCGAGGCGACGATGGCCGGCGAGTGCGTGGCGCGGGCGCGCTAGACCCGGGCTCGCCGCTCACGCTCGGCACCGCCGGTCACGTCGACCACGGCAAGACCGCGCTGGTGGCGGCGCTGACGGCCACCGACACCGACCGGCTGCCCGAGGAGAAGGCACGCGGCATGTCGATCGAGCTTGGCTACGCCCAGCTGGCGCTCCCATCGGGACGGCGCCTGTCCGTGGTCGACGTGCCTGGCCACGAGCGCTTCGTGCGCACGATGGTCGCCGGCGCTACCGGAATCGACTGTTACCTGATGGCGATCGCCGCCGACGAGGGGGTCAGGCAGCAGACCCGCGAGCATGCCACGGTGCTGAGCGCGCTCGGTGTCACCACGGGCGTCGTCGCGATCACGAAGACCGACCTCGCCCACCCGCACGACGCGATCGAGGACGCCCGGCGGCTGATGCCGGGAGCCGAGATCGTCGCCTGCTGCGCCCGCACGGCCAGCGGCTTGACCGAGCTGATCGACGCGCTGGACAGCACGACCGCACGCCTGCAGAGCCGCGCGTGCAGCGACGGGCCGACGGTCATGCACATCGACAGGTCGTTCACCCTCGCCGGCATCGGCACCGTCGTCACCGGCACGCTGTCCTCGGGCGCCATCGAGGTCGGCGAACGGCTCGTCCTGCACCCCGGTGAGATCGCCGTGCGGGTACGGTCGGTGCAGGTTCACGACCAGGCGCGAGACCGGGCGCCCGCGGGTCAGCGCGTCGCCGTCAACCTCGCGCGCGTGTCGCGCTCGCAGGTCTCGCGTGGCGCCGTGCTGGCCTCGCGCGGCGCCGTCACACCGTCTCACTTTCTGGACGTGCAGCTCGACTTCGAGCCCGCCCCCGACCGGACCCGACCCAGCCCGTGGCGCGTGCACGCCCACCACGGAACCCGTTCGACCTACGCGCGCATCGTGCTGCTCGGCCAGCCTCGCCTCGCGCAGCTGCGCTGCCAGGAGCCGCTGCTCGCGCGCGCCGGGGAGCGGCTCGTGATCCGCGAGGCTTCACAGCGGGACACCCTGGGAGGCGCGCTCGTCATCGACCCCGTCGCGCGCCGCCACGGCGCGGCAAGCGCGCCGGTCGATGCGCTCCGCGGGCTGTTGGCGGGCGGGCGCTCACGCTCTCAGAACCCGTCCGTCGGCCCCCGCCCCGCCGCACCCGAGCCGGCCGCGCCGCCGCCTGCGCCAGCAGCGCTCGCACCGCTCTCAGCGGCTGCGCTCGCGCTCGCGCAGAGGCTGCGCGAGGAGGCCTTCCACCCGTCCCCCGACCGCCTGCTCGACCCGGCGCACACGGGCGAGTTGGCCGAGCTTCGCGCCCACGGCCTTGCCGTCCGGCTCGTCCACGGACGGCACGCGCACGCCGAGGCGATCGCCGCGGCCGCCGCACGCCTCAGCGCGATCGTCCGTGCTGAGGGCCAAATCACGCTGCCCAGGCTGCGTGACGAGCTTGGCGTCTCGCGCGCACACGCCAAGGCGTTCCTCGACTACTTCGACAGCAGCGGGCTGACGCTGCGTCGCCACGACGACACTCGGGTTCTCCGCGCTCGCCGGAACAGCGACGGCGCTCGCGAGGAAGAGCGCGCTACGGTCTCGCGCGAGACCACGGGCGCCGAGGGGGGAGCAGGTCGTCGCTCAGACCCCTCCGGCGCCGGTTAGCTCGACCGCTGGCGCCCGCAAGCAGGGGGCCTCGTGGGCGCAGACAGCGTCGTCGACGGCCACCGAGGAGCTGCAGTTGAGCGCCGGTATCGAACCGGGGTTGCGGCAGACCACCATCCGGCAGACGACCGCGGTGACGCCACCGATGTGTGTGTTGCACTGGCCGTAGCGGAAGACGTTGCAGTTGACACGGCGGTCCTCGCAGCTGTTGTTCGCGCATACGCATCCGCCCGGGAAGGGATGGCCGGGCAGCGCGTTGCAGTCCACGTAGTAGCGCACGCCCTGGCCGGCACACAGCTGGCGACCGCGGTAGTCAGTGCACATCCACCAGCCCCCCGGGAAGGTCCCAGACGGGCATTCGTTGAGACCTTTGTCGATCTCGCAGCAGAACGCCGTGTAGCCGTCGGTGCACTCCCCGCCGCCGCAGATGGAGGGAACGATCACCGCCATCGCCGAGCCCGGGTAGAGCAGGTAGCGCACCGGCGCGACGCACAGCGCCGACCCCGCCAGCGCGATCCGCACGAGCACGGAGCGCCGCGAGATGCGCTCCTCGAGGAATGTCGCGGAGGCGTTCACCAGGCGATCGCTCACCTGGCCGGCCGTGGGAGACTCGTGGCCCGCGAACGCGATCCTCCAAATCATGGCGCCGCCGCACCCCAGCGCCAGCACGAGGACCGCCGCGCCGGGGTCGGTGTGCGCAAGCTCGTAGAGGCTCGGTGGCGACTCGATCGACACCACGCTGGCGCCAACCATCGCCGCCAGGTTCACGAGGACGTGCGCGCGACCCGGCGGCTGATCGCGTCCCTCCCCGAAGCAGCCGCAGCCCGCGTCGTGCCCCCTGCGCGCGAGCGCGCCGGTGATGAGCGCGAGACACGCGAACAGGGCGGCCAGGGCGGCGCCCGACACATCGGCCGGCGCGAGGAGCGTCGAAACGGCGATCCCCAGCTCCGCCGCCGCCAGCGCGCGGGTCAGCCAGACCGTCGCGTGCACTCCCAGTGCCGCCAGCGCGCGCCGGGCCGGCTCGGGCCGCCCGATCTTCGAGGCGCCCGCCCAGGCGAGCACAGCAGCAAGCATCGCAAGAAAGCCGGTCTCGGCCGCGGTGGCGATCGTCATTGCCGGACCTCAGCGCCGATTCCCACCAGCCGATCGGGTTCTTCGATCACGATCCTCGCATCCACGGCGACGAGGCATCCTACCGCCGGCCTTGGCAGCCTCGCCCTACCGCAGCGCCGCCCCCCAGTTGGTCTGCTCCCGCAGCTGCCCCTTGAGCACCTTTCCGCCCGGGTTGCGCGGCAGCGCCTCGCTGCGCAGCGCGATGTACTGCGGCACCTTGAAGTCCGCAAGGCGCTCACGGCAGTGGGCCACGATCGCCTGCACGTCTGGCTGGTGCCCGGCCAGCGGCACGATCACCGCGCCCACCTTCTCGCCCATCATCTCGTCCGCCACCGCCACCACCGCCGCCTCGCCGACGCCCGGTGCGCTCGCCAGCGCGTTCTCCACCTCGATCGAGTACACGTTCTCTCCGCCGCGGTTGATCATGTCCTTGCTGCGATCCACGATGTACAGCAGGCCCTCGTCGTCCACGCGCGCGATGTCGCCCGTGTGCAGCCAGCCGTCGCGGAAGCTCTCGGCGGTGGCGTCGGGCTTGTTCCAGTAGCCCTGCACCACGTTGGGGCCGCGCACCAGCAGTTCGCCCGCGCCCGTCTGCGCATCCCGCGCGTGCAGCGCAAGGTCGACCACCGGCATCGCAAAGCCCACGCTGTCGGCGTGCTGCGCCGCCTCCTCGTGGGGGAGGAAGCTGGTTAGCGAGGAGGTCTCGGTGAGCCCGAAGCCGTTACCCACCCGCGCGCCTGGAAAGGCCTCCGCGAGACGATGGACCAGCGACTCCGCGATCGGCGCCCCGCCGTAGGAGACCCAGCGCACGCGGCTCACGTCCAGCTGCGCAAAACGCGGGTGGTGGACGAGCGCGTGGTAGATGGCGGGCACAGACACCAGCTGGTTGACGCCGTGCTCGCCGACGGCATGGAAGAGGCCGTCGAAGTCCAGGGGGCCGGACAGGATCTCCACGCGCCCGCCAAGCTCCAGCGCGGCGATCAGCTGGCTGTTGCAGCCGGTCACGTGGAACATCGGCACGGACACCAGCGTGGACATCGTCGGCCCCTCGTCGCGATCCGCGAACAGGCAGCGGAAGGCGTTCTCGCTGTTGGCCAGGAAGTTCTCATGCGAGGTCATCGCTCCCTTGGGAAAGCCGGTGGTGCCGCTCGTGTAGAAGATCGCCGCCAGGTCATCTGGCCCGAGCTGCTCGCCCGTCACCGGCTCGCCGTCCGGCAGCGCCTGGTCGGGCACGAACGCGAACGCCGCGCCTGAGTCGCGCATCACGTAGTCGACCTCCTCCGCGGTCAAGCGCGTGTTCACCGGCACCGCCACCGCGCCCGCGAGCTGCGAGCCGAAGAACGCGAGCGCCCAGTCGATGCCGTTGCCAAGGCGAATCGCCACGCGGTCGCCGCGCTGCACGCCAGCCGCCCGCAGCCCGCCGGCCACGCGCGCGGAGCGCGCCCACAGCTCTGAGTACGTGAGCGAATGGCCGCCCTCCCACACCTCCACCAGCGCCGTCGCGTCGCCGTCGCGTTCCACGCTCGCCGCCAGCATCTGCACGAGCGATCGCGGCCGTCCGACGAACCGCGCTCGTCCATCGCCGCCACGCTCCACGCCCTGCTCGCCAAACGGATTGCGCCCCCGAGGCAACGGCTCCGGCATCAGCGCTCCTCTCCCATCTTCCGACACACATTGCAGCCGCTCCCCGCAGGAGCCGCACGCCAGTACTTTACAGCACTGTAACTTTCGTGCAATTGAGACACAAGCTACGGTCATGTAGCCTGTCGCCCGCCGATGCCCAGCACCGCGAAGCCGCCCGTGCGACGGCGAATGAAGGCGCCGGCGCGCCGCCAGCAGCTGCTCGACGCGGCCATCGAGCTGGTCGCCGAGCAGGGCTTTCAGGGTGTGTCAGTCCTGTCCGTCGCGCGCCGTGCGGGAGTCTCCCGCCCGATCGTCTACGAGCACTTCGGCGACCTGCGCGGTCTGCTGAAAGCTGCGATCGCGCGCGAGATGAAGCGCGCGCGCGCCCAGATCGCCGCGACCGAGCTGGGCGACCTCTCCCAGGGCGACCCCACCGAGCTGATGCTCGAGAGCCTGCGCACATACCTCGGCGCGGTCGCCTCCAGCCCCAACACGTGGAAGCTCGTGCTGATGCCGCCCGAGGGGGCTCCTGAGAACCTGCGCAAGAGCATCGCCCGTGGTCGCGCCAAGGTGCTGGGCAGCCTTGCCAGCGCCGTCGGTCCGGGCTCGATGCCCGGTGAGCAGTCGCCGGACCCGCAGATGACCGCGAGGATCCTGTCGGTGATCGCCGACGAGTACGCCCGCCTGCTGCTGACCGACGCGACCCGCTTCCCCGCCGAGCGGCTGCTCGCGCACGCCCGCTGGCTGCTGCGCCACCTCTCGCCGTAACCCCTTCGCGTCAGCCCTCCAGCCCCAGCGCGCCGTTCACGATCGCCTGCGCCATCGGGCCGTATGGCGGGCCGAAGGCCTCGATCAGATCGCCCTCGCCGCGCTCGAACACCGCGCGCAGGTTGGAGAACTCGCGAAAGCCCTCCACGCCGTGATGGCGGCCGTTGCCGCTCTGCCCGACGCCGCCGAAGGGCAGCGACGCGAGCGCGCCGTGCGCGGCTGCGCAGTTCACGCACGCGCCGCCCGACACGGTCCGTTCGAGCACCTCGCTGGCGACCGCCGGGTCGTGTGCGAACACGTACAGCGCCAGCGGGCGCTCGCCGTCGTTGACGTAGTCGATCGCCTGCTCCAGCGTGTCATAGGCCTTCACCGGCAGGATCGGCCCGAACACCTCCTCCTGCATCAAGCCGATGTCCTGCGGCGGGTCGATCACCAGCGTCATCGGCATCTGACGCGCGGCGGGGTCCGGCGTGCCGCCGTCGTCGAGCGCGCGCACGTCGCAGCCGCGCTCGCGCGCCTCGTCCAACAGCGCCTGCAGCCGCTGCACGTGGCGCTGGGAGATGATGCCCGTGCAGCTGTCAGAGCCGCAGTAGCCGGCCATCGACTCGCGCACGTGCTCAGCTGCCAGCTGCGCGAACGTCTCCAGGCTCGCGCGGGGCACCAGGCAGTAGTCGACGGTGATGCACATCTGCCCGTTCTTGATCGCCTTCGTCGCCAGCAGCTGCTTGACCGTCTCCGCGTCCACGCTGTCCTCGTGCACGAGCGTCGGGCACTTGCCGCCCAGCTCCAGCGTGACCGGCACCAGCTGCTCGGCCGCCGCCTTCGCCACCTCGCGGCCGATCGCGGGGTTGCCCGTGTACAGCAGGTGGTCCCAGCGCACCTGCGTGAACGCGCGCGCCAGCTCCACGCCGCCCAGCACCACCGCCACGCGATCGCCGTCGAACGTCGAGCCGATCATCTCCCGCAACAGCTCGCCGCACGCGGGCGTGTGCTCCGAGGGCTTGATCACCACCCGGTTGCCCGCCGCCAGCATCTCCACCAGCGGGCCCACCGACAGGTCGAAGGGGAAGTTCCACGGCACGATGTTGCCCACCACGCCCTTCGGCTGCGGCTGCACGTACGCGCGCCCGGACCCCCACAGCGCCGGGTCGGTGTATCGCTGCTCGCTCGCCATCCAGCCTTCGAGCTGCTCTGCGGCGAAGCCTGCCCGCCCCGCGGGACCGAGCACCTCGATCAGGTCCGCCGCCAGCGCCGGATGAGAGCCGAAGTCCGCCGCCAGCGCTTCCTGCACCTGGCTGCGATGGCCGATCAGCATCCCCGCGAGCGCGCCCAGCAGCTCCCGGCGCTCCTCCAGCGAGGGGTAGGGGCTCGCGCGGAAGGCCGCGCGCTGTCGCTCGACGATCTGGTTCAGCTGCTCGATCGCCTGCGCGTCGCCGTGGGTCTCAAGTGTCTGCTCGGTGGCCGCCATTGTCTCCTCCAATTGCTCGATGCCGATTACGGGCCGTGTGGGTCGATCAGGATCTTCGCCTGGCGCTCGCTGCCAGCGAGCGCGTCAAAGGCAGCCTGCACGCCGTCGAGGCCCACCGTACTCGTTAGCAGGGGGGCGGCGTTGACCTTGCCTCGAGCGAGCATGTGCAGCGTGTCGTAGAACTCCAGCGGCGTGTAGCCGACGACGAAGCGCATCTCGATCTCCTTGTTCACCGCCATCGCCGGGCGGATCGTGTCCGGCCGCACGCACACGCCCACCACCACCACGCGCGCGTACAGCGGCGCCTGCGTGATGATCGCGTCGAGGATCCCCGGCACCCCCACGCACTCGAAGATCACCGGCGCCTTCGGCTTTACGCCCGCCTTGTCCAGCGCGCGCCACACGTGCTGCCACGGCAGTCGCGCCCGCCGCAGCTTCTGCATCGAGCCCAGCGCCAGCTCGGCGGCCGCGGGAACGCTCACGAGGTGACCGTGCTCGGAGGCGCTCGCGTACGGCGAGTCCACCAGCGGGTCGACGACCACGCTCGCCCCGCACGCGCTCGCCAGCGCGCGGCGCCCGGGCGACAGGTCGCTGGCGATCACGTGCTCGACGCCCTGTGCCTTGAGCATGCAGATCACCGCCAGGCCGATGGGGCCGCAGCCGATCACGATCGCGGTCGTGCGGCGGGTCAGCTCCCCGCGGCGCACGGCGTGCCAGCCGATCGCCATCGGCTCGGTGAGCGCCTGCATGTCAGCCGGCAGCCCGTTGGGCACGGGGAACATCAGCGACTCCTCCACCACCGTCTGCTCCGCATAGCCGCCGGGCGCCATCGCCGAGAGCCCGATGGCGTGCAGCGCCCCGTCGCTCCTGCGCAGCGGCAGCGCCACAACCGGCGCGCCTCCGGGGACCCGCTCGGCGCATCCGGGGCCGTATTCCGCCACGGTTCCCGCGAACTCGTGTCCGAACACCACGTCGTGGTGGGCGCGCATGAAGCCGTCGTACCCCGCCTGCGCCATCACGTCCGCCAGCTCGTCGGGATGCTCGCGCGCATGCAGGTCCGAGCCGCAGATGCCGCAGCGCGTGACGTCGATCAGCACCTGTCCCTTGCCGGGCCGAGGCGCGGGCCGCTCGACGACCGCGAGCTGTCCGTCCTTGCAACTGACCGCCCTCACAGCGTGCCCACCCTCGTTCTCCTCTCGTGCTCACAGGCGCGGGGCAGCTAACCGACACGAGTGTAACATAGGGCTACGGGCGCGCTGCCCGAGCCACGCCACGCGAGCTGGCGTAGCGGCGAGAGCTTCTGCGGGGACGCTTGTCAGCCGCTGCCGCCGTCAGCGCGTCGGCCAGCTGCGGGCGGCCGAGGCCTGCGCTCTTGGACTGGTACATCGCGTCATCGGCGCGCGCCACCATCGCGTCCGCGTCCTCGTCGCAGCCGGGCGACCACGCGACGCCGATGCTGAAGCGCACGCGCAGCCCGGCGCTGGCCAGCTCGATCTCGGCGTCCTGCGTCCTGGCCACGCGCTCTGCCAGTCGCAGCGCGTCGGCGCCGCTGGACACGCGCGGGCTGACGATCAGGAACTCGTCCCCGCCGATCCGCCCGATCGCATCGTCCTCGCGCAGCGCGCCGCGCAAGCGCCGTGCCACCGCGCTCAACAGCTCGTCGCCGGCCGCGTGTCCGAGTTCGTCGTTGATCGGCTTGAAGCAGTCGAGGTCCACGAAGATCACCGCACACCCATCCGTCTCCTGCGCGTCGCCAAGGTGGTCGTGCAGCGCCTGCATGATCGTCGCGCGGTTCAGGCAGCCCGTCAGCTCGTCGTAGGTGGAGCGGCGCCGCAGCTCTTCGCGCATGTGGATGCTCTCGGTGATGTCAGACACGCACACGATCGCGCCGCTGATCGCGCCCTTGCCGTCGCCCAGCCCCCGTACCGCCACCGTGCAGAAGCGCGACTCGCCGGAGACGGGATGCAGCAACTCGGTCTCCAGGTCGACCGGGCCCCCGTCCCCGAGCACGCCCTCGATCGCGCCGATCAGCGTCGTCTCCTGCTCTGCGGCGAAGCTCGACAGCTGTGCGCGCATCGTGTCCATCCGCTGCACTCCCAGGATCTCGTGCAGGCGGTCGTTCGAGTACACCACCCGTCCGTCCCGGTCGAGCTGCAGCAGCCCGACGGGGACCGCCTCGGCCAGGCGGTTGAGCAGCTCGTGCGCTGCCATCTCCTCGCTGATGTCCACCATTTCGCACAGCACGCACCCCTCGTCGGGGTCGCGCAGCAGGTTCTGGTTGACCAGCTCCAACCACAGCCACGAGCCATCCGCTCGCCGGTGGCGGACGCGAACGCGCCGTCCGGGCCCGGAGGAGGCGAGCATCTCCATCCATGCGTCGTGCGCCAGCGTCTGGTCGTCATGGTGGATGAACTCCGAGGAGCGGTGGCCGACCATCTGCTCCGCCGTCCAGCCGAGCAGCTGCGTGGCGGCAGCGTCCACCGACAGGATCATCGCGCGCTGGTCCTTGCGCGCCGTCGCGCAGCGTGGCGAGCGCGCCGCGAACTCCTTGCTCAGGTCGACGGGAGCAGAGCCTTCGCCGCCGCTGCCGTTGGCCGCCTCGTCGGGGATGCCGAGCACGAACACGATCTCGTGGCTGGCGCGCAGGTCGAGACCGTAGAGCGTCCACGTGGCGTCGGGGTGGGCGGCCGGATGCACGCGATACACCGACGCGCCCCTGGTGAGGATGCGGTCCCATCCAGCCAGCGACTCCTCGTCCAGAACCACCAGGTCGCCGCCGGCGCGAGCCTCGAGCACCGTGTTCTGCCGCAGGCGTATCGAGTCCGGCATCGCCACGATCGCGCCGTCGCCGTCCATCGCCGCCACAGGCGCGTGCGGGTAGCGCTCGAGCAGCGATTCCAGCGCTTGCTCCAGCGCCGACGCCGAGCAAAGCGCGCCCTCGCCGTCGAACACGGCGCTGATGGATTCGATCGTGCTGTGTGACATCGCACGATCATCTTCGGACGCCCGCTCGCACACCTGAAGCACGCCGACCTCGCTCTGGCCGCGCCCTCGTCACGAGCGCCCAACGATAAGCTACAGTGCTGTAGGTTCTGCCGAGGACGCTGCCCGCTCGAGTGCCAGCGGCTGCCAGCAGGCATCCACCCACCAGACAAGCCGGAGAGCGGGGGAGCAACATGGCTGACATAAGCGGAGGAGAGCTGTTCGCGCGCGCGTTGCGCGCGGAGGGAGTCGAGTTCCTGTTCGGGCTGCCCTCCCCCGAGGCCGACCCGCTGCTGGCCGCGCTCGAGGGCCAATCGATCAGGCTGGTGCCCGTGCGCCACGAGGCCGCCGCGGTGCACATGGCAGAAGGCGTCTACAGGACCACCGGCAAGGTCGCTGCGGTGCTGGGCAACCCCGGCCCCGGCTCGGCCAACCTGCTTCCCGGCGTGGTGACGGCGTTGCACGAGGGCGTGCCCGTGCTCGTGATCTCCTCTCAGCATCGCCTCGGCGTCGTCTACCCCTCCCCGCCGTCCACCTACCAGGGTCAGGATCAGCTGGACCTGTTTCGCCCGGCCGTCAAGTGGGGCGCCCCGGTGTTCGACTGGCAGCGCATCCCCGAGGTCCTGCGCCTGGCCTTCCGCGAGATGTGGAACGGGCGCCCCGGCCCGGTGCACGTGGAGCTGCCCGCCCCCGTGCTGTATGCCACCGGCGACGAGCACGCCGCGCCGG
>Ga0335075_10005284_pt1 | contig 20087 bp, 15 predicted proteins | sample Lox_Sample_24_FD_206723 | JGI IMG/M metagenome (GOLD analysis project Ga0335075, IMG submission 206723) | Soil microbial communities from Loxahatchee National Wildlife Refuge, Florida, United States - Lox_Sample_2.4 | ecosystem: Environmental > Terrestrial > Soil > Wetlands | place: USA...
CGTTTTGTGCCGGGGACGAGGGATCTGCTGTTGGTCTTCGGTTGAACCTAGCGCTTGGCCGCCGTGGCGGGCCGCGGCCTTCAGCGCAGCATCTGGGCGCCGATCCGCTGCCCATTTAGCGTTTGTGGTTGCCTTCCGGTGTACTCCCAAGATATATAATTGTGACGCCCTGAAAATTGACGGCGCGTCATTCTGAGTGCGTAGGGTTGTCATTCTGAGCCTGCCCGCCGTGGCGGGCGAAGCGAAGAATCTCTCTTCATGACCGAACTCATTTGGGACGGCAAATACGACGCCAGCGGCAAAAAGCAAGGCCCCGTCCGAATCCCCCTCCCGTTTCAGACTATCGAAACCGTCAACGAGAGCGCGCAGGACCGCCGCCGCAACCTCGAACTCTTCGCCAGCGGGCGCGACACCGAATGGCGCAACCGCCTCATCTGGGGTGACAAGAAATACGTCCTCCCCTCCCTCCTCCCCGAATTCGCCGGCAAAGTAAACCTCATCTATATTGATCCGCCCTTTGACACCGGCGCTAATTTTTCCTTCACCGCCACGATACCTAGCCAATCTGAGGACTCAGACAACGAGGACACAAATTTCACCAAGGAACCGTCGGTCCTGGAACAGAAGGCGTACAGGGATACCTGGGGGCGTGGTGTCGACTCGTATCTCCACTGGATTTTTGAAACCTGTGTGCTTCTGCGGGATTTGCTTGCCGATGACGGCAGTATCTATATTCACGTCGGTCCTAATGTCAGCCACTATGTGAAATTGGTCTTGGATGACATCTTCGCCGAAGAGAGTTACCGAAACGAAGTGATCTGGCAGCGCCACGGAGCCCACAACGACCCACAGAAATTCGGCATCGTTCACGATGCAATTTTTTTCTACACAAAAGGGCCCCGAGTGGACCTTCAATCCCGTCTATATGCCGTACGACGACGAGTACATCGCAGAGAGATTCAGGTACGCAGACGCAAGAACCGGACGGAAATTTTGGGCAAATACACTCACAGCCGGAGGTACCGGACCCGCCAGAAATTTCTGCAATCGCATATTGAAGCCCCCGCCTGGCCGCCACTGGGCCTTCGATCAGGTCGGCATTGATCGGCTGCTAAAGGAAGATCGCATCTACTTCTCTGAAAGTGGGTTCCCATATTTAAAACAATACTTGGACGAAAGTGCGGGGAAACCATGTCAGTCGATATGGCCGGACGTGCGCATGACCAGGTCCGGTTTTGAGCGTGTTGCTTACGCAACGCAGAAGCCCGAATCCCTGCTGGACCGAATCGTCCGAACGTCCTCAAATGAAGGCGATGTTATCCTTGATTGCTTTGTCGGCTCCGGCACCACCGCCGCCGTCGCTGAAAAACTGAACCGCCGCTGGATCGCCTGTGACCTCAGTCGGTTTGCCATTCACACCACGCGCAAACGCCTCCTCGGCATCCCCAACGTGAAACCCTTCGCGGTGCAAAACCTCGGCAAGTACGAACGCCAGGCCTGGCAGGTCGCCGAGTTCCCGGCGAATGGCAAAGACCATCTCGAAGAGCAACGCGAACGCGAGGCCGCCTACCGCCACTTCATCCTCGATCTGTACCACGCGAAGCCGATGACCGGATACGCATGGCTACATGGCGTGAAATCCGGCCGCATGGTCCACATAGCCGCCGTCGACGCGCCCGTCACTCAAGCCGACGTGAAAGCCATCGCCCGCGAAGCCTGGAAAGCGCTGGGTATGGGCAAGGAGGAAGCTGCCGCGCTGAAGTCCGCGGCGCTACATCCAAATCCTGAGCCCACCAAAGCCTCCATCGACATCGTCGGCTGGGAATTCGCCCTCGAAGTTAACGAACTCGCTAAACAGGTCGCTGCCGAATGCCGCGTCGACGTCAATTTCAAGAAAATTCCGCGCGAAGTCCTAGACAAGAAAGCCATTGAACAGGGCGACGTGAGATTCTTCGAACTAGGCGCGCTCTCCGTAGACTTGAAACGAAAGGCACGCGCCGTCACTCTTAAGCTCGCCGATTTCGTCATTCCTACCGACGATATTCCCGAAGAGGCGCGCAAGGCCATCAGGCACTGGAGCCAATTGGTCGATTATTGGGCAGTCGACTGGGACTTCAAAAATGACACGTTCCATAACCAGTGGCAGGCCTACCGGACGCGCAAAGACCCGAAAATCGAACTGTCCACATCGTACGAATACAAAGAACCAGGCAAGTACCAGATCGTAGTAAAGGTGATAGACATACTAGGCAACGACACAACAAAGACGCTGGAAATTAAGGTTTAAATGTAGCGCCGCGGCCTTCAGCGCGGCACGATCCAGACCTTCCCAATGCCTCGCAAACGAAAATCCGACCCCTCACCCGCGCAGGCCGACCTGCTCGACGTCGCCTCCAACCTTCGCACCGGCCCGTGCGTGCCCGCACTCCGCGAAGCAGTGAAAGCATGGAAGGCCGGCGGACCAACACACGGGTACAAGGGCGTCACGGACACCACCCGTACCCTCCTGAATCACTGGTTTTACACGGACCATAAGCTACGGACGGGCTTGCCCTTCAAGTATCACTCTTCGCAGAAGGAGGCCATTGAGACGCTCATTTTCGTATGGGAGTGTGAAAAGGTTCGCACCCGAAAAGATTTGCTCGAACACTAGGCCCAGGACTTGCGCGACCCGCGCTTGCCGCCCAGCGACGGCTTCGCCTGATATTGCGTCAAAATGGCAACGGGAAGCGGCAAAACGAAAGTGATGGCGCTCGCCGTCGTGTGGCAATTCCTGAATGCCATGCGTGAATCGGACGAAGTAGCAAAGGAGTACGCCAGAACGTTTCTGGTCCTCGCGCCGAACGTAATCGTCTTCGAGCGGCTCAAAGGCGATTTCGGCAGCGGTCATATCTTCCGCACCGACCCATTAGTTCCGAAGGAACTCGCCATTTTCTGGGACTTCGAGTGCGTAATGCGAGGGGAAGCGGAAAAGGCCCACTCCAAAGGAATGCTTTTCCTCACCAATATTCAGCAGTTCTACGAACGGCTTGATCGTTCGAACGACGACGAGCCGGACGAAATGACCGCCGTGCTTGGCTCGAAACCTCCCGTCAAGAAACTTGACATATCGAATTTTCGCGACCGTATCGCGCTGCGCGCCGGCAACCTCGTCGTAGTCAATGACGAGGCGCACCACACGCACGAGGAAAACAACGAGTGGAACAACGTCGTGCGTGGAATTGGCGAAGGCACGCCCATTGCGGCACAACTCGATTTTTCGGCCACTCCGCGATTCCAAAAGGGCGTGATCTTCCCTTGGACTATCTCTGATTACCCGCTTAAGCAAGCGATTATGGACGGCATCGTGAAGCGCCCGGTCAAGGGAGTCGCACAGATCAACGAGGCTAAGTCCGATATCGCCAGCGTCCGATACGGCGCCTTTCTCGCGGCTGGCGTCGAACGCTGGCGCGAATATCGCGACCAATTGAAGCCGCTGAAGAAGAAACCAGTCCTCTTCATCATGCTCAATAAGACAGAAGAAGCGGACGAAGTCGCCGACTGGCTCCGTACAAAATATCCCGCAGAATTTGGCGGCAATTGTACCCAAGTCATCCACACGAAAAATAATGGCGACATCAAAGACTCCGATCTGGAGGTCGCGCGCAAAGCGGTTCGGTATGTCGATTCCGACGAAAACCCCATCCACGCGATCGTCAGCGTCCTGATGCTACGCGAAGGCTGGGACGTGCAGAATGTCACCGTCGTAGTCGGACTCCGTCCATATTCCGCAAAGGCGAATATTCTGCCCGAGCAAACTATTGGCCGAGGCCTGCGCCTTATGTTCCGCGATTTGCCTTCCAGCTATAGCGAGCACGTCGACATCATCGGCAACAACGCCTTCCTGAATTTCGTGGATGATCTCGAAAAGCTGGAAGAATTGAAGCTCGATACGTTTGAAATCGGCAAGGACAAACTCAAAATCGTCACTATTCTGCCGCTCCACGAGCGCAAGGAATTCGACATCGGCTTGCCTGTACTGACGCCGTCACTGATCCGCAAGAAGAGCCTGGCAGAAGAAATCGCCAGCCTCGACGTGATGGGCTTTCAGACCATCGTTCTCCCGATGAGCGAAGATGATCCCCGTGCGAAAACCTTCAAGTATGAGGGATACGACATCATCACCTTAAAAAAGGAGTTCGAACGAGACTACGAAGTGCCAGTCGCGCAGACCGCCCAGGAACTGATCGGCTATTATGCCAGGCGGATTGCCGAAAAGGTCAAGCTCCCCGCGCAATTCGCGGTTCTCGCACCAAAGATTCGTGAATTCTTTCAGGACAAGGCTTTCGGGCATTCAGTCGATCTCGACGACCCCGCTATCGTGAAGGCAATGAATACCCAGATGGCGTCTTTCGTGTGTCAGAATATCTTCACGAAAGAGCTCCGTGCCCTCGCCATCGACGAGCAAACTCCAGAGCTTCTCCAGCCCGCCCGAATGCTTTCCGAGTGCCAGCCGTTCCCGTGGTCTCGGCCCGTATGGGAGGGCCGCAAATGCATCTTCAATCTTGTTCCGTGCGACAACGACTTTGAGCGGGAATTCGCTAAATTCCTGGATGCTGCCCCCGATTTAACCGCGTTCGCGAAGCTGCCCCGGGCGTTTGGCTTCACAATCGAATATACCGACACAGCGATGAACCTCCGGAACTACGAACCTGATTTTGTCGCCGTGGACAAGGCAGGTACGCATTGGCTCCTCGAATCGAAAGGGCAGGAGAACGTTGACGTGCTTCGTAAGGACGTAGCTGCCACTCGTTGGTGCGAAACCGCCACAAAACTGACCCGCACGGAATGGAAGTACGTCAAAGTTCCGCAGAAAGAATTCGGCGCTCTCGAACCCAACCGCCTCGCCGACCTGGCCGCCTTCATCCCCTTGCTATTCGATCAACCGGTTCGCTGAGCCGCCCCACGACGGGTGGCTCAATCTCTGCATTTTTCGCGGAAGATGCGCTCTGGCCCGAAATCTAAGTACTAGAACCACGTATTCTATTGACAAATAGGTAATAGTGTGCTATGGTCGGTTATTTTTATGGCCGCCGAAATCGACAACGCGACGCACCGCATCTCGCACACCCGGCCAACCCCGTTTTCGCGTGCGCGATCCATCCCCAGTCAGGTTGGTGTCCGCTTTTGGGACTACTCGCAAATGCCTTCGAGTAGAATTCCTCGTAAATCACTGAAAACGCTCGATAGAAAATTTTCTACTCGCGAAAAAATCCGTTTTTCGAGTTTCACTTTTATTTCGCTTCTGTGCGCGTCCCGCTTGCAGCGGGCTAGTGAAGGGTCCTTGGCCGCGCTGGTTCCCCTTCAATCGCCGCTGGCGAACAGCAAGCAGCTACCTGGGGTGGCGACTGGTGCCATGCCTCGTGCTCATTCTTACTCGATACACCTGTCGAGTAAGAATCAGGGTCAAGTCCCGCCCAATCAACAACATCACCAAAACTTACTCGATACACTTTCCGATCCGACGAGGATCGGAATCCTGAGCGGAGCAACGCGAGCGAAGGATCTCTCTGGGATCCACCCGATAGGGCGGGCAACCAGGGCTTATTTCAAATTGCGGCGGGAGAAGATGGCGGAGGAGGCGATCAGGACGATCGCGGCGTAGAGGACAGTGTACAGCGTGTTCTGCCAGATCAGGCTGCCGGGGACGTAGTTGCCGTGGCCGGCGGCTTCGATGGCGTTGAAGTTGTGAAAATTCGGCACGAGGTAATACACCACTTCCGTGAAGCCCTCGATCAGCGGACTTTTGGTCAGCTGGCCAAAGTTGCGGATATCGGCGGCAAAAACGCCGGTGATGTAAATGGCGAGCGTGAAGAGAGTGGAAAGCATCGGGCTGGAAAAGCAGGAGAAGAACAGAGCGAGAGCCGTGACCAGAGCGAGTTCGAGCAGGATGAAATAGACGGCGACGAGAATCGTCACGTCGGCACGCACGAACGGCCGGCCGACCCAGAAGAGCGCGATGGCGAGGCCAAGCGTCATGAATCCCGTATTGACCAGAAGCGTGAGCAGCAGGCCGGCATATTTGCCGACGAGAAATTGCGACCGCTTCACGGGGCGAGCGAGCAGCGTGTAGAGCGTGCGCTTTTCGATTTCCTTGTACACGAGGCCCACGCCGATGAACACGGCCATGACGAGGCCGATGATCGAAATAGCGGAGAGCCCCAGATTGATGATGACGAGCCGCTCGATTCCGATGGAGATCTGTCCCATCAGGATCGCCGCGCCGATCATCAGCAGGCCGAAGAAGACGAGATTGTAGAGGACGCGGTCGCGGACGGCCTCGCGGAAGGTGTTGATGGCGACCACTTTGGTTACGGCGCTTGCCGCGCTGGGCGTGGCGCTCGTCGCGCCAGGTATAGGATTCATTGTGCCGGGAATGGCGCTCATCGCGTCAGCACCTCAACAACTTTGATTATGGCGCTTGCCGCGCCCAGCATCGCGCTCATCGCGTGACCACCTCGACTGCGTGCGGCGCCGCGGCTTCCCGCCCGACGAGACGCAGGAAGTAGTCTTCGAGCGTGGGGCGAACCTGCGTGACGGACAATATTCTTGCTCCGGCGTCGCGCAGCACGTCGAGCGCCCCATAGAGGCCGGCTTCGGCGACCTCGATGCGGCAGCGGGCGCCCATTTGCTCGGCTTTGGAGGCAAGGGAAGCGGGGACGGGCCTCCCTTGCGGCATCTCGAAGAGAATCTCCATGCCTTGCACTTCGATGGAGACGATTTCGCCGGGAGCGCCGACCCCTTGGAGCTTGCCGTTGACGAGGACGGCGACGCGGTCGCAGAGCATTTCGGCGTCGGAGAGGATGTGCGTCGAAAAGAAAACGGTGCGGCCGTCTTTTTTCAGCTGGACGATGATGTCGCGGACTTCGCGGCGGCCGATGGCGTCGAGGCCCGACATCGGTTCATCGAGAAAAACGACCCTGGGGTCGTGAAGGATGGCCTGCGCGATGCCCGCTCGCTGGAGCATGCCTTTCGAGAATTTGCGAAGCTGCACGTCGGCGGCGGCCGTGAGCCCGACGAGTTCGAGGAAGCGATTGACACGTTCGGTGCGCTGCTCGCGGGAGAAGCGGGAAAAGCGGGCGTAATAGTCGAGCAGCTCGCGGGCGGTGAGGTAATCGTAGAAATAAGGCTGTTCGGGGAGGTAGCCGATCTCAGCGTGCATGCCGACGTCGTCAATCGAGCGGCCCTGGATCCGCGCGCTGCCTTCTGTGGGAAAGATCAGTCCCATCAGCAGTTTGAGGGTGGTGGTCTTGCCGGCGCCATTGGGGCCGAGGAAGCCGAATATCTCTCCTTCCTGGACTTGCAATGAAAGATGGTCGAGAGAGCGGCGCATGCGTTTGCGCCAGAAGCCGACGGCGTAGTCTTTGGTTAAATTCTCGATTTCGATGGCCGGGATCGCCATGGCGTTCTTATTTTATTGCATTCTGGTCGAACGCAAAATCGGCGCGAAACGAAATCTGTTGCACGGGAGGGCACATTTTCTGGCGGTGGTGGGCGGCTGTCTAATATCCCGTTGGCCGGATTCGGCGACGTGGGTGCCCTCTATCGAAGTTCGCACGCGGGCAGCGCGCCGCAGAGAGTTGAAAATTTAAACACTGCCGGAAAAACTCAACGTATTCGGGCGATTGGTGCTCGCGCCGAACGGGGGGACGCGGCGCCATAAATCGCCTGTTCTTAGTATCTTACGTTTCTCTCTTGATCCACGGGAGTTTGGCGCTCCGGTTGCACTAACCGTTGAGACGAGCGCGCGAGGTTGGCGCAAGAATAAAACGGAGGGAGAAATGGCGAACGCACCGAAGGCGATCAAGTCGGGAAAGAAGTTGGCAAGTGGGAAGAAGCTTGAGAAGAAACAAACGCTGTTGAGCGTCAGGCCGATGATGGTGGTGAAGTAGCGCGGATCAGTTCTCGGACCTCGGTCAGAGGGTGAATGGCGGAGCTTACAGCTCAAGTACTGAAGGTTCGATGCCTGCAGCACCCACCTACTCGAGGAAAGAGAAGAAAATTAAGAGCAACACCAAGAGCAATGCAAAGCGCGGCAAGAAGCTGATCGCTGGCAAGAAACTGCAAAAGACGCAGAGACTGACAAGTTTCGCAAAGGTTGAGCTGAGCTACAGCACACAGACAGCCCAATCCGCGCCGCCTCCACCCCCGAGTAGATAGCGATACGGGGATCAAGTAGGGTGGCCCGTCGCGATTTGGCTTTGGTCTAGGGCCCGGCCGGAAGGCCGATTTTAGGAAAGAGGTGAACGAAATGGCAAAGAGCAAGAAGCTGGCGAAGGGCAAGAAAGTAGAAAAGAAACAGACTCTCTCCCGCCCGGTTAGGTAGCGACACGACTGCCTGGCGGGCGCTCCCGTGAAGACGGTCGACCGCCAGGCTCAACATTATCTCGGGATTTTTGGAGTCAAGAATGGCGACAAAGTCAAAACAGGCTAAACCGGCAGCAAAGAAGAAGCTGAAGGCCGCGAAGAAGCTCGAAAAGCAGGAAACTCTGACGGTTACCGCGGGGATGCTACATAGGGTCCCACAGTAAAGAGTTGCGGCACAGGTCGTGCGCCGTCGGTCGGGGTTTGTTCAGCGATCTTGTTCAGCGATCGCAGGCTCTTTCGTATAGGGCAGTTATAGGACCTGGCGGGCGCCTCGGTGGAGGCGCCTCTACTTTCTTCGCAGAATCAAAATAGCAGAGCGATCCATTACCATACCTGCGAGCGCACCCAGCGCCAGAGATCGCGGCCCCATTTCCAAGCGATGGAAGCCCTTCCGGTATAGATTTTTGCCGTGCCGGTCATTCCCTCAAGCAGCGACGCGTCCGGATTTTGGAACTCGACCTCGACGGCGAAATAGTTGCTCAAATTCTGGCCCAGGCGTTCCAAGCGTTGCGGCTGTGAGACGGGTTGATCGTCAGCAGCGGCGGGTTGGATGCGTTCGATGCGGCCGGCATAGGTGCGATAAGGAAACGGCAGCACCTTCATCCGTATGGTTTCGTTGGCGTGGACGTCGGTGAGCTGGCCGTCACGCACCAAAATACGCGCTTTCATTTCCCGGCGATCGACGATCTGGCAGAATTCGTCGCCAGCATAGAGGTATTGGCCCACTTTTTGGCCGGTGGCCGGGGTGGTTACGATGCCGTCGTGCTCAGCGCGTAACTCAAGCTGCGCGGCGTGATGGTTATCGATCGCAAGCTCCTTTTCGAGGCGCTCGCGCTCGCGAATTGCAGCAGCCGGATTCATGGCCTCGGGGTTCTCCTGCGCTGTGCGAAGCCGAGCGGTCGCGCCCGCGAGTTGTTGCGCAGTCAGCGTCTCGCTGGTCGTAAGGACCGGATTCGCGAGAATTGCGAGGAGCTGGCCCGCGCGCACGGTGTCTCCTTGATGAACGAACACCTGCTGAATCTGTCCAGGGACGGTGGCACGGACATGGATGTCCGTCCCGGGCTCGAGGGTGAAATCGGACGTAATCGTTGAGGGGAATGGCGGAACCAGAAGGAGCACACCGAGGGCGAGTGCTCCGATCTGTTGGGGGCGACTCATTGTCCACCGCATGTAGACCTCCTTCTTTTCGCGCCACCAGGCACGGACGGCTGGGACTGTCCGGCGCAAGCCTTTGCGGGCGAAGAAGTACACGATACCGAGCGTGAGCAGATATCCCCAGGCACCGAAATTCTCGACCATGACGTTCTTCGCCCACGAGAGAACCAACAGGATAAGCAAAGTGCTGTAAACGATGGCCGAAAGGCCAAACACGCTATAGATGCGGCGCAGCCTGCGGTTAGCGTTCGGGAGGTCGATCGGCTCACGGAGGATGTACTTTCGAGCGGCAGCGCGGAGGAACGCGAAGGAGTCCTCGCGCAGGTTGTCGATTTCCAGGAACTGAGCGAGCGCATAGTAGCCGTCCGCTTTGATAAGAGGGTTCAAGTTCAGGAGAGCTCCTTGAATGCCGCTGAGAAGCATCGCCTTGTATGCCAGGTCGTTTACGAATGATCCCGCCAGCGTGAAATGCCAGACGAGCGCCACGACCGCGCACACTGTAAGCTCGATCCACATTCCAGCGAAGATCACCCACTGACGGTGCGCGCCGCGCTGGAAAAGGACAATGTCCGTAGTGTCAGTGAAAAAAGCGGGCGTGAAATAGATGAGCAGGAATCCCATCTGATGCACGTCGCCGCCGAAGTGCTTGCAAGTGAGGCCATGGCCGCACTCGTGAATGGCGCCGATCACAAGCAACAGAATCCAGAACGCCCAAATGTCGTAAGCGGTCTTGTTCTGAAACGTGTAAAGCGCCTGCGTGTCCGCCGCGATGCGCGACCAGTCGCCGACAACCAGATAGATGCATATCAGGAACAACAGCAAAGAGGCAAAGACGAATTGCGGCGTGAACATCCAGCTCAAATAACGGTCGACCCTAGCGAGAAAATTATTGGGGTCCCATGCTTTAAAGCTGATGTACAGGATACTGGATTGATCGACGCGGCCCTTGCGCTCGTCGCGGATGCGCTGGAGGACGGCAAGGTTTTTCTCGCCGATCGTCCGCTCCCACATTTCGGAGTCGACGCTATCGAGGAAATCGAGCACTTCCGCTTCGGCGAGCGTCTCATCGGGATGGCGGCGGTTCATTTCCTCGGTAACCTCGGCCGGCGTACGCGTGCCATCACACAGGGTGAGTAGCTCGAATTCAGTGGCGCCGTAACGGTTATAGGAGTTCGTTTCCGGGATTTTGACGACGCAGCTTTTTTCGCCGGCGACGGTTTGTTCGCTGATACGGAGATCGGAGCGCAATTTCGGACGACGCAGCCCCTTGGCGAGAATGCTTGAGAACCGAAGACTAGTCGGGCCAAAACGCATGTGGAATTCCCATCAAGGCTGCGATTTCGGCGCGTCAGTCGGCCAATGTACGCGCACCGCCATTCCCGGAAGCAAGCCTGACTGGCGGCTAGTCGATAACTGGGCGACGACATCGTAGCTGTCGCTGGCGGGATCGATCGTTGGGCTGATCTTGATGATTCGCGCCGACAATTTGTGCGCAGGATCGGTGATGAGTGAAAGTGCGACGGGCGTGCCGCGCTGCGGACGTTCAGGAGACGACTCGGGGATCTGAAAACGCACTTCGAGCGGGGCAAGTTGGCTCACACGGAAGCACTTGTCGCCCCTCTTGACCGTGTCGCCCTGACGGATGTAACGGCTGACGACGACACCGGAAAAGGGCGCATGGATGCGCATCTGATCGATTTCAATCTGGATCTGACGAACGGCAGCCTCGCCGCTTTGCACCAGGGCCTGCCATCCGTGGAGATCGTATTCGGCGCCTTTGGCCTCGAATTCCGCCTGCTCGAGGTCGGCTTGGCTCGAAAGACCGTAATGCCGCAGTTCCTGTTGGCGGTGAAACGCTGCATCCTTCGCTTTCAGTTCCGCTTCCTTGTATTGGACATTGTTTTGCGACACGCGAAGATCGTCCTTTGCCTTGATGAGCTCCATCTGGAGATCGCGGTCATCGAACCGGGCCAGGACGTCTCCCGCGCGAAGGGAGCTCCCTTCGTCTCTAACGACGGCTATGACACGTCCATCGCGCTCGGCAGCGAGATCAACCTGATGCTCGACAGAGAGAACGCTGAGAATGTCAGTGGCGGCGGGAAGATGTGTGAAACGCGACGCCACGGGCGTCGCGGGTGCCGAAACGGGTGCGGGATCCGTTGCGGCTGGTGCTTCATTTCCGCTTGAAATGGCCGGCGCAGTTCCGCAACCGCACGCGATCAGTGCGGCAGTTCCCGCAAAAAGCCAGACGAGTTTTCGCATTCTCATGTTTCGTTTCCTAAGGCAGCCAAGACCAGATCTTTTCCCAACCCCAGCGGAATGGAGCGCGAAGGACCACGTAGCCCACGGAATGCCAGCCGCTCTGGAACCAACCACCTCGGGCGAGCACGCGAGCACGGCCAACCATACCGTCACGCGCCCGCTCACCGGTGTTCGTGAAAACCGCCCGGACGAGGAAATACTGCTCTCCGCCATCGGACTTGGTCCGCGCCCCGATTTGATCGACCGTGCCGGAAAAAGTGACGGAAGGATAGGCGTTCAGCTTCAATGCGATGCGATCGCCCGGCCTGACCAGCGGCAGGTCCGTTTCCGCCACGCTCATCTCTGCCGCCATGTGACGTTGGTCCACGATCTCGCAGAAGGCCTCACCGGGAAGCAACATTGTGCCAACTTTCTGCTCCACTTTGGCGGTGACGATCACGCCTTGGATAGGCGCGCGCAGATCGGCGCCGTTCAGACGTTGCTGTTCGAAAGAAACTTCCGCGGCATGCATTTCCGATTGAATTCTTGCGGCAGCGGCGGCTGAGGGTTCATTACGAAACTCGGCAGCCGCGATCGCACGCTGCGCTTGTGCGAGGTCAGCCTCCGCACGGGCGAATTTCATTCGATCATCGCTGACGTCGATCTGCGCTAGCAACTGCCCCGCCTGCACCTGCTGGCCCTCACGCACGTATACGCGGTCAACAATTCCGCCGGAAATGGAAGTGACGATGCGCTGCTGCGCAGGCACGACTGTAGCGTCCGTGCCAACGCGCAAGGGCCACGGGACCAAGATGAGAATTGCAACGGCGAGTGCAAAACGCTCCACATATTGGCGGACCCGGCCCTGCGGGATGATCGCGAACAATTTTTGCTTCCGATGAGCGAGCGGCTGCAAAAACGTGGCAAGCGGAACCTGCTGATAGAGCTGCGCGTTGCGAATGGCAACGGTAGCTTGATTGGCGAGAATGGCGAGAGTCTCCTTGTTCGCCGAAGTGAGGAAGTCGGCATCACTGCTGAGGAGCGCTATGGCGCCAAGCGCGCCCTGGTCGTCCCGCAACGGCAGCGCGTAGACGCCGTTGTGGCCGTGCTCTTCCAGAAACGGAGCGAATTGCGCGCGCGTTTCCTCCGGTTCGGAGTGCCAGCCGTCTTCGTATCGGTCCGCCGAGACGCGTTCGCTGCGCCCGGCGACCCATTCGAGCCTTTGTCGGAGATCCTCTATCTCGCGGGTTTTGGGAACTTCTTTCTCGCCGGAAACCGCACCAAGAACGAAGCGAGCGCGGTCGAAAAAGCCGATAGCGCAGCGATCGAAAGGAAGGAGAGACCCCGCTTGATTCACAACTGTCGTAAGCACGTGATCGAGGTCCAGAGTCGACGTGATTTCCTGCGAGATTTTCAGGAGCGCATCGAGAGTGTGGACCTTGCGTTCCGACTCGAGCAGATTCGCATTGTGCAGAGCGACAGCGGCCTGCTCGCTGATGCTCGATAGAAAGAAGAGATCTTCTTCGTTGAACGCAGTGCCCTCGGATCCGCTGATTACTTCAACGACGCCGAGTACCTCGTCGTCCTTTCGCAGAGGCGCCGCCATCCAACTAATAATCTCGAATCCGTCGGCTGCTTCCATTCGCTGACGGAGATAATCGTCTTCAGACGGCGTTTCGATCAGCTTAGCGGCGCCTTGGCGCGTTATCTCCGCAAACGGCTCGTCCTCGAGCGAAACGCGAGAGCCTTCGTCGACAGTTGGATCTTCGCCGGATCGCTGCGCGAGCCGAAGCTCTCCGTCGGCAGCGAGCCAGAGATTGCACGCTCCAGCGCCCAGAATTTCCATTATTTTCTGAGCAACAACGGGCAGCAGTTCCTGGAGTTCCAGGGTTGATGTGAACGTGCGTCCGAGGTCGTAAAGCGAGGTGAGCCGTTCGAGGGCGGCGAAATTCGATCGCCGCTCGGTTTCGATGCCGGCAAGATTCGTCAATGCCTGGCCGGCCACTCGCGCGGCTTCTTCCAGGAAGCGGGCATCATCGGGCGTGAACTCGCCAGTGCGCTTGTTCAATACCTCGATCACGCCGTCGGGTGTGTTTACACCGGGGATTGGGGCGTAGAGGGCCGATTGAACGCGCGGGCGAGAAGACTCCTCGAGATGCGAAAAGCCATCGGGATCAAGGTCAGCGTGAGTCAGCCGCCGTGCCTTGGGCGAAGCATAGATCTCTGAGAGGAGTCCATCTCCGACAGAGTCTGCGATCGGGGTAATACCCGCCCCAGGCTGAGCCCAACCGAAGCTGCATGTAAGCGCCCACTCCTCCGCACCGGTATCGGAGGTCCACACCAGGACCGCACTGGCGCCTAACTCGGCGCCGAGCCGGGCGCTGAAATTTTTCAAAAACGTATCGCGGTCGCGGCAGGCCAGCGACACTGTGGCGAGTTGAAAGAGGGCGGACGTTGTCTGCATGGTGTCCCTGAGAAGAGCGGTATGAGCTCAGCCGCAGAGCCGACCCCGCAACGGGAACGGAATGGGCGCAGCCTAACAAAGGCGCACGAAGGCGTCAAGGAAGCATCCGGGAGAGAGCCTTTGCGGCTAGGCGGTCTTGTGCGTCAGGGTATTCGGCTCTAATCTGTCTCGGGCTCATTGCGAACATCTGTGTTTGCCGGGAGGCTACGTGAAGGACGTTATCTCGACTGAAAAAGGACCGAAGGCGATCGGGCCGTATTCCCAAGCAATTCGCGCCAACGGGTTCATCTTCATTTCGGGGCAGGTTGCGTTCGATCCTGCAACGGGGCAGCTAGTGGAAGGAGATGTGGTCAAACAGACGGCGCGTGTACTCGAAAACCTGAAGGCCATCGTGGAGGCGGCGGGATCGTCGCTCGATAAGGCGATCAAGGCCACTGTCTTCTTGAAGGATATGAACGACTTCGCAGCGATGAATGAAGTCTACGGGCGGTATTTCTCGCATCAGCCGCCGGCGCGGTCGACCGTGGAGGTTGCGCGGCTTCCGCGCGACGTTCGCGTTGAAATCGATCTGATCACGCTGGCGTGACAGAAGGGAGGCGCGTTCATACTTCCGTAATGATAGAGCGCGTAGATTCTCCCGCAGGTGCCGGGGAGATAGCGGTCCGTCGACATGACCGAGCAGCGATTCGATCTCGTGGTGATTGGAAGCGGGCCGGCCGGGCAGAAAGGTGCGATCTGCGCGGCAAAGCTGCGGAAGCGCGTCGCCGTGGTGGATCGAACGGTGATGATGGGTGGGGTTTGCGTCCACACCGGTACGATCCCCAGTAAGACAGTGCGAGAAGCAATTTTCCAGTTGACGGGCGCCGCCGTAAAGAGCGTTTATGGCGGCTACCGCGCAAACGGAGATATTTCCGTCCAGGACCTTGCCTACCGCGTTCGCGCCATCATCATGCGCGAGACGGAAGTGATTCACGCCCAGCTCAAACGCAACGGCATAGCGATTTTCCAGGGCTTCGCGCAGTTCGTCGATCCACACGCGATTGAAGTCGTGAGCGACGGCCAAAACGCCGTCTTGCAGGGCGATCATTTTCTGATTGCCTGCGGAACGCGCCCCGCGCACAGCCCGGACATTCCCTTCGATGGCAAACGCATCGTGGATACGGACGAGCTTCCCGGGATGGATAGCATTCCAAAAGAGTTGATCGTAGTCGGCACGGGCGTGGTCGGTTTGGAATACGCTTCGTTCTTTGCGGCGCTGGGGTCGGAAGTGACGTTGATCGACCAACGGCCGATTATCCTTGATTTCGTCGATCGCGAGATCGTGGAGGCGCTCGCTTATCATTTGCGACGGATGGGTGCGACGTTCCGGCTGGGTGAAAAGGTCACTCGCGTGGGAGTCGAGACCGCCCGCGACCGCGTGTTCGCGGAACTCGAAAGCGGAAAGAAGGTCCAGGCGCGGGCGCTCTTGTATTGCGTCGGGCGACAAGCGAACGGCGACTTGCTGCGCCTCGAGGCGGCCGGCCTGAAAACAGACTCGCGGGGAAAAATCGAAGTCAACGAATCATTTCAAACCGCGGTACCGCATGTTTATGCTGCGGGAGATGTGATCGGGTTTCCGGCGCTAGCCAGCACATCGATGGAACAAGGACGGCTGGCAAGCTGCTACATGTTTGGAGTGCCCGCCGAGCACATGTCGCAGCTTTTTCCTTATGGGATTTACACTATTCCGGAAATCTCGATGGTGGGGCAGACGGAAGAGAAGCTCACGGCGGCAAAGATTCCGTACGAGGTGGGAGTGGCGAAATATGCGGAGCTGGCGAAAAGCATGATGCTGGGCGACGAAAGCGGCATGCTCAAGCTGCTGTTTGACCGGAACAACTTAAAAGTGCTGGGCGTTCACGTGATCGGCCAGCGCGCCACAGAAATCGTCCACATTGGACAGGCAGTTCTGTCGTACGGCGGTACGATCGAGTATTTTCGGGATACGGTTTTCAACTATCCGACTCTCGCCGAAGCCTATAAAGTGGCTGCGCTCGACGGGCTCAATAAGCTGTGATTTCGAATCGCGTAACGATTGGACGTTTCGCCGCCGACAGGATGGCCGCCGTCCCAAATCATTTTCCCACGACGAAGGTCTGCAACGCGCCGTACGTCTCGGATTTCGGCGGGATCGATCGATCGCTGAACGTGATCATCATGGCCGGAAGAATGTACTCGGGAGCGGCCTGTCTCGTCGACCGAATCGAGCGATAGGAACGCAGGGGGGACTTCCGGGCAATCGGGGCGAACGACGACTTGCAAGGTTGGTGGGCCTGGACTGACTTGAACAGTCGACCTCGCCCTTATCAGGGGCGCGCTCTAGCCACCTGAGCTACAGGCCCGGCTTGGAGAATGTTTCCATGATACGGTGCGCCGTCAGCAGGGGTCAAGGTTCGGCGTAAGCTCGGCATAGGCGGGCGGTATCGATATCTAGACCGGCCCCGCGGATGGCTTGTCCGGTTTAGCGACATTTGGTCCCACAAACGGCCACGGCTGCCGTCCGGGTTAATTTGGAAGGCCCCTAAGTAGTCTGTCTAGTTCGACTTCACATTTTTACGTCATGGAACATTATTTGCGTGTGCTGCGTTTAGATCCATGCAGGAGGGGTCCGGCCGCCGCACACCCCAAAAGGCTGTGGCCCCTCTAATCTTGCTGATCGGACCGAGCGTCCGTAGAACGACACAGGAGCGAACGTCAAGTGACGCTGGACGCTCTTGGGCTTTCTAGCTCGAGTAAGAACCCTCTCTGGAATCAGCAGCCAGAACTGAGGGGGAAGAAGGAGGGGAGCATGGAAACCCTTTTTCAGGATGTGCGCTATAGCCTCCGAATGCTGGTGAAGTCGCCAGCGTTCACGATCGTGGCCATCGTTACGCTCGCGCTGGGTATCGGCGCCAATACCGCAATTTTCTCCGTTATCAATTCCGTGCTGCTGGAGCCATTGCCCTTCAAGCATCCGAACGAACTCGTGGAGTTGCGAGAGACCGAAAGCGCGCCAGGGAATTTTCCGCTCGATGGCGCCGACTATAAGGATTGGCAGCATCAGAACCGCACCTTCTCCGCAATGAGCATGTACACCTTTCCGCGAGGAACAAACGCCAGCGGATCCGGCGAGGCTGAATCCGCTGCTGTGGTGAGCACGGAAGCCAATTTCTTCGGGACGTTAGGCGTGCAGCCGCTGATTGGACGGCCGTTCAATCGAGGGGAAGACGTTGCGGGCAAGAATCAAGTCGCGGTCCTAAGCTATGGCTTCTGGCAACGCCATTTTGGAGGCCGCGGCGCCGCTATCGGAAGCCGGCTGGAGTTGAACGATCAGCCTTACACCATAATTGGTGTGATGCCGAACTGGTTCAACTTTCCCGCCGAAACAGACATTTGGACGCCGCAAGACATGACGGATAAGTTGTTTCAGAACCGCGGAAGCCACTGGATGCTAGCCATCGGGCGCGTGAAGACTGGTACGTCCATCGAGCAGGCTCGCGCCGATCTGCTTACCGTCTCGGCGCGCCTCAACAAGCAATACCGTGGTAACGACAATTCGATTCATTCCCTCGTTTTCCCATTGAAGGAACGGCTCACCGGCGCCTCTCGTTCCGCCCTTTTGATTCTGCTCGGTGCTGTTGCGCTGGTGCTGCTTGTAGCTTGCGCGAATGTTGCGAACCTGCTGCTCGCGCGCGCGACGACGCGATATCGCGAAATGGCACTCCGAGCAGCGCTGGGTGCAGGGCGGTGGCGACTGATTCGCCAGTTGCTAACGGAGAGCGTGATTCTCGCCGCAGTGGGTGCAATTTTGGGACTGATCGCCGCGTGGTGGACAATTCATGCGCTCGCAGCGGCGAAAACGGTGCCTATTCCGCGTACGAATCCCATTGAGCTCAATCTTACAGTCCTTTTATTCACGGCCGGCCTGACTTTGGTCGTGGGAATCCTGTTCGGGCTTGCACCAGCCTTACAAACATCCGCGCTGAACCTCAGTGAGGAACTGAAGTCCAGCGCGACCGCGGCCGGCGGCGGGTCTGGCAATGGGCGCATGGTGCGTAACGCTCTCATCATCGGCGAAATTGCTGTCTGTTTGGCGCTCCTCGTCGGCGCAGGACTTTTATTGCGCAGCTTTTCACGGTTGCGCAAGGCGAATATCGGCGTGCAGGCGCAAAATATCCTAACCGCCAGCCTCAACCTTCCCGAGGCCAAATACAAGACCGCTCCGGAGATGCGCAGCTTCCTTGAACAATTGCTTTCCCGCATCCAACACGTCCCGGGAGTTACTGCTGCCGCGATTACTACAACGTTGCCTCTCGAGGGCGGCTCGAATGGCTACATCAAAGTTCCCGGCGACACGGATCCGTCTCTCGAACAGCAGCTTGTTGAAGTCCACGGCATCACACCGGATTATTTCAAAGCGTTCGGTATTCCGCTGCTGGAAGGGCGCAATTTCACCGGGGAAGACGTGCAGGATGTCGCCGACACGGTGGCCAAAGCGGATGCGCTGAACAAGGCAGCGAACGGGGGAACACCTAAAATCCCAGCGGGAATGTCTTTCCCGGTCATCATCAACCAGGCGATGGCGAAAACATTCTGGCCCAAGCAAGACGCCGTGGGCAAAGAATTCTATGACGAAGGTGGAGGCGTTCCATACAAGGTTCTAGGCGTGGTCGGCGACGTCAAGGAATGGGGTATTCGCGAGAAGACAGTACCGGAGCGGTATTTCCCTCTCACGTTTTGGCTGCAGTACGGTCCCGGATTCTACGGCTCAATCGTTACGAAAACAGCCGTTCCGCCAGCTACCGTGTTAAGTGCAGTGCGAGACGACGTTCGGGAGCTGGATCCGACTCTGGCGATCTTTCATGTTCGCACGATGGACGAAGTGATTTCGGATGCGATGCAGGATACCAGCCTGCAAACATTCTTGCTCGCCTCGTTTGCCGGACTTGCGCTGATCCTCGCAGGCGTCGGCCTCTATGGCGTCATGGCTTATCTGGTTACGCAGCGGACGCACGAGATCGGCATTCGGATGGCACTCGGGGCGCAACAGGGGGATGTGCTTGGGTTGGTGATCCGCGAAGGCATGGTGCTTGCTGTTATCGGAATCGCGACCGGGCTTGCCGGTGCGTTCGCCCTGACGCGTCTACTCGCGGCGCTATTATTTGGTGTCAGCGCCCGCGACCCGCTGACGTTCGCAGCCGTGTCGATCATCCTCGGCGTGGTCGCACTCGCAGCGTGCTATATACCGGCGCGGCGGGCGTCGCGCGTCGAACCTCTTGTTGCTCTTCGTTATGAGTAAAGGTTAGCGTTGCGGTTCGCGAATGAGCGATACAAGCAGCTTCGACACTTGGAATCGATCAGCAGGAGGTGAACATGGCAAAGCTCGAGCATATACGTGAATCCGTAAGGGGCCCCATCGATCCCGATTACATCCGAAAACGCGAAGAGCAAGGCTGGCATCTCGTTGCTGTCGAGTGGCAAGTGGAATGGGAACGCGAATCGCAAGCAACGCCCGTTGCACCGCCTCCGTCTCACGTCGCGAAATCCACTCTCCAGGAAGCACCATTCGGATTCCAGGTGTCTCCCGAAGAGCAGCTTCTCGAGGAAAATCCTTCCGAGATGGAGTCTCTTCTCTCAATGATGGAACTTATTATCCAGGACATTTCACTCGCCAAAGTCGCCGAGGAGCTGAACCGCCGCGGATTTCGCACGCGGAGAGGTGTCGAGTGGGGGCCGGTTGCCGTATTCAACATGCTGCCGCGCCTGATCGAGCTAACTCCGAGAATATTTGCAAGCGCAGAAT
>Ga0335075_10005285_pt1 | contig 20083 bp, 17 predicted proteins | sample Lox_Sample_24_FD_206723 | JGI IMG/M metagenome (GOLD analysis project Ga0335075, IMG submission 206723) | Soil microbial communities from Loxahatchee National Wildlife Refuge, Florida, United States - Lox_Sample_2.4 | ecosystem: Environmental > Terrestrial > Soil > Wetlands | place: USA...
AGCCGCTCCCCGATTTGGGACCCGACGGCGTGCAGTCGTCTTCGCGTACGAAGTACTGCCGGAGGAACGGAACGTAGATTTTGACGCCGTACGGAAACTGCGCTCCGTTGGAAGGTTCGGTCGCGAACGTCGTCGGGTTGCACCAGGTTCCGTCGCCGGAGGCGACCCTGTGCACGACGGGATGCGCGATCTTGTTGCCGGGCGGCGTGTTGTCCGGCCAACCGTAGAACGTGATCGTCGCCGTGACCGTCTTGGGCTGCTGCGGCGTTGCGTAGCACGCCGCGTGCCGAACCCCCTTCGCTTGCGGAAATTGCAGGCTCGGCGAATAGCCGTTCGACAACGGCCCGCCGCACGAGGCAAGCGCAACCCCCGCCGCCGCCCAAAGCGCACCTCCGCGCCGGAACCTCACGGCCGGCTGCGGCCCGTCCGCGCGAACGCCGCCGCACCCGCATATTGCGCTGCGGATCCCAGTTGCTCTTCGATCGCCGTCAGGCGATTGTACTTGGCAATCCGGTCGCTGCGCGAAAGCGAGCCGGTCTTGATCTGTCCCGCGCCGGTCGCAACCGCGATGTCGGCAATCGTCGTGTCCTCGGTCTCGCCCGAACGGTGCGAGATCACCGTAGTGTACCCGGCCTTGTGCGCGGTCTCGATCGCGTCCAGCGTCTCGGTCAACGTGCCGATTTGGTTGACTTTGATAAGTATCGAGTTGGCCACGCCTTCGGCGATGCCGCGTTCGAGAAAGGTGAGGTTGGTGACGAAGATGTCGTCGCCGACCAGCTGCACGCGATCGCCGAGCGCCTCGGTCAGCGCGCGCCAGCCGTCCCAATCGTCTTCCGCCAGGCCGTCCTCGATCGAGACGATCGGATAGCGCTCGGTCAGCTCGCAATAGAGATCGATCATCTCGCCCGCACTCAGCCCGCGATCCCGCGAGAGCGCAAAATACTTGCCGTCTCGGTAGAACTCGCTCGACGCCGGATCGAGGGCGATGGCGACCTCGCTGCCGGCCCGGTAGCCGGCCAGGTCGATCGCCGCGAGGATCAGATCCAGCGCCTGCTGCGGCGTTTCGAGCGGCGGCGCGTACCCGCCCTCGTCGCCGACCAGCGTCGACAGGTGACGATCGTGCAACAGCTTTCCGAGCGCGTGAAAGACCTCGGCGCCCCATCGCACCGCCTCGGCTTCGCTCGAAGCGCCCAACGGCACGATCATACACTCTTGAAACTGCAGCGCGCCTTCGGCATGCTTGCCGCCGTTGATCACGTTCATCATCGGCACCGGCAGCAGTGCCGCCGACGGACCGCCCAAGTAACGAAAGAGCGGCAGCGACAGGCTCGACGCGGCGGCGCGCGCAACCGCCAGCGAGACGCCCAGGATGGCGTTTGCGCCGAGATTCGATTTATTCGCCGAACCGTCGAGCGCGATCAGCCGCTCGTCGATTTCGCGCTGCGCCGTTGCGTCCAGGCCTTCGAGCTCGGGCCCCAGGACTTCGTTGACGGAGCGCACCGCGCGCAGCACGCCTTTGCCGCCGTAGCGCTTCGGATCGCCGTCGCGCAGCTCGACCGCTTCGTGCGCGCCGGTCGACGCGCCGGACGGAACCATGGCTTCCTCGACGGCGCCGAAGCTGGTCGCGACCGAAACGGCGACCGTCGGGTTTCCGCGCGAGTCGAGCACCTCGCGCGCGTGGACGCCCTCGATCAGCGGCCGGCCGCCGGCGCGCATCGACTCGAGCGACACTACTCGCGAATCCAGCGATCGAGATCGTGGCGCCGCGACATGAAATCATTCTCGTGAAAGAAGATTCGCAGTTCGCGATCGGCACTCGCCTTACTATCGCTGCCGTGGACCAAGTTGCGCCCGATCGACTGCGCGAAGTCCGCGCGAATCGAACCCGGCGCGGCGGTCAACGGATCGGTCGCGCCGATCAGCTGGCGGCATCCGTCCACGGCATTCTCGCCTTCGACCGCAATCGCCACCAGCGGCCCGCTGGTGATGAACCCGACCAGATCGCCGAAGAACGGTTTGTCCTTGTGCTCGCCGTAATGCTGGCGCGCGCGATCGCCGTCCAGCTGCATCATCTTCATCGCCGTAATGACGTAGCCGCGCCGTTCCAAGCGCGACGTTATTTCTCCGACCAAACCGCGCGAGACGGCGTCCGGCTTGCAGAGAATCAGCGTTCGTTCAATAGCCATAGGACCGGCGAATACGGCTCGCCGAAGGGGATTGCCTCCATGCACGAACACCCGTACGCCGGAGTCGCGGCGGCGCTGGCCGGCACCCCGTTTTCGGACGTCCGCTACGTCGAACGCACCGCCAGTACGAACGCGGACGCCGCCGACCTGCTCGGCGACGCACGTTTCGCCGGACGAACGCTGGTCGCCGAACACCAAACGCTGGGCAAGGGGCGCAAAGGGCGAACCTGGGTCGCCGGCGCCGGCACCTCGCTGCTCTTCACGACCGTTCTTCCCGAACCGGTGGCAACCGCAACGCTTTGGATCGTGCCGTTTTGGGCGGCGCTGGCGATCGGCGGCGCGTTGGAGCGGCATGGGGTTGCGGCTACCCTGCATTGGCCCAACGACTTGCTGATCGAGAGCCGCAAGGTCGGCGGCATCTTGTGCGTGTCGCGCGTATCGGGCGAACGCGCGTCGGTGGGCGTCGGCGCCGGAATCAACGTTCACCGGCGCGCCGGCGCCGAACAAAACATCGAGCCGCCGCCTGCGTTCTGCGACGACGTCGCACCGGTCGATCGCGCGAGTCTGCTGCTTTCGATCTTGCAGGGGTATGCGAGCGAACTCGGAGCGCTCGCCGACCCCGGCCGCATCGTTCGCGCCTGGGAAAAGGCGGCCGAGCTACCCGGCCGGCGCTATCGTATTCTCAAGGACGGCACGCAGACGCCGTTCGAAGCGACTGCGCTCGCTCTGGCGAACGGCGGCGGTCTCGTGGTCGCGCGTGACGACGGAGCGCGCGAAACCATCAGCTTGGCCGACGCGCGCGCGTTGCGCTAAGAACGTTATTTCACGACGCCGCCGAGCGCGACGCCCGCGGTCGAGAGCGCGCTCTTGGCTTGCGTTTCCGCGCCCGCGTCGATGCTCAAGCACAGATTCGACGTCGTCGCGACGTTCGCCGGCTTGGGAATCATCTTCGCGGTGACGCCCGCATCCTTGAGCGTCTTGGTCGCGATCATCGTATCGGCGTTGCTGCCGAAGAAGAGAATGACCTCCGCCATCGCCGTCTAGCCGGTCTCCCCCGTAACGAGCTGGTTGAGACCGCCGGCGACGTCGTTGAGCTCTTCGACGCGATCGACCGCCTGTTTCATTCGGACGGACATCTCTTGCGAGAGCGTGTCGATCACGATCATGTCGCCCTGCAGCTCGTCGTTGAGCGTCTTGAGCTCGGCGATTTTGCCGGTCTGGCCGGCGGCGATCTGGGAGATCACCTCGCCGCTCTTCTCCACCACCGCTTTGGTCGCCGCGACGTGATCGCCGGAGACCTCGCTGCCGACGATGATCACTTCCAGTTCCTTAGCGGCGTCGCGAATCTGATGGCTGCGCGAAGCCAGCGTCTTGGAAAGCGCCTGTACGATCGGAATCGCCAGCGCCAGCGCGATGATCATCGCGACGACGCCCCACAGCACCAGCGTCTGCGTCGTGTGGTTGATGATGTCGGTGGTTTGCTGCAGCGGAATGCCGTACCAGCGAGCTCCCAGCACCGTGTTCTGGTCGTTGACGATCGGATCGACGTGCACTAGATAACGCGTTCCGCCTTGAACGTCTTCGCCGGTAAAAGGCTGGCCGCTTTTGATCACGTCGGCCGCGGGAACGACGGCGACGTCGACCGCGCGCGTGCCGTCCGGCTGGGGAATCGTGCCGGCCACGATCGCGTCGCCGTCGAGCAGCGCCGAATCGCCGCCCAGCGCGCGCTTGGCCTGATCGACGAGGTCGTAGTAATGGTTCATCAAGATGCCGCCGTAGACGGCTCCGATGGTGCGCTCGTTCTGATCGCTGATCGGCGCTGCCGATACCAGCGCCAGCCCTTTGTCGACGTGCTCGGTCACTTTTCCGGCCGCATCCTTGATGTCGGATTGCGCCTGCGGGGCCAGACCTTCGCCGTTGAGGAAGGCGGGATCCAAGAGCGTCGCGGTGCTCACGGTTTCGCCGGTCAACGCGCGCTGAATGAGCGGATCGCTCTTGAGGGAACCGCGCTGCGGACCGTTCGCCCGCGCGATGACGTTGCCGTTGGCGTCGACGACCGTCAAGAACGACAGCCCGGAAGTGCGCGCGACGTTCGAGAGCTGGTCGCCCAGCGCCGCGTAATTCGAGGTCTGAATGCTCTTGCGAACCGCGTCGGAAAGCGCGTCCTGCGCCACCAGCAGCCGAATTTGGTCTTTGCGCGAGTCCCAGTATCCGCCGAAGGCACTGCCGCCATTGGTAACCTCGGTCTTGCCCAAGTCGATCAGGTCGCGCTGCAGCACGAGGCGCGCGGCCGCGACGCTGACGATGAAAAAGACCAGGATCGCGCCGATGATCGTCCCCAGGAGACGAACGCGGAGACTCATTTTCATGCGGTGACTTCCTCTGTCCCGGCGTCGCTGACTTTGAAGTTGCCGAGCCGGGCGTCGATTTGCTTCGCAAGGTCGTTCATCTGTTCGACCGACGAGAGCATCCGCTGCGCCGCGTCGGTAACTTCCTTGTTCACGTAGGTGAGCACTTCGACCGACGAGGCGTTCTGCTGCGAGATCGACGCGATGTCGGAGAAGGCTTTGTTGACCTCGTCGGACTGACTGGTCATGTGCTGCGTCGCGCCCATGTTGGCAGCGACGGATTTGGTGATCTCTTCGATCGAGCGTATCACCTGATAGGAATTCGAACTCATGTCGCGCGCGACCGAGCTGATCTCGCCGATCTGCTGATTGGCGGTCAGCACCGCCGAAACGATGTCCTGCAGCGCGCCCGACGCCGAGCTCGTGCTGTTGGCGCTGTCTTCGACGCGCTCGGTCAGGCGCTCCATCGCGGTGACGACTTCTCCGATCACGGCCTGCGTGGAGGTGATGTGGGCGGCGATCTCCTTGGTCGCCTGAACGCTGCCGTCGGCGAGCTTGCGAATCTCGCTGGCGACGACGGCGAAGCCGCGCCCGTGCTCGCCGGCCCGCGCCGCCTCGATGGCCGCGTTGAGCGCCAGCAAATTCGTTTGCTCGGCGATCCGGTCGATCACTTTGACGATGTCGCCGATCTGATCGGAGTTGCTGCCGAGCTGCGAGATGTCGGTGGCGAGCTCGTTGATGGTCGAGCGGATCGTGTGCATGCCGTCGACGATCGTGCCGATCGCACTGCCGCCGCGCTCGGCGGTGCGCGACGTCTCGGTAGAAATCGACGAGAGCGAATCGACCTGCGCGGCAACCTGCTCGATCGACGTGGCCATGTTGGAAACCGCCAGCGCCGTCTCGTCGAGGCTGCGCGTTTGCTCTTCGGCGGCGGCGGCGATCGACGCGATCGCTTCGCTCAGCGCGGCCACTTTGACCGTCGCTTCGTCGACGATCCTGGACTGCTCGGCGATGCCTTCGTCGAGCTGCCCTTGCGCGACCGCGGCGCCTTCGATCACGGCCAGAGCCGTCGAAGCGGTCGTCTGCAGCTCGCTGCCGGCGTTTCCGAGGTGCGCGGCACTGCCGTGCAGCTGATCCAGGAAGCCGCGAATTCCGAAAATGAGCTTGTTGAGCGCGATCGCGAGATCTTGCAGAGTGGCGTCCGAAACCGCGATGTTCTTGGTGAAGTCGCCTTGCGAGACTTCCCGGATGCCGGCGGCCAAAGACGCGATACTGGTTTGTAAAGCTAACGCACCGTCGCCGCGCGGCAAGGCCGTCCGGAAGCCGCTCGCAAAGGCCAGCCGTCCGGGTGCGGCTTCGCCCACGTCGTCGACGGCGACCGCCTCACCCTGAAAAAGCGCGGAGATCAGGCAGCCGACGATCAGCAGCGCGATCGCGCCGGCCACGGCGCCGCCGGCACCGTCGGTCAGCCAGTAATCGCCGCCGGCGGCGATGGCGGTCACGATCGCGCCGAGCGGAAACCCCGTCAAGGCGGCGACCACGGCCACCACGCCCAGCAGCCCGACTTCGACGGCTACGTGGGCTCCGGCAGAGCGGCCCGCGAGCCAGAGGGCCAGCAAACAGAGTGCCGCCCCGGCGGCGGCGACGACGAGGCGGCCAAGAAACGACAAACGCGCCCGCTGTCCGGCGAAGAAGGCGTAGATCATCGGCCGGGTCCTCCAAACGCATGGCGTTTAGGGCCCTCTCTTAGCTGGGCCATCATCCCTGAATTATCTAGTCGGCAGGGAGGGCCGCGGCCTTTACGGCCGCTCGTTGCGCGCTCGCCCGATTCGGCGGTCGCAGACCTCGCAGAAGTACGGCATTTTGTTGTCGGTTTCGAAGATCGAGTTCGAGTAATGCATGGCGCAGCGCGCGTTGAAGCAGTGCTTCAAGCCGAACGCGTGGCCCAGCTCGTGGACCGATTCTTTGAGCAGGCGCTGGAAGAGCAAGTTCTCGTCGGGCTCCTCGCCGTAGAACTCGCTGCGCAGCCGGTGCAGCGATACCGCCGCGACGCCCTGCGCGTCGTCGGCGTCGCCGAAGATGAACCGGTGCGAGGTTTTGTAAAGATCGAAGTCGGTGACCGCCAGCAGCACCCCGTCGTCTTCGGGGTGCGCGCGCAAGACTTTGGCGAACAGCGTCGACAGGAAGAGTTGCTGCCGCGTGGAGTTGAGCGCGCTGCGGGGAACGACGAGCGAACGCTCGATCCGGGCCGAAGCGAGAAATCGCTCCTCGAGGCAGAGCGCGAGGCGATCCAAGAATCCGGTGTCGATGGTATTGATCGGAACGATGCGAATCTTGGAATCCATCTCGGGCCGGTCTCTTCGGCGCCGGCGGCCGGAAAACTTGTCGCTCATTACGAAGGCGTTAAGAAATGATCGTTGGCATCGGAATCGATCTGGCCGACGTCGAGCGATACCGCTTCGGCGAACGCGAACGCGCGTGGTTCGCGCGCAAGATCTACACCGAGGAAGAGATGACGTACGCGATGCGCAAGCGCCACTGGCCCGAACGGCTGGCGGGATTCTTCGCGGCCAAGGAGGCGACGCGTAAGGCGTTCGGGCACGCGATCCCCTGGCGCTGGATCGGCGTGGGGCACGAGCCCAGCGGCAAGCCGGTGATTCGTCTCTTCGGTAAAGCGGAGCGCCTTTTGGAAGCGCGCGACGTCCGTCTCGTCCACCTGACGATCACGCACACCGCACGGACGGCGGCCGCCGTCGTCATTCTCGAACGATGATCGACGTTCTGACGCCCGAGCAAATGCGCGCCGCCGACGCGCAAGCCATGGCCGTTCTCGGCGAGGACGCGCTGATGCGCAACGCCGGCCTCCAGATTGCCGGGCGCATTGCGACGCTGGCCGCGCCCGGCACGCGCGTCGTCGCGTTCGCCGGCCCGGGGAACAACGGCGGCGATGCGTTTGCGGCGTTCGCCGAGCTCGGGCCCGAATGGGATTGCGCGATCTATGCGTCGCCGGCTCAGCGCGTTTCGCCGGCTCGCGCTGCCGCCGAGAAGCGCGCCCGTGAGGCCGGCGTCGCGATCCGCGTCTTACCGCAAACGCCGCGAGAAGCCGAGTCCGCGGTCGACGGCGCCGTCGCGGTGGACGCACTCTTCGGCACCGGATCGCGCCTTCCGATCCCCGAGAGCTACCGCGCGGCAGCGCTCGCCCTGGATTGCCGGCGCCGGCCGGTACTCGCGATCGACCTTCCGTCCGGAGTCGATGCCTTGACCGGCGCCGCGGCCGACGTTTGCGTCCGCGCGACGGAAACGGTCACGCTGGGCGCGGTGAAACCCGGACTTCTGCTCGACCCGGCGCGCGATTTCGTGGGAGAGCTCTGGTATGCGGCCATCGGAATCGGCGAAGACGTTCTGCGCGCGAACGCCGCCGGCTTCGCAGCGCTCGACGACGACGCGTTTGCCCGCCTGCTGCCGGTGCGCGCGCCGGCCGGCGACAAACGCGGCGCGGGCGCGCCGCTGATCGTCGCGGGCTCCGCGCAATTTCCCGGCGCGGCCATCCTGTGTGCCCGCGCCGCCGCGCGCGCCGGCGCGGGTTACGTCACCCTGGCGGCACCAGCCGGCGCTTGCAGGGCGCTGCGCGCGCATCTCGTCGAGCAAGTCGTCGTCGAGCTGCCCGAAGACGCGAGCCCCGGCGCCGTCATCGAGACGCTGCTCGACCTTTCGCGGCACAACGGCGCGGTCGCGATGGGGCCCGGAATGTCGCTCGACGATCGGACGGGCGCGATCGTGCGCGGTTTCTTGGCGCGCAACCAGCTCCCGGCCATCGTCGACGCGAGCGCGCTCTTTCACCTCGCCAAGCATCTCGACGTTCTCGCCGGCAAACGTGTCGTGGTGACGCCGCACGCCGGCGAGTTCGCGCGCCTCTCCGGGAAGGGCACCGTCGCCGAAGGCGAGCGCGTCGATCGCGTGCGCGAGTTCGTCGCTCGCACCGGCATAACGACGCTGCTCAAAGGCCGGGCGACGCTGATTTGCGACGGCACGACCACGCACGTCAACGCGACCGGCACGAACGCGCTGGCCACGGCCGGCAGCGGCGACGTGCTCAGCGGCATGATCGCGACGCTGCTGGCGCAGGGGCTCGCGGCGGTCGATGCCGCGCGCGCGGCGGCCTACTGGCACGGACTGGCCGGCCAATACGCCGGGCGGCACCGCGCCGTCGGGGTCGTTGCCGGCGACGTCATCGAATCGTTGGCCGGCGCGCTGCCGGCCCAAGACCCCGAGCGCCGAGCGTTTGAAGCCAATCCGCGTCGAGGCCTCTGGCGTGTCGTATAATGGGAGCACGTGTCGACCGTAGAACGCGTTTGCGCCGCCGTTTGCGCCCTGACGCTGGGCGCTGCGCCCGGGTGCGCCGTCCGGCCGCCGGCGGTTTCGACGGCCGCTAACGCCCCCGGAAGCGGAACCGCGGCGAAGGCACCCGCGCGCACCGGGGTTTTGATACCGCTGTACGTCCCGCCCAATCGCCAGTGGGACGTCGTCATCGCGGCCAAGTCCGCGCACTCGTCGGTGCCGATGGTGCTCGTGGTCGACGTTGCCGACGGCCCGGGCGGCCGGCGCGACCCGCATTTCGGCCGCTACGTCGAGCGCGCTCAAAAGGCCGGCGTCGTAGTCTTGGGATACGTCGACACCCGCCGCGGCAAGATTCCGGCTTCGCAGATCGATAACGAAATGCAGAACTGGTACGACTTTTACGCAACCGACGGAGCCTTCTTGGATCACATGGCGCCGGATAACGCCGCCTACTACCGGGCGGCGACGCAGTACGCACACGCGCACGAGCTGTGGTTCGTCATGGGAAACCCCGGAACGAACGCATCCGGCGACGACGGACCGGACGTCATCAACTATTACCAACGCCGCGGTTACCCGACCGTCGCCTACATGCGCGAGCCCGCGCACCGTCAGTTCGGGAAGCTTCAATGGAGTTACGTCGCCGGCGCGGTGCCGTTCGATCGAACGCGCGTCGCAGTCAGCGCCCACTACGTCGGCTATCTCTACGCGACCGACGGACGGGAACCGGAGTGCTACTGCACGCTTCCCACGTACTTTGATCAGCTGGTCGCCACGCTCGACTCGTTACGCTGACAGCAGCGTTCGCAGCCCGTCCTCGTCGAGAATCGTGATCCCCAGCTCGCGCGCTTTCCCGAGCTTGCTGCCGGGGTCGGTTCCCGCGACGACGTAATCGGTCTTCTTGCTGACCGATCCCGTCACTTTCCCGCCCGCTTCGACGATCATCGCGCTCGCGTCGTCACGCGTCAAGTTCGGCAGCGTGCCGGTGAGCACGAACGTCTTGCCGGCCAGCACGACGGCGGCCGCGCGCGCGCGCCGGGGAGCCGTCGTCTCGACGCCGGCCTCGCGCAGGCGGTCGATCATCGCGAGGTTCTCCGGTTGTTTGAAGAACAGCGCGACGCTGGCCGCGACTTCCGGACCGATCCCTTCGCTGCGCTGAAGCTCCTCTTCGCCGGCCGACGCAATCGCTTCGATCGATCCGAAATCGCCGGCCAGGATCTGGGCGGTCTGCTCGCCGACGAAGCGGATGCCCAGGCCGGTAATCAGTCGCGCCAGCCCGCGCTTCTTGGAGCGCTCGATCGCGCCGAGCAGGTTGGCGATGCTTTTCGGACCCAAGCGCGGCACCCGCTCGAGCGTTGCTTCGTCGAGCGCGTACACGTCGGCAACGTCGTTGACGAACCCGCCCGACGTCAGCTGCTCGGCAAGCACGTCGCCCAACCCCTCGATGTCCATCGCGCCGCGCGAAGCGAAGTGGCGAACGCGTTCGTAGAGCTGCGCCGGGCAGGTCGCGTTGGTACAGCGCGACATCGCCTCGCCTTCGGGATGATCGACGTCGGCGCCGCAGACCGGACAGCGATCCGGCATCGAGAACGTGCGCTCGCGACCGGTGCGTTGGGAAACGATCGGCCCGACCACCCGCGGAATCACGTCCCCGGCGCGCACGACGACGACCTGATCGCCGATCCGAATATCGTTGCTCGCGATGTACTCCGCGTTGTGCAGCGTTGCGCTCTTCACGGTGACGCCGCCGATCGGCACCGGCTCGAGCACCGCGTTCGGGTTGAGCGTTCCGGTGCGGCCGACGGTAACCACGATGTCGAGCAGCTTGGTCCGCGCTTCGCGCGCCTTGAACTTGAACGCGATCGCCCAGCGCGGATCTCTGGCCACCGCGCCGAGACGCTCCTGCAAAGCGAGATCGTCGACTTTAATCACGACGCCGTCGATCTCGTAGTCGAGATCGTCGCGGTGCGCTTCCCAGTGACGGCAGAACTCGACGACCTCGTCGACGCCGGCGGCTTGGCGAATGTTGGGATTGACCGGAAAGCCGAACTCCGCCAGCCGTTCGAGCGCGCGCCACTGCGAGCCCGTCGCGTCGACCAGCTGATAGGCGAAGAACGACAGCCGCCGCGCGGCCGTCAGCGCCGGATCGAGCTGACGGACCCCGCCGGATGCGGCATTGCGCGGATTGGCGAACGCGGGCAGGCCGTCGCGCTCGCGCCGCGCGTTGAGGCGCTCGAAGTCGCTCTTGCGCAGATAGACCTCGCCGCGCACCTCGGCGAACGCCGGTGCGCGTCCGCGCAGCCGTAAGGGAATCGTCCGAACCGTGCGCAGGTTCGGCGTGACGTCTTCGCCGACGCTTCCGTCGCCGCGCGTTCCGCCGCGCTCGAGGCTGCCGTCGCGATAGTCCAGTGCAATCGCCAGACCGTCAATCTTGAGCTCGCAAACGTAGGTGACGTCCGTGCCGGCGAGCTTCCGCGCCCGCTCGTCGAACGCGCGCAGCTCGGCCTCGTCGAACGCGTTGGCAAGGCTGAGCATCGGGCGAGCGTGGCGATAGGGCGCGAATCGCTCCGACGGCACCGCGCCGACGCGCTGCGTCGGTGAATCGGAAGTCCTCAGCGCCGGATGTTCGGCTTCGAGGCGTTGAAGCTCGCGCAGCATCGCGTCGAACTCGGCGTCGGTGATGGCCGGATCGTCGAGCACGTAGTAGCGGTAGCTGGCTTCTTCGATGGCGTCGCGCAGCTCTTGCGCGCGCGCCTCGGCGGCGGCAGCGCCTCGCTTCATTTCGCCGGCGAAGAGACCTGAATGGGATAGCCGTCGGGATCGCCGATGACGGCCACCCGCCCGAACGCCTCGTCGTAGGGGTCTTGAAAGATGGGCACGCCCATCGCGACGCAATCGGCGACGAACGAGTCGACGTTAGTGACGGTAAACCCGAGCTGCAACGAACCCGGCCGGACCGCCAGCAGTTCGCTCTTGGTGTGCAGCCCCAGCGAGACGCCGTGCGCGAGCTGGAACTCGACCCATTGCGGCATCTTGTCGGAAAGCACGCGCAATCCGAAAACGTCGCGATAGAACGTGCGCGATCGCACTAAATCGGCGCAGACCAGCATCACCACGGAAAATTTTGCCACGTCCTAGGCTTCGACGGCGACCCGGCCTCCCTTGGCAAGATCGCTCAGGACGGTCAGATTTTCGCGTTCGAGGCGTTCCAACTCGAGCGCGTCGGGCAGGTGATGGCCCACCGCCCGCTGATCGCGCAGTACCGGGCGGAGGTATTCGCCGGTGTAAGAGCCGGCAGTCGCCGCGATTTCCTCCGGGGTGCCGGCCGCAATTACCGTACCGCCGCGGTCGCCGCCCTCCGGCCCGAGATCGATCACGTAGTCGGCGGTCTTGATCACGTCGAGGTTGTGCTCGATCGCGAGCACGGTGTTTCCGGTCTGCACCAGCCGCTGCAGCACCTCGAGCAGCTTGTGAATGTCGGCAAAATGCAGGCCCGTCGTCGGCTCGTCGAGGACGTAGAAGGTGCGTCCGGTCGAGCGCCGCGAGAGCTCGGTGGCCAGCTTTACCCGCTGCGCTTCGCCGCCCGAAAGCGTCGTCGCCGGCTGCCCCATTTTGATGTAGCCGAGGCCGACGTCGCAAATCGTGGACAGCTTGTTCTTGATGCGCGGGATATTTTCGAAGAACGCGTTGGCTTCGTCGACGCGCATCTCCAAGACGTCGGAGATCGTTTTGCCCTTGTATTTCACCTCGAGCGTCTGCGCGTTATAGCGTTTGCCCTTGCAGACTTCGCACGGCACGTAGACGTCGGGTAAGAAATGCATTTCGATCTTGATGATGCCGTCGCCCTGGCAGGCCTCGCAGCGGCCGCCTTTGACGTTGAAAGAAAATCGTCCGGGCGCGTACCCGCGCATCCGCGCCTCGGGCACCATCGAAAAGAGCTCGCGAATATGATCGAACGTGCCCGTATACGTGGCCGGGTTGCTGCGCGGCGTGCGGCCGATCGGCGACTGGTCGATCACGACGAGCTTGTCGAGCTGCGCCGCGCCCTTCACGCTGCCGTAGGTGCCTCCCGGCGGCTGTCCGTGCAAGTGCTGGTTGAGCGCGCGCACGAGCACTTGGTTTACCAGCGTCGACTTTCCGCTGCCGCTGACGCCGGTCACCGACGTGAATACGCCTACCGGAAAGCGCACGTCGATGCCTTGGACGTTGTTGGCCTTGGCGTTGCGGACTTCCAGCCAGCCGCGCGGCATCCGCCGCCGTTTCGGGATCGGAATGAACTTGCGGCCGGACAGGTACGCGCCCGTCTCGGATTTCGGATTCGCGACCACTTCCGGCAGCGTGCCGACGGTCAGGATCTCGCCGCCTTCGGCGCCGGCTCCCGGGCCGATGTCGACCACGACGTCGGCCGTGCGCATGGTGTCCTCGTCGTGCTCGATGACGATGAGCGTGTTGCCGAGATCGCGCAGCGTACGCAGCGTCGCCAGCAGCCGATCGTTGTCGCGCTGGTGCAGACCGATCGACGGCTCGTCGAGGATGTAGAGCACGCCGACCAGCGCGCTGCCGATCTGCGTAGCCAGACGAATCCGTTGCGATTCTCCGCCGGAAAGCGTCGTCGCCGATCGCGCCAGCGTCAGATAGTTCAGTCCGACGTTACTCAAAAATCCCAGCCGCGCGCGAATCTCCTTGACGATCTGGTGCGCGATCTGCTGCTGGCGTTCGGTCAGCGTGAGTCCCGCGAAGAACCCTTCGAGCCGCTCGATCGACATGCGCGTGAGCTCGTCGATGTTGGAAGAGCCGACCGTGACGGCCAAGGCTTCCGGCTTGAGCCGCGCGCCCTTGCACGCCGGACACGTCGACGCCGACATGTACTTCTCGATCTCTTCCTTGACGTAATCGCTCGAGGTCTCCGTATACCGCCGCTGCAAGTTGTTGACGACGCCCTCGAACGACGAGCGGTACTCCCACGTCTTGCCGGCGCGCGAGGTGTACGCGAACGTTTGCTCGCGATCGGTTCCGTACAAAATCAGGTCGACCACGTCGTCGGGCATCTGATCGATCGGGGTAGTCATCTTGACGCGGCGGCTCTTGAGCACGCGTTCCAGCTGCTGCAGGTAGTAGGGATTCATCGACGGATACTTGCCGCCGCCCAGGTTTCGGCTCCAGGGCGCGATCGCGCCGCCGGCGATCGACTTGCTGCGGTCCGGAACGACCTTCCAGGGGTCGATTTCGATCTTCTCGCCCAGGCCGCTGCAGGCCGGGCACGCACCGTACGGCGAGTTGAACGAAAACAGCCGCGGCGCCAGTTCCTCGAAGGAGAGCCCGCAATACGCGCAGGCAAAAGCTTCGCTGAACGTCAGCTCCTTAGCGTCGAGCAGGACGGTCACGATTCCAGTCGAGAGACGCAGCGTCGTTTCGACCGAATCGGTGAGCCGCTTGCGGATGTCCGGCTTCATCACGAGCCGGTCGACGATCACCTCGACGGTGTGCTTGCGTTTCTTGTCGAGGACGATCTTCTCGCGCAGCTCCTTGGTTTCTCCGTCGACTCGAACCCGCGCGAACCCCTCTTTCGCGACCTCCTCGAAGAGCTTCGAATACTCGCCTTTACGGCCGCGCACCAGCGGCGCCAGGATCTGCAAACGGGTTCCTTCGGGCAGCTCCATGATCGAATCGACGATCTGTTCGCTCGTCTGCGTGCTGATCTCGCGCCCGCAGTTGTAACAATGGGGCGTTCCGACCCGCGCGTAGAGCAATCGGAGGTAATCGTAGATTTCGGTGACGGTGCCGACCGTCGAGCGCGGATTACGCGAGGTCGACTTTTGGTCGATCGAGATCGCCGGCGAAAGACCTTCGATGTAGTCGACGTCCGGTTTTTCCATCTGACCGAGGAACTGCCGGGCGTACGACGAGAGCGACTCGACGTAGCGGCGCTGGCCTTCGGCATAGATCGTGTCGAACGCCAGCGAGGACTTTCCCGACCCGGAAAGCCCCGTGACGACGATCAGCCGGTTGCGCGGCAGAACCAGATCGACGTTTTTGAGATTATGCTCGCGCGCGCCCTTGATTACGATCGAATCGAGCATCGGGAATAGGAACCCGCGGGGGCTTCGAAGGGTTACGCCGTCGGCGGTGGGGCCGCAGTGGGTGCGGGCGGCGGCTCGGCCGCATGGAGCTTCAGGTACTCGCCGACGATGACCAGCGTGCCGTACGCGACGGCCGCCTGCTGGACGATCGCCGAGGTGACGGTCCCGACGAACGGCTGAATTCGTGCCAGTTCGGCGCCGACGACCGCCGCGATCAGCGAAACGCAGACGACGATGGCCGCGACGCCGACCGTCGGCCAGAAGTTGCGGGCGGCGATCCGCCAGGACTCCGACAGGGCGCGCGATGCGGGATGCCCGCCGATGATCACCGACGGCATGGCGTAGATGAAGAAGATCAGATAGAGCCACAGCGAGATGGTGATCGTAAAGGGCGCCAAGACGGCGGCCACGATCCCGACCAGCGCCAGCAGCACGATCGCCAGAAAGATCTCGCCGATGCTGCGCTGCAGCGCCGTCCAGCCGTCCGCGAACGTCGTCTTGCCGGTTTCCCACGCCGCACCGGCCATCGACGTCACGAATGCCGTCTGCACGATGGCGGCCAGCACGATGAGGACGATTCCGGTCACCACCGCGATGCCGAGCGCGGCGAGCCCGGCCGAGGAGCTGCCCGTCGCGCCGGCCAAGGCGACGCCGCCCAACCCGAGCGCGAACACGAAAAACGCGATCATGACCGTCGCTGCGGCCACGATCAGCCCCGGAACCACGACGATGGGGTTAGCGACCAGGAGCGTCCAGGCGCGCTGGAACGTTCCTTCCAAATCGGCGGCTGTTTGCGTCATGTCAGGATCGAGTATAGCACGCGACCGACCTCCTCGAGCGTGGAACAGGTCGCGTCCGGCGGACGCGCTCCGGCCGGCGGCGACTCGTCGCGCACGTTGAGCCAAATCGTGTACAGCCCGGCTTCGGCCGCACCGCGCACGTCCCGGTCGTAACGGTCGCCCACCATCGCGGCGTGGGACGGCGAACTTCGCAGCGACGTGCACGCGTGCGCGAAGAGCAGCGGGTCGGGCTTGAGCATGCCGATTTCGTCCGGCATAAAGACGGCGTCGAAGTACTCCCCGACGCGCAGCAGCGCGATCTTCTCGCGATGCGTCTCCGAAAACCCGTTGGTGACCAGGCCCAGCTTCACCCCGCGCGCGTGAAGGCCCCGCAGCAGCTCGATCGCTCCCGGAAACGGCGCGTAGTACTTCTTCCGGTAATCGTGGTAACGGCGAGCCGACGACTCCGCGATCCCCACGTCCTCCAGGCCGACGCTTTCCAGCGCCGACCGCCACAACTGCTCCCGCAGCGGAACGAGCTTGGTCGCGAGCGCCTCGACCGACAGGCGCTTCCAAAATCCCTCGGCTTCGGCGATGTAGGCGGCCTTGAGCGCCAGCGCGTCGATACCGTGCTCGGCAGCGACTTCCACGGCCACTTCTTCGGCCGCGCTGCGATACGCCGTCGTGTCGTCGTGCAGCGTATCGTCGAGATCGAATAGGACGACGTCGAGCGTTCGCGTCAAAATCGTACCCGGAAGGTGCGCAGAGCGTACGGTCCGATTTCGAACACCAACGATTCGCCGTCGATCTTCGCCTCGCCGCCGCACGGGCGCTCCAGTCCGTCGGCGCACGCGACCGAACGCATTCGCCCCGCGCAGCGTACGCGCGCCGAGCGCGCGGCGCCGTCGCACTCGCGAACCCGCACGATCGCGCCGTCTCCGTCGTCGGCCGGCTTGCAAGCCGCGACGAGCACGGCGTCGTCCTGCGCCTCGAAGAGTCGCACCGACGGCTCGTTCGCGAACCGTTCCCAGATTCGTTCCAGGCGGCCCACGCTCGGCGATACCAAAGGCGCGTACGCCCACGCGAGCGAGGCCGTGCCGCGGTCGGCGTGGGGATCCGGCCAGGTGCTCGAGCGCAGCAGCGAATGCCCCAGCGCCACTCCGCCGTGCGGCAAACTGCGCGCGCTCCAGCCGTACGTGTCGAGTGCGAGGATTGCGATCCCCGACTCGCTTCCGAACGCAACCGCGAAACGCTGCCCGGGAACCTCGAACTGCGCTCGCCGTTCGGGCGTGTCGCGCGCGAGGCTGCGCTCCACCGTTCCGTGCGGCACTCCGAAGCGCGCCGTTTCGGCGCGCAGCGCCAGCCAATTCTCGACGCGCAGCAGGCGCCGGCGCTCGCGCCAGTCGACCGCGAGACCGGCGCGCAGAAACGGATCGTTGGCGGCCAGCGAGATCTGCATGGTTGCACGCGACGATCCGAGGTCGAAGGGAATCTCGAGCGCGCCTTCGGGCGTCACGTGCGCCGCGCGCGGGCGGCCTGCGCGGCGCGACTTCTGATAGCCGTCGTCGACGTTCCACGCCTCCCAGCGTTTCGGCCGGTCGCGGTATAGCGCCAGTGCGTTCGCCTGCGCGACGGCGTTGGGTCCGCCCCCGGCGTTCAGCTCGACGATCGTCCCGGTCGCCGTCACGACCGCGCGAACGGCAGCGTTTTCGAAGACGTACGCGCCGTCGCGCTCGACCGGCGGCAAGAGCGCGGGCGAACGCCGCGCGGCTGCCGCCCGCGGAAGCGCGGCCGACATGGTCGTCTCGGCAGCGCCGATCAGCGCTCGCGCGCGTTCGTACTCCTCGCGCACGTCGTCGTAGACGCCCGCAACCGACGTTCCGGCGAGCACGTCGTGAAACTGATTGCGCAACACGACGGCCCACGCTTCGCGCAGCGCTTCCCGCACGCGCCGTACCGTTTCGGCGGCAACGCCGATCGCGACGCACCACGCCGCCCGCTCCTCGGCGCGCGCCAGCGCCCGCTCGAGCTCTGCGTTTTGCGCTTTGACGTCGTGATGGGTGGTGTAAACGCCGCGATGATACTGCAGGTAGAGCTCGTCGTCATGCACCGGCAGGCCGGCCGCTCGAGCCGCCAGCCGTTCGAAAAACCCGCGGGGCCGCTCCCAGCGCCCGACCTTCCGGGCTTGCACGAGCTGCGCGGCCGTCGGCCCGCCGCCGCCGTCGCCGTGCCCGACGATCAACGGCTCGTCGCGCGCGCTCGCTCGCCGGACGCGGTCCGGACTTGGATCGCCGTCCATCGAATCCAGCTGCGCCGCCAGCACTTCGGAACCGTCGGGGCCCCGCCACCGAAACTGCGCGTGCGCGAATCGCGTCGTGTCGTTCCATTGCAGTTTGGTCGTCGCAAACGCGCGCACTCCGGCGTGCGCCAGCAGCGTCGGCAGCGTACGCGCGAATCCGAAGGTGTCCGGAAGCCACGCGATCGACGGCTCGGCTCCGAAGGCCTCGAGACAGAACGCTCGCGCGAACGAAAGCTGACGGAGCAGCGACTCGCCCGAGGGGAGGTTGCAGTCCGGTTCGACCCACATCGCCGCGACGTCGCAGTCGAATCGTCCGTCGCGTGCGAACGCGGCGACCCGCTCGAATAGCTCGAGATCGGCCTCGCGCGAACGCATACAACTGCGGCTGGCTTTGCACGAAGACGAACGCAGGATCCCGCTCCAGCAGCGCCGCCGCCGTCGCGAACGTACGCAGCGCCTTACGCCGCGTCTCGGCGTACCGCCATAGCCAGGCGACGTCGAGATGGCTATGACCCCACAACGCCGGCCCTGCCGGCGTCTGCGGCGGCTCGTCCTCGAGTACGTCGACGGGTAAGGGTGCGACGTCGAGCGATCGAGCCGGACGCGCGCGCGCGCGAGCCAGAATGCGGCGCCAACGCCAGCCCGGGCCGGGCGGAAGTCCGGTCGACGGCATCGAGCTTCGCTCGACTTCGAGCGTCAGCCCGCGCCGGCTCGCGCCGGGAGACACCACGACGGCGTCGTGCTCGCGATCGTACGCGCCCGCGGCAATGCCGTCGACGCGCAGCAGTGCCCCCGTCGTCGTGCGGTATCCGACGACGACCGGCTGCTCCGACGGCTCGAGCGAGCACGCGAACGTCACGATGGGCGGGCTGCTCTCGCGCTCGTCCAACCCGACGCGCACGTCAGCGACCGGAGCTTACGGCGCCGAGGGTGCGGGAGCGACGGTCAAACCGCTGACTTTTCCCTGACCGTCGACGGCGAAGGTGTACGCCAGCTTCGTCGAGTCGCCGAATGCCAGCAAGTAGACGTAGTACGACGAGCCCTGCAACGTGCCGGTGCGCACCTGCTCGAACGTCACGGGATCACCGTAGGGTCCCAATTGCGCCGCGGCCTGCGCCACCTTTTCGGGAGTCATGACCGTCAGCATCTGGGCGCTCAGTTGCGAGCGGTCGATTTTGCCGGTCTGGAGCATGTGGAAGAAACTCTTGGCCCGCGCGACGACGGCCGGATCGGGCGTCGGCGTCGCAGCGGCTTGCGCCGTGGCGGCGGGTGACGGCGAAGCCGGCGGGGCTGCCGCGGCGCTGCCGCCGGCAGCGGCGAGTGCGAAAACGAGCGCGGCTGCAATGATTCCGTAGCGTTGCATGCGAATTGCTCTTCCGAGGCTAGTACCGGACTTCCCGCCATGATCTTCGCTCCGCTCGTCGCCGCCACGCTCGCATTGGGCACTCCGCTCGCGTCGGATACCTTCATCTCGATCATGCGCGAGCGTTTGATCGCCGAATCGCCGTTTATTCGGGCTCTCGGCGTCAACCCGCGAGACTTCGTCTTTCGCCTCGACTACCTCAGCGGGAAGCTCGCCCAAGCCGGCAACACGCCCTCCGAGCGCGAGGAACTGGCCCGCGAAATGCAGCTCGAGTTGAAGCTGGACGCGGAGCTGCTCGTCAATCTGTGTCCGTACTTCGACGCCGTCGCCGGATTCGACGAAAGCTGGTACAACTCCGATCCCAAGGCGCCGCCCGACCCGGTCGCGCTGTACGTGCCACCGCGCCAGCCGCAGCCCTACGCGGTGGTCGTCCTGCTGCACGGACGGGGACAGACCGAGACCGACGTTCTCTCCCAAGGCGTCTTTCGCCATATGGCCGATCTTCGGCACGCCATCCTGGTCGCACCGTGGGGCACCGGCGGAGCGCTGTGGGGCGACGCCGCCGCGCGAGAAATCGCGAACATTCTCGCCGAGCTCGAGGGGGGCTTGCCGATCGACCCCAGCCGGATCTACGTCGCCGGGGTCGGCTTGGGCGGCGAAGGTGCGTTCGGCGTGGCCGCGCGGTATGCG
>Ga0335075_10005286_pt1 | contig 20080 bp, 16 predicted proteins | sample Lox_Sample_24_FD_206723 | JGI IMG/M metagenome (GOLD analysis project Ga0335075, IMG submission 206723) | Soil microbial communities from Loxahatchee National Wildlife Refuge, Florida, United States - Lox_Sample_2.4 | ecosystem: Environmental > Terrestrial > Soil > Wetlands | place: USA...
TCCGCGGCAAGGGCTGCAGGTCGACGCGTTGACACTCGCCCGCCTGCACGTCAAGCGGCAGGCTGAGGATCACGGCTCGGCGTCCCGCTGCCGTCCTGACCGCCCGGCATGCGTCTGCCTGCGCAGAGGCCGGTGAGTGCAGTCGCACGTGCCCGGCGCCGACAGCTGCGGCGAGACCGGCTACGTCCACATGAAAGTTCGACCTGACCTCGGTCGCTTCCGCCGCCAGCACCAGCATCGGGGTACGGCTCTTCGCCGCCTCGGCGATTCCCGTCATCGCGTTGGTGAGGCCAGGGCCCTGGTGCACGGAGACGACACCGGGCCTGCCTGTGGTCCGGGCCCAGGCGTCCGCCATGACGGCTGCGCCGCCTTCGTGCCTGGCAGCCACGAACCGCGCGCCATTACCGATCAGAGCGTTGGTCACGTGGAAATTGCCGCTGCCCGCGACTCCAAATACGGTGTCGGCGCCGAGCTCGGCGATGACGCTGCCGACCGCGTCAGCGACTCGCACGCTCAGGAGCGTTCAACGAGGGCCAGCGCGCGGCAGGGACTTCCCGATCCGCGGACGATCGGCAGCGGACTGACCACCACGAGCGAGCCGTGAGCGGGAAGCCGAGCCAGATTGCGCAGCTGGGTCAGGCCGTACTTGCCGGCCCCGAGCATCGCCGAGTGGCAGGGGAAGGGCGGGTCGAAGGAATGCGCCGCTCCGGCGTCTGTGCCGACAGTCTCCACGCCAAGGCCTATCACGGGAGACTCCTCGGCCAGCCATTTCGCACAGGCAATGCTGATCCCCGGCGTGTGGGGTCCGGTCTCGTCGGCATTGAGGAAGGTGCTCTGCTCGTGGGAGCGGGCGTCCCACCCGGTTCGGTATAGCAGCCAGCCGCCAGCTGGAAGCGGGCCGTTCACGGCTTCCCACTGCCTGATGTGATCGATTTCCAGGAGGAAGTCTGGATCGGCATCCGCCTCGGCACTGAAGTCGAGCACCGCAGCCGGGGCGATCAGGCGCGTCACCGGGACTTGGGCTACGTCCTCGCCTCCCTTGCCGGTCACCCAGTGGACCGGGGCATCAAAGTGAGTGCCTGTGTGCTCACCCGTCACGATGTCGTTCCAGTACCACGCCGGCCCTCGCTCGTCATAGCGGCTGATCTCGGTCAGTCCGAACCTCGCCGTGTTACCGAACGGCTCAGGCAGCTGGATGATCGGCGTCTGCGCCGTCAGCGGCGCGGTGAGGTCGATGACTTCGACCGAGGTGTTACTGATAGCTGCGGCAAGGTCCGTCAGCAACGACATGGACTCTCCTTCATCAGGTTCAGCAGGGACGGGTAGGCGTCACGCTCAGCTAGCCCCGCTGAGCTGCTTGGACGCTGGGCTGCCTGCCGGGTAGAAGACGCCGAGAACGGTAAGCGGGCCTGACCCGGTGTTCTCAAGGCAGTGCGGCTGGTGCGGCGGCAGGTAGATCGAGGTTCCCGAAGAGATCTCCGCCTCGGTTGCACCAAGATGCACGACGCCCTGCCCGCCAACCACGTGCACGACCTCGTCGTAGGTGTGTTGGTGCGCAGGGGCACGGCCCGGCGGAATGATGCCAAGGAACTGAGTGATTGTCAGGCCGGCGCTGAGCAGCACCCGGAACTCCCGGTCACCCGTGCGCTCCGGCTCGCATTCGTCCAGGCTCACCATGCGAACCGCAGGGCCTGCGTCATCGTCGGGCGATCCCGCGTGCACACTGATGGCCAGGATCTCCAGGCCGGAATCGGAGATCCCCTGACAGCGGTACAACGCCGACCGCCGCAGCCAGACCGCTGTTCCCGGCTGGAGGGGCGTGACCTCGGAGTCGGCTACGTCGAGGGATCCCGTTCCGCTGATCACATACCAGGCTTCACCCAGGCCGCCTGCCACCCCTTCCAGGACCGCACCACCAAGTCCCGCATGCCCCCCGACTAGATGGAGCCGCCGCTGATGGAGATTGCGGCAGCCCTGAGAGTCGGCCAGCAACTCCGACGCCGTGACCCCGGGGGACACGGTGTGTGCCGGGGCACCTGCAAGCGTGCGAACCGCAGGCTGGGAGTTCACTTGCTGCCCTCGGTTGCTGCAAGTGTGGTTCCGGCGACCAGAACATCCGCGACGTTAGCAATGACGTCGTCGACCTCCCAGACCTGGCTGACCTGACCAGAGCGGTCGAGCAAGAACGTGACCCTGCCCGCGAGCGTGCCGTACTCCCCGTAGTCCCGCAGCACTCCGGCCGCGGTGGCAAGGCGCTGATCCTCATCGCTCAGCAACGTGAACGTTAGACCGTGCTCGCCTGCGAACTCTCGATGTGAGTCGGCACTATCGACACTGGCGCCGACCAGAGCCAAGCCAGCCTCGAAGAACTGCGAGGCCCTCCGATTGAACTCAACAGCCTGCCGCGTGCAGGTGTCCGTACCGTCCTTCGGATAGAAGTAGACGACGGCAGGCCGTTCGAGAGCTCCTGCGCTGTCCTTTAGGTCGTCTGGCAGCAGGTCGAGGGGGAACATGTCACCGGGCCGTAGTCGCGGGCTCTGCGGCTTGCGGCCCGGCGCGCGGCGGACCAGGCTCGTGAGCGCCTCGGTGAGCTTGTCGATCTCGTCCGGCGTGTTGTAGTGGGCAATGCCGACCCGGACTGCTTCTCCCCAGGCCAGCCGCTCGTACAGGCCGAGAGAGTAATAGTTCGTCCCGCTCCAGACGCCAAGTCCTTGCTCTGCCAGCCGGAGAACGGCGTCAGCGGGTGGCACGCCAGGAAGGTTCAGCAGGAAGATCGGGACCCGCCCTTCGGTACTGGCAAGCCCGTACTTGATCGTCTCCTCAGGGAGGCCGGCCAGGAACCGGCTGGCCAGTTCCTTCTCCCATGCGGCGATCGCGTCCATCCCCCCGATCGACGTCAGGTAGTGAATCGTCGCGGAAAACCCGCCGAGTGTCTCGATTGGCATCGATCCGGTCTCGAACCGGGCGCCCGCCGGGTGCACCGGGGCCGGCCTGGCCTTGTAAGGCGCCCAGGATTCCAGCAGGTCGCGGCGACCGTAGCCGATGCCGAGGTGCGGCCCGCAGAACTTGTATGCAGAGAACAGCACTATGTCCACGCCTGTGGCGGGCAAATCCATCGGCAGATGCGGTGCATACTGGACGGCGTCCGCCCAGGCGATAGCGCCCGCCTGATGGGCGAGATCCGCGACCCGCCTCGCATCGGTGATCGTACCCACCGAGTTAGCCGCCCACGGGAAGGCTACGACACGGGTGCGGTCGGAGATCTTGGCCCGCAGGTCATCGAAGTCGAGAGTGGCATCAGGTAGCACGTCAACGTGCCGGACTATCAGGTCCCTGTCTTTTGCCAGTTCAAGCCACGGCGCGACGTTAGCGTCGTGATCAAGTCTGGTCACCAGGATCTCGTCACCCGCCTTGAGGGTTCGGCCGAACGTGCGTGACAGCGTGAAGTTGAGCGAGGTCATGTTCGCGCCGAAGATGACCTCGTCCACGCTCGCACCGGTGAACTGCGCCGCCAGCTGCCTAGCCTCGGTTGCTACTGCTTCCACCGCCTTGCTTACCGGGTAGACGGCGCCGACGTTGCCGCTTGCCTGCCGCATGGTCCTCGCGATGGCGTCACCCACCTCGTCGGGCACCTGCGTACCGCCTGGCGCGTCAAAGAACGCGAACGACCCATCAAGAGCGCTGAAACGAGCCCGCACCGCGTCGACATCTACTCCTGTCACCAGCGTCTCCCCGCACAGTCGATTTCGATCAGAATGAATATTTTTAATTTAACTGAACCAATGCGGGTGGTCAACGCCGGTAGTCACGAATGGCGTCGCACGCCGTGATCACGTCAGACTCGTTGTTGTAGTAATGGAACGACATCCGCACCAGCTCACCGCGCGGGCTGACGATGATGCGCCGACGGGCAAGGAACGCCGCAAGCGACGGGGCGTCGTCATCCACCATCGCCACCTGAGGGCCGGCTGGTGGCGACTCACCCAGCGGGAAGATTCGCTCGTCCGCGTCGGCAAGCCGCTGCCGTGCTAGCGCAGCCAGACCGCTGACATGCGCTTCGACCGCCGCGAAGTCGAGACAGGCCAGCGTCGCCAGGCCTGCAGCGGCTCCGTATGCAGCGGGGATGGCAGGCGTGCCGGTCTCGAATCGCCGGGCGGTCGGATGGAAATCCAGTGTCCGCGGATCAAAGGCAAAAGGGTTCACGCGCCCGAACCACCCTGTCAGCGCCGGGGGTAGCTGATCGGTGAGCCCTCCGCGGACATACAAAAAAGCGATCCCGGGTACCCCGAGCATGTATTTGAGCGCGCCGGCCACTAGGTAGTCGCAGTCCAGAGCTCGCACGTCGACGGGAAGGACGCCGACTGCCTGGTAGGCGTCCACGAAGACACGCGCTCCTGCCGCGCGCGCAGCCGACACCGCTTCGGCGACGGGCAGCCGCACGCCGCCCCGGTACGAGATGAGCGGCACCGATACCAGCCCCACCGACTCATCGATAGCCGCAGCGTAATCTTCGGGTGCGGCCACGCCGTCAGCTGCGGAAACAAAGCGCACGGTTGCATCGCTTCTGGCCTGTGCTAGCCAGACGTGCGCAATAGAAGGAAACTCCAGGTCGGTTGAGACGATCACCGGGCGACGACGCCAGTCGATCGTTGATGCAACCTGATAGGCGCCCTCCGAAGCACAGCTGACAATTGCGATCTCATCAGGGGTGGCGCCGATGAGGCCGGCGAACCCGAGCCGCGCGGTCTCCACCTCCGCCATCCACCGGTCCCAGGGCGCGCCATGCGATCGCATGCTCCACTGGAATTCCTCCAGAGCCGCGATGAGCCGCAGCGATGCCGCGCCCTGACTACAGCTGGCCAGGTGCACGGTGTCCGTAAGCACTGGAAACTGACTGCGGAACGCCGCCGGTGTGATCAGGTCAGTATTCGGCATTGGGTGGGGCCGACTCCTTTAGTCTAGTTAAAGCGATATAATAGGAGTGAAACAGCGAGCCGCGGCCAGGGGGCCGATCGCCAGTTACGGGATGCCCGCCCGACCCGGCGGCAGCGAGCGTAGGGTTTGGGCAGATTCTGCGAGGATGTGTGCCGTGCGAACCGATGACATCTCGGCGAGCCCGCTGGGTCAGCGGATACGAGCACTGAGGTCGACCCGAGGGCTCACGCTGACCGCACTCGCCGACGAGGCGGGCCTGTCGACAGGGCTCATCAGCCAGGTCGAGCGAGGCCTCGCTGACCCGAGCCTCGAGACACTGCGCCGCATCGCCAAGGTGCTTGACGTCCCGATCTTCAGCCTGTTCCAGCAGGACACCGGGGCAGTGGTGTCCGTAGTGCGCAAAGACCGCAGGATGCGGGTCCAGTCTCCTGACCACGACATCATCTACAGCCGGGTCTCGCCAGGCCGCGGACGGCTGGAGGTGCTGCATGGCCGCCTTGGTCCGCACAGCGCGTCCGCCGCCGAGCCCTGGTCGCACCCCTCCGAGGAGTGCCTGGTCGTGCTCTCCGGCGCGCTCATCGTCGAGGTCAGCGGCACGGAGTACACCCTCGAAGAGGGCGACAGTTGTTACTTCGACTCGAGCCTGCCGCATCGCTACCGGAACCCACACGCCGAGTCGGCCGAGTTCATCGTGACTGTGACACCACCGAGCTACTGACCTCTGGCTGCGGTGCCGGCCGGGCTCCGGGCAGGTTGAGCGCGGCCCTGTCGACCGGCTCGCCAGCCTTGTACACCTTCCAGATCGCGGCCACGTTCCTGATATCGGCCGCGGGATCAGCCTCGAGCAAAACAAGGTCAGCGGCATGTCCTGCGGCAATCCGGCCCAGTTCGCCAGTCTTTCCCAGATAGTCCGCCGCATTGACGGTCGCACAGCGCAATACGTCCCACGGTGCGATCCCGGCGTCCTGGAGAAGCTCAAGTTCCCGGTGGTACTCAGGGCCGAGCGACAAGTCGGTCCCGGTAACGACCGTCCCGCCTGCCGCATTGAGCTTGCGAAGGTTCTCTTGCGCAACCGGAGTCATTACTCGCATCCAGTCCGCCCACCGGTTCTCCTTCTGCCGCGTGCTTTCCGCGCCCCGGAGTTCCTCTCGCTCGGCTTCGGTCAGGCAGTACGCGTAGAGCGGCTCATCGACATAGTCGGGATGGTCGGCGAGCCGCGGATACCGCTCGCCTATCGCGAGCGTGCTCACCACGGGGATCCGCTTCGCGGCGAGCAGCCAGCAGAACTCGTCGGTGACAGGCGACTGGATTACCGGGTGAGCGAGCGCGTCAGCGCCAGCCTCAACTGCCTCCCTGGCGCGGAACTCGTTGGATACATGAACGGTGACGCGCCGCATGTTGGCGTGGCAGAACTGGATTATCTGCCGGAGCGTCTCGGCCGACAGGATCGGGATGAGCGGCCGGATCCCCCAGTTGTGCTCGTCGTAGGTGATCTTCACAAGATCCGGCTGGGCAGCAAGGAAGTCGGCAAGGACCTGGCTATCGGCTGGGAGCGAGCGCACGTGTGTTGCAATCCCGCTGCCCGATCCGTGCCCGCCCGGGCACGTCAACAGTGACCCCGTGCAAAATATCCGCGGGGCCGTGATCTGCGCTGCCCGCTCTGCCTGGCGCAGCGACATGATGACGCTGGGGTCGTTGCCTGCGTCGTAGATGCCCGTCACGCCGCTGTAGAGAAAGCTGTGCAACCGGGAGATCAGATCGTCCGTGTCGGCTCCGTCAGCCAGTTCCCCAGATGGCACCGGTTCGCGCGTGGTTGGCCCGATGTGGCCCGACGCGTGCAGGTGGATGTGACCATCGATCATTCCAGGGATCGCGAAGCGGCCTTCGCACTCGACGATCTCCCCGCCATTAGCGGCTAGGCCGGGGCCGATCTCTGAGATCTTGCCATCCTCAATACGGATATCGGTACGGATCCACCGGCTTGCCGATACGTCGGCGGCAGCGACATCGCGCAAAACTGTCATCAGGCCTCCACACCACCCTCGCCCGGCTGGACTACTGTCTGCCCGCCCTTCATCACCCAGCGCACCCGGGAGTATGCGCGGGGATCGGTGAGCGGATCACCGTTGAGAGCAACCATGTCGGCCGGCACCCCCGGCCGGATCTCGCCAGCGGTGTCGCCGCGCTGGATCGCCGCGGCGGCTGCGCTAGTTGCTGAGGCGAGTATGTCCTTGGGGTCCATTCCGATTTCCGCGAAGACCATCAGGCCTTCGGCATAAAGCTCCGGGGTCGTCGTCGGGATGCCCATGTCGGTCCCCGCGACCAGCCGCACGCCGAGGTCGTACAGGTGGCGCAGGTTGGCAAGAGCGATGTCCTGAGGAGCCCACGGCACGCCGACGGTCAGCCAGTAGTTGTTGACCGTGGGCACCACGTACCTTCCGCTATCAGCGATCTCGCTGGCCAGCCGCTCGTCCACGCTCGCATGCGGCCTGGCTGCGAAGGTGGCGTGCTCAATAGTGTCCACGCCAGCCCGGAACGCGATTTCGATGCTCTCCTTGTTCTGGCAGTGCGCGGCAACCGGCATGCCGTAGGCATGCGCCTCGTCGACGATGACTGTCATCTCCTCGGCGCTGAAAAGCGGCCGGTACACGGCGGCACCCTCAGAGCGCTTCGGGTTCACGAATCCTCCGGAAGCCATGACCTTGATCCAGTCCGAGCCCTGGGCCGCGTGACTGCGGATTGCCCGGCGCAAGTCCGTAACGCTGTCGCAGGCCATGCCCATGAACGCACCGTGTCCTCCGGTGATAGTGATCGGCTGGTTCGCCGTCACGATCCTGGCCATCGGGATGCCGGGGTCCCGGTCACGGACCAGGCCGGCCAGACCGCACTCGGTGCCGAGGTCCCGCACAGTGGTAACGCCCGCCATCAGGAACCGATGCGCGTTGGCGACGATCCGCAGCACGGCCTCACCCTGAGGCTGCTCGGCTGCGACTCGGCCCATGGCCGGCCCGCAATCGCTCGACAGGTGGACATGCGCATCGATCATTCCGGGGATGACGGTGACGTCACCGAGCTCGACATCAACGGAAGGAAAGTCAGGCCGCCTCCCGACAGCCGTTATCAGGCCTTCTTCGACGGATACTGCACCAAACTCGATCGGCTCGGCGCTCGCGCTGGTGATCACCCGCCGTGCTCCGATGACAACCTGCTTTGCAGCTACCACGTCTCACCCTGTCCGCTCAGATAGAAAGGCCTTGATACCGTCACCCAGCATGTTGATCCCGACTACGAGAATCATCAGCGCTACGCCGGGGTAGACAGCGAGCAGCGGGTAGCGGGTGATGCTCGTCAGGCCATCGGAAATCATGCCGCCAAGCGTCGGGGTGGGCGGCTGCAGGCCGAGACCCAGGAAGTCCAGGCCAGCTTCGAGCAGGATGACCGTTGGGACGTTGAGCGTTGCGACGACAAGCGCGCTCGGCAAGACATGCGGCACGATGTGCCTGAACAGTATTCGCCGCGGCCGGGCGCCGAGTGCCCGCTGCGCGGTGACAAACTGCTGCTCCCTGAGCACCAGCGTCTCGCCTCTGGCCACGCGGGCGAATAGCATCCACTGCGTTCCGGCGAGCACGATGATCAGCGCGGTTAGCGATGGCCCGGCCGCGCCGATGAAGCCAATAGCAAGCAGCACCACCGGGATCGCCAGGAAGCCGTCCGCGATGCGCATGACGACGTCATCCAGCCAGCCGCCGAGGAAGCCTGCGCTGACCCCGATGATGACACCGACGGCGCCTGCAACCAGCACACTTGCTGCGGCGATCTCCACTGACTCACGGATCCCGAACAGCAATCTGGCCACGACGTCCCTGCCCAGGGCGTCGGTGCCGAGCAAGTGGGCCGCGCTGCCTCCGGTACTCCAGGCCGGCGGCAGGTAGGCGCTGGCCGGCTGCGCGACGTACGCGCCGTTGCGGAACCACGACGCGGCGATCGCCAGCGCGATGAATACAGCGACAATGGCCGCTCCGGCCCACAGTTCCCTGGAAGCTCGGCGAGCGGGCGGTGTGACGAGCGCGACAGCGGTGTCGGTCATCGACGCTCACCCGCCGTGTCGCGGACCCGGGGGTCGAGCGCCAGGTACGCCAGATCAACCAGCAAGTTCAGCACGATGATGACCGTCGCGGAGAACATCGTGATGACCTCGACAACGCCGTAATCTCCGTTCTGGATGGCAAAGATGGAGAGCTGGCCGATGCCAGGCCAGGCGAAGATCTGCTCCGTAATCACAGCGCCGGAGATGAGCTGGCCGAGCAGCATCCCGCCGTAGGTGAGCACCGGGATGATGGAGTTGCGCAGGGCGTGCCTGACGACTACGACCCGCCACGGTATGCCCCTGGAGCGCGCCGCCTTCACGTAGTCGGTAGCCAGCGCTGCGGAGACTGATGACTTCGTCAGCCTAATGATCGCGATTAGCGGAACGAGCGCCAGCGAAGCCGCGGGCAGCACTATCGAGCTGACGCCTGCGTCGCCGAGTACAGGAAACATGTGCAGCCGGACCGCGAACAGGAACACCAGGATGACGGCCAGCCAGAACGACGCGACGCCCTGCGCCAGCCCGATCACAACGCCGGCGATCCGGTCCAGCCATGAGTCGGCCCGGACCGCGAGCAGCACACCGATGGGCACCCCGAGCAGCACAGCGATCAGCATCGCGGCCAGCGCGAGCCGCAGTGTTGCTAGTGAGCGGCTCAGGACCAGCGGCAATATTGGCACGTGAAACAGGGTCGAGTCGCCGAAGTGACCGGTGACCGTGTTCTTCAGGAAGATTAGGTATTGCTCCGCCAGTGGCTTGTTCAGGCCGAGCAACTGTGTCTCGACGGCCCGCTGCTGCGCTGTGGCACCAGGCGGCAGCAGGATGTCGACCGGGTTGGCGGCCATGTGACTCAGTCCGAACACAATGGTCACCACAAGGAACAAGATGACGATGGCCTGCAAGATCCGTCGCACGAAGTACCGGCCGACGCCGTGCCGGGCGGCGGACTGCCGCCGCCCGGACGGTGCCGTCGCCGGCACTTCGGTGATGGGTACAGCTGCCATTACCAGCTCGCGGCAGAGAAGTTCTCGACTTCCGTCGACAGCGGTGACCAGTGCAGGCCCTTCGTGATGCCCCATGCGTCGACATAGGCGAACAGGTACACGAACGGCGCGCCCGTGCTGATGTCGCTCTGAATCTGCTGGAGCTCCGAGGTGTAGGCCTGCGTGTTGCTGGCGACGCCGGCGTCATCGATCAGTTTGTTCACCGCCGCGTTGTTGTACCACGAGAATCCGGTGGTGCCGCCGAGTACTACCGTCTGGAACATTTGCAGCGGATCGGGGTAGGTCGAGCCCCAGGCTCCGTAGAACGCCGGAGGGATCTGCCGCTTGGCGGTCAGTGTCGCGAATGAGCTGAACGACACCTCGTCGATCTTCGCTGCGATGCCGACCTGCTGCAGCTCGCTCGCGATCACCTGGACAATCTGCGGGCCAAGGATGTAGTGCGTGGACGGCACCATGATGGTCAGCGGGAAGCCATGCGGGTATCCCGCTTGCTTCAGCAGCGCCTTCGCCTTCGCTGGGTCATAGGGATAAGACTTGACCGAGGAGTTGTAGCCGGTGAAGTACGAAGGCACAAGCGTCGGGGTCACCTGGCCGAGCCCGCCGAGCGTGGATTTCACCAGTGCCTGCTTGTCAACGGCGTAGTTGAGTGCCTGCCGCACGAGCGGGCTTTCGAGCGCTTTCACGCTCAGCGTGTTCAGCCATAGCGCCGCGACGCGCGTACTGGGAATGGTGACCACTCGGTCGTTCCCGCTTGACTTGACGGTGGCTACCTGGGTCGGGTCGAGGCCGAACACAACGTTCACGGACCCTGCGAGCAGGGCGGCCAGCTCCGCGGTCGGGGACGCGATCGTGTCCCAGACGAGCTTGTGAATCTTTGGTGCGCCAAGGTAGTAGCCGGATTTTGCCGTCATCACGACCGACTGGTTGGGCGTATAGCTGGTCATCGTGTAAGCGCCAGTACCGTCTGGATGCGAGGCCAGCGCGCCCGATGGGCCTGTCGCGGAGCCGGACGGAACGATCAGCAGCTGAGTGAGAGCAGCCAGGAAGTCGGGCGTCGGCGACTTGGTGTAGAGAGTGACGGTATAGGGCCCGGAAGCCACGGCTTTGGTGAGAGTCGGGAACAGGAAGGCGGCAAGCGACGGCTGGCTGTGCGGCAGAGTGCCGAGCAGCGCCTCCACCGTATAGACCACGCTTTGCGCGTTGAACGGCTGCCCGTCGTCGAACTTAACGCCCTGACGCAAGGTGAACTGCAGTTCCGTCGGGTTGATCTGCTTCCACGACGTCGCGAGCACCGGCGTGAACGAGGTGAAGTCGCTGCCGCCCTTGGCGAAGTCGACAAGAGGGTCATACAGGTTGCGCAACACGCTGAACGTGGAGGTCACTCGCTGCTGCAGCGGGTTAAACGAAACCGGATCGGTGCTTTCCGCAATGGTCAGGGTGCCGTTGTGGCTGCTGGACGTCGAGCCGGTAGAGCCCGTCGATGGCGCAGGCGTAGAACTGCAGGCAGCCAAGAGGGTTGTTGCCGCGGCAACGGCCACGAACCCGACTGTTATCTTCTGGTTTCTTCTCATGGACACGCCCTCCTATTGGGAGTTCATGGGTGCAGACGTAATCCGCGGCACGGCATTGAGGAGCTTGCGGGTGTAGTCGTGTTCGGGCTGGCGTAGCACGGTCGCGGCATCAGCGCACTCCACCAGGAGCCCGCGATCCAGGACGCCTACTACATCGCTCATCGCCGCGACGGTCCCGAAGTCGTGGGTGATGAACAAGATCGCAATCCCCTCCTGGGACTGCAGGTCACGCAGCAGATTGACGATCTGCGCGCGAGTCGAGACATCGAGTGAAGAAACTGCCTCATCACAGATGAGCAGCTTGGGGTGCAGTATGAGGGCGCGAGCAATGCAGACACGCTGCAGCTCGCCACCCGAGCACTGGTGCGGGTACCGCTGAGCTATCGATGCGCTCAGCCCGACCTGGCCGAGCGCATCGATCGCCCGGCGGCCGGTGTCCTTTGCCTTGTGCTCATGGATGTGCAGGACCTCTTCTACGGCCCTGCCAATCGTGAGCCGAGGATCGAGCGAGTTGCGCGCGTCCTGGAATATCACCTGGAACCATCGGCGTGCCTCGCGCATTGCGGCGCCTGAGACGTCATCAAGGGCTTTGCCGTCGAACAGGATCGTTCCCGCGTACGGACGGGCGAGCTGCAAGACGCAGTGAGCCAGAGTCGACTTGCCGGAGCCGGACTCCCCCACGAGCCCGAACGTCTGTCCCGCAGCGATCTTGATGCTTACGTCGCGCAGAGCCGCGTGCTGACCGCTGCCCGCGCTGTCACGTGCATCTGCCTGTGCCAGCCGGCTCGCCAGGCGAGCGCTAGTGGCGTATGTCTTGGACAGGCCGGTTACCTCGAGCAACGCCGGGCCAGTCGTGGCCGGGACCATCGCGTAGCGCCGTTGTGCGGTGTCCCCGGACGGGGCCTCGCCTGACCGTCTCGGGTGAAACGTCCGGACGCTGCGGCCGTACGCGGTCACTAGCGGAGGATGCGTGCGTGCGCACTCGTCGTCCTGGTCGCCGTAGGGACACCGAGGATGGAACCAGCAGCCCTGCGGCCGGTTAGTGACGTCCGGCGGCCGGCCGGGAATCGTCGCAAGCGGGCGGGCGCGCATGCCTAGGTCGTCCGGGTCCGGGACGGATCGCAGCAGCGCTTCGGTATATGGGTGCTGTGGCGCCGTCAGGATCAGGCGCGTCGGGCCTTCCTCCACTACCTCGCCCGAGTAAAGCACTGCGACCCGGTCCGCGATCCCCGCGACGACGGATAGGTCGTGACTGACCAGGAGCATCGCGGTGTTGTGCGAACGGCACAGTTCTCGAAGTAGGTCGAGGATCTCGGCCTGCACGCTAACGTCAAGCGCTGTCGTCGGCTCGTCGGCGACCAGCAGCCGCGGGCTGCAGGCCATCGCTGCGGCAATCATTACCCGCTGCCGCATGCCTCCCGACAGCTGATGCGGATAGGAGCGCAGGACCCTTTCGGTCGCATCGAGCCTGACCATTCGCAGCAGGTCGGCGGCCAGCTGGCGCGCCTCCCGGCGAGAGATGCCCAGATGCTCCATCGGGCCCTCAGTGAGGTGCCGTTCCACCGTTAGCACGGGGTTAAAGGCACCGATGTGGTCCTGCGGGACGAAGCCAACCACGCGGCCACGTAGCTTGCGCAGCTCCTTCTCGGCGAGTCGCGTCGTCTCGTTGCCGTCAAGAACAATCTGCCCGGTAAACCGGGTCGTCGCTGCCGGCAGCAGTCCGGTGACCGCCGCCGCGAGGGTCGACTTGCCACAGCCCGATTCACCAACCACAGCGACGATCTCGCCCGGCCCTACTGACAAGGACACGTCGCTCAGAATCTGCACGCCCTCGGCCTTGCGGCCGGCGCTGACTGCGACGCCAAGGTTTTCCACGCTCAGCGGGAGCATCGTGTCCTCGTGAACGCTGACCGATGAAGCCGCCGTTCCTGTCACGTTGTCTCCTGGCGTTGGCAAACTGCCGCGAGCGTTAGGACATCCCGACGGTCGCGGGCATACGGCGTTGCTAAACCTCCGCGTACCCGACTAGCGCATTTCATGCAAGTAAACTCAATTTGAAGGCATGAAATATTATTGGCTTACGGGCAAACCGGTGTCAAGAGCCGTCACCTGTGAGCGCGCGGACCGGCAAATGGGAACCTCAGCGCCGCCATCAGACCCAGGGCGGTGCCGTCTGCATGCCGCTCACGGGCAGCTAGGTGTCGAGGAGCCTGCGTCGTTCCTGATCGCTGCGGGCAATGTCGATGACGGTCCATGCCATTGCGAGTGCGCCGTCGAGGACGGCCAGGTCGCCTGTGGATTCGGCGCACCACGCGGCGAACTCCGGCTGGTGGTTGACCGCCCCGTGGCAGTCCAGCCCGATGCCAGGATGGATCGTCGGGATCACCAGCGAGACGTTCGCCATGTCAGTGGAAGCACCCCTGAGCGTGCCGTCGGACTCGAACGTCCGGCCCAGCCGTTCAGCGTTCTGGCGATACGCCGACTCCATTCCAGCGTCGCTCTCGAAGTGGGAATACGGCGGTGACTCCAGGCTGATCTGGAGCCCGGCGCCGGTTGCGAGCGCGCCGGCTTCAAAGCACCGCTCGACTCTGCCCTGCAGCAACGCCAGCTCGTCCATCGTCCTGGCGCGGACGTAGAACCGGCCGGCGGTATGGCCAGGCACGATATTGGGAGCCTCGCCGCCGTTGGTGATGATGCCGTGGATCCGGCTGTCTGCGGTGATGTGCTGGCGCAGGAGTCCGATCGCCACCTGCGCGATGGTGAAGGCGTCGGCAGCGTTGATGCCCCGCTCGGGCGCCGCACCGGCGTGCGCCGTCCTGCCGGTGTAGCTCACCCCGAGGTGAGCCACGGCAAGCGTCTGCGCAGTGACCCGGTCCTCGGGCGATGGGTGCACCATCATCGCAGCGTGGACGCCTTCGAAGGCGCCACGCTCGAGCATGAGAATCTTGCCCCCGCCACTCTCTTCCGCGGGCGTGCCGAACACCTTGACGGTAACGCCCAGGTCATCGGCCAGCGGGGCCAGCAGGCGCGCTGCCGTGACGGCGGCTGCGGCGATGATGTTGTGCCCGCAGGCATGTCCGACCTCGGGCAGCGCGTCGTATTCGGCGAACAGCCCGATAGTCAGCTCCCCGGAGCCGGCGGTCGCGGCGAGCGCCGTCGGCAGGTCGGCTACGCCGCGCTGCACTGCAAACCCGTCTGCCGCAAGTGCCTCGGCGACGTTCTGGCTGGCCTTGTGCTCAGCGAAGGCAAGCTCCGGCTCGGCGTGGATGCGATGACTCAGATCTACCGCCTCGGTGGCGATCCGGTCGAGATGCTGCTGCGCTACTTCCTTCGCGTCCATTACCGTCCTTCTCCCGATGCGACCTCGTGCGGCACGCTCGCTCCCAGATCTCCGGCCTGGCCGCGCGGCGCCAGTCGTCAGTCAGCGGCATCTGGCGGTTATCCCGGCAGCCCGTTACGCCGGGGTCGGCGGCTGCTCTGCGTTCTGGAACCGGAACCAGAATCTGAGCCAGTCTCCTGCGCCCTCCTTCGGCTGCAGCTCGAAGTACGGGTCGCAGCTCCAGAAAAAGTTGATGATCGTGGGAACCGGGTCCTCCGGGTTGTTGTTCGTGATCAGCAAGTTAGCGGCGAGCTGGTATGCGTTCATGCCGATCCCGTTCCTGGCCAGGTACCAGAGATACGAGGGCACAGACCAGGGCGCGTTGTCCCAGCACGCGCTGTCCGTCGGCGCGGGCGGGCATGGCGGCGGCACGGCATTCGGGGCAGCCCTGGCGCCGTCGGCGCCTACCGGGATGCAGCTGATGTTGATAGGCGTCGGCTCGAAGTTCGTCCACTCGCCTTCTACTACCGGCGCGATGTGCTGGCTAAGCAGGTAGCCGAAGGCAGCGTTCCATCCGGCCGGGTTGTGGCTGCCTGCTGGATGGTGGATGGCGTAGACCACGTTCTTGACGTCGATCAGGGCATTGTGGCCAAGCTGAGGATCTCTTGTGGTCATGCCAGCGAACGACGCGGAGTAGTCGGGACCCTCGACCCAGAACAGGGTCTTGCTATCCATCCCCCGCACCTTGGCGGCCAGCGTTTCCATGCCCAGGTACTTCGTGCCCTGGAAGGTGCCGCCCCGCCACCACAGCCGCCACTGCGTCGCCTGCGACATGCCGGTCGAGTAGGTCCTCGGCTCGTTGAACAAGTCGAAGATCACGTGCGGGTCCTTGCGGTACTTATCGGCCAGGTAAGTCCAGAAGCGCACGGTCGCCTGATTCGGGCCAAGCTGCTGGTTCTTGACCGACGCGGGCGCACTCTCGGTCGAGTCGTTCAGCACGACGTCCAGGCCGTACCTTTCGGCGAGGCTGACTTCCTTGCCGATAGCGGCCATGTATGCGGCATAGAAGCTCTTGCCACCAGGCCCGAGCAAGTTGTCCTGGCTGACCTGCAGGCGGACGGTGTTGCCGCACCACTCCTGCCTGGTGGCGATGATCTTCGGACTGTCCTTGGCGTAGTCGCCGGCCCATGTCTTCGGGTTGTCGTACCCTTGACCGCGTCCGGGGCTGCCCACCAGTCCGGGGACCGAGGTCCCGTAGGAGATGAAGGGCTTCCCGTCCCCCGCCAAGACCACTGGCCGGCCCTCCGCGTTCTTGCCGGTCGTGAATGGCCCCGCGGCGGTTTTGCCAACGCACGACGGCGGTGCCGCGGCGACGGCCGCAGCGGCTGGAGACGACCCGGTACCTCCGGCAACTGCCACGGCAGCCAGCAGGACTGCACAGCCAGCTAACGACCTGGATAAGCCGAGCTGCCTCACGACGGCGAGCGTTGCTTGTCTCATCATGAAGTCCTCCGAAAATGGAGTTTTCAATAGGACTAAAGGAAACTCATCAACTCATGCTGCCATACTTCCGGGCGCGCTTAAGCCTTTAGTCCGGCGGCTCACGCTGGCGCTGCACCGTCCACGAGTCGCAGCAGAACCACGGTCAGTCCAGTAGTTCCCGCACCTGGGCGATCGTGCGCAGCGGGTCAGGACCGACCGGCCTGATGCTGAGCAGCGTCACCCCGGCCTCCCGGTAGGCCGCGATCCGGTCCCGCACCAGGCCGGGCGGGCCGATCATGGTGGTCCCCTCGATCAGTTCCTCCGGAACGGCGCGCGCCGCTTCGCCGGAGTGACCGGCGAGATAGAGGTCCTGGATTTTCTTTGCGGGTCCTTCGAGCCCGTAGCGGCAGGCCAGGTCGTTGTAGAAGTTCATCTGGCGGGCGCCCATGCCGCCGATGTACAGCGCTAGCTGGGGACGGGCCGCCTCCCTCAGGTGCTCCTGCCCCTCGCCGACCGCGACGGTAACGCTCGCAACCACTTCCAGCGGGCCGAGAGCAGCGGACCGGCCCGCCAGCCCAGCGGCCAGCGCTTCGCCCCAGACCTGCCCGGACCGCTCAGGCCAGAAGAAGATCGGGATCCAGCCGTCAGCGATCCGGGCGGCGCTCGCCACGTTCTTCGGCCCGGTCGCCGCGACGAACACCGGGATGGCGTCACGCACCGGGTGGTCGATGAGCTTGAGCGGCTTGCCCAGCCCCCGTCCCTGCCCCTCCGGAAGGGGAATCTGGTAATGGCGTCCGTTGTAGACAACCGGTTCCCGGCGCCAGATGGCGCGACAAATGTCGATGATCTCTTCCGTGCGACCAACCGGGCTATCGAAGGGAACGCCGTGCAATCCCTCGATCACCTGTGGCCCGGACGCGCCAATTCCGAGAATGCAACGGCCGCCTGACAGCGCATCCACTCCGGCGGCGGTCATCGCCAGCAGGGCGGGGCTGCGTGAGTAGAACGGCAGGATCGACGAGCCGATCTGGACCCGCTCGGTGACGGCGGCCAGGAACCCCATCAGGCTCGGCCCGTCGAAGCCGTACAACTCGGCGACCCACAAGACATCGACGCCCGCGTCCTCATACTCGCGGGCCCGCTTCCTGAGCGTGCCGGGGCCACCTCTGCCGATACCCGCGCCGAGTCGCACGCCACCTTCCTCTCTCCGGTGCCGGGTGCTACGAGCCGGCCCCGGCTGCCGGGGGCACCGGATCGCTGTAAAGAGGCGAAGACTGCTTCATCTGCCTGAGCATCATGCGCATCTGCGCGATCTCGCTGCCGTCGTCGTCGAGTGCCCGGCTGTCGAACCACAAGACCTCAGTCTTCGGCGTCTGGCTCAGCGCCGTCACCTCGCCCGTAACCAGGTAGCTGCGGTCGACGAACACAGGCCCGCGCCGGAAGCGGATCTCGATCGCACCGAACAGGCCGACGTGCGCGCCCATGGACTCCCTGACGCCGTCCAGCAAGCGGGTGTACAGCAGTCCGACGACCGCAGACGGCGAGGCGATCGGGCCGCCCCACGGCGACGCACTCGTGTACCAGTCCAGGGGTTCGGTCATCGCACCCTGGCGGATCGCCGAGTACTGGCGCTCGGCGTTGACACTCACCAGGCAGGAGCCGAGCACGTCACCCGGCTTCATCGAACTGAGGATGCGCAACTCGCCGGGTTCAACCGGCCTCAGATCCCGGCTGTACAGCGCAGATGCGGCGGCCGGGTGGCCGGCGCCAGCCGTTCCCTCCGCAATAAGAGTGCCCTCCTCGGTCGTCGCCCAGGCCCGGACCTGAGCGTCGCTCTCGCCAGGCGCCGGCTTTTCCAGGAACGCCTGCACGGGTTCGCCGTCAGTGGTGGCATGCCGGAAGTAGAGCGACAAGCTCCCCGTCTCGAACCAGCGTTCACCGAATGCCTCGAGCAGCAGCGGCGGGAACTGGTCCATGTGGATGCTGCCGGCCACCGTTCCGCCGCGGAACCCCAGCGCCGCGGCCGTCGCGTCGTCGTGAATGCTGCCCGCGATGTTGGCGGCAAGGTTGCGCGGGCTGCGGACCGGGCCGGTGATCGTGTCGTGAGCTGTCGTCATTCGGTCTCCTCGCGTTCGCCAGAGTGCTGGCGGGGCTAAACCCGCACGCCGCCGCGATCGGCCGCCGTCTTCGGCTCATGCCGGACGTCACCCGGCTGCCCCATTACCCGGCGCCAGCACGCGAACTCCAGCAGGATGCCGTCGGGGTCCTGGAAGTAGAACGAGCGCACGAACACGCCGGGGTGCAGTTCGCTGGCGACGCCGAATTCGCTGTCGTCGTGATCCAGGATCGGGCTCACCCGCACGCCCTTGGCCTTCAGCTTCTCCCGGTACTCGAGGAACTTCTCCTCCGGCACGTTGAAGGCCACGTGGTTCATTGAGCCCACCGCGCTGGTCCACTCCCCCTTGCCGGGCACGGTCACCGGCGCCGAGACACCTGGCACCGCGTCGGGATTGTCGGGGAACCAGAAAAACGCCAGCGCGTTTCCGCCGCCCATATCGAAGAAGAAGTGCTGACCCTGGCCGCCCGGCAGGTCGAGTGTCTTGATGAGCCGCATGCCCAGCACCTGCGTGTAGAACTCGACCGTGCGCTTCATGTCCGAGCAGACCAGAGCCAGGTGGTTGACACCGCCGAGGTCGAACTCCGCGTTCCGCCACTCCATGAAGTCCTCCTCAGTCCCGCCGGACCTCGCGCTATGTTCTAGTGCGCGCACCGGGCCTAAATCTAAAACGCAGTTCTAGTTTTGCGCCAGGGCGGTGGATTGGGAAGGTTCTCTACCAGGTGCGCGGACCGACGGACGACAGCGAATCGGAGCGGCCGGTGGTTGAGATTGCCAGGGAGTTCGTCGGGCTACCGTCGCCTGTCGTGGGCCGGGCCGGCGCGGGCGGGCACCCGTGCCAGGGCCTCTACCATTGCCCGGCCGGAACCCGGCCGCTGACGGCGTTCATCGCAACGCACTACAACGTCGACTTCTCCGAGCATTACCTGGCCGGCCTGCTAGCCGAGCGGGGATACGGGTTCCTCGGGTGGAACACGCGTTTCCGCGGGAACGAGGCGTACTTCCTGCTCGACCATGCGCTGGCCGAGATCGGCGTCGGGGTCCGCTGGCTCCGGGAACAGGCGGGCGTCGAGCGCATCGTGCTGCTCGGCAACTCGGGCGGCGGGTCGCTCATGGCGGCCTACCAGTCCCAGGCGGTCGAGCCGAACGTCACGCCCGTCGCCGGGATGCAGCCGCTCCCGGCCATCGACACCTTGCTGCCCGCTGACCTGTTCATCGCGCTCGCTGCGCACTCGGGGCGGCCCGAGGTGCTGACGGCGTGGCTGGATCCGTCCGTCACGGACGAGGCCGATCCGTTGTCGGTCGACCCGGGGCTCGACCCCTACGACCCAGCCAACGGGCCGCCCTACAGCCCGGATTTCCAGCAGCGGTACCGCGCGGCCCAGCGCGCCCGCAATGAGCGCGTTACCGGCTGGGCGCTGCGGCAATTGGACGCGCTGGCCGGGACGCGGGCCAGGGACCGGCTGTTCACGCTGTCGCGGACGTGGGCCGACCTGCGCATGGTCGATCCGTCGATCGAGCCATCAGACCGGCGGCCGAACTGGTGCTACCTCGGCGACCCGAAGA
>Ga0335075_10005287_pt1 | contig 20069 bp, 17 predicted proteins | sample Lox_Sample_24_FD_206723 | JGI IMG/M metagenome (GOLD analysis project Ga0335075, IMG submission 206723) | Soil microbial communities from Loxahatchee National Wildlife Refuge, Florida, United States - Lox_Sample_2.4 | ecosystem: Environmental > Terrestrial > Soil > Wetlands | place: USA...
GTACGGTCGGTGAGCGTCTGCGCCTCGTCGACAACCACCACCGAGACCAGCCGTATCAAGTGTGGATTGGCGAGAGCGAGCGCGGTAAATTTCTCATACGTGAGAAGCGCAAAGTCGAACTGACCTCGCATGAGTTCGGACACCTGATCGCTGTAATCGCCGGTAGCCCGGATCGTTTTGATCCCAACTGGCCCATAAGTATTGACGAAGTGCTCATACTTGTCATTCACGAGTGCCTTCATCGGTAATAGAAAAATACTGCGGCCCCTAGTCGCCGCGGCCTTGATACCGGCTAGCTCGCCAATCATCGTCTTGCCAGAGGACGTGGGAGCTGTGACAACAACGTTCTCGTAGTCGAGCACGCCGTATTCGTTGATAGCCCGGAGCTGTAGCTCGTTAAGCTCCGTGATGCTCGCTGCCCATACGTCGAGCACGTCTTGTGGGATGTCAAAAGCGAGCAGGCTAAGCGGATCTTTCGTCGCAGGCTGACGAACCCGCTCCGGGAACAAGGCGGCGAACGTAGGGCCAGGCTTAAGCAACGGCCATAGCGGTATGCCGTCAAGCTGGCCGCGCAGGGTTGGGGTCTGTTGCCTGCCCATCTGTGCCGCGTCCGCCATGACGCGCTGAGCGACATAGTGGACAACCTTTTGCAGGTCTAACTGATCGTTGGCTACTACGTCCGCCACGCCCTGCAGCGCTTCAACTAGCCGGAAAGTAAAGAGGCCGTGGCCATGTCGTGCGGACTCGAGCGCCGGTTCGTCATCGGCTGATGCGGTGAGAACCAGCCTGCCCTTGCCGGTAAACTTCTTGAGAATCTCCGATGGCGGCGCGGCTGTTAAACCGCGCTCTTTTAGACCCGTCGCAAAGACGCGGCTGCCAAGTCCCCCAGAGAAGCAACAATCCAGAGCACAGAAAACCGTTCGACCCGGGATTGAGGATAAAGCTTCGCCTAGTTCCGCCAGTGGCAGTGATGTGCCTGGGATATCCGCGACTGCTGTGTCGTAGCAGATGATCTCGTGGGTTTCCGAGCCGTGGCCTGCGTAGTAAATGACGACGATGTCGTCCGGCGAAAACTCAGATGATAGCCGGGCCAAGGCCCTTCGAATTTCGGGCAGGGTAGCTTGCTCGTCAGTCAGTAGAACATGTGACTCGCCGGTCAGTGTGTCGGCAAATAATGCGTGCACGGCTTGAGCGTCGCGTACCGCTCCGCTCAGCCAATCGATCTTATTGTCCGCATATCGGTCAATACCGATGAAGAGTCCATGGAATCTCATGCCAACAGCTCGCCGCGGAAGGCCTTGGCGAGGACGGCTTGTGAGGTGCGGTCGACGCGCTTTGAGACGGCGTCGATTCGTGAGTGGACCTTGGCTGCAAATTGCAGGAGGTACTCGACCCGCCTCACGATCTCGGCCTGCTCGTCCGCCGGCGGAATGGGAACCGGCAACTCCCGGCAGATTTCTAAGGTCAGGTTGTACTGACCAGCCGTCGCCTTCGCTCGGCGGGCAAAGTGGGACATGAGCTGAGACGACAGAAGCCAGAGTTTCAGGTATTCGGTGTTGACGCCTGGCAGCAATCGGAACACAGCTATCGCTTGGTTGATGTTCCATTCAGGGTACGTTTCTGGAACAACGCCGACCTTCCCCAAAGGTGGCCCGACGATGTTGAGCAACAGATCTCCCGGAAACACGCGGGATCGCTTCAGCAGGCCATCATGAACTCCCCGGGGGACAAATGTCGGATTGACGGTAAAGTCAACTGTGCCATCAAAGGTCAGGTTGTAGACCTTGAGATAGGGGATGTCCCCGGCTCCCTGTGACATGTCAGTCCCCGGCGGAGTTGTGCCCTTTGTTATGAGGGTAGTCAGCGCGTCGGCAGATGCCCACTCCCAGCCATCAGGGTTATCCGGAAATCCAGCGTCGACGAACGGAGCGAGGGGTTGCTTCTTGACCGCACCATTGCGCGCATCCGACAACCGGCGAAGGAAGTCGAAGGCAGGCTCCACTGATGCGCTGTGCGCCAGCCGCCAGTCTCGCGTCAGTCGACCCGAGTAGGCCGCGGCGAGTACGGATTGGCGGAATCGCTCGACCGCCCGAGCTGCTGCTGCAATGTGTAGGCGCGCGCTGGCGTTTGAAGTGCTCGCCGCGTCGAGAAGACGAACTATTTGCCTCTGGACGTCAAGTGGCGCGAGCGGAACATGAAGCTTCTTGGCGTTGGTCCCGGACAGTTCGGCGAAAGTTGTTCCGCGCGCGAGCTGCTCGGCTTCTTGGCGCGCCAGCTTGAGCCCGTAGTACAGGTATTCGGATTCGACAGCGGATGATGGCACGAAGCTTCTGAAGCCTTGATTTGTCGTGACGGGGTTTTCAGCGATCGCGACGTAGCCGATGGGAGCGCGCGTTGAGTAGAGCACCGTGCCTGCTGGCATGTACTTGGCTGAGCTCGTCGCTAGTCCTTGATCCGTGAGGTTGCGTCTGCCGCGCGAGATGTATTTTTCTGTGTAGCCAGTAAGGTCGGCGGGCGTGATCCACGGATGACCACCGTCGTCGCTGAAGTTGCCTGCGACCGTAGTTTTCGGCGTGCCGCCACCTACCACTTCCGCAATATCGCCAGCGGCAACGAGCTTCCAGCCGTCAGGCAGATCGTGTTCGTCGTCTCTCACGCATCGCCTCCGTTTCCGTTGCCCTCCAACAACTTCTGGATGTCAGCCAGATCATCGAGCGCGAGCTGGAGTTCTTCCATAGCTGTGGTGATCAGTTCCTCCGGCTCCAGTAGTTCGTCCGGATCGTCCAGCTCTTCGTCCCGGAGCCACTTGAAGGCGTCGAGCTTGTAGTGGTGTTCCTTCACTTCGCCGATAGTGAAGCTGCGCCAACGACTCTCGGCGGAGTCGCTCTCGCTACGTTGGCTTAGTCCATTCGGGTCGTCGCCGTAACACTTCTCGAACTCGGCGAAGTGTTTGGGGTTAAGCGGCCGGCTTTTCTTGGTGATCTTCGGCACGTTGGATCGGGCGTCGTAGATCCAGGTCTGCTCGGTGGGCTTGCCCTTTGTAAAGAAGATCACGTTCGTCTTGGTGCCCTCTGTGTATGGACTGAATGTGCCTCGCGGACAACGCAATACGGTGTGCAGATCGCAATCCTCCATGATCACCTGGAACACCTCGCCAGCTTGCTGGGCGAACAGCACGTTGTCAGGCACAACCACTGCGGCGCGGCCGCCCTTCTTGAGCGTGGTCAGGATGTGCTGCAGGAAGTTGAGCTGCTTGTTGCTCGTCTGGACAACGAAGTCCTCTCGGTCGGGCGCCTGGGCAGCGCCCTTCGTGCCGAAGGGAGGATTCATCAGGATCACGTCATAGCGTTGGCTGCCCGGTATCTCATAGATCGAATCGCCAAGCGTGATGTGCGGCTCGACCTGGTGCAGGTAGAGATTCATCAGCGCCAACCGACGAGGCCGCGGTACCAGCTCGTTGCCGTAATAGGTGTGGGTGCGGATGCGCTTGGCCGTATCACGGTCGAGCGCACCGCCTTTGGTCTCGGCTTTCAGCCACTCATATGCAGCGATTAGGAATCCGCCCGAACCGACGGCGGGGTCGCATATCTTGAAATCCTTACTCACTCGAGGATCGGGCTTAATGCAACGGACCATCGACTGGATGAGGATGCGCGGGGTGAAGTATTGACCAGCACCTTTCTTGCCTTCGCTAGCGGCCTTTTCCAGCAACCCCTCGAACGCTGCCGCCTTGACGTCGGTGTCAATGGCAGTCCACTCAGTTTCATCGATCAGACCGATGAGCTTTTGCAGGTTGACCGGATTGGAGAAACGATTCTGCGAGCCGGAGAAGATGTCGCCGAGAATGCCGTGCTCCTTGCCCAGCGTTCGAAGCGCCTCGACATAGGCGTCGAGCAGGTCGCTGCCGGACTGCTTGCGTAGATACGGCCAGTCGGTGCGCTCGGGTAGTTCCGCACCGCGCTCGTCAGCCATCTTGATGAAGAGGAGATACGTCAGCTGCTCGATGTAGTCGCCGTAGTCAATGCCATCATGGCGCAGGACGTGGCAGAAGCCCCAAAGTTTGTTTACGACATCACCAGTTGTCATGCGGCGACCAGCTCCTTATTGAGTTCTCTAATCAGTTCATCAAGCTGCCCGTCGAACACTCGGTTCGCTGGTCCCCAGCCACCACGATCTGACAGGATTGGGATGACCTCGAAATCCTCCCGCTCGATGCTGAGGTTGTGCACCAAGTGCTGGTGTATGTGCTCCAGCCACTTGGCCTGGTCGTCGGTCAGTTGACGGTCGGCGGTAACCCTGGCTATGGCAGCATTGACCCGCTCCTCGGCCGTCAGTAGCGGGGCCTCCTTGATGGCTGCCCGCTTAACCATCGAGATGATGTCGACCAACGCTTTGTGATGGGTCGCTTTGAACGCGCGCTGCAAGTTGTCATCGGTGAAGTGCTCGGGCGCCTGGCTCAACGCGTCTCGCAGTTCGCGCAGAGCATCCGCACTCCAGTCATTCGGCCGCCCGAGCAGGATCTGCATGGCCTCGATCTCGCGCTCATGCTCCTCGACGAAGCGGACGAACAGCTGTAGATAATCCTCGGGCTTGTACTCCTTGCCAATGCCGGCCTTAATCATGATCTCGGAGTCGACCGTATCCGTCACGCCCCCGGCAACGACAAAATGCGTTTTCGCACGCGGATACTCGACACATAGCTTGAGGAAGTCGGCGTCACGCAGGATCTTCATCGTGCCCGCGAAGTCGCCGCGCAGCTTGGCGGGCAGATCCTCAGCGAATGCGGCGACATCGCCATCAGGGATGAAGCGGGCGAACGACTCGCGGGCGTCGCCACTCATGTTCTTGTCGATACGCTGCAGCCGCTTGACGAGGCGTTTGGTGTTGTAGTCGCGGTCGCGGTTCTGCCAAATGTCCTCGACGATCTGAGCAATCGTCTTGCTGTCCCCCTCAGGCGGCTCAATCGTCATTCCGGTGGTCGCCCGGAAGTATTCGAGCAGCGTGCCGTCAAAGCAGTCGAATACAGTGAAGTGTGTCTTGGCCGGCGTCAGGTCAGGTGAGAGTCGAGTGCCGCGGCCCAGCATCTGCTCGAAAAGGATGCGGGACTTGACTGGCCGCAAGAAGACCAGGAACTCGAGATCGGGGATGTCGACACCGGTCGTCAGAAGGTCGACAGTGACAACGATTTTCGGGTTCGGCCGGTTACGGAACTCACGAATCTTCTGCAGGGGCCGATCGACTCGACCAGTGATCTTGCCGGCGAACGGCTCGCCCCGATCAAACACACCCTTGGCCAGCTCCACCAACTGATCGGCGTGCGACACATGAGGTAGGTCGTTGGCGGCAAATATGAGTGTCTTTGGGAAGCGGCCGGTTTCGGCCTCATGGGCTTCGGCGTACTTCTTTAGTTCGGCCAGCACCTTGCGATTGCTGTCAGGTGCCGTAATCTCCCGCTCCACCTTCGAGGCATCATAGGCACGCTCATCCTCGAGCAGATCCAGTTGCCGGGCACCGGAGTCGGGATCCACATGGTCGACCTGCTCGCCCTCGTGTAGGAACACCCCGTTCATGCGTACATCGCTACGCACGCGGATGACGTCGTAGTCCACGAGGTAGCCCTCGCGGACCGCACGCTCGTAGTCGTAGCGATACACAAGGTTTTCGAAGTAGGCCATGGTGTGGGCAGCTGGCGTTGCCGTCAGTCCGACTTTGATGGCGTCGAACCAATCCAGCGTGTCCCGCCATACCGACAGCTCCTTGGCCGAGTAACCGCGGTGGCACTCGTCAGCGACGATCAGGTCGAAGGCGTGAATCGGGATGTCGAGCTTCTTGGCATCGTCGTCGCCCCCGTCTCCCTCGCCGAAGCGGATCCCTGCTTCACGGCCAAAGAGGTTGATACTCATCCGCTGAATGGTGCTGACGTAGACGAACGCGTCACCCAGTTTGGGATTGGTCAGCAGCGAGTTCGGCATCACGTTCGGGTCGAACTTCTCGTCCTTATCAAAGTCGGTCTGCTGGAAGCGCTGCGAATAGACCGGGTAGAGCTTGTCGAACTTGAGACCGGGTTCTGCCTCGAAACTCGCGAACGCCCGGACCGTCTGTGCGGCCAAAGCTCGGCGGTCGACTAAAAAGAGGACGCGACGGGCGACGCCGGACTTCATCAGCCGATAGATCTCGTTGACGGTCATCAGCGTCTTGCCAGTGCCGGTTGCCATCGTGACCAGCATCTTGCGCTTGCCGTCGCCGATCGTTTGCTCGATGGCCGTGTTGGCCTCCACCTGATACGGCCGAAGTCCTGGATTCAGTGGAATCGCACGCAGCTTAACGAACTCGGCCTCGCTATCACGTTCGAGCAGCTCGCTCAGCGCATTTGGCGTGTGGAACGTCGCCACCTTGCGTGAGCGGTTCTGCAGCCGACGCACGTCGTGGAACCATGTCTCGTCGCCGTTAGTCGAGTACAGAAACGGCACGCCAAACTCGCCACGCCAAACTTGGTCAATCCTGATCGCCCGGGCGTAGCGCTCGGCTTGCGGCAGGATGCCCTGCGCACCAACAGTCAGCTTCTTGGCCTCGACGATGCCGCGCACTGCATGTTCATCGCAAAGCGCATAGTCCGCAGGACCGACTTCGGTCGGCCACTCCTCGACGGCCTTCCCGGAAGGTATAGCGCCAACCATCGACGAGTCGAACGGCGTGACTGCCCACCCCGCTGCTGCCAGCCGCGGGTCGATACGGGCGTGACGTGTCGCCTTCTCGCTCTCCATGGCCGCCCAGCAATCTCCTCCGGCTACTGTGCCGCGTTATATACGCGCAGGTCAAAGTGTGCGCGTGCTGTAACAGGGTATGCGACCGGAGGGACGACGTTCGGCATTCGCGGGCTTGGTCGCCAACGAGTTTGCGATCGCGCACTCGGCCCACCGTCGGTATCGGATCACAAGAAGGCGGGCGATCAGGGTTGACGTCGAGCAACTTCGCCGCTCCTGCCGCCCGCCAACAGACCAAATCGACTCACGACGGGTGCTACCGGTTGGCGGCGACAACAGGAAGCAAGGGGCGCAGCAGCTACCGTTCCACCTTCCCCGGCTCATATCTCATAACGACGGTTCGGGAACTTCGCACAGAGAGCCACCACGGACCGACCGGCGAACCAACCACCTGATCCTCGATCGCCTCCCAACGCTTGGCGAGACGAACCAGCTGTTGCCATGCCGTGGCGTGTCCGGCCCTGCCCTCCAAATGAACCACCTTCAAATTGTGGTCGATCGCCATTTGCGCCTCCACGGGACGAGTCCGGATGCGCTTGTCATTCGTGATCACTACCCAACCACGGTCACCGACAACGGGTATCCAGTCGGGATCATCGATGCCCTCAGGAAGTAGCGCGTCTAGAGGTTCCTCACGCCATAGCGCGGTGTCGTGGCGGACCGCAACCATGCCTTTGCCCATCCGAAGCAGGTTTTCGTCTACGACATATACGATGTCGTTAAGAGCAACCATCCCGCCGCTTGCGCCTAATTAGGCGGCGCGGTCGTGTTTCGCGACGTAAGCGACCGCTGCGCGAACCTGCGCGATGCTTAGCCCGTAATCAGCGGCCAGGTCTTCTTCTCGCTCGCCGGCATTAACCATCCCGGCAATCGTCTCGACTGAGACCCGGCGCCCGGCGAATGTCGGCTGCCCGCTGTAACGCCGCGGGTTGACCACGATGCCAGGAAATTCGTCATCGGCGGCCAGTTCGGCCACGTATTTCTCGCCCCGCTCGTCCGTGCCCAGCTGGGCACGCTGAACCACCGGCCAGCCCTCGCTGATGAGTAGTTGTCCCGTACGCACGACCATCTGCGCTTCCTCAAGACCCACCTCGGCGCCGCCGATTGTCAGCTCACGATTTTCCGCCGACAGGTAGGGGCGAAGGTGCGCCAGGGGGTAGTCGATGTGGTAGGTCGTCCGAAGCGCTTCGACTGCAGCCCGGAGCCGCCGTGTCGGGACTTCTTCCCGAAATTCAGCCAGGACGCGAGCCTCGACGAACTCGCCCCACGTTACCCACTCTGTAGCGCGAGGAGCGGCCCTCAGGATTGGGTCGTACTGCTTGCCGCCGCGTTCGTACCCGTTTATCCAGCGCCGCGCAGTCCCGCCACGCAGCCCAATAAGCCGGTCCACTTCCGAGTAGAGGTAGACGTCACGGTCGAGCATCGACAGAACTGACATGTCACCAAGCATGGCATATGGATACCTGCGCCCACCGACATTGCGTGCTCATGGCGGTTGCCGCCCAACACCACGTCACCAGCCCCTGGGAAGTCGACTTCAAAGACGCGGCACCGACAATAACGAGCGGACGCGGAAGCCAACCTCATCTAACCCGATACGAGATTGACGCAATCGTGGGACCGCGAGTGGACCTTTTGGTCGAGTGCGTCCACAACGCGCACGGCAAAGGCGGGGTTTTCATCACTGACTGAAGTTCTTCCCTTGTCGGAGAACGCCACCGAACGGTCCGGCGGCGACGCCTCCTGTCCAGATAAAGGGGGACTCACCGGTGGCTACGCGCGTGGACGACGGACCGGCGTTCGCACTCCAGCTTGCGGCATTATCGGAAGGATGTCCGCCGCCACGGGATTTGCAGCTAAGGAGATCAGCGGCTCGCGTTGCTCCGCAACATCTCGGCGAGATACCTCTGCGGTTTCGTGAGGCGCCTGCGCTCCCTTAACTGCGACCTATGGCACCTAACCGACCGGTGCCCGCTGCAGGCCGGCGAAGTCGCGGGGTCTGCGATTACTCAGCCGGAAAGTTGCCTCAGTTTCGCCCGTCATAAACAGGTCCGCCAATCAAGTACACGATTCCCATCAAAAGCAATCAGAATATCGTGAGGTGGTTTAAGTCGTTGTGCGCATGCGCTGATACCGGCGGCGCGATCCTTATGCCTACGAAAGGCGCGCCCAGTTTGACTTAATGAGGTGTACTCGCGCCAAATTGATCCATCCCGGCGGAGCGACCGCACCTTGATTGACTGCGACACGCTGTCTGACAGGGTGGCTTGTGTTGCGATCTGACTCACTGCAACAGAACCAATGCAGTCGAAGAGGAACACCATCAATTGGAGATTTCTGACGAGTGCAGAAGCTGTGATGTAGGCGACATCGTAAGTGGCATCGTGCGCAGCCGAGTGCCTTGTGTCGCGGACCTCAACGAAAAGATTCTTGGCCGAGACATGTGATTGCAAGCCCGGATCCACTCGCTTCCATAGGCGAGTCATATCCCCCCAGGCGTCTTTGACGCCTAATAACCTCATTAGATCTTCGATATCTTTGGTTTGAATACTCGAACCTGGCCAGTCGAAGAAGATATCGTGTGTAACAACGCTCTGCTCATTAAATGACTTCAAACTCGTGGCAATTTCGCTGAAAAGCTGCGCACGGGCGCTGTTGTCCGTGTTCTTAAACCGACGGGGCAGCCTATCGACGATTCGGCTTCTCCATTCGTCGGCAGCCGTCGCCCCTCCGGGTAAAGCATGTGGAGGCAACCTCTTCGCAGTGATCAAAGACGACCATTCCTGGGCCCGTTCTAGAACAAACCTTTCAAACACAGCAAGAGCTTGCACAGCAATGCCGCGAAGAGCTAGCTTCTCGATGTCGTAATTCAGGGCTCCCGACGCGAGCTGTTGGAGAGCATTTTCGATAGACAGCAGCCGGGATAATAGCTGGTCAACCGCGGACATTACTGGATAAGTCCCCGAAGAACCGAGATTGTTCGATCCACCCGATGTCGGACTCTAGAGGGGGTGTTCGTGCTGATCCGTACCGACGCGTCATATTCTGGTTCAGAGAATAGCGTCTCGGTTGCTTCTATAACTGCAGACGACTTAGATATCAGTATCTTTACCTCTGGCGGTGACAGAGTGTCAATTGCGACCATTTGGGCATCGTAAACCGCCCCGAGCATCTGATCACGCCATTGATTGCCGTCGAACCGCTTAAAGGCGAGATCTCCCCATATTGACTCGCACGCCTCGATAGCTCGATTAAACCTGTTTTCGTAGTGGTCGAGCGCACTCGGGCCACATCTATAGTTGTCGAGCATGAATCTGTCTAGGCCTCCACGAAAGCTTGAGCCAAAGCTAGTCCATTGCCCGGCTATCGCAAAGAAACGCGTCACAGTTTCGACGTCCAGCATTTTGGTATAAGCGGAAGATTCTTTGTTGCGGATTTTGAGCTGTTTACAAAGGAAATGATTCTCAGCGAGCCGGATAAAGAGATCATTTAGCGGTCCGGCAAAAGCCACATTCCGAATTTCTTGATTGTTGAGAGGTTGTCCGCCCCGGTTGAGTCGGAGGAAGACCTCATGTTTAACCCAGTCTGGCGTCGAGCGCAGGATCGTGACAGTTCGCAACGGGCGCATCGATAATGGGCGCGAAAATTGAGGGTCGAGCTGCGAGAACGTAAGACCCTCAAGATCGCGACGAAGTTGTAATCCAACTAGTTCAAATTCGTTACTAAGGTACTGAACTATCGCGGTTAAACGCTGCTTTCCATCGATAACTGCGTATTCGCCGCGGTCCTCTTCCGCGAGGTAAACAGGAGGGACCGGTACATTGAGGATAAATGACTCGATAAGTTGACTCTGGCGTTCCCGATCCCATCGATTTCTCCGCTGATAACGCGGGCTGAGATCGAGGGCGCCGGTAGACTCTAGAGACTGTACGTTCATAAGTGCCATGTCGTTGGATTGGACGACGAGATCATCTTCGCGCACGACATCGTTGGGGCCGAGTAACGAGTCATCCTGGTTATTCACGTTCTCTCGTTTCAGTAACTGGTCGTTGTCTGCGCCGCGCGGTTTTCGGTTCCGCTTACGATAACTGTCCCTTTGCTCTGCAGAGGCAAGGAAGTCAGCCTTCGACCGTCGAGCCACGATCCCCGGATCTTCGGAAATCAATCGCCCACGCGGGGCCAGTACTACGGGGAGCGGCGGTTTGAACGGCCTACCCACGCCGGTTGACTCCAGCCGTCAAACCGTCGCGGTCAATTGATGGCTGCAACGATGGACTGCGGCCGAAGCATCAACTGGACCTTTTATGGATCGATCCACTCTCAAGAGGTGCGCAGAAAAAACTGACACCGCGGCCGTTAACCCGAAATGAGGTTGACTCCATCATGAGCGCGCGAATGAACACCTTCGTCGAACGCGTCCAGAACGCGCACGGCGAATGCAGGATTCATCGCTGACTGGACTTCTTCCCTTGTCATCCAACGAACTTCGCGAGCTTCGGCAGTGGGGTGAGTCTCCCCATCGGCCGGTCGGCAGCGATAGACGAGAGCAACGATCCCGTGGGTGAGATTCTTGTAGACGCCGGTAAGACGTTGCACCGTGACCGTCAATCCAGTTTCCTCGAGGACCTCGCGCCGAACGCCGTCCTCGAAGGATTCGTCCAGTTCGAGTACGCCGCCGGGGGCTTCCCAGTCACCATTGTCGTCTCGCCTGATCACGAGAACGCGATCGTCGTCCCGTACGACGATGCCAGCGACACTGACCGAGTGTTTAGGCGTGGTTGCCATCGTTGGCCTCCTTGTACGACGCCGGCAGAAGTGACAGACGTTGAGCGGCTTCCTAGACTAGTCGTCTAGACATGTAATGGAAGGGCGGCGGGTGCTGCAACTCGGGCAAATCGATCGGGCGGACGACAGGCCGCCATATCGGCAGATCGCGGGCATGTTGCGAGAAGCAATCAATTCCAAGCAGCTAGCTTCCGGAGAGCGGCTGCCTTCCGAGGCGGAACTGATCGAGCATTTCGGCGTGGCACGCATGACTGTAAGACAAGCCGTGCAGGAGCTTCGTTCCGAGGGACTGGTCGTCTCGCAGCATGGCCGCGGGGTGTTCGTTCGCCCGACGCCTCCCATCCGTCGGCTCGCGTCAGATCGATTCGCGCGACAGCATCGCGCCGAGGGCAAGGCTGCATTTACCGTCGAGGCGGAGAAATCCGGTTTTGAGCCGCAGGTCGACAATATTGTGGTGAGCCGCGAGAGGCCGAATTCCTTTGTAGCTGAGCGCCTTCGAGTATCAGCCAACGATGACATTGTCGTGCGATCCAGGCGCTATCTGGCGAATGGACGACCCGTGGAGACAGCAATCTCCTACATCCCAGCGGCTTTCGCCGACGGAACAAAGATCGAGCAAGTGGATACCGGACCCGGTGGTATCTACGCCCGCTTCGAAGAGAATGGTCACGTGCTCGCCCGCTTCACCGAGGAGGTCGCGGCTCGGATGCCCACCCCCGAAGAGCGCCGGCAACTGCAGCTTGAACCGGGAGTACCAGTCCTGACTGTGCTGCGAACCGCGTACGACGCCAATGACGTGGCGGTCGAAGTCTGCGACACCGTCAAAGTGGCTTCCGCCTACCTCCTCGAATACGAGTTTTCGGCCCGCTGACCAGGAAGTCTTCGGCAATTGCATGCCTACCGTTGTACTCCTCTAGACGACTATGTAACCTTGACTTGTCTAGAGCAGTTCTATCGAAAGGTCGACAAATGTCCGTGCCGAAATGGCTCAAGGTGTCCCACCAGCAGGTTTTCCCACACAAAGCTTTCGTGGTGTCCGACGTGACGGCGGTGATCGATTACGAGCGGTCGACGAAGGACAACAAGGTCCAGGCGACTGATCGAGAATCAGGCGCTCCGTTGTGGCAGGTCGAAGTCCTCGACGGCGACCCGGCAGCTAGTAAGCGAGCGCGCACTCTCACCGTCAAGTTCGCAACGCCGAAGCAGCCTGTGTGCCCGCCGAACACTGCCGGAATGCCCTTCACACCAGTGATTTTCGAGGAACTATGCGTATTGCCGTACGTAGACCGTTCGAGCGAATCCGGGCGCATCGCGTGGTCGTTTCGGGCCTCGGGTATGACTGCGGACACCGGCAAGGCGGGGTCCTCAGCGGGAGACCGGGTGTCAGCATGAGTCCGTACGACCCCGTAGTACCTGGCGATCCGTATTCGATTCCAGATCCCGACGCCGGCACCGACTTCCTTGACCTCGCGCACGTGCTGACCGTCGGTGCTATGTGGCTCGTCGCCGCGATCGGGGTGGCCATCATTGCGCTCGTCGTTTGGAGACTGCGGTCCCCCGCCACATTTGAGCGTTCTGTTGCAATCCCAGCGTGTCGGGCCCGATGGCTGCTCTGGGCGTCGATCTCCTGGCCACGAGTTGCCAAGGCCTGCGGGTTGTCGACTTCCGAGCACGTCACACGCACGGACGCACAGGGCAAGTGCAGGACGAGGACAGTCTGGACTCATCCTCGCCTTCTCGGGATGAGCATGTCCGGCGACTGCCTACGCATGACAGTCCGCACACGGACCGGCCAGACGGTAGACGATCTGGAAAACGCGGTCCCCGCAATCCGAGACGCTGTCGGGGCGCATTCCGCCCGCTCGACACTGATCGGGCCCGGGACGGTTCGCATGGAATTCGTTATGAAACAACGTCTTTCAGAGGTCGAGACCGCTGAACGCCCAACCAGCGTCGAGCCGACAGCGGTCGAGATCGGCCGGCGCGAAAATGGGTCGGCATGGACTCTGTGCGTCGCCGGCCTGCACACCCTCACTGTTGGGTGCACGGGGGCGGGCAAGGGCTCCATTTTTTGGGGCATTGCAGGCGGATTAGGCCCAGCCATCAAGGCGGGAACTGTGCGGCTGTTCGCCGTGGATCTCAAGTACGGGATCGAAGTGTCAGTCGGGTCCGCACTATTCAGCGGCATTGCGACGACCGAGGCCAGTGCCGCAAGACTGCTGACCAAGCTGGAAGAACTACTAGACAGCCGCGGTCGCAGGATGGCCGGCCGAGCGCGTTCGCACACGCCGAGTGCCGCCGAACCGCTCGTCGTGCTGCTCATCGATGAATTGGCGGGCCTGACCGCGTACATGACAGACGCCGTCCTGAGGAAGCAAGTTGCAGGCTCGCTCTCACGCATCCTGACAAAGGGTAGGGCTGTAGGCATCGTGGTCGCCGCCTTCATGCAGGACCCTCGCAAGGAGATTCTGCCCATGCGCGGGTTGTTCACCCAGACCGTCGCACTGCGGCTGCGCTCGCGCGACGAGGTCGCAATGGTCCTGGGTGACGGCCTCGCCGACGCAGCCCCCGCGCACCGGATCAACCTAAATCAGCCTGGGACCGGATACGTCATCGCCGAAGACGGGTCAACGATGCGAGTACGCGCCGACTTCTGGCCCGATTCGTTAATCCGTTCTGTTGCAGAGGAATACGGGCTTGCAAGCCCAAGTCCCGCTGGCCCCGCAGAGAACTGAGGACATCGGCATGACAACTCTCGGCATCAACGCCACTGCCACCGCGATAGCGACCTTTCCAGAGCTTCTGACAGCGGAGCAGGTGGCCGAGCTGCTTGGCGTTTCCGCTGCCACCGTGAGCCGCTGGGGCGCATTGCGCGAACACGGCGAAGACGTGGGACCGCCCTGCTACACGCTATCTGATCGCGTAAGACGCTGGGACGCAGCGGAAGTCCGCGCTTGGCTTAAGCAGGTACACCGCTAAGTGGCCGGATCGGGACCGCGCGGTATCCGAAAGCGGATCAACGCAGCCGGCCAGGCGCGCTATCAAGTGCGCTACCTGGTGCGGGACCCGGGTTCGCCGTCGGGATGGGTTGAAACGTCGTCGACGTTCGCCTCCTTGCGCGAAGCGCGGGCTTTCAAAGCCGACCGGGACGGTGAAGCGGCGATCGGTGCCAGGCGCTTTGACCCTCGGCTTGGCCGGGTCAAACTCGCCGCAATCTGGACCCAATACAGCGCGTCGAAACGCCCCGCCGTATCGCCCAAAACATGGAGCGGCTACACCCAGCATTGGGAACTGCGCATCAGCCCGCGCTTCGGCCACGTCCCGCTCGACGAAATCAGCCGCAAGGACGTACAGCAGTTCATCGATACCCTCACCGTCGGCCCATGGGCCAAGCTCGCCACGCTCCGGCTGCTGCGGTCGATTCTCGACATGGCGCGCGAGGACGGCCGAATCCACAGCAACCCAGCTGAAGGGGTGTCATCCGGGCGGATACCCGTCCGAGAACGCCACCGCTATCTCACGGCCACCGAAGTCGCCGCCCTGGCGGCTGCATGCGGCGACCACGGCGACGTCGTCACGATCCTGGCCTTCACCGGCCTACGCTGGTCCGAACTCGTCGGCCTGCGGGTCGGCGATATCGACCTAACTGCGCGTCGCCTCTACGTCCGCCAGGCCGCGCCGGAAGTCGAAGGCCGGATCATCGTCGGACCGCCTAAAACGCGCGCCGCCGTGCGAACCGTCCCGCTCCCCCAAATCGTCATCGACGCACTCAAGTCACGAATCGCCAGCCGTGGGCCTGGGGAACAAGCGATCACCTCACCGAACGGCGGCTTCCTCAGATCAAACAATTGGCGTCGACACACGCACTGGAACAAAGCCCTCAAGAAAACCGAACTGGCGCCCCTGACCATCCACGACCTACGCCACACCTACGCCAGCCTGGCCCGGGCCTCCGGCGCCGACCTCCGCTACGTCCAGAAAACCATGGGACATTCCACGCCGACCGTCACCGCGAATATCTACAGCGATCTCTACTCAGACGAACTCGACCACGTCGCCACGAACCTCGACCGGCTCCACGACGTCGCAAGAAACCGGGCGAACGGACAGGAACCGGACAAAACAAACCAACCACCGAGTGCATAATCCGTGTCCATGCAGGTCAACGTTGGTGGCCAGGGCCGGGATCGAACCGGCGACCTTCCGCTTTTCAGGCGGACGCTCATACCGACTGAGCTACCTGGCCGGAAGGCATCGTGTGCCTTGACGGCGACCCTGACGGGACTCGAACCCGCGACCTCCGCCGTGACAGGGCGGCGCGCTAACCAACTGCGCCACAGGGCCTCGCTGCACTTCTGCTCCGCGTCACCGCGTCGCGTACCCCCTACGGGATTCGAACCCGCGCTACCGCCTTGAAAGGGCGGCGTCCTAGGCCGCTAGACGAAGGGGGCCAGAACCGAATCACTCCGGGGTACTCGCAACATGGTTACGTTGTGAGCCAAGCTAGCTTAGGTCACCATCGACCCAATCCTCAAACGAGCACCGCCGGGCAACCAGTTATCCTGTGCCTCGCGCCCCTATAGCTCAGTTGGTAGAGCTACGGACTTTTAATCCGCAGGTCCTAGGTTCGAGTCCTAGTGGGGGCACCGAACAACCATCAAGCCACTTGCACCAGCCGGCCCGCTCGGCCGTCTTAGGTCGATGGCCGTTGGCGCAGCGGACATCACACTTTGCGATCTCCTCATCGGTTCGCCACCAAACCTTAAGGACTCCGCGCGACGTAGCTGATGTCGCATGACTTTTCGCCGCGGACGTGATCGAATTCCAGCACGACTCGCCGCAGTCAACGATAGGGGAGCATAATCCCGGACATGAAACTTCGCATCCAAGAAGATCTCATCGGCGCCGACCCCTTACTTGTTTGCCGACCCTGCCGTTAAGGTCACCCATCGGGGAGGTGCTATATGCGCACAGCATTCAAAGAGCGAGTTGACAGACTCATCTGGGCCACAGCCAGAGACAAATCCCTCATCGGCCGAATCCCCAAAAAGACACTGGCCCGTTTGCGGGGACTCTCGCTGGAGCAGCAGGTGGCATTGGGGGCATTGCCGCGGCCGTTCTACGCCTACTGCGCCATCAGGGGCAGCGAGCTGGCCACAAGACTCGGCTACCGGGAAGTGACCTGGGTGGAGTTCGGTGTCGCAGGAGGCAACGGACTACTCGCCCTCGAACAGATCAAACAGGCCGTGGAAGCGCAGCTACCCATCAAGGTTCACATCACCGGGTTCGATCTCGGCTCCGGGCTGCCGACGCCCCAGGACTATCGGGACCTCCCCTACCACTGGCAGGGCGGCTTCTACGAAATGGACGTAGATGCCCTGCGGTCCCGGCTCAGGCATGCGCAACTGGCGCTAGGGCCGGTGGCAGAAACACTCCCCAAATGGACACCCGCTGCCCCCATCGGCATGGTGTCGTTCGACCTCGACTACTACTCGTCCACCCTCGAGGCCCTCAAGATCTTCGATCAAAATGTTTTGCCGAGGGTGTGGTGTTACTTCGATGACATCGCGGGAACCGCGGAAGCCTTCAGTGATTACACGGGGGTGAGGTTGGCCGTGCACGAATACAACCAGGGCCGGCGGAAGCTCTCTGCCTGCCATGATTTTGAGCTATACGGCCCGGACACTTGGCATGAGAAGATCATGATCCACCACGATTTTGACCATCCGAGATATACCGAATTTGTGGGTGTGGGTGCTACGCAGATCCCATTGATGTGATGGCCGAGCTTCGTCTGATCCGGGCTGTTTTCAAATTCTTCTTCTTTTTGATCCTTAAGATGCTTTGCGTGGGCCTCCTCATTGCTCGTTGAGGATCCTCCTTTCGGCGCACGTTCTCAGCCCCAGCCGCGCCGACTGGCTGATGCTTGACGCCCAAACATCCGCTCACATTGACGAGATGCCGCATTCCGGGTACTCCCGGCCCATGAGAGGAATATCACGGCGCTCATTCGGACAACTCGCGGCGGAAGCAAGCATCGTGGGGGCCACCGGACTGATGGCCGCTTGCAGCTCAAGGCAATCCGCAAGCTCCCCGTCCAAACCGGCCGCACCGCCCCCGTCGTCGGGACCCGGTGTCGGCTTCGTGCTGTCACACGAACAATTCACCACCACCCAACTCGTCGACCAAGCCGGGGCGGCCGAAAAGGCCGGATTCCGCTACCTGTGGGCCAGCGATCACATCCAGCCATGGCAGGACAACGAGGGCCACTCGATGTTCCCGTGGATCACCCTGGCGTTGGTGGGCCAGCACACCAACCACATCCCGTTCGGCACCGGCGTGACGTGTCCCATCTATCGCTATCACCCGACCACCGTCGCGCAGGCGTTTGCCTCGCTCGCGGTGCTCTATCCAGGCCGTGTGTTCCTCGGCGTCGGCACCGGCGAGCGGCTCAACGAGCAGGCAGCCACCGCCCAGTTCGGGCCCTACCGCGAACGTCATGACCGGTTGGTCGAAGCCATTGCGCTGATCCGGCAACTGTGGAGCGGCCAGCGAATCTCCTTCCAAGGCCGTTATTTTCAGACCGACCAGCTCAAGCTCTACGACCCGCCACCCACACCCCCACCGATCTTCGTCGCCGCGGGTGGTCCCAAAAGCGCGCGCCTGGCCGGCCGTTATGGCGACGGCTGGATCACCGAGGCCGACGACGTCAAAAACCAAAAGCTGATCGCCGCATTCAATCAGGGTGCGCACGACTCCGGCCGCGATCCCGCCACGCTGGGCAAGCGAGCCGAAATGTTCGCCGTCGTCGGCGACCAGAACGAAATCACCCACGCCGCAGAGCTGTGGCGGTTCACCGGAGGCGCCGTCGACCAACCCAATCCGGTCGCCATACAACAAGCGGCCCAGGCCAACCCACTCGACAAGGTGATCAAGGGTTGGACCACAGGCACCGATCCCGCCACGCACACCAAAGCCGTGCAGGCGGTTCTGGACGCCGGCGCGACGCCGTTCATGCATTTTGCGCAGCGGAACCCGCTGGCCGCGATCGACTTCTACCGCACCGCGGTCCTGCCGCGGCTGCACTAGTGCCGGTCAGCTCAGCGTGGCGTTGAGGTAGGTCACGTCGGCAAATGCGGCGGCGACTTCGTCGTCGGGGTAGACGAAGCCGTTGGCGGCATGCAACTCCGCAACCGTGCGATGCGAAACGTTCCAGCCACGCCTGCTCAGGTGATCGATGATGTGGCTGCGCTCGAAGTGGTAGACGAGATCGTTGAAGTCGACGACATCGAAGCCCAGCTCACTCATCCGCTCGTGGTGTGCGCGCCACCACCCATCAGTGAAAACCGTTGTGTCCGGCACGAATTCGGAGGCCAATTGGCTGCCGGCGCCGCTCAGAGCCGTGACGTTGTCGAACAGCGCGTCCTGCGCATCGGCCGGCAGATACACCAGTAATCCCTCGGCGCTCCACGCCGCGGAGGCCTGCGGGTCGAAGCCGGCGGCCTTTAGAGCCGCGGGCCAATCGTCGCGCAAATCAACGGCGACGGTCCGACGTTCAGCCGTCGGCTCAGCGCCGAGCTTGCCCAGCGTGGAGGTCTTGAACTCGATGACGTCCGGCAGGTCGACCTCGTAGACAACGGTGTCCTCCGGCCAGGGCAGGCGGTAGGCACGCGCGTCCAGACCGGCTGCCAGGATGACCGCCTGGCAAACGCCGCTTTGCGTCGCATCGAGGAAGTACTGGTCGTAGAACCGGGTACGGACCGCCATCCCCCGCGCCATCCGCTCCGGGTCGAACTCGTGTTCCTCAGTGACCGGTATTTCGCCGTTCACCAGGCGGGTGTAGACGTCGATGCCTACCGCGCGCACCAGCGGCGCGGCAAACGGGTCCTCGATCAGCCCTGCGGCTGAGGCCAGTGCCCGTTGGGCGGCGACCATCGTCGCCGTAGCGCCGACGCTTGTCGCCAAGTCCCAGCTGTCGCTGTCGGTGCGCATGGACATCGCGCCTCCCATCTCGGTGTTTCCCGAAATAATATAGATCACCTAGTTATTCTGCGCCGGACACTGGATGGAGCATCGCTGATGGATTTCGCCCAACGAACGGTCGACCTGGCCCGCCAGAACGTCGCGGAGGGCGGTCGCCCGTTCGCCACGGTGATCGCCAAGGACGGCGAAATCCTGGCTGAGAGCACCAATAAGGTCGCCCAGACCCACGACCCGACCGCGCACGCGGAGATTCTGGCTATTCGGCAGGCCTGCCAGAGGCTGGGCACCGAGCACTTGATCGGCGCCACGATCTACGTGCTGGCCCAGCCCTGTCCGATGTGCCTCGGTTCCCTTTACTACTGCTGGCCAGACGAGGTCGTCTTTCTGACGACGCGCGACGACTACCAGCCCTACTACCTCGACAACCGCAAGTACTTCGAACTCGCGAGCTTCTATGACGAATTCGCCAAGCCCTGGGATCAGCGGCGCCTGCCGATGCGGCACGAACCCCGCAAGGCAGCGTTGGACGTCTACCGG
>Ga0335075_10005289_pt1 | contig 20061 bp, 19 predicted proteins | sample Lox_Sample_24_FD_206723 | JGI IMG/M metagenome (GOLD analysis project Ga0335075, IMG submission 206723) | Soil microbial communities from Loxahatchee National Wildlife Refuge, Florida, United States - Lox_Sample_2.4 | ecosystem: Environmental > Terrestrial > Soil > Wetlands | place: USA...
GGATGCCCACCGCCTTCTTCTCGGTGCTACGCCCGCGCACCCACCTGCCCGCGCATACTGGCGTCAGCAATGTGCGTGCGATCATCCATCTGCCGCTGGTCGTGCCGGCCGGCTGCCGTTTCCGCGTCGGCGGAGAGACCAGAGAATGGCGGGCCGGCGAAGCCTGGGCGTTCGACGACACGATCGAGCACGAGGCTTGGAACGACAGCGACGAATTGCGCGCCATCCTGATCTTCGACACCTGGAACCCGCATCTGAGCGAGGTCGAACGGCGATTGCTCGCGGCCTTCTTCGAAGCCTCGGACGCGAGCGGTTTCGCATCGGCAAGCAGCGCCGTCGGCGACTGACGTCGGGGGATCAGCCCGGCGTCAGCACCAGCGCGCCGTCGCCTTCGTCCACCTTCACCGTCGATCCGTCGCGGACGTCGCCGCGCAGGATGGCGTCGGCGAGCGGGTCCTGCAGGTATTTCTGCACGGCGCGCTTCAGCGGGCGTGCGCCATAGACTGGATCGTAGCCGACCCGGCCGAGCCACGCCCGCGCGGCATCGCTCAATTCCATCTGGATCTTGCGGTCCTTGAGCAGCGACTGAACGCGCGCGACCTGGATGTCGACGATCGGGCCCATATGGTCGGCCGCCAGGCGGTGGAACAGGATGATCTCGTCCAGCCGGTTCAGGAATTCGGGGCGGAAATGACCGCGCACGATGTCCATCACTTGCGCCTCGACGCTCTCGACGCTCTGGCCGTCGTCCAGACTGGTCAGGAACTGGCTGCCCAGATTCGAGGTCAGGATGATGATCGTGTTGGTGAAGTCGACGGTGCGGCCCTGCCCATCGGTCAGACGGCCGTCGTCGAGCACCTGCAGGAGGATGTTGAAGACGTCGGCATGCGCCTTCTCGACCTCGTCGAACAGGACGACCTGATAAGGCCGCCGCCGCACCGCCTCGGTCAGCGTGCCGCCCTCTTCATAGCCGACATAGCCCGGAGGGGCGCCGACCAGCCGCGCGACGCTGTGCTTCTCCATGAACTCCGACATGTCGATGCGAACCATCGCGTGCGGATCGTCGAACAGGAATTCGGCAAGCGCCTTGGTGAGCTCGGTCTTGCCGACGCCGGTCGGGCCGAGGAACAGGAAACTGCCCATCGGCCGGTTGGGATCCTGAAGGCCCGCGCGGGCGCGGCGGATGGCGCGGCTGACCGCCACGACCGCATCCTGCTGGCCGATGACGCGCTTGCCGATAATCTCTTCCATCGCGAGCAACTTCTCGCGCTCGCCTTCGAGCATCTTGTCGACGGGAATGCCGGTCCAGCGTGAGACGACACCGGCAATGTCCTCGCTGGTCACCTCCTCGCGCAGCATCGCGCTGCCGCTCGCGACCTGCGCTTCGGCAAGCTGCTTTTCGAGCGCGGGGATGCGGCCATATTGCAGCTCGCCCGCTTTCGCGAGGTCGCCCGAGCGCTGCGCCTGTTCGAGCTCGAGCCGGACCTGGTCGAGCTGCTCCTTCACCTTGGCCTCGGCGTGGATCTTGTCCTTTTCCGCCTGCCAGCGCGTGGTCAGTTCGCCCGATTGCTGCTCAAGGTTGGACAGCTCGGCCTCCAGCGCCGCGAGGCGATCCTTCGACGCCGCGTCGCTTTCCTTCTTCAGCGCCTCGCGCTCGATCTTGAGCTGGATGATCCGCCGGTCGAGATTCTCGATCTCCTCCGGCTTGGATTCGACCTCCATCCGGATGCGCGACGCCGCCTCGTCCATGAGGTCGATCGCCTTGTCCGGCAGGAAGCGGTCGGTGATGTAGCGGTTGGAGAGCGTCGCCGCGGAGACCAAAGCGCTGTCGGTGATCCGCACGCCGTGATGCAGCTCGTATTTCTCCTTGAGCCCGCGCAGGATCGAGATCGTGTCCTCGACGGTCGGCTCGCCGATGAAGACCGGCTGGAAGCGCCGCTGCAGCGCCGGGTCCTTCTCGACATGCTTGCGATATTCGTCGAGCGTCGTCGCGCCGATGCAGTGCAGCTCGCCGCGCGCCAGCGCCGGCTTGAGCAGATTGCCGGCGTCCATCGCGCCTTCGCCTTTGCCCGCGCCGATCAGCGTGTGCATCTCGTCGATGAACAGGATGATGTCGCCCTCGGCGCCCTTCACCTCGTCGAGCACGCCTTTCAGCCGCTCCTCGAACTCGCCGCGATATTTCGCGCCGGCGATCAGGCTGCCCATGTCGAGCGCCATCAGGCGCCGGTCCTTGAGGCTGTCGGGCACGTCGCCATTGGCGATGCGCAGCGCCAGGCCTTCGGCGATCGCGGTCTTTCCGACGCCCGGATCGCCGATCAGCACCGGATTGTTCTTGGTGCGCCGGGCGAGGATCTGGACTGTGCGGCGGATCTCCTCGTCGCGGCCGATCACCGGATCGAGCTTGCCGTCACGGGCCGCCTGGGTGAGGTCGCGCGCGAACTTCTTGAGCGCGTCGTAGCGGTCCTCGGACGTCGCGGTGTCGGCGGAGCGGCCACCGCGCAGTTCGTTGATCGCGTCGTTCAGCCCCGCGGGCTTGAGGCCCGCGTCGGTCAGCGCCTTGCCGGCGTCCGTCTTCGAGATCAGCAGGGCCAGCAGCAGCCGTTCGACGGTGACAAAACTGTCGCCCGATTTCTGCGCGATCTGCTCGGCGCCGTCGAGCACACGCATCGTCTCGCCGTCCAGAGCGGGCGCGGCATTGGCGCCGCTGCCGGAGACGGCCGGGATCTTCGCCAGCGCCTCGTCGGTCTCGCGCCGTGCCGCCTCGGCGCTGCCACCGGCGCGGGCGATCAGGCCGGAGGCCATGCCCTGCTCGTCCTCGAGCAGCGCCTTCAGCAAATGGACCGGCGCGATGCGCTGGTGGTTGAGACGCATCGCGACGGTCTGCGCCGCCTGAAGAAAGCCACGCGCGCGATCTGTGAACTTCTCGAGGTTCATGCCGGTCCCCTATATTTCGACCCGAAATGTAGTGTTGCTCCGGGGCAACACAAGAGAGTCGACAATCAACGCGCCTAGGCCATTGATTTGACGGCTTGCAACGTTACTGTCCGGCCCCAGCAACACACGGGGAATCGGATGCGCAAACTCCTTACCGTCTTCGCGCTCGCCGGTGGCATCGCCCTTACGGGGCCGTCCGCCGTCGCGTACAGCGCCACCACCGCCCAGGCGTCCGCGCCTGCGGGCGCGGCGGTCCAGCAGCTGCTGGGCCGGGTCAACATTCCGTACGAGACCTTCACGCTCGCCAATGGCCTGCGCGTCGTCGTCCACGAGGATCGCAAGGCGCCGGTCGTGGCGGTGAGCATCTGGTACAATGTCGGCTCCAAGGACGAGCCCCGGGGTCGCACCGGCTTCGCGCATCTGTTCGAGCACATCATGTTCAACGGCTCGGAAAACGCGCCGGGCGAATATTTCGAATATACCCGCCAGATGGGGGCGACCGACCTCAACGGCACCACCTGGTTCGACCGCACCAATTATTTCCAGACGGTCCCGCGGCCGGCGCTGGAGCGCGCTTTGTTCCTCGAAAGCGACCGCATGGGCCATCTGCTCGGCGCGCTGACGCAGGAGAATCTGACCAACCAGATCGGCGTCGTCCAGAACGAGAAGCGCCAGGGCGACAACCAGCCCTACGGCATGGTCGAATATGCCCAGCTGGAAGCCTTGTTCCCCGAAGGGCACCCCTATCGCCACTCGACCATCGGTTCGATGGCCGATCTGTCGGCGGCGACGCTCGACACGGCGCGCGAATGGTTCCGCGAGAATTACGGGCCGAACAATGCGGTCCTCGTCCTCGCCGGCGACATCAACGCCGCCGAAGCCCGTCCGCTGGTCGAGCGCTATTTCGGCGACATCGCCCGCGGCCCGCAGAACGAGCCGGCGCAGGCCGACGTGCCGACGCTTCCGTCGCGTTTCGACCGCACGATGCATGACCGCGTCGCCAACACCCGCCTCTATCGCTGGTGGGTCGTGCCGGGCCTGACCGCGGAGGACCAGGTGCCGCTGCAGGTCGGCGCCTCGGTGCTCGGCGGTCTCGCCAGCTCGCGGCTCGACAACCAGCTCGTGCGCGGCGAGCAGAGCGCAGTGCGCGTCAGCGCCAATGTGCTGCCGTTCCAGCGCGTCAGCATCTTCGAGGTCGAGGTCGACGTGAAGCCCGGCCAAGATGTCGACGCCGTGTCGCGGCGTCTCGACGAGATTCTCGCCGACTATGTCCGCACCGGCCCGACCGACGACGAGGTGCAGCGCGCGGTGATGCGCACGCTCTCCGGCCGCGTCCAGGGTCTGGAGCAGGTCGGCGGCTTCGGCGGCAAGGCCGTCGCGCTGGCTGAGGGCATGCTCTACGCCGACAATCCCGATTTCTACCGCACCCGACTCCAGCAGCTTGCGGCCGTCACGCCCGAACAGGTGCGCGGCTCGATGCAGCGCTGGCTGAGCCGGCCGGTCGCGGCTCTGCGCGTCGAACCGGGCGAGCGCGAGGCCTATGACGAGGCGCCGGGCGTAACCGCTGCCCCGGCGGCCGCTGGCGCAGGCGTCAACATCAGCACCAGCGCCCAGCGTCCGCGTTACTACACGCCGCCGCAGCCGGGCGATCAGCCGCTCGCGCCGATGTCCTATGCGCCGCGCGAAGCCCCGGCGATCGGCGCCGCGCCGGCGCTGGACTTCCCGGCGGTCGAGCGTGCGCGTCTCGCGAACGGGATCGAGGTCATCTACGCCCGCCGCGATGCGGTGCCGGTGACCCGGATCGCGGTCGAGTTCGACGCAGGCATCGCCGCCGATCCGTCCAACCGGCTCGGCACGCAGGCGATGATGCTGAACCTGCTCGAAGAGGGCACGACCAGCCTCAACTCGACCCAGCTCGCCGAGGCGCAGGAGCGTCTGGGCGCCACCGTCACCACCGGCGCCAGCCTCGACCGAACGGCGGTGTCGCTGACGGCGATGACGCCGCAGGTCGGCCCGTCGCTCGATCTGCTCGCCGACGTGATCCGCAACCCGGCCTTCGCGCCGAGCGAGATCGAGCGCGTTCGCCAGCAGCGGCTGTCGATGATCGCGCAGGAGATGAGCAATCCGGGAGCCATGGCGAACCGCGCACTGCCGGTCGTCCTGTTCGGCGCCGAGCATCCCTATGGCAAGCCGGGCTCCGGCACCGGCGATCCGGACGTGGTGCGTGCGCTGACCCGCGACGAGCTGGTCCGCTTCCACCAGAGCTGGATCCGTCCGGACAATGCGACGATCTTCGCGGTCAGCGACATGCCGCTGGACCAGCTGGTCGCCCAGCTCAACAGCCGGCTCGGCAACTGGCAGGCGCCGTCGACGCCGCGTGGCACGAAGAACTTCAACACGGCGGTTCCGCCGTCGCGTGCCCGCATCGTCCTGATCGATCGCCCGCAATCGCCGCAGAGCATCATCGCCGCAGGGCAGGTGCTCAATGTCCAGGGCACGCAGGACCTGCTCGATCTCACCGCGGCCAATCAGGTGCTGGGCGGCGACTTCCTCGCCCGCATCAACATGGAACTGCGTGAGCGTCGCGGCTGGTCCTACGGCGCACGCGGCTCGGTCGCTCTGGCCGAGCATCAGGTGCCCTATATCGTCTTCGCGCCGGTCCAGTCGGACCGCACGGGTGACTCGATCACCGCGACGATGGAGCAGATCCGCGCTTTCATGAGCAATCAGGGCGTGCAGCCGAACGAGCTGTCGCGGGTGATCGCCGGCAGCACCGGCCAGCTCCCGGGCCAGTTCGAGACGTCGCCTGCCATTCTCGGTGCGCTGCGTTCGAACGCGCTCTTCCGCCGCCCGGACAATTATTACGAGACGCTGGCGGCGCGCTATCGCGGCATGACCGCGCAGCAGCTCGACCAGGCGGCGCGCCGTGAGATCGATCTCGGCGACTTCGTCTGGGTGGTCGTGGGCGATGCGAGCCGCATCCGTCCGCAGCTCGAGGCGCTCGGCCTGCCGATCGAGGTGATGCAGCCGCGCTAAGCCCGGGCTGCACTGCTTCGGAAAAGAAAGAGCCCTCCAGGCCGAAAGGTCTGGAGGGCTTCTTCTTTTCCGGCGTCTGCAGGCACAGCCTTGGCAGATTGCGTTTGAGGGCTAGGCGTCTATCCCGAGCAGGCGGGTCACATGGCCCATCTTGCGGCCGGGCCGGGCCTCGCCCTTGCCGTAGAGGTGCAGATGGGCGGAGCGGTCGGCCAGGATGTCCGCCCAGGCGTCGGCGTCGTCGCCGATCAGGTTGCGCATCTCGACGCGCGGCGCGGCGAGACCGGTCGCGCCGAGCGGCAGGCCGCAGACCGCGCGGATATGGTTTTCGAACTGCGAAGTCAGCGCGCCTTCGATGGTCCAGTGCCCGCTATTGTGCACGCGCGGGGCCATTTCGTTGAACAGGGCCGTATCGCCAACCGCGAAGAATTCGAACGCGATCACGCCGACATAATCGAGCGCGTCGGCAACGCGGCGCGCCAGCGTTTCCGCGGCCGCGATGGCGGGCGCGAGGGGCGCCGAAGCTGGCGCCGTGGAGGTGTCGAGGATGCCGCGCGCATGGACATTTTCCGGTGCGTCCCACAACACGATCTCGCCCGAGGGCGAGCGGCACAGCAGGATCGAGAATTCCGCGTCGAAGGCGACAAAGCCCTCCAGCACGCAGGGCGCGCCGCGCACCGCGTCCCAGGCGGCATCGGCGTCGCCCGGTGTCATGATCCGGGCCTGGCCCTTGCCGTCATAGCCGAAGCGCCGCGTCTTGAGGATGGCCGGCGTGCCGATCTGAGCGAGCGCGGCGTCGAGGCCGGCGCGATCGTCCACCTGCGCGAACGGGGCAGGGGACCCGCTTTGGCCCAGGATGAAGTTCTTTTCGGTCAGCCGGTCCTGCGCGATTTCCAGCGCCGTGCGCGGCGGGAAGAGGGGCACCTGATCGGCCAAAGCCGCGAGCGGGCCGGCGGCGATATTCTCGAACTCGTAGGTCGCGACGTCGACCTCGGCGGCGAAGCGGCGCAGCGCCTCGGCATCGTCGAACGCGCCGCGGGTGAAATGCGCGGAAACCTCGGCCGCGGGGGGCGTCTCGTCCGGCGCGTAGATGTGGCATTTATAGCCGAGCTGCGCCGCCGCCATGGCGAGCATCCGGCCCAATTGGCCGCCGCCGACAATGCCGATCGTGGAGCCGGGCGGGACGGTCATTCGGGCGTTTCCGCGACCCCCTCGGTCTGCTGCCGGCGCCAGTCCTCGAGCCGTCCCGCCAGCGCCTCGTCGGTCGTCGCGAGCATCGCGGCGGCGAACAAGGCGGCGTTGATCGCGCCGGCCTTGCCGATCGCCAGCGTGCCCACCGGAATGCCGGCGGGCATCTGGACGATCGAGAGCAGACTATCCATGCCCTTCAGCGCCTTGGATTCGACCGGAACGCCGAGCACCGGGAGGCGCGTCATCGACGCCGCCATGCCGGGAAGATGCGCCGCCCCGCCTGCACCGGCGATGATCGTCCTGAGGCCGCGTCCCGCGGCGCTCTTTGCATAATCGTAGAGCCGCTCTGGCGTGCGGTGGGCGGAGACGACCTTGGTCTCGTGAGGAACGCCCAGCGCCTCGAGCGTCTCGGCGGCGTGCCGCATCGTCTCCCAATCGGAGCGACTGCCCATGATGATTCCGACGACTGGCGCCCCGACTGCCATCTTCAAAACCCGCTATGACCGGCGAAGCGGCATTCCTTAGCCACCGCTGGCCACTTGGGCAATCGCACGCTTCGCGGCTTGTTAACCAGTGCCAAGGTAGAACATCGCCTTTGATGGGCACCTTTCAGGGCAAGGGCCAGGCAGTGGCAGCACGGGCGGAATTTCTGGGAAGCGCGGGCGGTGATTACGAAGGCGCGCCGGACGTGCGCGAGCAGCTGGCGCGGCTTGCCGACGAGAATGCGCTCCTGCGCGCCGCTCTGGCCGACACCCGCGCCCGTCTCGGCGATCTCGAAGAGGCGGTCGACAGCGACCCGCTGACCGGTTTGGCCAATGAACGCGCCTTCCGCCGCGAGCTCGACCGGGTGGTCGGCCAGACGCAGCGGCACGGCACGCCCGCGGCGTTGATGACCATCGACATCAAGGGCCTGAAGGAACTGAACGCTGGCCGCGGCCGGATCGCCGGCGATGCGGCGCTCGCCCATGTCGCGCGGCTGGTGAAGGGCCTCGTCCGCACCACCGACGTCGTGGCGCGTCTCGGCGGCGGCCTGCTGCTGATCCTCGACCATCTGGACCCCGATTCCGCCATCGACACCGGCGAGCGGATCGCCCGCTTCATCGCCGGCCAGCCGCTCGATCTCGGCGGCGCCCAGGTGGCGTTAGGGGCGACGATCGGCGTCGCCGCGATCCTGCCCGGCGACAGCACCGAAGACGTGCTCGCCCGCGCCGAGCGCAATCTCACCCGAATGAAGCAGTTCTAGGCTCTACCTGTCCTTGAGGTAGTAGCGCTCGATCTCGTTCAGAGCGTCGTCCAGCTCGTAGACGATCGGCTGGCCGGTGGGAATTTCGAGGCCCGTAATCTCGTCGTCGGCGATGCGGGACAGATGCTTGACCAAAGCGCGCAGTGAATTGCCGTGCGCGGAGATCAGCACGCGCTGGCCGTCGCGCAAGGCCGGGGCGATGCGCTCCTCCCAATAAGGCAGGACGCGCGCGATCGTGTCCTTCAGGCTCTCGGTGTTCGGGATGTCGATGCCGGCATAGCGGCGGTCATTGGTGAGGTCGAAATCGCTGCCCGTTTCCTGCGCGGGCGGCGGGATGTCGAACGAACGGCGCCAGATATGAACCTGATCGTCGCCATGCTTCGCCGCCGTCTCCGCCTTGTTGAGGCCGGTGAGCCCGCCATAATGGCGCTCGTTGAGCCGCCAGTGCTTCTCCACCGGCAACCAGAGCCGACCCATCGCCTCCAGACCGATGTTGAGCGTCTTGATCGCCCGTGTCTGCAGGCTGGTGAAGGTGAGGTCGAAATCGAGGCCCCTGGCGGCCATCAGCTCGCCCGCCGCCTTGGCTTCGGCATAACCCTGCTCGGTCAGGTCGACGTCCCACCAGCCGGTGAAGCGGTTCTCCAGATTCCAGGCCGACTGGCCGTGGCGGATCAGGACGAGCTGGGGCACGCGGGAACCTCCGGGTCTGACTAGGATGAGGCGCGACTAGACGAAAGCGCTCGCGACATGAAGCGGCTAAAGGGATCGTCCTTCGGATAGTCGGCGAAGGCTCCGCACGCCTCGAAGCCGTAGCGGCCATAAAGTGCATGGGCCGCCTCGAACGCCGCGCCGCTGCCCGTCTCAAGGCTCAGCCGCTTATAGCCGCGCGTCTCGGCGACCGCGATCACATGTTCGAGCAATCGCGCGGCGACGCCCTTGCGCAGGTGCGCGGGCGCGGTGCGCATCGACTTGATCTCGCCATGGGCGGGGTCGAGTTCCTTGAGCGCGCCGCAGCCGAGCAGGTCGGCCTTGTCCCACGCCGTCCAGAAGGTGACGCCCGGCGCGCAGAGGCCCGACAGATCGAGCGCATGGACGCTCTCGGGCGGCGAGTTTTCGTGCATGCCGGCGAGGTGCAGCCGCAGCAGCGCCTGCACCTCGTCGCCGGTCAGATCGTCCTCGCGGATTTCCACGGCCGACCTAGGCCGTGCCACCCTTCGCAAGGCTGCGCAGCACGTATTGGAGGATGCCGCCATGCCTGAAATATTCGAGCTCGTTGGCGGTATCGATGCGGACGCGCACCGGCAGCTTGAAGCTGGTGCCGTCGGCCTTCGTCACCTCGACCTCGATCTCCTTGCGGGGGCTGAGATCGGCGACGCCGGTGACCGTGAAGGTCTCGGTGCCGTCGAACGCGGGAACGTCGCCCAGGAACTGGAGCGGGATCACGCCCATGCCGACCAGGTTGGAGCGGTGGATGCGCTCATAGGTCTCGGCGATCACGGCGCGCACGCCCAGCAGGTTGGTGCCCTTGGCCGCCCAGTCGCGCGACGAGCCGGTGCCATATTCCTTGCCGGCGATGACGACGAGCGGCGTGCCCGTCTCCTTGTACTTCATCGCGGCGTCGTAGATCGGCATGACCTCGCCGGTCGGCACATATCTGGTGATGCCGCCCTCGATGCCCGGGACCATCTTATTCTTGATGCGGATGTTGGCGAACGTGCCGCGCATCATCACGTCATGATTGCCGCGCCGCGCGCCGTAGGAGTTGAAGTCGGCGCGGGCGACCTGATGCTCGCTCAGATATTTGCCGCCCGGGCTGTCGAGCTTGATCGCACCGGCCGGGCTGATGTGGTCGGTGGTGATGGAATCGCCGAGAATCGCGAGCGGACGCGCGCCGATCACGTCGCCGGGCGCCGTCGGAGTCATCGTCATGCCCTCGAAATAAGGCGGGTTGGCGATGTAGGTGGATGCGGCCGGCCAGCCATAGGTGTCGCCACCGGTGACCGGGATCTGCTGCCAGCGCGCATCGCCCTTGTAGACGTCGGCATAGCGTGCGCGGAACATGTCGCCGTTCACATAGGTGTCGATCAGGCGGCGGACCTCGTCATTGGTCGGCCAGATGTCCTTGAGGAACACGTCCGCGCCGTCCTGGTCCTTGCCCAGCGAGCAGGTGACCATGTCCTCGACCACGCTGCCCTTGATCGCATAAGCGACGACGAGCGGGGGCGAGGCGAGGTAGTTGGCGCGCACGTCGGGGCTGACGCGGCCCTCGAAATTGCGGTTGCCCGAAAGGACGCTGACCGCGACCAGATCGTTCTTGTGAATGGCCTTGCTGATCGGCTCGGGCAGCGGGCCCGAATTGCCGATGCAGGTGGTGCAGCCATAGCCGGCGAGATTGAAGCCGAGCGCGTCGAGATCGTCCTGCAGGCCCGATTTCACCAGATAATCGGTGACGACCTGGCTGCCCGGCGCAAGGCTGGTCTTGACCCAGGGCTTGCGGTTGAGACCCTTGGCGCGCGCCTTCTGCGCGACGAGGCCGGCGGCGATCAGAACGGCCGGATTGGACGTGTTGGTGCAGGACGTGATCGCGGCGATCACGACGTCGCCATGGCCCAGAGTCTCGGCGCCGCCGACCGTCCCGTCATTGTCGACGTCGACCGCGCAGCGCTCCTTCAACTTGCCGATGTCCTGGCCATATTCGTTGGTGAAGGTGGAGACGAACTCCTCGTCCACCTGGCTCAGCAGCACCTTGTCCTGCGGCCGCTTCGGGCCCGCGAGGCTTGGCTCGACCGTCGACATGTCGAGGCTCAGCGTCTCGGTGAAGACCGGCTCGTCGGTCGATCCGGCCTCAAGCCACATGCCCTGCGCCTTGGCATAGGCCTCGGTCAGCGCGATGTCGGCGTCCGGACGGCCGCTGAGGCGCATATAATCGAGCGTCTTGGTGTCGATCGGGAAGAAGCCGCAGGTCGCGCCATATTCGGGCGCCATGTTGGCGATGGTCGCTCGGTCGGCGAGGCTCAGCGCCGAGACGCCCGGGCCGTAAAATTCGACGAAGCGGCCGACCACGCCCTTGGCGCGCAGCATCTGCGTCACGGTCAGCACAAGATCGGTCGCGGTGATGCCTTCCTTGAGCTCGCCGGTCAGGCGGAAACCGACCACTTCGGGAATGAGCATGGAGACGGGCTGGCCGAGCATCGCCGCCTCGGCCTCGATGCCGCCGACGCCCCAGCCCAGCACGCCAAGGCCGTTGACCATCGTCGTGTGGCTGTCGGTGCCGACCAAAGTATCGGGATAGGCGATTTCGGCGCTGCCGCCGACCTGCTTCGACGACCAGATGCCGCGGGAGATATATTCGAGATTGACCTGGTGGCAGATGCCGGTGCCCGGCGGCACGACCTCGAAATTCTTGAACGCGCTCTGGCCCCATTTCAGGAACTCGTAGCGCTCCATGTTGCGCTGATATTCGAGCGCCACATTCTCCTCGAAGCTCTGCGGCGTGCCGAAGGCGTCGACCATCACCGAGTGATCGATGACGAGGTGGACGGGGACGAGCGGATTGATCTTCTGCGGGTCACCGCCGAGCTTCGCCATCGCGTCGCGCATTGCCGCCAGATCGACGACCGCGGGAACGCCGGTGAAATCCTGCATCAGCACGCGCGCCGGGCGATACTGGATCTCGCGGTCGGACTTGCGGTCCTGCTGCCAGTCGACCAGCGCCTGGATGTCGTCGCGGGTGACGGTATCGCCATCCTCGAAGCGCAGCAGGTTCTCGAGCAGCACCTTCATCGAGAAGGGCAGCCGGCTGACGTCGCCGAGCTTCGCGGCGGCCTTCTTCAGCGAATAGAAGGTGTAGGTCTTGCCGCCGACATCGAACGTGTCGCGGGTTCCAAGGCTGTCCTGTCCGACGGCGGTCATCTGTGCGCGCTCCCCATCAAAATTATGTCGCGAAGTCTCACTTCGCGCCGGGCCAATGCAGCCGGCCCGGTCGCTCTGCGAGAGCGGCCTTAGCAAGAGAGTGGCGGCCGCGAAAGGTGCAGGCGCGCGTCAAATCTTGTCGCGCGTCGCAGGGCATCCGGCGGGCACCCGCGAATGCCCGTTGCAGGGCCTCGCAATAGGGCCTTATCATCGCATGGTTGAGCTGTTGCCCGACCGAGGGAGGCGCACATGGCCGAGACCAAGACCAAGCCGACTGCCGTTAGCGTCGAGGCCTTCCTCGACGGCGTCGCCCACCCCGTGCGCCGCGCCGACGGCAAGGCGGTCTGCGCGATAATGGCGCGCGTGACCGGGGAGCCCGCGACGATGTGGGGTCCGTCGATCATTGGCTTCGGCAGCTATCATTATCGCTATGCCAGCGGGCACGAAGGCGACATGTGCCGCATCGGCTTCTCGCCGCGCTCGGCCAATCTCGTTCTCTATGTCGGCGGCTTCCCCGAATATGAGGAGTTGCTGGCAAGGCTCGGCAAGCACAAGCTCTCCAAGGCCTGCCTTTACGTCAACAAGCTGGCCGACATCGACCAGGACGTGCTCGAGGAGATCGTCCGCCGCACTTGGGCGGCGAGCGCCGACGTCGATCATTGCACAACCTGCTGAGGCTCCGGCATCTCAGTGCCCGGCCGTCACGCCCCCGGCCTGAAGCGCCATCCAGACCGCCATCGCGATCATCATCAGATTCTCGGTCAGCGAGAGGAAGCCGAGCGGCACGTTGCTTGCTCCGCCGACGCAGGCGCATTTGAGCTCCCGCCGGTCGATATAGACCGCCTTCACCACCGACGCGGCGCCGATCGTGCCGATGAACAGCGCCACCGGCGCCGACAGCCAGACGAGCGCGCCGGCGACCATCAACAGCCCGGCCAGCCCTTCGGCGAAGGGATAGACATAGCTGTATGGCACCCAGCGGTTGGCCAGAAGATCGTAATTCAGGAACATGGTGGCGAAGCTCTCGACATTCTGGAGCTTGAGCAGCGCCAGCACGACCATCGAGAAGCCGATGAACCATTGAGCGGCGCGCAGCGTGAAGGCGCTCCCGGTGACGGCATGGCTCGCCGCCAGCGCCATCAGCGCGGTCATCGCGAACAAGGCGATGACGGGCACGTAGCTCGTCGCCTTGGGATCGACGACCTTCTTGCCGAGGAAGCGGCGCAGATCGTCATGGCCGCCGATCCTCACCCCACCGACAAAGATCTGCGGCGTCGTCGCGACCTCGTGCGCGGCCTTGAACGCGTCGGTCGCCGCGCGCGTCGTCAGATGATGGTCCTCGACCGCATAGCCGGCGCGCTTCAACAGATGCAGTGCCTTCAGCCCGTAGGGGCAGACATGGTCCGGCATCACCAGACGGTAAATCGATGCCGTCTTCGCGGTGTCCGGGTGGCTGCTCATGTCCGACATTTCACTTTCCTTGCGATCGTGCCGGCGCTGATATAGCGTCCGTACCATGGTACGGAGTCAAGAGGTCCGGTCGCTCACGATCGGCAAGCTCGCCGCCGCCGGGGGCGTCGGCGTCGAAACCATCCGCTTCTATCAGCGCAAGGGCCTTCTCGAGCAGCCAACGCGCGACGGCGGGATCGGGCGCTATGGCGCCGACGACCTTCGCCGTCTGCGCTTCATCCGCCAGGCCCAGGGCGCCGGCTTCACCCTCGCTGAAATCGGCGAGCTGATCGATCTCGACGCCGGTCAGGATCGCCGCCGCGCGCGCGAACTCGCCGAAGCGCGGATAGGCACTCTCACGGCCAGGATCGCCGAACTTGAGCGCGCCCGGGACGCCCTCCGGCGCCTGGCGCGGCAATGCGGCGAGGGCAGCGCTGGTCCCTGTCCGATCCTGGCGAGCTTCGAGGCTTAGGGCGAACGCTCGACATCGGCTGACCCCGCGCTAACCTGACGCGATGCACGCGCGCCGCACCACGCTCCGATGCCTTTTCGTCGCCTGGGTCCTGGGCTGGGCGGTGGCGGTCTATCTGCCGAGCGCGCTGATCGTGCTGGCGGGACTGTCGCCGCTGGCGGAGGGGCGTGCACCCTTCGGTGCGATCTTCGCCGTCGCCGACGAGGTCGCGCCGGCGGCGAAGATCGGCTTCGGTCTTCTCTTCGGCGCTTTTCTGTTGCTCGCCCGCAGGCTGTCGGCTTGGCAGGGACCGCGCGCCGCGGCCGGCGACATGGTCCTGGCTGCGATCGCGATGCTGCTGGTCCTCGCAATCCTGCCGGCCGACTGGTCGCGCGGTTTCGGCGTCGGCCTTACAGGCACGCGGTTCGCGATCGCGCCCACGCTGATCTATCTCGCCGGCGCCGCGGCCGCCGGCCTCGTCTTCACCCTCGCGGAAGCCCGCTGTCTGGCGCGGAGTGGCGCTATCGGCGACGGCGGGAATCGCTTGACGGGTCAGCCGCAAGGAAGCGGTCTGACCGAAGATGAGCGTCAAGCGATCAGCGCTGCCGCCGAGCGCGGCGCGCGCAGGGGATTTCTACGCGGGATAAACAGGGGAGGCGACTAGTTGCCCTCCACGCCGGATCGTTGGTGATGCGGGTACTGAGCCGCACCCCTATCGCAGATCGAACAGCAGCACTTCCGCGTCGGTCAGTGCCTCGATCCTGAGCTCCGGCTCGCCTTCCACCGCGGCGCCGTCGCCTTCGCGCATCTCCGTGTCGTTCAGCGCGACGATGCCGCGCGCGACCTGGAGCCAGGCGCCGCGCCCCGGCTCCAGCCGGTGTGCGACCGAGGCCCCTTCATCGAGCCGGGCGAGGTGGATGGTCGCATCCTGGTGGATCGTCACCGAGCCCTCGCGCCCGTCCGGGCTGGCGGCGAGGATCAGCCGGTTGCGTCCTTCGGTCGCCGGAAAGCTCTTCTGCTCATAGCCGGGATCGAGGCAGCGCCGGTCCGGGAAGATCCAGATCTGCAGCACATGGGCGCGCTCGTCGGGGCTCGGATTGTGCTCGCTGTGCCGGATTCCGGTGCCGGCGCTCATCCGCTGGACGTCGCCGGGCGCGATCAGTCCATTATTGCCGAGATCGTCCTCGTGGCGGATCGTCCCGGCGAGGACATAGGTCACGATCTCCATATCCTCGTGGGGATGGGCCGGAAATCCGGCGCCGGGCGCGACGATGTCCTCGTTCAGCACGCGCAAGGTGCGGAAGCCGATATTGCGCGGATCGAAATGGTCGCCGAACGAGAAGCTGAACCAGCTTTCGGCCCAGCCGCGCCGGGCATGGCCGCGGGCGCCGCGGTCCCTGAACTTGATCATCCTGTTTCCCTTTGCAGCGGGCACGTCCCGCGCCTCATCTAGCAGGCTGGCGCTTCGCGGCCAGCCGCCGACGCGAATCTCAGGGATTGGCGGCCGCGGCTTAGGGGAGACTCCCGATGGGGCTGCGGCGCCCGCTTGGCTAGGGCTGGAGGCGCCGCGCGGGCCGATCGGGCCTGGTGCAGCGCTCTTCCGTCGTCTTTTCAGGGAAGGACCAGGACATGAATTCCGCTCGCATCGCCATCGCTCTCGCTGCGCTTTCCCTCCCGGCTTCGGCCTTCGCGGCGACACCCGCCTTCGAACGCGCCTTGCTCGCCGAACTGGACACGACGACCCGCGCCGAAGTGGAGCGGCGGGCGACCGGCGGCAACACCGTCACCGGAGTCGTCGGCACGATCCTGCTGAACAATTACCAGGCGGCCGGGCCGCGCAATCCGGGAGAATCCGTCGAGGTCGTCGCGGTCGATTTCGGACGCGGCGCGGCTGTCATTCGGCGCGGGACCAATGTCTTTGAAGTGGTGCGCTTCGATCCGAGGACGCTCCGCGTCCAGCGCTAGGAGCGAATACGGCGCCGGACGAGCCGGCCAAGGAAGCGAGTGCCCGCATCCAGGCCCGTCCGGCGCCGTGATCATACGCAAACAAGGGCAAACGGCCGCTCGCCCGCCGCGGCCCAAAGCAGACTCGGCCGACCTGCGCGAACGCGTGTCGACGAAAGTTCAGGATCTATCGACGAAGATGGGAGGGGCGGGCCCGGGCGGATGTCCGGGACCGGACCGTGAAGCGTCAGGGGCCGGTCTGTTGGTCGATCCGGCGGTCGGCCGCTTCGCTGTGGGCACGCGAACGCGCCTTCATGTTCGCGGCGGCGAGGGTCGCGGCATATTCGTTCTTCTGCGCGATCTGGCGCAGCGCGGTGGGAGGCGCGGCGGCCTCGCTCCGGGGCGCGCCGTCAAAGGCGGTGGCCCCGGTCACCAGCACGACCAGCAAGGCAGCACTGCCGCCGATCGCGGTCAGGAGCGGGCGGCGTCTCATCCGCGGCGCTTCCTGGGCAAGAGCTGCCGCGGCGGACGGCCGGACAGGCGCAGCCGCGTCTGGCGGGCGGCCTCCTCGGGGGTGAGGATCAGGCCCTGGGTCAGAGCGGGCTCTTGTTCGTGATGAAGCAGGAAAGCCATGATGTCTCAACCTCTTGAGGGGTGCGCGGGTTCCCGCGCATCTGCTCAGGCTGTGCCGGGGCGGCGGGTGAAGACGATCTCGACCAGCGGCACCTCGCCCCGACGCGTGAGCGCGACGACGCGGAACTCGCGGCGATCGTCGTGGAACGTCTCGGTGGTCAGCAGCCGCGTGTAGCGGCCGTCCGGCTGCACCATGTTCGCGGTCCAGGTCATGGTGCGCGCCGCCGGATCCCAGCGGCCGTCGTCCATGCGGATCTGCGCGTCATTATTGTCGGTCCAGATGCCGGAGAAGCGCCCCGTCGTTCGGTCGGCGCCCCAAACGCCTGTGCCTTCGTAGGGTGTGCCCTCGACCGAGAAGCGGTTCAGCATCCACATCCCCCCGGAGCGAAGTTCGTTCACCTGGACGCCGCGCGCGGTCTGCGCCGGAACGCCCTCTTGCTGCGAGGGGAAGGTGATCGCCGCGTCCCAAGTGCCTGCTTCCAAGGCGAGCACTTCGCGCGGATCGAAAGCGGGGGCGCTCACCGGCGCGGTCCCGGAGGCCGTCGCCTGCTGCTGTGCCCCGGCCGCTCCGGTTCCTGCGGCGGTGGTCAGCAGCGCCAGCGGCGCGGCCCATGCGAAAACGGCTTTCATGCAGATCCCTCCCTTGCGCGCGAAGGCTCGCGCATCGGCTCTCCGGAGAGAAGCGCGCTCCGACAAACCCCACCCGTTCGTCGACGAGCCCGCCGCGTCGGCTGCGAATTCGAAAATGGACTCCGGATCGGAGCAGTCCGCGCTTGTCCGCGCGGGCGCCGGGCGCTTCCTTCGGCCAGTGCGTGGGGGAGGGGCGATCCGCGTGGCGAACCGGCTATTCTATCCTGATACGGCGCCGCGCCGGTCACTCGCTCTGGCGACTACGCAACAACGGCTACGTCATATCAAAGAAGGCCGACGCGAGCGGCATGCTACGCTGGCGGCTCAGTGCGAGGGGTGAGCGCGGCTATCCCGTTGGCGGGCGGCGCAATGGAGGCGGCGCTACAACAGGAAGTAGAATAAGTTGAAAAAACTCCGATTCGGACCTATCCAATTGATCGCTTGGAGGGATCGTCATCCCGCAAATCATTCGCCTCGATCAGATAGCTAATCTCGTAGAATTTCAGCAGCGTGTCAGTCCTTATATCATTCTCATAGAGCCGGCCCGTATCGTTGGTTACATGATTACAAAAGCGCAATTGGACGCATGCCGTGAGATAGCTGCGAGCGACGAGCTTGATGTCAGCGAAGTATGTTCCACGCTCAAGCGACTGCACGGAACCAGGCGATAAGCCCTTCCAAAAAGCGATTGACTAGCCCCTTACGGCATTTCCCCATTTCTTCGGTGCCTTCGGCGGCTTGCTTTTTGGGCGATCTTCTGGATGAATCCAGTTCGCATCAGGCGAATATTCAACCGGACGCCTGATGGTCCCACCGGATTTTCCGATGACTTCCTCTCGCATGACGCAAGCATCAAGATGGTTTTTTGTTAGGACAAAGTGCGCAAAGGCGTGTGGCTTGACTTTGTCCGGAACACGCTTCCCCGGAGGCGCTACAGCAAGGAGCTTCTTAGTCTTGAGCCGCTCGCTAAAGAAACGCGCCGTGGCCGCTTGATCGGAGTCGGCACTTAGAAGGATAGCGATGTCGTACACGTCATCTAACCCATCCAGCATTAGGCTCAACGCTACGTTGATGTCAGATTGCTTTTCGGAGCGCTTGCCGGTCCCCGGCTCGGTAATGTGATGGCCCTTAATAACTAGCACGCCGCAAGCGCGCTGAGCCGCATTGAAGGTGTTATGTCGATCGCGCCTTGCGTGGTCGTCATCGGGTACGGCGGTGCAGAAAACAACCTTGACGAGGTTAGCGCCGTGCGGCTCACAGATAAGCTCGCCCAGCCTCCATAGGCTGGCCCACTTCAGGTACGGTTCACCCATCTCATTTATCGGGTGGTAGAGGTTAAACCCGTCCACATACAAAGCCGCACGGGGACGGGCGATAAGCGCTCCATCCGAAGATATTCCTTGACTTTCACCCTCGTTCAACGTACATGCCCCCGCACATCGCTAAGCTGTTCTCAGCATAGCAACCCCGGCGCTTCGGCGACCGGGGTTTTTCTTTATACGGCTAAGTAATTCTTTAGTCTACATTATGCACTTCGTCGCAAGTACCCAGCCAGTTTGCGGCTAACTCCGACCTCCATCGCAGCACTGCCCACCATGTAAGGCGGCCCGCCATTTGAGACGCGGCGGCTATCCTCGCGCCAAGACATTTCGGCCGCATAGGCGTTTAGCTACGAACCTGCGATATGGCGGTGCTTACCCATCTCGGCGCGGTGCAAGCGCGAGAAGTGGCTTTCCGCCTGACTGGTGCAGACGTCTCCGTCTCTGAAGATAACGGAGTGATTGATGCGCTTCGTGTCCCACCCGGCGCACAGCGCACTCCAACCCACGCCTGGGTGGGCATAGGTCGTGGCGAGCGCGTCGACGTGATCGCGGACGTAGCGAACGGCATCATCCTCGCTGCGAACAACGAGAGGCAGCAAGCGGCCGTTCGCCGATCCGCTCGCCGCGTTGCGCCGCGCCCGGCGCGAGGAGGAGGCGGCGCGGCAGGCCAGCCTGCTCTGATCCGGCGCCCGGCCGCGCCCGATCCTGCCGCACCCGCACTTGCCGCCATCGCAAAGCGTCCCCATCTCCCGGGCTCTCGCGTTGACGCTGCGCGGGTCCTTCACTAGACCAAGAACAAATCTGGAACGGCAGGCCTGATGCTGACTCACATTTCCGTCCGTGGTGCGCGTGAACACAACCTCAAGGGGGTGGACGTCGACATCCCCAAGAACGCGCTGAGCGTGATCACCGGGCTGTCCGGATCGGGCAAATCCTCCCTCGCCTTCGACACCATCTATGCGGAGGGGCAGCGCCGCTACGTCGAGTCCTTGAGCGCCTATGCGCGCCAGTTCCTCGAGATGATGCAGAAGCCCGACGTCGACCATATCGAGGGTCTGTCGCCGGCCATCTCGATCGAGCAGAAGACGACGAGCCGCAACCCGCGCTCCACCGTCGCGACGGTGACCGAGATCTACGATTATATGCGCCTGCTCTGGGCGCGCGTCGGCATTCCCTACAGCCCCGCCACCGGCGAGCCGATCGCCGCGCAGACGGTCAGCCAGATGGTCGACCGCACCATGGCGCTGCCCGAAGGCACGCGGCTCTTCCTGCTCGCCCCGGTCGTCCGCGGCCGCAAGGGCGAGTATAAGAAGGAGATG
>Ga0335075_10005290_pt1 | contig 20060 bp, 19 predicted proteins | sample Lox_Sample_24_FD_206723 | JGI IMG/M metagenome (GOLD analysis project Ga0335075, IMG submission 206723) | Soil microbial communities from Loxahatchee National Wildlife Refuge, Florida, United States - Lox_Sample_2.4 | ecosystem: Environmental > Terrestrial > Soil > Wetlands | place: USA...
ATGGCGGTCACAAGGAGGCGCAACCGCTCGTGTTGGATCAGCAGAACCTCCTCACCATGATCGGTGACGAGCGCTTCTACTCCTCGATCGTGCAGCTGAGGATCGACGGCACCACGCAGGAGGCGATCGTCAAGGACGTGCAGATGCATCCGGCCCGCAACGTGGTCGTGCACGTCGACCTGCAGCGGGTCATCGAGAACGAGGTGATCCGGCTGCACCTGCCGATCCACTTCAAGGGCGAGAGCGTCAGCCCCGGCGTGAAGACGCAGGGTGGCATCGTGTCGCACATGCGCGCCGACATCGAGGTGAGCTGCCTGCCGAAGGACCTGCCGGAGTTCCTCGAGCTCGATCTGTCGGAGATGAGCCTGAACGACACCAAGTTCCTCGCCGACATCCCGCTGCCGCCGGGTGTCACCATCCCGGAGCTCGCGCACCGCAACACGCCCGTGGTCTCGATCCATGCGCCGCGTGCGGCGGAGCCGGAGCCGGTGGCCGCGGAGGCCGCCGCCGCCGCCGCGCCCGTCGAGGGTGCAGCCGCCGCGGCCGCTCCCGGTGCGCCTGGGGCCGCCCCGGCCGCGGCCCCGGCCGGCGCCGAGGCGAAGAAGGGCGAGGAGAAGAAGGAGGCCGCCCCCGCCAAGAAGGAGGCTGGCAAGAAATAGCGGTCCATGGCGGGTCTGCCGCTCACGCTCATCGTGGGGCTCGGGAATCCGGGCCCCACGTACGCCCGCACGCGCCACAACGCCGGTTTCGAGCTCGTGGACGAGCTCGCCCGGCGCGCCGGCGTGAGCCTGCGCCGCGAGGCCCGGCATCAGGGCGAGTTGGCGCGCGTCGGGATCGCCGGCGCCGAGCTTTGGCTGTTGAAGCCGATGACCTTCATGAATCTGAGCGGTCAGTCGGTGAGGAGCGTCGCCGCCTTCTACCGCATTCCACCTTCCTCGATCCTCGTGGCTCACGATGAGCTCGACTTTGCGCCCGGAGTGGTGCGCCTCAAGGAGGGCGGCGGTGCGGGTGGCCACAATGGCCTGCGCGATCTCATCGAGCAGCTCGGCGATGAGTTTTGGCGCCTGCGGATAGGCATCGGGCACCCGGGAGATCGCGACGTCGTGTTGGATTATGTGCTGCACCGCCCGCCGCCCGCGGAGGCCGAGCTCATCCACGAGGCGGTACTCGCCGGTGCCGATGCCGTCTCGGTCATGTTGACCGATGGCGCGCAGAAGGCGATGAACCGCCTGCACGTCCGGGGCATCGCCGGTCCCGCTCCACGCCCGCCGGCGTAAGCCGCATCGTCAACAGGAGTCCGTTCCATGTCCATCCGCTGCGGCATCGTCGGGTTGCCGAACGTCGGCAAGTCGACGCTGTTCAACGCCCTCACGCAGGCGCAGATCGCGGCCGAGAACTACCCCTTCTGCACCATCGACCCCAACGTCGGCGTGGTCCCCGTGCCCGATCCGCGCCTCGCTCAACTGGCCGCTATCGTGCATCCGGAGAAAGTCGTCCCCGCCGCCGTGGAACTGGTCGACATCGCGGGCCTGGTCGCGGGTGCTTCCGAGGGCGCGGGTCTCGGCAACCAGTTTCTGTCGCACATCCGCGAGGTGGATGCGATTGCGCACGTGGTCCGCGCGTTCGAAAGCGCCGACGTCATTCACGTGACCGGGAAAGTCGATCCGCTCGCCGACATCGAGACGATCGATACCGAGCTCGCGCTCGCGGATCTCGGCACGGTGGAGAAGGCACTCGATCGGGCCGCCAAGGCATCGAAGGCGGGCGACAAAGAGGCGCTGCGCAAGCGGGCCCTCCTCGAGCGCGTCAAGGCGCAGCTCGATCAGGTGCGGCCGGCGCGTGCGCTCGGGCTGACGGAGGAGGAGCAGCGCGATCTCAAGGACCTGCATCTCCTCACTGCAAAGCCCGTGATGTACGTTGCCAACGTGGCCGAGAACGGCTTCGAGGGCAATCCGCATCTCGCCGCCATCGAGCAGCGCGCGGCAAGGGAGGGGGCGGTCGTGGTGCCGGTCTGCGCCGCCATCGAGGCGGAGATCGCCCAACTCGAGGAGAGCGATCGCGCCGAGTTTCTGGCGGAGCTCAAACTGTCCGAACCGGGACTCAACCGCCTGATCCGGGGCGCCTACCGCCTGCTCGGGCTGCAGACCTTCTTCACCGCCGGCCCGAAAGAGGTGCGCGCATGGACGGTGCGCATCGGAGCCAGCGCCCCCCAGGCCGCGGGCGTGATCCACACCGACTTCGAGCGCGGCTTCATCCGTGCCGAGGTGATCGCGTTCGAGGATTATGTCGGCCTGCGAGGCGAGGCCGGAGCGCGCGAAGCCGGGAAGCTGCGGTTGGAAGGCAAGGAATACGTCATGCGGGAAGGGGATGTCGTGCACTTCCGCTTCAACGTGTGATCTCCTTGGGGCGGCGGGCCGGTTGACACCGCCGATACCCGCCAAGGACAATGCGCCCCCCCCTCGCAGGCCGCCCGCCCCCGAGGCTGGCGTGCGGCCCTGAAGAAGCGTGGAAAGGTAGCTCAGCCGGTTAGAGCACGGCACTCATAATGCCGGGGTCGAGGGTTCGAGTCCCTCCCTTTCCACCATAAATCAAGTACTTGCTCTTCCAGCTGCTTTTCGCTGTGCCCGAAATGTACCCCATTGATGCGGTCACAGGCGGGGATCGACAGGCTCGCTCTCGAGCGCCAGCACTCCAAAGACGCATTCATGCACTCGGCGCAGCGGTTCGCCCCGGACGAAGCGCTCCAACGACTCAACGCCGAGCGCGAACTCCCGAAGGGCCATGCTGCGCTTAGTGGAAAGTCCACGCTCTCGCAGACGTTCCAGATGCTCCGGCCGAGAATACTCAGGCCCATAAATGATTCGCAGGTATTCCGGGCCCCGGCATTTGATCGCTGGCTGCAGCAGACCGCGCTTTCCGAACACAATGAATTCCATGGGCTTGATGACCATGCCTTCGCCACCCTTTGCAGTCATCTCCTCCCACCACGCAATCAGCGCATTAGTAGCCTCCGTGTTATCGAGGTGAGCCGTTCGATGCGGCGTAGCGACCAAGAGAGCGGAATCCGAGCGGGCGAGTTCTGCTAGAGCCTCCATGTGCCAGAGGTGAGTCTTATCAACATGCGCGGTTCCTTCGGTCGCGAGGATGTGGAACGGTGCAAGCTTGATGTCATCGATGCTGCCGACAGGCCAGCAATAATGACGGTAAGCATCCACGTACCGATTGACGAGCCTGGCGCGTTCGCCGAACAGGCGCTCGAGCTCACCGAGCTCGAGGCCACGGGCCGACGCCAGGTGCAAAGCGTGCAGCGCTGCATCTACGGACACGCGTGCCGCGGCACCCGTCGGGGCGTATTGGGTCCGGAGCAAGTCCTCCGCCTTTACGGACCACGGCATCAGCTCGCAGTCGAGGCAGAACCAGTCCGTTTGATATCTCTCCCAAAAGGACGCTCGTTCGAGCGCTCTGGCTAGCCGATCCAGCAACGCTTCCTCGAGTCCCTTGTCATTGAAGAAACGCCGTCCCGTCCGCGTGTAGACGATTCCCCGTCCTTCGTCTTGGACGCCGAAGCGTGCCTGCGCCGCCGCCTCGTCGCGGCAAACGATGACCACCGCGCGCGAGCCCATGTGCTTTTCCTCACACACTATAGTCTGGACGCCCGCTCTGCGGTAGTAATCGAGCGCCTCAGTCGGGTATTCGAGATAGCTGTCCTTGCTGCTCGTCTCGCTCGGCGACATTGTCGGCGGGAGGTAGATAAGCCATTTCGGGTTCGCGGCGAAGCGACTCATGACTTCGAGCGCCGCAATCGCGTTTTCCTCCCGTATCGTGACGGTGCGGTGGAGCCGGGTCTCAATCAAACGCTTGCCGATGACGTCATCTAGATCGAGCAGATCATCCAGCTCCTGCTGTGCCGTCAGGGACTGGGTCCGGGGAACGCCAAGTGCTCGAACCGGCTCGTAGTACGTGCGGTGCGCCGAAACGGAGACGAGTTCCCGCTCGGGGTATCGCAGCGCGGTGAGCCTGCCGCCGAAGACGCAACCGGTATCGAGGCAGATGGTGTTGTTGATCCACTCCGCTTCCGGCACCGGGGTGTGTCCGTAGACCACCATCGCCTTGCCGCGGTAGTCGGCGGCCCAGTTGTAACGGACGGGCAAGCCGTATTCATCGGTTTCGCCGGTCGTCTCTCCGTACATCGCAAATTGGCGCACTGCACCCGACCCGCGACCGTGCATCTCCTCGCGGAGTCCGGCATGAGCGACCACAAGCTTCCCACCGTCGAATACGTAATGGCTGACGAGTCCGTCGAGGTAATCGGCGGCGGCCTTGCGGAACTCCTCTGGTTCCTGTTTGAGTTGCTCCAGCGATTCTGCGAGCCCATGGGTGACCTTGACGTCGCGACCGCGGAGCGCGCGCGAGAGCTTCACGTCATGATTACCGGCAACGCAGAATGCAGCGCCCGACGCAACGGCGTCCATGACGAGGCGAATCACGCCGGGCGTAGCTGGCCCCCGATCCACGAGGTCCCCGACGAAGACGAGCTTGCGTCCGCCCGGGTGACAAATTCTATGCCGGCCCTCAACGGGTGTTACTTCGTAGCCCAGCGCGGCCAGGAGCTCGAGTGTCTCGTCGAGACAACCGTGGATGTCACCGATAATGTCGAAAGGTCCGGTTTCGCCCTTCTTGTTGTTCCAGAGGGGCTCTCGGCGAATCGTCAGTCCTTGGAGCTCTTCGGGTGAGCGAAAGATACTGACGTGACGGAAGCCCTCTCGCTCCAAACCGCGCAGCGACTTTCGCAGCTGGCTGCACTGGTTGCGAATGACGTGTTCGCCGAAGTTCCGGTCGGGACGGCTCGCATTCCTGTCCCGACAGAGACGCTCGGGGAGATCGAGAACGAGGGCGACCGGCAAGCAGTGGTACTCCCGTGCGAGCGCCACCAGCGACCTCCGGGCTTCCGGTTGCACATTCGTTGCATCGATGACAGTGAGCTTGCCTGCCCTGAGGCGCTTCGCGGCGATGAAGTGGAGCACCTCGAAGGCGTCGTTTGTGGCTGCCTGATTGTTCTCGTCATCGGATACGAGCCCGCGGCAGAAGTCCGAGGAGATGACCTCAGTGGGCTTGAAGAGCGTTCGAGCGAGCGTCGATTTCCCCGACCCGGACGGGCCCACCAGGACGACCAGGGCCAGCTCTGGAATCTTCACTTCCATGATCAGCGAAGCTCGAAGGTCGCCATCTGGGTCGGCGCTCCGAGCGCCACGTCCGCGTCGCCGATGCCGTCGAATCGAACTTCGTAACCGAATCGGGTCGAGATTCCGGCCGCCCACGATTCGAACTCAGTCCGGGTCCATTCGAAGCGATGATCCGGATGCCGAAATTGGCCTGCCGGTAGCATCTCGAATTTCGAGTTATATTCCGCGTTCGGAGTCGTGACCAGCGCTGTCGTCGGCCGCGCATGCTCGAACAGCACGCGCTCGAGGGCGCGGAGCCGCGCCGGGTCGAGATGCTCGATGACCTCGATCACGGTCGCCGCATCGAATCCCTTGAGTCGGCGGTCGCGATACATGAGCGAGCCGTGGATTAGCTGAATCCGGTCCCGAAACGCGGGCGCGAGCTGCTCCAGGCGCAGGCGCTCTTGCGCGGTCTCGAGGGAGCGGATCGAGACATCCATTCCGACGATGCGGTCGAGTTGTCGCTGCTTGATGAGCTCCCGCAGGAGCTTCCCCTCACCGCATCCCAAGTCCACGACAGACTTCGCACCAGTGCCGTGTATTGCCTCCGCGACCCGTGCGATCCGCTGCGCATTGAGGCTGATCTTGGATTCGAGCGCTTCCTCGCGCCCGGCCGGTTTCTCGCTTCGCGCAGCGGCGTCGTCTGCCTCAACATCGGCGTCAGTCGCCAGCCTATCGATCGCTTGCTGGGTGAGACTTTTACGGTGCTTCAAATAGCGATGGGCGATCTGTTCCTTAGCCGGGTGCGCGGGGAGCCAGTCGCCGCCTCGACGCAGGAGTTTGTCCACCTCGTCGTCACCCACCCAGTAGTGCTTCTCGTCATCGAGGACCGGAATTAGCACGTTGATGTGGCTGAGAAGATCCTGAAGCCGCTGACTCCCCTGTAATGTGACTGAGTAGTAACGGCTCGGCCCCCACTCCGGAAACATTGGATCTAGCGCCACGCGCTCGACGGCAACTGTGTAGCCGAGCGGCTCGAATAAATCGCGGATGAGGCGCTCACCGCCACGACTCGGCAGAACGGCGACGTGCACCTCGAAGGGGAGTGACTGGGCGGCCAGCTCAGGACGATCTTTCGACCGACCGCCAAGGGCGGTTCCGAAGACTTCGGAAATCGCTACCGACAGAAACGACGAAGCGACATACGGGCGATCGTTAACGTACTGAGTCAGCATCCCGCCATCACCCGCCGGGCCGGACTTTCGGCGCACCAGTCCGATCGGATCCACCTCGATGAGTAAGCAGACCGTACAACGGTTCGCGCTCGCTTCAGGGTAGAAGACGGTGGCACGCCCGAACGACAGTTCGAATCCGTGCACACGGCCCGGATTCTTATGCAGCAGGTACCCGAGGTCAGTCGCGGGAACCATGGTCGTCGAAATTGTGAGCATCATGGCGAATATAATGACATGGGAGCGACTGTGGCGGAGATTGCCGCCCAGTGGCGCAAAGGCCGCGGATAGCGGCTCTAGTCAGCGTCTTTCGATCGCGATCGTCTTTCGCTGTGCCCTGAATGTACCCACTTTGTCGGCCGCTTTGGCCAAGTGGTCAGGCGCGCGGTGAGCGTAGTTGAGCACCATCTCGAAGCTCCTCCAGCTTCCCAGCTCCTTGAGTTCCGGTAGCGTCACACCGCTCTGAAGTGCCCAAGAGGCGAAGGTATGACGTAGGTCATGCCAACGTAGCGGCCCCACACCCGCGCGGTCCACGGCGTTCTTGAAGGCGTGGCCGTTGCAGTCATCGACGGGCTTGCCGCGCCATTGAAAAACGTGCGCGCCTTCCGGGTTCAATGTTTTGAGTTGCCGCAACACCTTCACGGCCGCTTTGGATAGCGGCAGGCCATGAGCGTGGCCACCCTTCATCTGCTCCTCTGGGATCCAGAGTCGTCTTGTCCGAAGATCAATACGATCCCACGTGAGCTGCAGCATCGCGCGCATCCTGAGCCCCGTCAGCACCGAGAACCGTGCCGCGAGTTCGAGATGCGGGGGCAGTTCCTTGCAAAGTCGCTCGAACTCCTCGGGGCGCAGGAAACGCTTTTGTGTGCGCTGCGCGCGCCGGCCATACATCGGCACTTTTGGGGCGTGGTAGCCGGCGTATTTCCAGTCGTGCTCGCATGCGTTGAGCACCGCTCGGAGGCAGGCCATGTAGCGATCGACGGTGGACTTGGATTTCCCACCCTCGAGCGCCAGGGTGCGCAGCTCGTCGATCGACTCGCGGTCGATCGTGCTGATGGGCTCGTCCCCGATCTCCTCGCAAAACCACGTGAGGATCATCTCGTCCTTTTCGCGGCTGCGCTTCTCTGTCTCGTTCAGCCAGCGCTGTGCGACTTCGATGAAGCGAATAGCGCTGCGGTCGCCGAGCTTGTGGAGTCGCCAGAGGCGCTCACGCTCTCGCTGTTCGAACTCCTCCGCCTCTGCGCGATTCTCTGTGCCCGTCGAGCGGCGAGTCTTTCGGCCAGCGACCGAGACGCGGATCCACCAGTGGGGAGAGCCTGGGCGACGGTAGAGCGACATCGGCCGTCAATCCATTCCTGGAATACTTCGCGGGAGAATACCCATTCCCGGCCAATCTTCGTAGCAGGGGCCGCCCGAGCCTTCGCGAGCTTGCGCAGGGTATCCGGGTGACAGCGCGCAAGCTGCGCCGCTTCTTCGAGCCCGAGCGTCGTCACGTGTGTGTCTGCCGGGCTTTCGGGCCCGCGGTCCGCCTCGTTCGACATGTTGCGGTCCCACTGCTGTAGCCAATCTCCGATGGGAGAGCTGGACTGATAGCATCATACGTTTAACTCATGTATATTTCAAGTGTATTATACTGTCATATAGTTTCTCATGCCTGCCGCATGGAGGTCTTCGCCATGACGACCGACAGCTCGCGCAATTTCAGCATCCGGTTTCTCGAGTCGGCACTGCGGCGCGTGGAATCGATAGCAAAGCCCTTCTACGGAGGGCGTTTGAGTACGGGAGAGGCGATCCGACGACTCGCGGAAGAAAGACTCCACGAGATCGAAAACTTGGGCCCAGGGGAGAGCGCACGGGATGCGCTGCTGCGCATCCGGGGTGCATGGCGCTCAGGACAGATTCTGTCGTTGGATGACTTGCGGCTCCTTGCGGACTTGGCGAACCGGACCTACCAGCTTTGCCGGCAGGATTACGTATCGAGGGATTTACTCGTGGCGAATGTGAGCGCCTTCCGCGATGCGGTGCGACTCGCCATGCGGGGCAAGACAAGGGCAATTGATCCCGAAGAGCGATACTTCGTGGGCAACCTTGGCTCCTCGGAGGAGATAGTAGCCAAGTCGCTTGCGGAGTATGTCGACAAGTGGATCGCGCTTCTGCAGGACCGTCCTTCGCGGACGCAAGCCGAATTCGCTAGCCGTAATCTCTCGGCCTATCTCGGCGATGAAACCTTCCCGGACGAAAAGCAGGCTGCCAAGACGCTCAACGTCTACGTCCCGGAACTACTGCAAGTTGCGATACGCGCCTATTGGGCCCGGGAGGGCGCACCGCTCATTGCCCCGCCAACCAGTGTCCACGACAGAGCGAGTCCGACGCGCCTCGGAACCGCGATCGCCTCAGGGGACGTCGTGCTCAGGCCAGTGGTCGCGGAAACTAGCTTGGCCGTGTCCATCGAGCTGACGGCGCGAAACGCCGCCGTAGTGACTAACAACGTGGTGCAACTCGAGGATCTGGCCGAGGTCACGCACATTGCCGCCAACGGCACCGACGCCTCCGGGAGCACGTTCGCGTGGAGCGTCGAGGGGGACAAGACCAAGACGTTTGTCCTCGCCACCGAGCGTGCCTGGTGGCGTTTCAGCGCGACGGAGTTTGCCTCGTTCGCTCAGTGCCTCCACACCTTGTATCGGGAGCCGTCGATGGCCGCTTTGATTGAGCGCCTGCGGTACCTTTATGGTCGCGTATGAGTCCCGAGGAGCCGGTCCGCTCGGCGGTTGGATCACGGCGGCGGGGCTTCGCCCCGAACCCCAAGGCGTGGCCACGCAGGCCGCTGGCGCGGCCTCTCAGGGAATCGGCGTCGACGCCAGGAATTCCGAAGCAGCAGCTAAGACCGTATTCGGCAGACACAGCACGCAATCATCGATTGCTGCGGAAGGGACCGAGAAGCGCCGGGGATTCAAGGCGTTGCTGGTAGACACGGCCGTATACGACCCTGCAGGGTCCGTCTACACCCGGACGCCCAAACCCTCGCAAGTGCCTGAATACCAGCGGACCCGGCCGTATACCAGCAAACGCCCCGTGGGTCCGCGGAGCATGTCATCGACGTGAGCCGCCATGGGCACCGAAGTCGCCAGCACTCGCCTGCCGACAGAGATCCTCCGCGAGATCGATCGCGAGGCCTCTACCCGCGGCATGTCGCGCAGTGTTTATCTGGCGGCACTGATCGAACAGCGCGCTCTCGGCGCATCCGGTAACGGCGGCGACCATCTCGAGACTGTCACCCGCGCCCTGGTTACCGAGCTGCGGGAGATCCGCGAAGGCCACCGTGCCCTTGCACAGGGACTGCGGGAGATTCGAGCCGCGATCGAGACGGGTGGACCGCCGGCGAACGCCGAGCCGCACTCGCCGCTCATCGAGCGGCTGATGTTCTCGGCGTTCTTCTCGGAAGCACTCCTCAAGCGCGTCAGCTCCGCGCTGTACCGCAACCCCAGCGAGCTCGGCCAGCTCGTGCGAGAGGCTCGGGAGCAGGCCGAGGCGGAAGCAAAGCTCTGGCGCGAGCGCGCTCAGGGGAATCAAGACCCCAAGGGGGCATCATGAATCGGGCATCAGCAGCGATCCGTTTGAGTGTCATCGGCGCCGTCGGCGTTGTGGGTATCTTTCCCGCCTGCGGTACGCCGTGGCAACGGATCGACGCGCTCGCGGAGCTGCTCGCGGCATCGCCGTTGACCGCTCACTGGGGCGTGCCGATTGGAACTGTTCACAATCTCCATCCGGCAGCCCAGGTGACCCGTCTACTCGCCCTAACTCCCCAGATCGCCGTGAGCGTGCGACTTCTCTTAGCTCAAGCGGTGGTCGTCGTGCTCTTCCTCTGGGCGGTCCTCTACGGCGTGGTACGAGACGCCATCTGGTCACGCCGGGATTCCGATGTCCGCCAGGTGGCACACGGGCCGCGCCTGGCTCCGGTATATCCCGAGGGTGCGCTCGCGCACTTGGCGCGGATTGCGGTCGTCGCGGCGTCCGTAATCACTGCGGTGACGTGGCTCGTCGAGATGCACGCTCGGTTGGGGGTGCTCGACGCAAAGAACCTCTCAATCGCTTTCCTCGCCACCTTCCGCGCGCCTCAGCTGCAGCGAGAAGTGCTCGAAAACTTCGCGATAGGTTTCGCGATGATCGCCGGGATGCTCGCGTTGGCTCACGTGGTCAGGTTTGGAAGTCGGATCCGTACGATTCTCGGTCGTGGACGCGTCCGCATCGGGCGGGTCGCGATTCCGCGGGAGCTCGAGACGAATCACTTTCTCTTGGCCGGCTCAACCGGAACTGGAAAGACGGAGCTGGCTCTCTCCATGGCGCGTACGCTGTCGGAGCGTGGTGAGCGGGCCGTATTCATCGATTACGGTGCGAATTTTCTGACCCGGATCGCCCGTCACGGCGACGTCATCCTAAATCCCTTCGATGGACGCTCGGCCTGCTGGGATCCCTGGCTCGAGCTGCGCACCGAGTCGGACTACATGATGATGGCGCGGGCGATCGTCCCCGACGGCTTTGGTGAATCGCGCTCCTGGCATGGCCTTGCGCAGCAGCTCGTGGCCGCCGCGCTGCGCGCTTCGGTCGAGAACGGACGGAATACCATACGGGAGTTCCTGGCGCTCCTCATCTCATCGCCCGACGAGCTCGCGGTATTTGCTGCGGGCACTCCGGCGTCGGTCATGACTCAGAAGGGGAATGAAAAGATGTTCGCCAACACTCGTAACGTGCTCATGGAGTACCTCGAGCCGTGGCGATACCTGCGGGATCCGGTGCAGGGAGAGAAGAGGTTCTCGATTCGAGCGCTCATCGAAGGAGCCCATGACCAGAAGGGCAAGCACGGACGGGTGTTCCGACCCTGGCTCTTCATGACCTTCCGCGACGATCAGCGCGCGGCCATGCAGTACCTGTCGGCGACGTGGATGGAGCTCGTCATCCGCGCCAAGCTGAGCCTCCCGGAGGATCGCAAGCGCCGCATCTGGGAGTTCATCGACGAGCTCGCAGCGTGCAAGCGCATTCAGAGCCTATCGGATGAGCTCGCGTTTGCCCGGAAGCGAGGCGGCGCCGCGGTCATCGGCGTGCAGGATGTGGCCCAGATCCGAGGGATCTACGGTCCCGAGGTCGCACAGACCATGCTGCAGAACCTCAAGACCAAAGTGATGCTCGCCTGCGCCGATCCGGAGACGGCGCGGTACTTTTCGGATGTCATCGGCGAGCGGCGGGTACTGCGGCGAAAGAAAACGACGACACCGGCGCAAAACCTCAAGGAGACGCGACGCGTATCTACTTCCTGGGAGCCCGAAATGCACCGGCTCGTGAGCTACTCGGAGATCATGTGTCTGCCGGTGCGCCGAGCCTACCTGCGCCTCCCCGACGGTCATGTCCGGCCGATCAAGGTCGCCCTCACGCGCTTGAAGCCCGTCGTTCCCGCCTTCGTGGATCGGTGACCTATGGCGCTCGCCCGGAACATCAGCGCACGGCACGCCGCGACCTACTACGAGAAGGACGATTACTACACCCGTGACCGGGCCCCAAGCGAGTGGCACGGGGAGGGTGCTCGGGCGCTTGGGCTCGAGGGCCCGGTCGATCGCGCGACGTTCGCGGCGCTAGTCGACGGACGGTTGCCCAACGGATCGATCCTCCACCGCGGCGGTAGCGCGCGCCGGGGCGGGACCGACTTCGAATTCTCGGCGCCGAAGTCGTTCAGTATTCAGGCGCTCGTGAACGACGACCGGCGGCTGATTGATGTTCACCGCAGAGCTGTCGAGGTCGCCCGGGAGCGTATCGAGGCCACCATCGCCACCCGCGTGACCGAGCGCGGCACCCTGCGGCTCGAGTCCACCCGTTCCGCTGTCATCGCTCAGTTCGAGCACATGACCAGCCGCGCGGGCGACCCGGATCTTCACAGCCATGTGGTCGTCCTGAACGTCACTCGGCGTGCCGACGGACAATGGAGATCGATCGAGAACGCGGAGATGTTCAAAGAGCAGCGGCTGATGTACGAGATCTATCTCTCTGAGCTCGCGCAAGGTGCGAAGGACCTGGGATACGAGATATCGGGGGGTAAGCACGGAAACCCAGAGCTTGCGCACATCACGCGCGAGCAAATCGAGCATTTCAGTCGACGAGCTCGGGATGTGGAGGCGGCGCTCGAATCGCAGGGATTGACGCGAGAGACCTCCGCATCAACCACGAAGCGAGCGGCCGCACTCGCGACTCGCGAGGCGAAGCGCGACTATGATCACGCGATGTTGCGCGCAGAATGGATTGGACGTGGCAAGCGGATCGGCTTACAGCGGCAGATTCCACACGAGCCTGTACCTCAACTCCGGTCAAACGAGCCTGAGCGCGCCCGCGATGCCGTCCGCTTTGCGCTGGAACATCTGAGTGAACGAGAGGCGGCGTTCAATCGTCGGGATGTGCTGGTGCAGGCGCTTCGCGCTGCACGAGGAAGTGCTGCGAGCAAAGCGATCACCGCTGAGCTTGATAGAGGGATTACTGATGGCGAGCTCGTGGCGGATGGTGCAGGCCAATGGTTGACGACACGACTGGCGCTCGAGACGGAACGCCGACTCTTATGCATTGAGCAGCAAGGCCGTGGCGCCGTCGCCGCAATCGCGCCGAAAGGCCGTTCCGTTGCTGCCCCTGCCATCGTGGGGCTCAATGAGGGGCAGCGCTCGCTGGTCGAGCTGGTTCTGACCACAGAGAACCGCATCATTGGGGTGAATGGGCTGGCCGGCACGGGCAAGACGACTGCCCTGTCTGTTGCTCGAGATCTTGCTGAGCGAGAGGGCTTTCAGTTCGTGGGCCTGGCGCCGTCTCATAGTGCGGTTCGCGCCCTGGAGAAATCGGGCATCGAGTCAGAGACCGTGCAGCGCTGGCTGCTCGATCGCAAGGCCGAATCGCGACTGTCGCGGCGATCAATCGTGGTGCTGGACGAAGCCGGGCTGGCGGGCACAGCCACTCTTCGCGCCGTCCTCGAACGCGTGGAACGCACCGCAGCTCGAGCCGTTCTGGTCGTTTCGCGCATTGGATAAGACCGCGGCGGAGAAGAAACAAGTCGAAACGTACCAGCCCTGGCTCACCGTTCGCTTCGAGAAGGATTACCGGACCTTCGGGGCTCGCAGGGGCGATACGGCGCAGGTCGAGGACATTATCTCGGGCGCTGTGATTCTGAGGCTGCCAGACGGCACGCGCCGCAGGATGTCACCGCGTCGGCTCAATGGAAGGGGCTGGACTGTCGGAGTAGTAGAGGAGATTGAAATAACCGCGGGTGAGCGAATTCGGTTCACTGGCACCAATCCCCGTGCAGGCTATCGAAACGGGAGCGTGGTATTGTCGAAGAAATCAGCGCCGATATCCTCGCGGTAAGACGGACAGACGGAAGCGAGGTGCATCTGGCGCGCGGCGAGGTGATCTCGCTCGACTATGGTTACGCAGCGACGGGACATAGCGCGCAAGGGCTGGATGCATCGCGCGTTATCTTGGAGAAGGACACGCAGTCTCCCACAACGGACCGGCGGTCTTTCTATACCGACCTTACGCGGGCCCGCGATTCTGCGGTTCTTGTGACGGATTCGCCGGCACGGCTCAGGCAGGTTGTGCGGTCGGACCACTCTAAGGTCGCGGCCTTGGATCTGGTGCCAGGCGGCGGAACCACGGCGGAGCACGGGAACGGCCACGAGTTTGCCAAGTGAAAGAGCTGCGACCGGATCGGGTTTTGTGGAGCCGACCGGCACACCCCTAGAACTTTGGAACGTAGTGGTGCTTCTTGTTCTAAGGCGTCACTGCATCACAATGATCCGTGTCTCAATACTGAGTCTACTGGGTCCGCTTGACGGACCATGCCGTGAAGTCCGGGGAGATGCAGACAAGCCATGTGGGCACGTTCTGTCCTGCGAACCTCAGATTCGTCGCGGCATAGACCCGGTGATCATCAACAAGTTTTTGGAAGGCAACGACCCAAATGTCGTCGAAGTCATGGAGCGGTAGCCGTCGTGCAACCGCGTTCGGATGCCACATCTGCTCACCACCTTCTACCATCACGACAAGGATCTTGCCCGTTGCATACTGAGCACCGCCGTGCTTCTGCTTTTTGATGATCGCCCTGACGATGCGATCTTCAGTTGTCGTGATTGGCTTATCGCTGAGCTCCAGCGCGATCGTGTGCTCCGTCGGGTAGCCGCCATTCACCTTCGAGTCGTAAAGATATCCATCGACACTATGCTCACCCGTTCGCTCGCTGGTGAAGCTCCAGCGCTCCCAGCCGGCATCATGGTTCAATGCTGCTGCGATCAACCAGTTACCCAGGATTTCACGCGAGCGCAGCCCATTGAGTTGATCGAACTCGGGGCCGGTGCGCAGGTGATCGCGGTACCAGTACCGTCGCATCTCGCCCAGAGCGAGTCGCATAGTCTTGAACCGCCGGACGTTTATGTGAGGTGAAGTGATCACTAGACAATATTACACCTGAATCCGGCACCCTTAACTGCTTGCCCATCGAACAGCCAACCAAGCGCTATCGCTTCTATCTGGCTGACCCGGAGGCGGAAGCACCGCCTAGTCATCCGTCAACGGATTCGCTGCCGGCTATTCAGTGGCGCATACTCCTCGGCACTGTATGTCGCTCATTCGAGAGAAACAGGTAAATGTCCGACTCTGGGGAAGCGGTGCGACAGCACCGGGCTTTACTCGCGGCGCAGTACGAGAAGCGCCAGGCGGGGCGAGAGGAGCTGCGCGCGAACGCCAAGAAACTTCAATTCGCGTGGATGGAGGGGCACGAGAAGCTCTACAAGTTCAAAGGCATGTCAGGAAGCTCGCGGGAACAGGTCCTCGACATCATCACCAACTCCAGAATCTACTTCTCGTCCCCCGAGCAATTCAATGACCCGCTCGACTGCGCGCCGATATTCGCGCTCGCGAAGCCGCTCACCGATGAGTTTGTTAAGGAGCTGTTAGAAGACGAGGCAGCCTTAGCCAGCGCGGCCGGCAAATCGAAGGGGGAGGTCGAGGCGCTCCGGCAGGCTGAGGGTGTGCCTCCTCAGCGGATTGCAGCTGCCGTCACCGAACGCACACGAGACGAGTTGGTGAAGAATGCCAGGGTGTTCTGTTTGTCAGCTTCGGAGGTCCATCCCTTGCTGTGGTCGCACTATGCCGATAGCCACCGACGGATCTGCCTGCACTTCAGGGCCGCACCTGGCAGCCTGTTTGGCCTGGCACGCGCGGTGGACTATCGCAGCGAACGGCCGTCGATCCTGGTTCCCCTCCACTACAGTAAGGGTGATATCGCGGACGCAATGGTCCGCGTGAAGGGAGACTTCTGGGCTACGAGGACGAGTACCGGATCATCGCGCATCAAGGCGCAGAGGTGGAGTGGGGCGCCGCAATGGTCAACCGGCTGTGCCCCTTCTCGCCGGAGCTCCTCTGCGGGATCACGCTGGGGATGAAGACCCCGCCGCAAGATAGAAGGGATCTGATGGCGTTGGCAGCCCAACATTATCCCGAGATGGCCGTCTACCAGGCCGAAGAGGCGAAGGATCACCTCGCCGTCGAAATCTTCCGAATCCGGTAGCCCGCTCGCCTGAAATTCTGGCGGTCATTCTGAATTCCGTTCCGCCGCTCGCTCTGGGTCGCTTCTGCAAAGGCTAAGCCGTGCCCGCGCGTCTTCGGCACAAGCGGCTCACGCGCGGGGCGTGGCGGCCAGCCGGGTGAGCCCGTCCCAGCGGTCGAGGCGCGGCGGCCGGCCGCGAGGGTCGTCGACCACGACCTCCTCGATCGTGTACCGGCCGCGGCCGTACTGGCAGACGGTGCAGGCGGTGACCAGATTCTCCCGCTCCACGGTGTCTCCGGCGAGGATCGCGTGTGCGGCGGCGTCGAGCCTCGATCGCGACGAACGGCAGGATGCACTTCGGCCGGACGGGCTAGACGTGCAGCCTCATCGGACGGGGAGGCCCACGTCGATCCTGCACCGCGACCGCCAGCTCTCGCGCGGCGCTCCTCCCACAGGTCGGCCGGATGCTGGCGAAGACGCTCCTCGAGCGTACGGCGGAGTTCGATCTCCACCGTCTTCTTGAACGCCGGGTGCAAGACCGTGGGCATCAGTCGCTACCAACTGCGGTTGATCCGGGCGAGCGCGTCGGGCAGCGACCGCCAGATCGGCGTGCGCGTGAAGAGTGGGTCCTAGTCAAGAATCATCGGCGTCCAGTCCCAGCATTCCCGATCGAACCCAAGTCGCCGTCGGCGTCCTGTTCGCCGAGCACCGCGTGCCCGCCGCCCTCACCCGTCAGCTTCAGAATCACGTCCATTCGGGCTAACGACGCAGCCAAGGCTCTCTGGGGCGCGCAGCAAGCGCATGGTTCACTGCGGACAAGCGGTCTACCAAGGTTCTGCGCCTAAGCCACAGATTGTCTGGACTACGCCAGCGACAGCGCTATCTATGTGGTGCGCCAAAGCGCCTACGATACCTAAATACGTGTCGACGTCACCGAATGCACCCGTAGCGTTAGCTTCGCCGTGTGCAATTTGATTTCGACGGTGCACCAAGCCGTCGATTTGTGATAGCGAGGCGCTGGCTCCGATTCCGGCTAAATAATCTTCAATTCTCACACCGATTAGTTCCAGAAATGCCGCAATCTCACGGGACCCAGGATTGCTCATCTCCGCGCATACGAGCCTTGCCTGGATCATATGCGCCTGCGCTAGCGTCCCAGTCGTCCACATCGGAGCTTCCGCAGCGAACATTTTCGCGATGCGCGGTGCGCGCACATTGCGATCAGACATCGGTTCGATTTGTCTGAGGTGATGTTCCGCATGCAACGCGCGAAGAAGTAGCGGTAGCCGCTCCACGGGAGCCGCGTTCGCAACAAACTGGTCCAACGCTTCACTAACTAGGTCTTCCAGATACCCCTCAACATGCGCAGTCAGAAGAACGATAGCCGCTCTGTTGACCGCGTTGCTGACACTTGGCTGAGAGACGTCGCCAGATCGCGCCGGGTCCAGTGCCGACAACGTCCGGACCTCATCGAGTCTTGCGCGAAGATCGCCAAAGGCCGACGAGCTCATTCTTCCGGTAGATCAGGGAGTGTTGACTTTACGCCAGCCGCACGAAGAGCCGCCGTGTACATTCGCACGCGCCCGTGCATACGAGTTCTGTCCGCGGTAGCACGGCCAACGAGCGGTTGAAAAGAGGAATCTGTAAGAAGAGCGGCATGAGCCTTCTCTACCGCTTTCGCCTTCCGACGGATTGCTCCTCTGTCAGCAAAAGCAAAGCTCACGCTAACGGCGTCGAAGAGTGCGCGGTTTATGTTCGAGGACGCTTTGGCATCACGCAGCATACTAAAGGCTGTTCCGCCGAGAACCTCAGAAATCGCCTTCATCGTGTCATCGAAAACGTTGAGCGTCGCTAAGTCCGGTGTTTTCGCTCTATTCTTGCGCATGTACTCGTTGAGATACTGCGCTAGCGGTGGTTTGTACCCCCGGATGTCGGAGTAGAGGGCTAGAAACCTCAAGACCATTTCTTCGTCCCGCATACGCGGGTCGCGAGATCGACCGAGAGCGGCGCGATACGATGCGTAGTCCGACACGTTTTGCAGGGCGTCGTTCAATGGTCCTCGGTAGATGCAGTTCCGAAGCTCTTGAGGGAGCAACTTCACCGCGCCCGTGTTGAGTCGCTCAAAGACGTCAAATTTTATGTCGGGATGAGACTCTTGGGTAATCACGACAAATCGCAGCGTCCGCGACTCGATGCGACGCTGGTCACGTGACGGGATGTCAGCAAACTTCAACCCGTTCAATTCAGTAAGTACTGAAAGTCCTCTGAGTTCGAAGTCTCCGCGGAGGAATCGAACTATCGAACGGACGCGCTGAAGGCCATCAATGACTTCCCAGGTGTTGTCCTCGTTCTCTGCGAAATAACACACCGGGATTGGAACGTTCAGCAGCAGCGACTCGATCAAGCGGCTTGCCTTCGTGTCATCCCATACGTATTCACGCTGGTACGGCACATCGATGAGAACAATCTTGCCTTTGTCCACGTGAGATGTGAGTTGATCAACCGAGTAATCGTACGGTTGAGTCACCAGCTTTCTTTCGTCCGTCGAGAGGTCGAGCGGTTCGGGAGCGTCATCCTCCTCTGAGAAGGACAACTGGCTAGCTCGTACGGATCGCGTGCCGGCAAGCGATCTGCTCATGGATGACTTCGCTACCATTTGCTTCTTTTTGGCCATTACGGTTATGGTTCCTTGAGCTGAGGCATCGTCCGCGAATACGCTACCCCCACACCAGCGTCATGACTAGCGATTTCGCATTTTAGCGGCCGCAACTGCGGTGACATCAGCACGCTCCGGTCTCGGGATCATTAGCCCGCGATTGTGGCACGCCTTTGCGTTGAACAATGGGATGTCCGCTTTCGGGACGCCAAGTCATCCATGCGAGCGAGCGTTCCTGGCTGACAGGGTGAGTTGCCGGACGTCTATCGAATGGGCGCTCGCGCGTCCGCAGCGGACATTCCATTCCGGATCCTCGAAAAGGCCTCCGGATCACGAAAGCAAAGGATCAGAGGTCGGGAGGCTGGCTTGCCTCTCGTCTGATTATGCCACGCCGTTCTTGCGGTCAAGGCCTCGCGCGAGGAACGCGCTCGCGAGCGCGCGAAGACGCACGGCCTTGACCGCTGCGCTTGCGGCGTGGGGCCGCGGCCTCGGGCAATCCAGCCCGAGACCGAGGAGCGACCCATGTCGCACACGAATCATCTTTTCACTCTCGACTCCGCCGGCCGGGCAGTCCCGGCCAGTGCCGATCAGGTCATTGCTGCTGCGCGCGCGCACATCGCACACCGATTCCGGCGCGGCGCTTCGCTGACATCACCGGCGGCGATGCGCGATTTCCTGCGGTTGAACCTCGGAACCCGCGAGTTCGAGACGTTCTGCTGTCTCTTCCTCGATAACCGAAATCGGTTGATCGAGTTCGTCGAGCTCTTCCGCGGCACCATCGACGGTGCCTCGGTGCATCCGCGCGAGGTGGTCAAGGAGGCCCTCAAGCGGAATGCCGCGGCTCTAGTGTGCGTGCACCCGCACCCCTCGGGCGTCGCCGAGCCGTCGCACGCCGACGAGCTCATAACCAGGCGCCTGCGCGACGCGTTGGATCTCGTCGGGGTCCGCTTGGTTGATCACTGCGTTGTCGCCGGCGACGAGGTGGTGAGCATGGCCGAGAGAGGACTTCTCTGACTCTGAGGGGGCTTCGGCCCCCTTTTTGCTGCGTCGGCCTTGTGCCCTGCAAACTCTCCAACACGACATAAGCACTGAGGACGGCAACCGCTCCAGCGATCGAGAGACGGACGTTACCTCTGGGCATATCTGGTCGGCTACACTGATGTCGGCGGGAACGGTAGGGAAGCGCCGATACACCGGCGATGGGCAGCGAACCATCGCGACGACATGTCTGCACGATCGGCGCAAGAGCCAACCAGAGTGCCCTCTGACATTTAAGGTCAACTGCTGACGAGCCACATGCTGCCGAGCGAACTCAAACTACTTCCCAGGATCGCCAAGCTGTTTCGAGGGGCCGAGGTGGCATGTTCGGTTGATCAGGTCCCCAGTGGCCTCGATACGCTGCCGATAGCGGCCGTGGTCCGCCACGAAGCCGGCCACGCGAT